>JGI11944J13513_1000132_pt1 | contig 82926 bp, 77 predicted proteins | sample TerdegcoTASludge_FD_13513 | JGI IMG/M metagenome (IMG submission 13513) | reverse complement strand
TATGAAGAACGCGATGATATTCGGCCTGATCTTCTCATTATTGGCTCTGAATTGTTATGCTGCACCACTACAGCTCAGCGGAGATGCCGGCAGAGCCATACTTGGTTCAATCAACAACACCTCCAACCTGACGAACTCCACTACTAATGATACCGCAAACGGCCTTTGGAATTGGGGAGATCTGCCGGTTGGCCATTCGATTAACGCATCCGGAAAGCTGGTTGCCGATCCGGCGATGGATGGCGGCCTCGTTGCCATACAGCCGATGAGCATCACTGTATGATTTAATGCGGCAGACGATCCAGGTCAATTTACTGAAGGTCCAGATATCAGATTTTAAGTCGGAGGGGGATAGATTGCAGAGTGCCGTTTATTTTTCAAGTGTCAGGGCAAGAAGCTTTAAAGAGAACAAGGCGAGCAGGATTCAAAGTCTCTTTGACGCAGCTGGCATGAACAAGGTGATAAGGAAAGGCGATTTGACGGCGATAAAGCTCCACTTCGGAGAAAGAGGTAATGATTCCTTCGTAAATCCCATCTTCGTCAGGCCCATCGTTGAGATGATCAATGCATTGGGTGCCAAGCCATTTCTCACTGACACCAATACTCTTTACGGTGGGAGCAGGGCAAACGCTGTGGATCATATTCAAACTGCTACCGAGCATGGGTTTGGATATACAGTAGCAGGCGCGCCGGTCATAATAGCGGATGGTCTTCGAAGCGATTTTTACCGAGAAGTGAGGATTGGCCAGAAGCATTTCCAGACGGTAAAGATCGCGGGCGAAATTGCCGATGCAGATAGCATGATAGTGATATCTCATTTCAAGGCGCACTTGCCGGCAGGATTTGGGGGTGCCATAAAGAACCTCGGGATGGGTTGCGCTCCAGCCATCGGAAAGGCGGAGCAGCATTCTACCAAGCCCATCTTCAACGCAGAGCTTTGCACAGGGTGCCGGCAGTGCATGGAGTGCTGTCCAAACTCTGCCATTACAGTTCAAAAGAAGATCTCGGCGGTGAATTACGAGGTCTGCACGGGATGCGGCAAATGCCTGCGAGTCTGCCAGACACAAGCCATCGACTTCAACTGGTTTGTGGAGGTTCCCCCATTTATGGAAAGGTTGACGGAGTACGCGCTGGGTGCAATAGCTGGAAAGGAGGGCCGCGTAGGGTTCTTCAATTTTCTCTTGAACATCACGCCGGATTGCGATTGTGTTCCCTGGAGCGATGCGCCCCTTGTGCCCGACATTGGCATCCTTGCCTCCTGCGATCCAGTGGCCATTGACCAGGCCAGCTTCGATCTGGTGAACAGCCAGAGGGGCATTGAAAATACTCTTTTGAAAAAAAATCAAAAACCTGGGCAGGATAAGTTCCAGGGCGTCTGGGAGAGTACCCTTGGTCACATTCAGGTGGAATATGGATCGATGATCGGCCTTGGAAACAGAGAATACAAGCTGATTGAGGTTTGACATCAGCCAGCTTCTCATGCAGCCGAATGATCGTGTTTATCCTGGATCAGGACGTCTTCGAACGGCGAGAGGCGTTTGTCAAGGGTTTGCCATGGATCTTGAGCCAGGTATTCTATGCCCCGTCTTACACACTCTCGGATAAAGGCCACAAGCTCAGGAGTGAATCGGTAGTACCAGCTGCTATCGCTCAAAATTCGGCTCGAAGCTGTTTCATAGTTGCGTTTCAGACTGGCCAACGTGCATTGCAGAGATGTCCCATAGCCTAATGCCAAAGCCCAGACGATGACCAATACATGAGGTCCTGATGAGTTGCCTGTAGATGAGCAGATCTTTTGAGGTGTTGGACTTTTATAGTGGGCAGGCCAAGTGAAAGGAGATGAGCGAGCGACTTTCATCGAGGGGCAATGGTTTAAAAAAACTATGTGATAACATCGCACAGGCTGTGACAATTGCTATCAGGGAGATGGTGGGGACTGCAGAAAGTGGTCAAATGGTTAGGATGGGTGCGGACGGCACACCCACTAAAAGCATTGATCGCATAGCTGAGAATGCAGTGCTTGGAGAGCTGCGCTCTTCTGGACTGGGCTTTCGCGTATTGAGCGAGGAGATAGGCGAGGTTCTGATAGGCGAGCAGCCTGATTATTTCCTGCATCTTGACCCCCTGGATGGAACATTCAACGCCATCAAGGGCATCCCCTTCTACTCAGTCTCTATTTATTTGAGCAGGGATGACTGTCACCTCGGCTACGTCTGCGACCTTGCGAGAGGCACAAAATATTTTGCGCAGTCTGGAAGGGGAGCTTGGTCAGAGCCTGGAGGGCGCCTCTGTGTATCGCGAAATGAGGATCTTGAGAATTTCAGCATATCTGCATATACCATGAGGCCTCACACTGCCAGGATTGTTGGGCTGGGAGACAGGGTGCGCAGGATCAGGTCCTTGGGCAGCACATCGCTTGAGATGGCCATGGTTGCATCAGGAAAGCTCGACGCCTTCGTGGATCTGCGGGGCATGATGCGGGTTGTTGATGTTGCTGCTGGCAAGCTCATCCTTGAAGAGGCAGGCGGTCTCATCACCGATGCCGATGGCAAGGAGCTTCACCTCGATGGAAATATGTGGCAGAGGACTGACCTGATCGGCTCGAATGGCCTGCGACATTTGGATTTGCTCCGGCTCATCGGTGGTGGTTCTCATTAAGATAGGCTTTGTCTCGCGCCACGAGCCTGAATCGCTGCGGCTGGTGGAGATGTTGATAAACCGGCTCAGGTCCACTGACGATGTGGAGATCTTGGTTGATAGGGATGTCGCATATCATATCGGCCTGGAGGGCTCGACTGTCGAGGAGATGGAGCGCCAAAAGGTGGACTTCATAGTCTCTGTGGGCGGCGACGGAACCATCCTTCGCACGATTCATAAGATGGAAGATCCAGTGCCGATCTTGGGCATCAACATGGGCACCCTTGGGTTCCTGGTGGATGTCGAACCAAAAGATGCCATCTGGACATTGGAAAGCCTCCTCTCGGGCTTCGAGGTCGATGAGCGCTCGCGACTGAAGGTGCTTTTGAATGGAATATGCCTTCCTCCTGCCACAAATGAAGTTGCTCTCATGACTGCCAGCCCTGCGAAGATGATCGAGTTCGAGATCATTGTGGATGGAGCGCTCATGGAGGACTTTCGGGCTGACGGCGTCATAATCGCCACGTCCACAGGCTCCACAGCCTATGCCATGTCGGCCGGAGGCCCTATCGTCGACCCGCGGGTAGACGCTATCGTTCTTGTGCCCATGGCACCATTCAAGCTCTCCAGCCGACCCTGGGTGATTCCCGGCAGGAGCATCATAGAGGTCAGACTCAAGCTGCCTGAGAAAGAGGCGCTGGTAGTTGTGGATGGCCAGAGCACGACCACGATCTCTGTGAACGACACACTTGTCATAAGCAAGGCCAGGACGCCAGCCAGGTTTGTGAAGATAGGCCAGGACGGATTTTACGCTAAGGTGAAGAGCAAGCTGACTTAGTCCACCTGCCTCCTCAGCATGAGCGTTGCTGCTGCAAAGAAGACCAGGAAGAATACGGCCAGGGCCAGCAGGTCGGGAAAGAGGATCTCAGTGAGGGATGAGCCCTTCAGCATCACCGCCCGCAGGGCATCGCCTGCATAGGTCAGGGGGAGCATGTAGGAGATCGGCCTTATGAACTCAGGAATGGACTGCATCGGCCACCAAACTCCGCACAGCACTATCTGCGGCGTGATGATGAGTGGAATGAATTGCACCACCTGAAACTCGCTGCGTGCGAAGTTGGATAAGAAGGAGCCCAGAACCAGAGCCCCTGCGCCCAGCAGCAGGACGACCGCCAACGCAGTCAGCGGGTTGCCGCGCATGGGAACTTTGAAGCCGAAAGTCACCACCAGCAATGTGGTGGTCGACTGCAGAAGGGTGAAGAGCGAGAAGCCAAGCACGTAGCCCAGGACAATCTCAACGCGGCTCAAGGGCGAGACCATGAACTTTTCCAGCGTTCCCTGAGAGCGCTCGCGGATGAAGGATATGGCGGCATTGATGAAGGTGAAGAAGAAGACGACCAACCCCAGGATGGCGGGTCCTACTGTGTCCATCATCTCCAGGTCGTAGCCGAAGAGATAGCGCGTGGTCACGACCCCAGGTCTCTGCAGGCTTGCTGCTTCTTTCTGTGCTCCGCTTTGTGCTGCTGCCAGGATGGCCTGTGATATTTGCAGGCTGCTAGCGTCGAGGAGCACTCGCACCTCTTCTGGCTGCAACACCACAGCTCCGTTGAGCCGCCCTTGGGATACTAGCAGCTCTGCGTCGGACTCGGAACCAAGGCGAAGAATCTCGAAGTCTTCGATCCCCTCCAGGTGCGATCTCAAGGCTGGGTGCCCGCCCTCGTCAACCAATCCCAGGGCGACGCCGCTCATCTCGCCTGAGAGGGCATAGCCAAATAGGATCATGAGAACGATGGGCGCAAAGGCGATAAGGCCTATCGTCCGCCTATCTCTTTTTAGCTGGCGAACCACGCGCAATGCAACCACGCCGATGCGGCTCAGGCTCACTTGGATCATGCTGCCTCAGAAAGCTGCAGGAAGGCCTCTTCAAGCATGGGCTCCTTCAGCCTCATGTCAAGGGGCGATACAATCTCCAGCACGCTCTTAATCTGCTTGTGGCTCTCAAGGCGAAGCCTTGCCACGCCATCCAGGATCTCGATCTCGTACCCTTCGGCCCTCAGCCTGGCACAGTCACTCTCAATGTCCTTCAGCCATAGCTCTAGATGCGGCTTCAATCCCGCCTGCCGCTTGATCTCATCTGGGCTGCCAACTGCCGTCATTTTACCGGCTTTCATGTAGCCCACTATCCTGCACTTCTCAGCCTCGTCCATGAGATGGGTGGTTATGAGCACCGTCTTGCCATCGGATGCAAGGCGCTCGAAGTACTCCCAAAAGGTCTGGCGAAGCCTGGGGTCCACCCCGACCGTGGGCTCGTCAAGCAAGAGCAGCTCAGGCTCATGAATTAGGGTGCAGGCCAGCGAGAGCCTCTGGTACATTCCTCCGCTCAAGGCCCCAGCCAGCCGTCTGCTAAGGCCCTGGAGATTCACCATCTTCAAAAGCTCTACGATCCTCTGCTCTCTCTCCTGTTTGCCTATGCCATAGAGGCCCGCAAAGAACTCGAGGTTCTCTTGCAGTGTCAGATCAGGATAAAGAGCTTTATGCTGGGTCATGTAACCGATCTTGGAGTAGATCTCCTGTACACGAGAGACTGGCGTGCCCAGGACCTTCAAGTCTCCAGCATCGAGCTTGAGCAGTCCGACGATTGCGCGAATCAAGGTGGTCTTTCCCGAGCCGTTTGGGCCGAGCAGGCAGTAGGTCACGCCGCGCGGGATGTCTAGCGTGAGCTCGTCGAGCACCCGCAACTGCCCGAAGCTCTTGACCACGCCTCTGGCAGATATGGCCGGCCCCATTTCTTCTGATGCCATCTGTCTATCAGCTCTTGCTCCGTTTTTTCAGAAACACAATCAGGCCGCCAGCTATCGCTGCCGCCAGGAGCGCAGCGGGCCAAAGATCGCCCGAGCTTTGGGGTTCGATGAAAATGTAAGCATATTCGGTATCCATCAGGTCGTCCCTGCGGCTATCTGAGAACTCGAAGAGCATCTTGATCTGATACTTTTTGCCGGGAACTGCGTCCTTTGAGACGTCCAGCTTGTAGTAAAGCTCTGATTCGTTGCCGGGCGCGAGTGTGGGTATTGGCGACTCGTCAACGCTCACATAAAGCCCGCTCTCAGGCCGCAGCCTTACCACCAGGTCCCTGGCGGCATCATAACCCACATTCTTGACGGAGATCTTGACCACATTGTCTTTGGAACCCGCTTGCAGGCTTGAAGGAGAAATTTTCTGGACCTCGAACTCTGCGCCGCTCTTGCGCTCTACCTTTATCGTAAAGGGAATTGTCTGTTGCAGGCTGTCATACCAGTAAAACACATCTGGGCTCTCGGGATGGTCCTCGTCGCCGCTCACAGCCACATCCCTCTGGTAGGAATAATTTACCAGGGCATAGAGCTGATAGATTCCAGGAGGCGTGTTCTTGTAGACCTCAATGGGAAAATCAAGCCTGGCAGATGTCTGGCCCTCCCGGATGTTGCCAGGGAAAGCCACAGCGCGTTTTATGTCGATGGCGCTCTCGTTCGCTGCCACGAGCATCACAGATACGTCCTGGGCGATCGTCCTCTGTTTTTCAAGCTCCTGCTCGCGCTGTGCTGCAAGGATCTCCTCTCTTCTGTTCGCTCCGGGCTCCTCGTTCACCTCGAAGGCGGTGATCCTGCCGCGGTTGGTCAGGGTCAAGAAGAGCGATGTCGTCTCTCCTTGGTATACGAATGAGCGCTCGAGCGAGAGGGTCAGATTTGGAGTTCCATAAACCTTGTAGTAGTCGTCTGCGAACTCCTCAGGAGGAATGGGTGCTCCTGTCTCGGACGCAGATGAGGTCTCAAGCGATGTCCAAAGCAATGCTATGGTTAGGAGACAGCGCAGGCTTGCATAAAGTTTGTTTTTTTGACCCCTGTCTTGGAATTTTTTTATCATGAAATCCATCCTTGCGGATGATCAAACTGGATGCTTGCAACAATCTATTTAGCTTTGTTGTAACTTATGCAGTTACAAATGAAAAAAGGGATAGTTGATGGCCTTCGCAAGCTCGGCCTAACCGAATATGAGGCAAAAGCCTATGCTACTTTAGTGGGCGTGGGCGAGGCAACCGCAAGGGAAGTGCATGAGCTATGCGGGGTTCCAAGGACCCGGATTTACGACATCCTCCGGGAACTGGAGAAGAAGGGATTTGTGGAGTTCGTTCAGGGCTCGCCCACATACTACAGGGCAGTGGAGCCGGACCTTGTGATGGAGCGTCTTCGAAGTGAGCTGGTGGCATCGATCGATCGTTCCGCCAAAGATCTGAAGAGCCTAAGCCTTGAGGCACACAGCTCATCTCCGGTTTGGTGCATCAGGAGCGAGTGGGCCATAAAAAACAGGATAAAGGATTTCTTGGACAAGACCGAAAGGGAGCTCACCGTCTTCTGCCGCAGCCCAGATCTCTTGAGAGAATACAAGGCAGCTATGAAGCGAATAGAGGTGCTGAGGATCAAGGTCGATCGGACAGAGAAGTTCGATGATTTGGGGTTTGCGACTGTGGCGATGAAAGAGGGCTCAGTGAGGTTTTTCCAGGACACCGTCGTCGATGGCATCAGCTACAGCATCGACGGCCTGATGATCTCAGACGATCGATCGTCCATTGTGATAGGAACTATCGGTGGCGAGAAGCTGGCCATAATAATCAAGCTGCCTATCGTAGCCATGCTGCAAAAGGCGATTTGGGAGGCGATGGTCTGATATCTCCGCCCAGCTCTTCTGGCCTGCTTCCAAGAAAAGCTCAAGCCGGCCTTCTCAGTGGCAGATAAAAGACCACATCTTCATCGGGAACGCAGGCAACTGCCAGGCCGCGCTCCACAAGAAGCCTGCAGACAGACTCCATCAGCTCCTCAAGGCAACTGTTATGCAGTTCCACGGAGACCCCCACGAAATTTCCAAAGCCCCCTGTAACCATATTCTCTCCGAACTCTGCCTCGGGCATTGTCACCTCCAGCTCGGCTGCGTCATCCAAGCAGAGGCCCTCTTCTGCCGCAGCGCTCTCAAGCAGGTCCATGTAATCCTCTAAATCCATAGTGCAGACGATGGCTTCAATGCAGCTCTTGCTGTCTTCCGGATTCTTTCTTGCCAGATAAAGCTGGTAGCCTCCAACTTGGATCTCCTCCACAGGCCTGCCGCAAGAGACCTGATTTGCTGCCTCTTTCATGACTGCTATGAGCTCCTCCAGACTTTCCACTACTCGAGCTGCGATCTGCTCGAGCTCTTCTCCAGGCCTTTCAGATACCATCTGGAGTCTCTATTCTTTTTTGGCAAACTATTAATATTTCTCACATTCACTCAGGGCAACTGACGCTTATTGGATTGATGGCCGAGTCATGCAAAAGAGATGCAAGACAATAAAATCCGAGCAGAAAGCCGCTTGCCTTCAGAAGGAGGAACTGATGTTCTGGGAGCGCCAGAATAAAAGCGGCGATGAGGTGGACCTCAAGCTGGCCCGCGATCTGGCCGACGATACGCCCGAGTTCATCCTGCGCATGCTCACCGATTTCGAGAGGGATGCAGCGAAGTTTTGCTTCTCAGGTGCGAGAGGACGGATACTGGACGCGGGATGTGGCAACGGTAACCTGGCTCTAAGGGCCCTGAGAGATGAGACGACAGATATGGACGCAGTCCAGTTTATAGGCATGGACTTCTCTCGCAACATGCTCAGTCGAGCAGCTTTGCGAGCCAAAGAAGACCCCAGGGCCAGCTTTTTGCAGGGCAGCATAACCTATCTTCCTTTTCAGGATCAGTCCTTCGACTGGGTTGCATGCAGCGGCGTCCTGACCTGTCTTCCCACTCCTCGAGACGCCGAGGAGGCTCTTGGTGAATTCAGTCGCGTTCTTAGGCCCGGGGGCATTCTGGTCGTCGACTTCTTCAACCGCATCTCTCACTACACCCTGGTGAGAAGATACCTCTTTGGCGAGACCATAAATCCTCCTGAATACGTATCGCCCTCTGAGTTCAAAAAAGATCTGGAGAATGCAGGCTTCCTTGTCCTCGAATACCGTGGCTTTGACTTCAAGCCCTGCCAAGGCTACCTCTTCATGAGCCGATGGAGGCCACTGATCGATCCATGCTTCTTTCAGGAGAGGCTCTCGCGACTGCTGGAGCGCAAGATCGTGGTCCGCCGACCAGAACTGAGCTTGCTTGGCTACAGAATCTTTGTCAAATGCGTCAAAAAATAAGGGCGATGGGATTGCCATTCGCCAGTTATAAGTGGAACTCGATGTGGAAGGGTATGAAGAAGATCCACACGAAGTAGAGCGCCATCAAAATGAGTCCAAGTGGAACTCCCAGCTTTGCCCATTCCTTGCTTGAGATCCCGAGTTTGCCTGCGGAGATGATATTTGGAATGTTTCCAGGGATCAGCATGCCTCCAGAGACAAGCAGGCCCATAAGCACTGCCTGGATCTGCGTCATGCTCATTGCTGGACTCAGCTCTGCCGCAGTCAGCGTGGCGTTATCCAGAATGGCAGATATCATGTTGACCCAGTACAGGATCTGAGGAGATATGCCGAGCATATATTTGTCGATCACAACCTTCATGCCAGCACCCAAGAGCAGCAGTGCCATGACAAAGATATACACCTTGATCGCTCTGACCACTACATCCTTCAGGCCTCCATCCTCTTCCTCACTTGCTTTGCACTCCATAGCCTTGGCCTTCCCTGTGAAGAACATGGCCAAGAGGCCCATGGCCAGACAGCCGGGTATGATGTATATGGCCAGTTGGTTGAAGAGGAAGAAGAAGCCTGCATTGTACGGCTCTCCCTGCAGCTTGGTGATGGCGATTGTGGAGAGCGGCTCTCCTACAGGAGTCAGAACTGCACCCAAACCTATGGAGAAACAGGCGATTATGATAAGATTGATCTTGGTTTGGCGCTCAAATGGCATGCAGTTCATGAGCTCTACTAGCAGCAGTGATGCGATGATCGCAGTAATTATGCTTGAGGACAGTCCTAGGATGACTACAATTAAGAATACGATTATCTTCGCAGGAACCACCTGGGTCAGTGAGTTCATTCCCTTCTGGGCATAGGACCTGCCATAATGAAACAGAAGCCCTGCCACAAGAACCGCAGGAACAATTCCCTTTATTATTGGCTCCTTGACTGCTTCCATTACTATCTCCATATTCCAGCCGATCAGCTCCATCTGATGCTCGGAGTAGCCTAAGGCCTCCAGAGCCTCTTTGCTATAAAAGCTGGATATGGTTACTGCTAGCACACCCATAACGAACAAGAACGCTTCGAGGTTATGCTCGATCTTCTTGACCATGAATGGTCCGACGAGCACAATTAGCACTATTACAAACAAACCAATGTCTAGTGGGTCAAATTGCACGAATAATCCCTCCAATATCGATAATATCTATGCTCGACGAATGCGGTTCTGACCAATGGCCGCTTCCTGGGTTCAGGGCCTTGCCGTTGCTGCTACACCCCCAATTCGATTTAGCAGGCCTCTGGTTTGCGCATCCATTTCGTTCCTCCTTTCTTTTCTCAATATAACCGGAACAGTAATTATCAAAAAACTAAAATGCTCCACTGCCTCCTGTAGCAATATTCATAGATGAGTTACCGATTTTTCTCATTAGGCTAATTGGCTTTTAACCCTTTCGGTTAGATCGATCTGAACATTCTGGACTGCACGCAACCGATGGAAGCAAAAAAATAATAACTAGTTATGTGAGCATCATGCAATGGTGATCTACCAGTGAGAATCTGCGAGTCAAGGACGATCTGGTGGGACGGCGGCTTGTGGCTGATCGATCAGACACGGCTTCCCGGTGAGCTTGTGCCCATCCAGATTTCAAGCATCATCCAACTTGTTGAGGCTATCAAAACCCTGCGCGTGCGTGGCGCGCCTGCCCTGGGCGTTGCTGGAGCCTATGGCATAGCTCTGGCCGCAGAACTTTCCAGGGCCCACAATCCTTTCGACCTGATCTCAGAGCTCGAGGTGGCTGCTGAGATGATCAAAAGCTCTCGGCCCACTGCAGTCAACCTCTCCTGGGGGGTGGACAGGGCACTTCAGGCTGCGGTCCGCCTGGAGACGGTCGAAGGCATTCGGGAGGCAGCACTTCGCGAGGCTGAGGAGATCGCAGAAGAGGACATCCGCATCAACAAAGCCATAGGAAAGAATGGGGCAAAGCTTCTGGAGGATGGCGACAGCGTCCTGACGCACTGCAATGCAGGAAGGCTGGCCTGCGTGGCATGGGGAACAGCTCTCGGAGTCGTCCGGTCAGCTGTCGAGGCTGGAAAGGAGATTCACGTTTACGCATGCGAGACCCGACCGCTGAACCAGGGCTCGCGTCTGACTGCGTGGGAGCTTGCACAAGATGGAATCCCAGTCACACTGATCTGCGAAAGTATGTCAGGAAGCCTGATGCGAAAGGGAAGAATTGACAAAGCCATCGTTGGAGCAGATCGCATCACGAAGGATGTCGTATTCAATAAGATCGGAACCTACAACCATGCAGTCCTGGCCAAGTACCACAAAGTCCCCTTCTACGTGGCTGTGCCACTCTCCACCTTCGACTTGAGGCACGAAGAGGCGGATATACTCATAGAGGAGCGCGATCCTGATGAGATCTGCACAATATCAGGCACACGGCTCGCACCACATGGCATCGACGTATACAATCCAGCATTCGATGCCACCCCGCTGCAACTCGTCACTGGACTTATAACCGAGAAGGGCGTCTTTCGTCCGCCTCTGATGCCTCGCATCTAAACTTTATGACCGATAGCGAAGCGCCTCATCACCTTGTCGACCTTGATCTGGACTGCGTCGCCAACCTTTGTGTCGGCCACGAAGATCACAAACCCCTCGACCCTGGCAATGCCGTCGCCTTCGCGGGCGATGTCCTCGATCTTGACGTCGTACTCCTTTCCAACCTCAACCGGCGCAGGGGTACCCATAGAGGACCGGCCCTCTTCATAACCTGCCATTAACCTTTCACCGTCCTTTGCGAAAACCTTAAAACAGATTTACGCCACAGCACCCTAGCCATACGACTATTAAATCCTTTTGCTCCTCCGATGCCAATTTATTTCTGCCAAGATCTCCATTAAGGAAGCATGGACGGCATGGAGAGGTACAAAGATATCATTCCAAACTTTGAGGCCTTCAAGGCGGTCTTACACAGGCCGCTCTTCAACTGCTGCCGCATCAACACTCTCAAGATTGAGAGGGCAAGGCTTTTGGAGCGCCTGGATGAGAAGGGCATAGGTTGGAGGATATTTGACTGGTATCCATTTGGCCTGAAGCTCGATGTACAAAGCCCTGGCAAATTGCTGGAGAACCTTTTGGGCTACATCCATATCCAGGAGGAGCTATCCATGCTCCCTCCTCTGTTACTGGACCCACAGCCAGGCGAAGTTGTCCTGGATCTGTGTGCATCTCCAGGAAGCAAGACAACTCAGATCTCGCAGATGATGAATAACCAGGGTCTGGTCATAGCAAATGAGCCCTCGCTGGCGAGGGTGTCTCCGCTGCGCTCGAACTGCGAGAGGCTTGGTGCATTGAACGTTGCCATCACCCGTTACGATGGCCGGAACTTTCCGCGTGGATCCTTCGACAGGGTTTTGGTGGATGCCCCCTGCACCAGCGAGGGCAGGGAGAGAAGAGGGCGGGGAACCATTGCTAGAAGCAATCGCAAAAGGTCGCTTGACCTTCAAAAGCTGCAGATCGGCCTGCTGAAAAATGCCACGCGTCTGGCGAAGCCAAAGGGCGTTGTGATCTACTCCACCTGCACTTACGCTCCTGAGGAGAATGAACTTGTTGTAGAGAAGGTGCTGGATGATGCTCGGCTGGAGAGGATATCGATCTCAGGGCTAAAAGATTGCCCTGGCATAACTGAATGGAGCGGTGAGACTATGAAGGGTGACCTGTCGAAATGTGCTCGCTACTATCCTCACATCAACGACACTGGGGGTTTCTTTGTCGCCAAGCTTATCAAGAATTAGGAACGTCTTCGAGCCGATGAACAGCTCCGAGGTGGCAAGGCTGTGGAAATCCCGGTTTGGCATCCCAGAAAAAGCGTTTGCAGGCTATCGTTTCTTTCGGAAGGCGCAGTCCGTCTGGATGATCAGCGCTTCCGATCTGCCCAACCTCAGCTATGAGGCCCTCGGAATGCGCATAATGAATCTCAAGGACAGGCCATGGAAGCCGACCACCTGTGCGCTACAGATCCTTGGAAAGCATGCTACAAAGAATCTAGTTCACCTGAATGAATCCCAGGCAATGACCTTTCTGGAGGGCAAAAGCCTGCCCGTCGACACGAATTTGGAGCCCGGCTATGTGGTGGTACTTTACAGAGAAGAAGTACTTGGCTGCGGGCTGTACTCCCGCGGAATTGTGATCTCGCAGCTTCCCAAGGAACGCCGGATGACGAGCTGCTCGTGAGGCAGGATCCAAATGATCTCAGAGATCTCTGATACTATGGCAGAGTCTGATACTATGGCAGAGGGCTCATCTCATGTAAATCTCTCAATGAGCCAGGATGAACTCAAGAGGCTGTGGTCGCAGCCCGTGCAACTCTTCCGTCTGGCCAATGCCCTCCGAAGCAGTAGTTGTAACGACGAGGTCTCCTTTGTCGTGAACAGAAATATCAATTTCACAAACGAGTGCATCGGAAGCTGCAGATTTTGCTCTTTTAAGCATTCAAGCAGGTATTTCTTGACTCATCAGCAGATCCTGGAGAGAGCGTCCGATGCAGAACTACGAGGAGCGACTGAAATCTGCTTGCAAGGCGGCCTTTCTCCGAGAATGCACCTGGAGGATTACTGCGAAATCCTGGAGCTCATACGCCGCGACTTTCCCAAGATGCATCTGCATGCTTACTCTCCCATGGAGGTCATGCATATGTCCCAAAACTCCCACGTGGAAGTTGCGGATGCACTGGCGGAGCTAAAAAGGAGCGGCCTTGGCTCCATGCCCGGGACTGCTGCAGAGGTCCTGGTGGATTCAGTGCGAAAGAGGATCTGCCCTGATAAGCTCACGACAAAAGAGTGGCGAGAGATAATAACGGCAGCGCACCGGCTTGGCATCCCCTCTACCTCTACACTGCTCTATGGCCACGTGGAGAGCCTGGAAGATCGCCTCCAGCATCTTCAGATCCTGAAGGATATTCAGGCAGAGACACACGGGTTTACAGAGTTGGTGCTGCTTCCATTTATTCCTGAAAATAATCTTTTGGGATTGTCATCCAAGAGGACGGATCTGCTGGAGCACCTGAAGATGCATGCGCTTGCCAGGGTGGCACTCTATCCGTTCATCACCAACATCCAGGCAAGCTGGACAAAGCTTGGCCGAGAGACTGCAGCTGCAGCCTTGGACTGGGGCGCGAATGACCTAGGTGGAACTCTCATGGATGAGGCTATAGCTCGCAATGCAGATGAGGGGCCGTGTATTTCTGCAGAGGATCTGATTGGTCTGATAAAAAGCAGAGGCAAGAGGGCTGTGCAAAGGACGACGCTGTACGCTAAGATCTCAGAGTTTTAACTCGTAGGATTGCGAAGCCCGGAGCGGGAAGCCCTGCCCTTCAGGGCGTGGGAGGAGTTCACGCAGACCTTTGTAACACTTTAGTCGATATTTAATCGATATATTTATTACTAGGGCAATGATCTTTCTATTATGCCCACATCGGATGCGGAGCTGAAAGATGCCATCAGAGAAAAATGGGACGAATCATCTCTGGAGTACGATAGCTTCCACGGCCATGGAATAAAGAGCCAAGAGGAGCGAGATGCCTGGAAGAGTGCATTTGAGGCTGTTCTTCCCAAAGGCAGACTAAAGATTCTGGACGTTGGCTGTGGCACAGGAGAGATCAGCCTTCTCCTGGCGGAGATGGGACATCAGATAACAGGCATCGATCTGTCCGATAAGATGCTCAGCATTGCCAGGTCCAAAGCCAAAGCTTCGCAACTTTCAGCACAATTCTTGAAAGGGGATGCGGAGTCTCTGAAATTCGACGACGAGAGCTTCGATGCTGTGATAAACAGGCATCTTCTATGGACACTTCCCCATCCCGACCTCGCGCTGCTGGAGTGGAAGCGCATTTTAAGGAAGGAAGGCCAGGTGGTGCTGATTGACGGGCTGTGGATGGATGGCTCTCTGGAGAGCAGGCTGCGCAGACTGATACGTGATCTCTGCGTCATCATCCTGGAGCGACAGAACCCCAGAAAGGGCTGGTACTCGAAGAAGACAGAAGCAAAGTTGCCTCATCCACATGGCATGGATGCTCAGAGAGCCGCTGACTATCTCGAGGAGGCAGGATTCAAACAGATAGCGAGGAGGTCTCTTGAGGACATTAAAGACATCCAGAGAAGGCATATGCCTTTTTCTCAAAAAGTAATTTACAATACGAATTATTATATGATCTGCGGGAAAAAATAACAAATTTTGCATGAAAATTTCGATCAAGTAATTTGAAGCGACTGGACTGTTGGAAAGGAGCTAGAAAAATGAGAACGAGAAGATTCTTGGTGGCCCTGGCGATCGGCCTTCTACTATTGGCCGCTCTGCCACTGGTGTGCGCAGAACAGACAGGAAAGACGCTGGTCATTGCCCTGGGCTCGGAACCGGATGACTTGAATCCCATTTCTGGAAGCGGCCATAGCTATGCCTATGATGCCATCAAGGTATTTAGCGGCCTGCTGAAGTCAGACGACAAGCTTCAAATGGCCCCAGACCTGGCTGAGTCCTGGGAGGTATCGCCCGATGGCAAGACCTATACATTCCATCTCAGGAAAGGCGTAAAATGGCAGGATGGTTTTGATTTCACAGCAGATGATGTGTTGTTCACCTATGAGCTGATGATCGGTGGGAAATGGACGTCGATATTTCCATCCTCTTCAGAGTTCAAGATAATAGATGACATTTCAATCGTCGATCCCAATACCGTAAAGTTCACCCTGAATGAGGGCATAGTCTCATTTGAGGAGAGGTTCTCTCTGCCTATCTTGCCAAAGCATATTCTGGAAGGCCAGGATTTGGCTAAGACGGACTTCTGGCAAAGGCCCGTGGGGACAGGTCCTTACAAGTTCGATAGCTGGAGGAAGGGCGAGGAGATTGTGCTCCAGTCCAATCCGGATTTCTACGGAGAAGCTCCAAAGATTGCGACATTGAAGTATGTCATCGTCCCAGATGAATCCGCAAGGATCAGCCTTCTGAAGAGCGGCGAGGTAGATGCCATAAAGATCGATCCGAGATCCATAAATGCTCTGGAGGGGACCAAGGGGATTCTGGTCTACTCTGAGCCCTCGGCCAACTGGTACGCCCTTAATATGCCGAGCACTATGTGGCCTTTCGGGATAAAAGAGGTGAGACAGGCTGTTGCTCTTGCAATAAACAAACAGCAGATTCTTGATGCGATCTTCAAAGGAGAGGGCGAGTTGGCCTATGGGCCGTTCAGGAAAGAGGACTGGGTGTACAATCCGGACATCGTCACTGCATACGATCCCGAGAAGGCAAAGGGACTCTTGGCAGATGCAGGATTTGAGGATACAAACGGCGACGGTGTTCTGGAAAAAGATAAAAAGAGCCTCGATCTACAGCTGATCTATCCCTCCACCAATGCCGAGCGCAAGGACATCGCCATCGCTGCCAAGACAGATCTGGCCAAAATAGGCATTAAGGTGGAGCCTGTGGGAAAGAGCTGGGACGAGATCTCCTATGAGGTATTTCGCAACAATTTCATAGTGATGGCCTGGGGATCTCCCTTTGATCCCGACGATCAGAACTATCAGAATTGGAACTCCAAATTCATTGGAAACGGATGGTGGAATGCGGCCAACTACAATAATCCAGAAGTTGACAAGCTCCTGGAGGACGGCAGGACCACATTTGACAGGGAGAAGAGAAAGGCGATCTACCAGAAGCTGCAGACGATACTCGCAGAGGATCAGCCAGTGGCATTCATAGCCTTCGGCAACTATGTCTACGCCCTCAACGACAAGATTTCGGGCATCGTGCCCCGAAACGGACCTCACGGACAAGGAAACAACGGAGCCATAAACGGCGAGCTTTGGTGGAATGTAGAGCAATGGGATATGGAGTGAGGCTCTATTGGACAGCGGCCTCGCCATTTATGTTTTGAGGAGGATCTTGCAGATCCCTCCTCTACTATTGGGAATATCGCTCCTGGCATTCCTCATCTTCTATCTATCCCCGGTGGATCCTGTGGTGGCCTACCTGGGGCTGACCACAGTTCAGAAGATGCCTCCCGAAGACGTCGTCAAGGTTGAAGAGCAGCTGGGCCTGGATAAGCCCGCACATGAACGATATCTATTGTGGCTTGAGAATATCGTTCAAGGAGACTGGGGATTCTCATACATCAAGAAGAGGCCCGTTTTAGATGTGATCCTTGAGAGGTTCCCGGCAACACTCCTGCTCACCCTTACAGGATACAGCCTGAGCATGGTACTGGGAGTGATCATGGGCCTTGCATCCGCAAAAAGAGAAGGATCGCCATTGGACAGATCTTTGCTTCGCCTGAACTACATCCTCTACTCGACTCCGACATTCCTCGTGGCTCTCCTGGCCATGCTGGTCTTTGCAGTCTGGCTGGGCTGGCTGCCTTCATCTCGCATGATCTCTGTAGACGAACCAGTCACCTTCTGGGCCTGTAGCCTTGACAGGATCAGACATATCATACTTCCTGCGACTGTGCTGGCGATCAGCCACCTGGCTGTGTTTTACACCTACATCAGGTCCAGCCTATTGGAGGCTATGAGGGACGATTATATCATAACTGCCAGGACAAAGGGGCTCGATGAAAGGGCCATACTGTACAGACACGCTTTGCGCAATTCATTGCTTCCTTTTGTAACCCAGATAGGGCTTGCAATTCCTTTTCTGATCGGTGGAAGCGTCGTTGTTGAGAGCATCTTCGCCTGGCCTGGGATAGGGAAGCTGACATACGATGCCGCACTGCGGGCGGATTATATGCTGCTCATGGGGATGACTTTGTTCACGAGCATTCTGGTCATCATCGGAAACCTGATGGCTGATGTTGCCTATGCGATCCTGGATCCCAGAGTTAAATATAACTGAGATGAATACAATGGAGAGCATACGAAATAGCTGTTCAGGATTGATTGTGCTTGGGATGCTGGCGCTTGTAGCCACGATGGCGCCCCTCATATCGACACACGATCCAGTTAAGGCCAGCTTGGCCGAGCCAGATCAGGCTCCATCGTTAAACCATCTCTTCGGAACCGATTATCTTGGCAGGGATCTCTTCTCGCGGGTACTATACGGCACAAGGGTCTCAATGCTCGTCGGGATCAGTGCCGCAGCCCTGACTGTATTTCTTGGATTGCTGATTGGTCTTACTGCTGGATACTTCGGAGGATTTGTGGATAGTGCACTGATGCGTCTTGTCGATGTTATATATTCGCCTCCAGAGACAATTCTGCTAATGGTCCTTGTAACCATCTTCGAAAGAAACATCTGGAGCATCATTTTGGCCATCGCATTTACGCACTGGATGAGCACTGCGAGGCTCGTGAGATCTGAGACCTTATCCATCAGGCAGCGGCCTTTTGTCGAGTCGGCAATATCCTTGGGTGCCAAAGACAGCTACATAATCTTCAGGCACATAATGCCGAATTTGCTCTACATAGTCGTGGTCTCAGTAACATTGATGACAGCTCATGCAATCCTTACAGAGTCCTTCCTGAGCTTCCTGGGACTGGGAATACCACCACATCTGCCAAGCTGGGGAAATATGCTCAATGAAGCCCAGAGGGACATAATGAAGGGCATTTGGTGGACGACCATCTTTCCAGGTACAATGATTGTAATCACTGTGCTCTCAATCAATTTGCTGGGAGATGAGCTCAAGACAAGGCTGGCACCGAACAGAGAGGTGAGGACGGAGCTGTAAATCGCGAGAAAAAAAGATGTGAGCAGGGCGTTCTCTAACGCCCTTGCAGTCGTCTCTTGATCTTTTCCAGGTCCCCTGTTGTGTACAGATAATATCCTGCGCCAATGGCGATGAGCAGCACGATGATCAGGGCAATCAGCCAGGTGCTGCTTTGTGCCTTCTCCACGTTAACCTTCTTGACCTGGTCGTCCAGGCCAAATCTGTACGATCCCGGTTCCTTGGGCTTGTAACTGAAGACAACAGTGGCGTTCTCACCCGGCTTGACTGTCAGGTTCTTGCTGTCCACCACGCTGTCGTTTACCTTAAGGTCGAACTTGCGGGAATCCGTCTCCTTTCCAGCATTCTGCACACTGGCAGTTATCTTGATCTCCTGGCCTGCGCTCGCCTTCTCAGGCACATTCAGGCTTATGACCTTCAATGGTGAGGTCACAAGGATCTTTCTGATCGTGTCGTTGAAGCCATCCTTCTGCGCTTTCAGGATGTGCTCGCCAGTGGAGTTTGCGGAATATGTGAGCGTTCCCCTATCGCTGGTAGCTCCAATGCTCTCATCGTCGAAGAATATATCGGCTCCCTCTACAGGCGTCTGGTTGATGCCTTCCACCACGGTTATAAGGAAGTTCTCTCCCTTTGAGACCTGCGAAGGCACATTGATGGTCAACCTGTTGGCAAGGGTGACGTTGGCCTGCTCGATCGCAGCTTGAGCTGCAGCTTCAGCCGCAGTCCTGACCACAAGGCTTGCCTTGCGATCGTTGTAGCCGCTCTTCTTGGCGACTACATCGAATGTGCCTGTATTCTTTGGGATGTAGCTGACAGACCCTGAGGCATCTGTGGTTCCTATGTTCTTGCCATCGACTGAGATTTGCACACCGCTCAGTGTTTCTGAACCTGACTTGGTGCTTATCAAGACAGTCTTATTGACCACAGCGGCAGGAACATTCAGGGTCATCGTCAGTCCTTCACCTACCTTGGTGGCTGTCGGTGCCATCAGCCTGTCGACGTTGTCAGCAACCTCGATCTTCAGGTTCTCCATGATCTCAATGATCCTGTTGCGCCCGAGGCTTATGCTGCCATCATTTTGCATGGTGATACCGTCATCGGCTAGGGACTCCACCTTCATCTTGCCGTGGATCTCCCCCTCTTCCACAGATTCAGCACTGTCAGATACCTGGAAGATGCCGTCCACTGTGGCGAGATCAGACTCAGCGCTGCGGAATACGCTCTGAACGTGGGCGACGATGATGGGAACATCCTTCTCTGAGCCAATATCAACCTTGTACATGTAGTTGGAAGCCCTGTCTGCCGGATCGGATGATGGCGTTACAACCTTGCTGTCCACCTCTTTGCCGTCCTTCGCCAAAGCCAAATAGACCTTGTTTCCATTGAGGTCCACCTGCTTGATCAGCAGCTCATAGTCCTCTTGCAGGGAGAGCGCAGATCCACTGGCAATGGTCTGGCTATCGTCGCTGTCGATCAGGACCTTTCTCAACTCGCCCTCGTTGATGGAGCTGACCTCATCTGCGAATTTGGTCTCATTGTTGTAACCTGCGAAATACTTGTCAGCCATGAATCCTATGACATCGTACTTGCCCCAGTCCTCAAACTCGAATTTAACCGGCTGAGGGCTGGTCTTGTAGATCAGATCCTTCTCGTCTATCTTCGTGCCACCGCTGATCTTCGCCTGAAGAACCTCTGTTCCTACATCATCGTCGATGTCATAGTAGAATCCCTCGAAGTTGTAGGGTGTCCAGGTAAATTCGCTCGTCTTGGAAGGATTGATCACTGTGCCTCGCACATCATAGGTTCCTGCCCTCTGTACCACAGGTGCGAAGCGAATCTCATCTGCGTCCGCAACCAAAAATCCGACATTCCCGAAGATCTTGGAGGTGCTTCCCTTTCGAAGGGTGATAGAGTTGTCGTTCTCCATCTCCACACCTTGGTCGGACACTGAGACGACCTTCATCTTTTCGTATTCATCGCCATCCTCGACGGATGTATAAGTATCGGAGATCTGGAAGAGGCCATCTACAGTCACGAGGGCGGACTCAACGCTGGAGAAGACATTGGATATGTGGGCCATTATGATCGGGGTGTCTTTGCCCGAGATCTCCACCTCGTACTTATAGGTCGCGCTCTTCAGGTTATCAGGCGAGATCACCTTGCTGTCTACCTCTTCACCGTCCTTGGCCAGGCCCAGGTAGACCTTATTCCCATCGATATCGATCTGCTTTATGCGCAGCTCATAGCCCTCTTCCAGGGGCAGAACTGATCCCGTTGTGATGGTGCTCTCGTCATCGCTGTCGATAAGCACTTTTCTCAATTGGTTGTCGCTTATCAGGCTTATATCCTTGTTGAATAGGTCGCCAGCCTTGTAGCCTGCAAAGTACTTGTCGGCCATGAAACCTATGACCTGATAGGTTCCCCAATCGCTGAATTCAAATTCCATGTCCTGTGCTGTTGTGCTATATGTCAGGTCGCCGGACTCAATGGTCCTGCTCGAACTCTGCAGTTTAACGGTAAGCCTTTCAGTGCCGACGTCGTTCTTCAGGTCGTAGAAGAAGCCGGAGAAGCTTTGAGGCGTCCAGGTATACTCAAGCGGGCTGATGCCCTCTCGCCAGATCCTGTCAGTTCCTGTCTCAGTCACTTGAGGCGCCTCTGCAGTTGCCGCTTCGGTCACATTTTCAGTTTCGTTCTCGGAGATGTTCTCAGATACATTCTCGGATTCAGACTCATTTTGAGAGACATTCTCAGGTAAAGACACAGCGGAAGTGGCTTGGTATGCGCTTGCATTCTCGGAGCTTGCTGCTGTCGTCGTCTCCTGCGGGATCATATCCGGCGTAATGGCAGTCTCAGCAGAAGCTACAGCAGAGCTCTCAGCCTGTTTTTGCTCTCCTTGCATCGTCTTCTCAGCAGAAGCTACAGCAGAGCTCTCAGCCTGTGTTTGCTCTCCTTGCGTCGTCTTCTCAGCAGATGCAGTCGCAGTTTCGGCCACAGAGGTGGCCGGGCTTTGGGCTTGCACAGCATTCTGTGAGGATCCCGAGCTTGCAGAACTGCCAGATGATGCTGATGCCAGCGGCTTCATCCCGCTGCTGCGCTTTGCCATTTTCTCTGCCGATATTGTTCCACTTTGTGCGCTGCTTTCAGAAAGCAGGCTTCGGCTTATGATCGGTGTCGCCCCTCCAGCGGCATTTACATTTGTCCCAGAATCCACATTAGTGGTGTCCTGAGAGGTTTGAGCCAATATTTCCATTGGCAGAGCTGCAGCTAGGATCAAAAGAAGCAGACTGGCTCCACCCAACCTGACATAATCCATAGATCTCCTCCATCACAATATACAACGACATGTCTTCTATATTTATATTCTTTATCTCTGTCGAATTGCATTTTTCCTCTGCCGTCTCAGACAACCGTCATCGCGCTACTCTGTCTGGGCGTGGATGTACTTAATGTTTATCATGTTTACGCTTATCGGTATCCGATATTAACTCCACCAGATGTCGGATTTTTCTCAAGAACGCTGGTAGAATGGGGATCTTTTTCAAGAACGCTGGTCGAACTGAGATCTTTTTCAGAGTTCGCGGGTGGGGCAGATACTAGATTCGTTGGTTTAGATATGGCTTTGCCTTCTAACAACATCGTCGGATCTTTCCACCACGTTGAGGCATTGAATTCATTGCTTTTATCATCATTTAGGACTGCATGGCCAGAATCCACCATAATTCTGTTAACAGGTGGCCAAATAAGTCTATTATAAGAATCCATTAGATATATGACGCAGATCAATTGATTCCATTCATTGCGCCCGCTACTGGCGTTATCATCTATATCTATAGAGACAGTTTTGTTCTTCAATATCGAGTCGGCATACTCCCGGGCATCCTTCCCCACAGGACTCAATGTCGATGGAGCCTCGATATCTGCAAGCTTTACACTGTCGATGTGATTCACCCTTGGGTCTTGTGTCTTCATTTCGATGCCAAATGAGCCTCCGCTGATGATGCTCACGACTCGCCCGATGACCTCATCAGGTGCCCCCGCAACCGACTTAATAATGGCTATTGTCAATAACAGAGCCAATATCCACTTCACAGTCGTCTCCCAAAAAATTTCTCATTCAGTTACATACTGTCCGTCGCGCAGCACTATCACGTAGTCAGCTGAATTTCTGAGAGCCACCGAAAAGCCTGGTTCCGCTCCGAATATGATGGTCTCCTTTCCATGCTCCATGGCCTTCATAAGCACTGGCTTTAGATCTGCATCCCGCGTGACGAGGGCAATCGTATCTATCACAGGGTTGTAGATCATATCCACGCCCTCAACAGCCATCCGGACATCAACATCACTTGTACAGATGACAGGCTCAAAACCCTGGTTCTCCACAGCCTCAACCAGCTTCTCAGATGCATATTGATTCAAAAATACCTTGCCCATCTTGATGTCACCATAGTCCTTGAGGATATCTCTGATCTCCTCCAGGTCCATCTGAAACTCCTTCCTGAGCATATTGGGGCCGTCTACAAGAAGACCTATCTTCTTCCTGCCTTTTTCCTTCTTGGAGCCCAGATACCTCATGATGTGTTCGAAGTGTATTGGCATACGATCCATATTACACCTTTTGGCATTTGGATTACTTGGTGTGATCTCTTAGATTTTACGAGATTCAATGAATGTTATAAATCCTTTTGGTATTTTCAGAGGTTATCTGGGCTATCTCCTGCGGCTCCATGTCTCTGATCTTAGCTATGAGCCTGACTGAATCTTGGACAAAACAAGGCTCGTTCCGGCCTCTTCGGGGCGACAGAAAAGGACTGTCGGTCTCCACGAGCAGGCGGTCCAAAGGGACATTCTTGGCCAGGATCTGGTGGTGTCCTGAGCGGCATAAATTCGTGGCAATGGAGATATAAAATCCTCTATCTACAGCCTCCTTCATGGTAGCAAGAGAGCCGCTGTAGCAGTGGAATACGACCTTGTCCAGATGCTTGACCATATCAAGGGCCTGCTGCTCTGCATCCCTTGAGTGGATCACGAGGGGCAGATCCTGAGACCTTGCCAGCTCAATCACCTTGCCAAAGGCCTGAGCCTGACGCTCCCTTCCGGTTGCATCTTTGCAGTGGTAGTAATCCAGTCCTGCCTCGCCGATGCCAACGGCCTGCCTGGCATTATCTTTTATCTGCGCTAGAAGTTTGTTGAGATCTTCTTCGGAAAGGCCATCTAATGTGTTGGGGGACAGTCCCAGTGTGGCGAAGATGAAATCGTACTTCTTCGCCAGCTCCAGTGACCTGCGATTGGTGGAATAGTCCACGCCTGAGTTTATCATCAGGACAACGCCCGAGTCTCTTGCTCTCTGCAATACTGCGTCGCGGTCTTTATTGAACTGCTTGAAATCAAGATGGCAGTGCGAATCGATTACTCCCTGTACTGATTCATTCAACGGTGTAGTTCCTCCAGAAACATCAATCGATTTGCGATACTATAGTTCTGGGGTAAGAAATAGGTTTGGGTAAGTTCTCTTCTGCGGCAATGTCTCATATCTGCAGATGATCTTAAATATCATCTCAGCTAATTAGACAATTAATCGTTATGATTATTTCACAGGCCCATGTGACCTGTCATGAAGATTGTGGTAGTTGATTCGCATAACGAAGTCCTTCCATATTGGTTCGAAGAATACCTCAGATCAAAGCTACCTCTGGTCATAGTCCGAATCGACCAGCACCATGACATGAATCAAGAATGTCCCACGTTGCCTGCAAAAGAAGGCAGACCTCTATTCGATTATTTGGCCAAGATAATGCCTTATATTTATGAGTATGCCAAAATGAAATTGAATGAAGGCAATTTTACATGTCCAGCATTTCATTATGGCATAGTGGGTGCTTTGTACCATTTTAATCCGAGAGAGAATAAGATTGATGCTTATGGAAGGATCTTTGGCGAAGAGATCAAGGATGCCCCCAAGACCGCAGTGATGGCCAGAATTATTAATGGAAAGAGGATCAATAGAATAATCTGGGACGGAGCATTAACGAGATTGAGGCTTCAGGGAGGAAAAACAACGCCTGTTCCGCAAAAATTGCATTTAGATAATTTTAAAGAGGAGATTGAAGGGAGCAGGCTGCCTTTGGCCATTTGCTTTGATCTTGATGGAGTTTATGGGATGGAAGATAGCGGGCAGGCTGAAGAGGTTGTGGGCAAAAGGCTGGATAAAGTCAAGGCTGTGCTGGATTGCATATCATCCCCTGTTCTGGCCTGCATTGCGAGATCCCAGAGACCTAGAACATACGTCCCTCCCGGTCTGGTGGACAGCCTGCAAAAGATTGTGCTTCACGAATATCTATTGAGCACCAGAATTCAGAAGCATCAGTCTGTTTATTGCGCTTACCAGGGCTTCTACTGAGGCCATGACTATGTCCTCACGCGCGGACCGTGCGCTGACCCTGCGACCGCGGTCGTCTTCCACCCCAATCACAACCTCCGCCAGGGCATCTGCTCCTCCTGAGATGGCTTCGATCCTGAAGTCGCAGAGGTGGATGGACGTGTCGCTGTCCAGGAGGCCCTGGACGGCGTTGACTGCTGCATCCACGGGTCCTACGCCCGTGTTAGCCAGCACTTTCTCTTTGCCGCGCACAATTGCCTTTACAGTCGCCGTTGGTGTTATGATGTTTCCTGTCATGACTGAGACCTCTTTGAGGACCACAGCCTGGCTGCCCTTTGCCACCTCTCCGATAACGACATCGGCAATGGTCTGAAGATCGATGTTGCCAATCTGCTTCCCTTTATCTCCCAGATCCTTTATCCTCTCAAGGATCTCCTGAAGCTGCTCTTCTGTGGGTCTGTAGCCCGCGTCCTCAAGAACCTTCGCCACTGCGTGCCTTCCAGTATGCTTGCCAAGCACTATGCGCCTCTTGTGTCCCACCATCTCAGGGGTCATGATGCCGGGCTCAAAGGTCTTGCTGTTTTCTATCACGCCATGGCTGTGAATGCCGCTTTCATGAGAGAAGGCGTTCTCTCCAACGATGGGAGCAGTTAATGGTATCTTGACGTCAGTGAGCCGCTCGACGAGCCGAGCCGTCTCCACAAGGTATCTCGTCTTGATGCTCGTTTGCGCACCATAGATGGAATGCAGGCTCATCACAGTCTCTGCGAGGTTAGCGTTGCCCGCACGCTCGCCAAGGCCGTTCACGCACACCTGAACCTCTCTCGCACCTGCTTCCACTGCTGCCAGGCTATTGGCCACGGCCAGGCCAAAGTCGTTGTGACAATGGACATCGACGACCATGTTCACGCGGTCGCAAATGTCTTTCACAAAACGATAAAATGAGGATGGGACAGCGACCCCGACGGTGTCAGGGATGTTGATTATATCGCAGTGCACCTCCTCCACAGCCTTGAAGATCCTGTGCAAGAACTCCGGCTCTGTGCGAGTGGCGTCCATTGCGGAGAAGAGGCAGGACCTTCCGTTCTCCTTCACGAGCTCCACTGTCTCCACTGCACCGGCTACGATCTCATCGTGGCTCATCTTGATCGTATGAGCTATCTGGATGTCAGAGGTTGGCACGAAGACATGCACCAAGCCAACATCGGCGTCAATGCAGGCCATTGCATCTTTCTTCACAATCCTGGAGAGGCCACAGACCTGGGCAGAAAGACCTGCCCGTGCGATCTGTCGGACGCTATCAAACTCGCCCTTCGATGATACCGGAAATCCGGCCTCGATAACATCTACGCCGAGCTTATCGAGCTGAATGGCGATCTTGAGCTTCTCGTCCGGGGTGAGTGAGACGCCCGGAGTCTGCTCCCCGTCACGAAGGGTTGTATCAAAAATGCGAACCTTTTCACCAACGAGCGAACGAACGTCGTAGAAGACGATTCCCCACGGAGGTCTGTTGTGTCATAAACGAAAAGAGGCAGAGGTACTATAAAACTCTTGCTTATTGGAAAAGGCAAAGGCTCAAATGCATTCGTCACCATTGAAGGATGCGCATATCCTGTGGCTGCGCTAAGGTCCCCTGGACATGAAGATGCCCTTTTTCTGCAGACCCTCAACCATCACTTCGAAAAGCAGCTCAGCGTGGTCTGTCTGCTCTTGAGCTGCTCCTTTAGCAGGTCGCTTTGCAAAATGAACCTCTTTATAGGAAGCTCGAGCCTTTGGGAGATATGCTGCAGTGCCGTCTTAATATCTTCGAACTCCTGCCCTGACTGGCTCATGGCGCCCCTCACATTCTCCCTCACATTGAATACGCCAAGAGGCACATAACCTTTGTATGCCTCTCTCAGGATGATCGCCCCAGCCTGGATCTTCTCCCTGGCCAGAGCCTCAAGCACTGCCATCTTGCAGGAGTAGTAGCAGCCACCCACACGGGAGTAGCCCTTCTTCGAACCATGATTTTCACAGTCCGAGAATATCAGCTCCTCATCTCCAACGATGTGCAAGAAGGCCTCCATCCACTCGTACTGCCAGGCGGTGGGCAGCAGCAGAACTGCATAGTAGTTGTTGAGGCTGGAAAACTCCCGCACCTGATAGCATTCTATGACCTCGTAGTTCCTGACCTCGTCAAGCATCCTCTTTCCCAGAGTGCTGTCGCACGCGGTGATGGACCATCGCGTGGGAACAAGCCTCCTTCTCTTCCTACTTCCTAGGGCCCCAACAGAGAGGGCTCTTTGGATGCTGGAGAATGGCAAACCATTTTTATGAAGATGGGCGATGGCATCTGCTGCCAGCAGATCGTCGTCATAATATGCCTTCTCAAGATTTGGGTCCCATTTTGCATTTGCGATATCAAACCTCTCCAGGGGAGCACTGGGCCCAAAGGGCGTGTGCTCGTCGCTCAAAGACATTCCCTTCGGAGCGCAGCAAAACTCTGCCTCGCTCTCGACTGATTCGGCTGCGAGAGAGATCTCCCGCAGCTTTTCCACAAGGCGACTCTCAATGTTTGTGACCTTCACTGGCTGCTTTCCTCGCACCAGGTTCAGCCGATATCTTATGATCTCCTCCTGCGTCTTCTTCTCAGGTATCCAGGACTCAGGCCTGTCCATGATGGTCGTGTCCCCGTGCTGAGGGACAATCATGGGCCCTGCATAAACCAGGGGATAGTTCCAGCTACCAACGAATACAGAGGGCGGAGTGCTCCCCTCAAGCTCTCTGCCCACTTCTGCAGAAGGAATATACATGCTGGACGTCAATTTTTTTAGGTAGGCTTCCTTGCCTTTTATCACGAGCCAAATTATAAGATCAACAACAATATAGGTTTGATGTGTGCGGAGCGAAAGTGGTCTTCACGGTTAGGTATTTACATTTAAAGCGTCAATAAATTCAAGAGGTGTCCTCAAATGAAATGGACTGTATTTGCAATCGCATTGATCATGCTTCTGTCCGCCTTCGCCGTTGGGCAGCAGAATCAATACTCTACCAGCACTGCTGGTGGTGCGCCAACGCCGACGACTCCTACCAGCCCAGAATCCCTAGGGCTTCAGACGCCATCCGCCACAGCATCAGCACAATCGCCCTCGACCCAGGAGCGATCGCAGGGGTTGATCAAGGCTGAATTCAATGAGGCGTACTCGGCAGCTCCACAGGGATTGACTGCTACCTCCAATAGCCCAACCTACAAGCGGGTGATAGTTCCTCCAGGAGGCTTTGCCCCGAATAGCCTTTACGTATCCTACGCCCCACAAACAGTAGCAGGCTGCAATCTTTATGCCAATTTGCCTCTGTGGATGAATACGGCCCGGGCGGGAAGTATATGGTTCTATGAATGGTATCCCAATGGCATGCTCGACACCCAGTACGCAGGATATGTCTACTACCCAGGCTGGTACAAGAGATGGTTCTTCGCAGATGTTCCTGGCTGGCACATACTACAGTACTACTGCAACGGCTGGAGCAACTATGCTTACATCTACGTTTATGGATCCGGTCGATACTGGGTAGATCCGAATCCAAACCCTCAGCCTTATCCTTATCCGTATCTTTACCCCCAGGGGCAAGGCCAAGTGACATACACATACCCATCAACCGGCCACACTTACTATTCCTTTAAGTCGAGCACGACCCTGGGATAATGGAGCGTTTGTGATCGCTGCTTCTCAGAGGCAGCGATCCCATAACCACCTTTTCTAATGGAGAGACTCAATGCCTACCAAGCTGCGAATTGCCACGTTCAACCTGATGAACCTAGAAGATCGGCGTGATAGACTTCCAAGGCTGGAGGAGCGAATCCCAGTTCTGCGGCCCCAACTGGTTCGGCTGGATGCAGACATACTGTGCTTGCAAGAGGTCTGCGGACAGCGCGAACGCGGCGGAAATTTGCGTCTGGATGCTATGGACCGACTGCTGGAGTGCACGCCCTACGAAAGCTACGAGAGAGTGACAACCATAGAAGGGAATTCGGGACATGTTTTTGAGCACCACAACCTGGTCATCCTCAGCCGCTACGATATCGTGGAGCGCCATCAATACATGCATGAATATGCCCCTTCGCCACGCTACCAGAAGGTCACCGCACTGCCTGAAGAGCGCGAGGCACGCGAGATCTCCTGGGAGCGGCCCATCTTGCACGCTAAGGTGCAACTGCCAAACAACATGACAGTAGATGTGATCAACCTGCACCTCAAATCCAGACGGCCTACCAGCATCCAGGGACACAAGCTCAACGAGCGTACCTGGAAAACGGCATCCGGCTGGGCCGAGGGCGTCTTCATCTCCTCGATGAAACGCATCGGCCAGGCACTTGAGACGCGCATCCTCATCGACAAGCTCTTTGATGAAAACCCCAGCGCTCTAATAGCAGTCTGCGGAGATTTCAATGAGGAGTTCGATGAGGTGTCCATCGAAGCCATCAGGGGCGACGTGGAGAACACAGGCAACATGAACCTGGCCATGAGGGTCATGGTGCCCACTGAGCGAAATATCCCCGAGCCCGCCCGCTATTCACTGCTGCACAACGGCAAAGGCAAGATGCTCGATCACATTCTGGTTTCGCGGACTTTGCTTGCCTACTTCAAGGGCTCAGAGGTGCATAACGAGCTGCTGCACGATGAATCTATCGTCTTCGCTCCCAAGATATTCTACCCGGAGTCAGATCATGCGCCTGTGATCGCTCACTTTGAGCTGCCAGACTCAAGGATCAGGTGGTCGGTGGGAACGAGGCAAGGGGGCATAAAGGCGCACACGAAGAGCGAAGGTGGGTGCAGGTGAGCTTGGAAAGCCCAATGCATTATCTCGAGCATCCGTGATCTCCTGGCCGTCTGCCAAACGGAATATTTTTAACCATCTGTCGCGCTTGACCATTGCGTGAGCACTGAAATAGAGCTTCCAACAGTTCGTCCAGGAAAATCGATAGCATTGATCGGACTTGGCATGGGAGCATATTTTCTTTACCTCTATCATGTGGGCTTCCAGGACGTGATCAGCAGTCTGAAAAACGTCAATTTGACCCTGTTCGTTCTGGCTGTTCTGCTGGCCCTTATGGGAGTGCTCTGCGATGCTCTGGCATGGAGGGCCATTGCTCTCAAGTTCGACTATAAGGTGCCTATCTGGGATATATTCCTCATTTACATGTCCTGCAATTTCATGAACAACCTGATTCCATCTGGCAGCTTCTCAGGGGAGACTGCTCGCATCTACTTTTTGGAGAAGCTGGATGGAGGATCGCGAATTGATCGCTCTTCAGCGACTGTGGCAGCCACCAGGATCATCACGGCCATACCATTCTTCTTGGGCACAGTGATCGGACTGATATACCTGAATTTGGCGACGGATGCTCCCGCATGGGCCCTGGCCACATGCTCCGCCATCACTCTCATCTTGCTATTCCTAAATGCCGCATTCTTCGGAGTTTGCTTTGCGGATGACTGGCTGGAGAGGATCATATTCACCCTGGTCGACTTCGTCGAGAGGCTGTTCCATATTCATGTGGAAAGGACGCAATGCAGCAGGATCATCGATAGGTTCCATGAGTCCATGAAGATGCTGGCCGAGCACAGGAGGACTCTATTCATCAGCGTCTTCTGGGCAGTGGCGGGCTGGCTCTCCATGACCATGGTGGCCGTCATCGTCTTTCGATCCATGGGCGTTTCAGTGCCGCTGCGGGCCGTATTTGCAGTCTACGCAGTTATGATATTCCTGCAGATGCTGCCACTGTTTTTGCCTGGAGGGGTGGGGCTGGTGGACATCGTCATGAGCACATTGTTCACCGCCATCGGCCTGCCAATGCACAGCGCCGTGGCCGCCACCATTATCATCAGGCTCATCCAGCTGTGGCTTCTTACAGCCCTCGGCGGGCTTGCAACTGCGTACCTCGTGAAAAAGATAAATCACGACGATCTGCAGTCCATGACCAAGAATCGTGTGGCAAAAGGCTTTTAAAGATCATTGTTCACTAGGGTGAACTGTCTTTTTGGGACAGTGGGGTAGCCTGGTCTATCCTCGAGGGTTTGGGACTCTTGGACCGCGGTTCGAATCCGCGCTGTCCCACTTCTATATGATTACTATCTCTTTGCAGCAACGGCAGGCCTTCTCTAGTTCTTTTGTATCCGCTCCAGGGAAGTGATCTATGAGGCAAAGCTCTGTGGGCCTGGCCTTGCTAAAGAGCCTGCCCAGGTCCCCATGATAGACCTCGATATCACACTTGCCGCTGGCGCGACAGACGAGCATCGGTTCGAATCCCACGTAGTTTGCGGGCGCCTTTATGCGCTCTAGATGCTCTTCCAGATACTCTATCTGCTCTATTCCCAGCAGCTTTTTATTGACTTTTAAATTGAGAATGATATTTTGCACAGCAGGAGACCAGGCATCATTTAGCACTATGCGCTTTGCCCCAGCAAGCGCACACATCAAACCCAAAGTTCCAGGCCCTGAGAGCCCATCAGTGACATCGCGAATCCTGCCCTGAATGTAAAGCTGCTCCAGGATCTTCATCTTAGGTGAGCTCTGTCTGGAAAACTCGATATGAACCTTGGATTGGCTCTTGTATATGACCAGCTCCCCGAATAGGCTTTGCACAACATCAGCGCGCAGGTCGCAGCCTGCCAGCAGCACATTCTCATTTGGCATTGTCAGAGAGCCACGTATTCCAGGAACGCCTCTGCTGTGGATCACCCCTCTGATCTCCGGAATGCGCTCAACAATAGCCTCGGCTGCCTGCCTGCCAAGCCGCTCTCCGATTATTATGAGGCTCCTGGGGCCAAGCCTGGGCGAGTACGCCAGAGGATAGCCAACGGCGATGAGGGGCGAGCCAACGCTCCGCAAAGTCTCTCCATCATCGCGCAGGCCGAACTCTGCCAGGATGTGCAGAGCATCGAGCATCACTGCATCGAGGGTGGCTTTGCCACATGAATGGCACCTTTGCAGTTCGTCTGGCAGATCCCTCAAAGGCCTTGATTTGTCCAGGTTTGGTTCAGGCGCGCAATCCCGACAGGCCATGTACTCGCGGTCTATGTTTGCCAGAATGTCTTCTGCGATCTTAACGCAGTCTTTTCCGCAAGCAGGGCACTTCATAACCATACTGGCTCCAGTTGATATTTCAGCGTTTCCTCTCAAATACTGCTCCTCTCCCTTTAGAAAGGTTTGTAAATGATAAAGACATTGGGGCGGCGAAGGTGGTTTTGGACATGGCACAGAGAGGCATTAGGGAATACGATGCGAAGCGGATGTTGGCCAAATACCTTCCCGAGTACCTCAATGGTTTTTCCTATAAAGGCAATCTCGTCCTTGCAGGTCCTGATACGGATTTTGATGAGCTCGTGGCTGCGAATCCCTGGTTGAAGACAGAGAGGCTCGTGGTCAAGCCAGACCAGCTCTTTGGAAAGAGGGGAAAGCACGGCCTTGTACTGCTGGATGTGAACTGGGACGGGGCGAAGAGATACCTCGAAGAGAATATGGGAAAAGAGGTAGTTGTAGGAGGCGTATCCGGCAGGCTGACTCATTTCTTGATCGAGCCGTATGTCCCTCACGAGGAGGAGTTCTATGTAGCCATCAGCTCAGATCCGAATGGCGATAACATATTCTTCTCCCCTGAGGGCGGAGTCTGCGTGGAGGAGAAATGGGATAAGGTCGTGCAGATACATGTTGGTATCCTGGAGGGCTTCGACAGCCCGGACCTCAGGTCCAAGCTGCAAAAGAGCCTTGCAGGTCAGAGCGAGGCTATAGAGTCATTCATCAGAGCGCTCTATCAGTTCTACGTAGCTACAGGTTTTGCTTATCTGGAGATCAACCCCTTCACGATCAAAGACGGGGAGATTGTGCCCCTTGACATGGTGGCGAAGCTGGATGATGCCGAGGAGTACTGGCAGAGGAAGCGATGGAATGGCCTCGTCTTTGCACAGCCCTTCGGAAGAAGCCTCTCTGCAGAGGAGCTCTTCATCAAAGAGCTTGACTCAAAGACAGGCGCCTCTTTGAAGCTGACGATCCTGAATCCAGAGGGTCGGATATGGACCATGGTTGCGGGCGGCGGAGCGAGCGTGATTTATGCCGATACCATCTGCGACCTGGGATTTGCTCGCGAGATGGCCAACTATGGGGAGTACAGCGGTGATCCGAACACAGAGGAGACCTATTATTACACCAAGACCATACTTGACTTGATGACTCGCAAGAAGGACCCCAGAGGAAAGGTGCTTCTCATAGGTGGAGCCATCGCCAACTTCACCGATGTTGCCAAGACATTCAAGGGCGTCACCATGGCCCTGGAGGAGTATCGGGAGAAGCTTCGGGAGGCAGGCGTCAAGATTTATGTGCGGAGGGGTGGTCCAAACTACGAGCAGGGACTGAAGCTCATGCGCGACCTGGGCAGAAGGCTTGGCGTGCCAATTGAGGTTTACGGGCCTGAGACCCACATGACGAGAATTGTCTCTTTAGCATTGAAGGGTGAGTCTCAATGAGCAAGAATGATTACATTCTCTTTGACAGAAACACAGTGGCCTTCGTCTATGGCTATCAGACCAATGCCATTCAGCGAATGCTGGATTTCGATTACATCTGCAAGCGCGAAAAACCGAGCATCGCAGCAATCATAAACCCCAATCGCGCCGGCATCCACAAGGCTTTCTGGGGCACAAAAGAGATCCTCCTGCCTATGTACAAAACCATATCCTCGGCGGCCAAGGCCCATCCTGAGGCGGATGTGATGGTCAACTTTGCCTCGCATCGTTCAGCTTATGAGACCACGATGCAGGCCCTGGAGGAGAAGACCATTCGAACAGTAGCTGTCATCGCAGAGGGTGTGCCCGAGAGGCAGTCAAGGATCATGAGCGCTACAGCCAAGAGACTTGGAAAGACTATCATCGGTCCTGCAACTGTGGGCGGCATGGCTGCAGGAGCCTTCAGGATTGGTAACACAGCAGGGACCATTGAGAACATCATTGCATCTAGGCTGTACAGGCCCGGGTGCGTTGGCTTCGTCTCAAAATCAGGGGGCATGCTAAACGAAGCCTTCAACATAATCTCAAGAAACTCCAACGGCATCTACGAGGGTGTGGCCATAGGCGGAGATCGATACCCAGGCTCGAATATGCTGGATCACATCATGCGCTATGAAGCAAATCCGGATATCAAGATGATTGCGTGCCTGGGAGAGCTTGGCGGCGAGGATGAGTACAGGATCATTGAGGCTTTGAAAGAGGGAAAGATCACAAAGCCTCTGGTCGCGTGGGTGACGGGGACCTGTGCGCCTGTGCTTCCTGCAAGCGTCCAGTTCGGCCATGCAGGAGCCAAGGCAGACACCCAAAGGGAGACGGCCCAGGCCAAGAACAATGCCTTCAGAGAGGCCGGAGCTTATGTTCCGAACTCATTTGATGACTATGGCGATGTTGTGCGCAAGGTTTACGAGGAGCTAGTGGCAAAGGGCATTGTTAGGGATATCGCAGAGCCTGAAGTGCCAAAGATTCCTGTAGACTACAGCAAGGCCCTGGCCTCTGGGGACATTCGCAGACCTACCACGTTCATCTGCACAATCTCAGATGATAGCGGCGAGGAGCTGCTTTACGCTGGCAAGAAGATCTCAGATGTCCTGGACCAGAATATGGGCATCGGCGGCGTCATCGGCCTTTTGTGGTTCAAAAAAGAGCTGCCAGACTACGCAACCAAGTTCATAGAGCTGGTGCTGCAAATCGTTGCAGATCACGGCCCTGCTGTATCTGGCGCACACAACGCCATCGTGGCCTCGTGCGCTGGAAAGGACCTCATATCGTCTTTGTGTAGCGGCCTCCTGACGATTGGTCCCAGGTTCGGTGGTGCCATCGATGACGCAGCCCGCGAGTTCAAGCGCGCAAAAGAGACAAAAATGACGCCTGAGCAGTTTGTGAGCGATATGAAGAAGAAGGGCATCAACATTCCAGGCATCGGCCACAAGATCAAGAGCGTCAAGAACCCGGACAAACGCGTGCAGCTACTCATTCAGTATGCGAGGGCGAACTTTCCCAGCACCGAGCTTCTAGACTATGCCTTGCAGGTGGAGCAGCTTACCACAGCCAAGAAGGGGAACTTGATATTGAATGTAGACGGCTGCATTGGCATCCTGTTCCTGGACCTGATGAGCTCCTGTGGTGCTTTTAGCAAGGAGGAGATGGACGAGATCGTCAGGCTCGGCTATCTGAATGGGCTTTTTGCCCTGGGCCGCAGCATCGGCCTGATCGGACATATCCTGGATCAAAAGCGCCTGGGAGCAAGGCTGTACAGGCATCCTGTGGAGGACATAGCATACATGATGCCCTCGGAGGAGGAAATTCAGTGCAAACGTTGAGCTTATTGAATAAAATCGAAGAGATACCAAGCTGAGGCAGAGAGAAGTGGCAACCATCAGCCAGAAGATCTTGACCAGGGCCTCTGGCTCTGCCAGGATTGTGGAGCCGGGCGAGATCGTTGAGGCATGCGTAGACTATGCCATGTCCCATGACGGGACATCGGTTCTTGCCATCAAGGCATTCGAGGAGATGGGATCGGAGAAGGTGTGGAACCCAGAAAGGGTGGTCATACCTTTTGATCACATCGTTCCTGCAAACAACGAGGCTGCAGCTTCTTTGCAAAAGGAGGTGCGCTCATGGGCAAGAGAGCAGAAGATAGCCAACCTCCTCGACTGCGGATCAGGGGTGTGCCATCAGGTCCTTCCAGAGCATGGCTTCGCCCTGCCAGGTCTGCTCGTCGTCGGAGCAGATTCGCACTCATGCACCTACGGAGCCTTCGGGGCCTTTGGCACAGGCGTCGGCGCCACAGACATGGCTGAGATTTACTCCAGCGGACGTCTCTGGTTCAGGGTCCCAGAGACCATGGCCCTCAAGATCGAAGGAATCCCGAAGCCCTTCGTCTCTGCCAAGGACATAGCCCTCATGGTGATAGGCAAGGTCGGAGCAGATGGTGCGACCTACAGGGCTGTGGAGTACACAGGCCCAGTTGTGGATGGGATGAGCATCTCTGGGAGGATGACGCTTTGCAACCTCGGAGTGGAGATGGGGGCAAAGGCGGCAATAGTTCAGCCAGACGCCAAGACAGATGCATGGCTTATGGGCCGCGCCAGGCAGACCTTCAGACCAGTCCTGTCGGACCCTGACTCCTACGATTACGAGTACGAGTACGATATATCAGACCTTGAGCCGCAGGTGGCAGCGCCCTTTCGCGTGGACAATGTCATGCCCGTCTCGGATCTGGAGGGATTGGAGATCGATCAGGTCTTCATAGGCACATGCACCAACGGCAGGCTTGAGGACCTGGGGATCGCAGCCAAGATCCTGCAAGGAAGGCAGGTTAAAGTGAGGACCCTGGTCATCCCTGCCTCGCGTGAGGTCCTTTTGGAGGCTTTGCAAAAGGGGATCATAGAGACTCTGGTGCGGGCAGGGGCGATGATTGCACCACCCGGATGTGGGCCATGCCTGGGCGCTCACATGGGCGTTTTGGGAGAGGGCGAGGTATGCCTTTCCACCTCCAACCGCAACTTCCCAGGGAGGATGGGAAAGGGCGGGAGGGTCTATCTGGCGTCGCCTGCCACTGCTGCTTTTGGGGCCATCAAAGGATGCATAACCAGACCTGAAAAATTGGCGGCAGACTAGGAGATGAAGTTCGACCTGCACATTCACTCCAATTACTCAGATGGCCATGCCAGCGTAGTGGAGATAATCAACGCAGCCATGCATAGAGGACTGGATGGCATAGCCCTCACAGATCACGACAACATGCGTGGCATTCCTGCAGCCCGCAGATACATCAAGGAGCAGAAGCTCGACCTGATTTTAATACCCGGGGTGGAGGTCACGACCTCTGAGGGCCATCTGCTGGTCCTAGGGGTTGAGGAGCCCCCGAAGCGAAAATTGAGCCCCGAGGAGACCATCGAGGCGGCTCACGCGTTGGGCGGAATTGCCGATGTTCCTCATCCTTACCACCCCTTTAGGAACGCCATCGGCAGGATTCCGGATGTGGACGCCGTGGAGGTCTATAACTCAAAGCATCTCTTCGGCCTTGCCAATGGCAGGGCTTGGGTCGAGGCTAGGAGACGCCACATGCCAATGGTGGCCGGGAGCGACTCGCATTTTGCCGAGACCGTGGGCTTGGGAGTGACGGAGATGGATGCTGCGGATGTAGACGAGGTGCTGGACGCGATTGTGGCCGGGCGGACGAGGATTTTAGGACGCCGGACGCCCCCGAAGTACTTCGCGGGAAATATGTTCACGTATATTTTCAAGCGGATCGTGAAGAAGTGATCATGAGAATCCTGGCAGTAGGAAAGCTTCGGGAAAAGCACTGGCAGATGGCAGCAAACGACTACGCCCGACGCCTGAGGCCCTACGCACGCCTGGAGATTTGGGAGATCTCTGAGGCCCGAATTCAAGAGAATGCCTCACGCGCAGAAGCAGAGAGGACATTGAGCCAGAGTGCTTCTGCCATTCACGAGAAGCTGAGTCGGCATAGCGGGCCTGTTGTCGTTCTGGATAGAAAGGGAAGAGCTATGGACTCACTGGAGATGGCCAGATGGCTAGAGGCAGGGCTCCTGGAGGGCAGAAACGAGATCGCATGGGTGATAGGAGGGCCTCTGGGCCTGGCATCCTCTGTGCTAAAGAGAGCAGATCTCGTTCTATCGCTCTCCAGTATGACATTCCCCCATCAAATGGCACGGCTCATGCTCATGGAGCAGATATACCGCAGCTTCAGAATAATTCATCACGAGCCTTATCATAAGTGACATCCTCCCAGGTAGGACCAGGTACAACAACCAGGCATCAGAGGAGGCTCATCAGAGGGTAGTTCTTTGTAGCGTCGTACTCCAATTTAGCGCGAACAAGTTCGCCCTCATAATCTATCTCTACCTCTGCGATTATCATCCTTCCCTCCAGTTCACCGTATCCGAAGACGTTCTCCTTCAGCATATGCCTGTTCAAGCTGACGAGAGCCTTTCGAACATAAGGCTGAAGGGAGATGCTCTCCTGCATGGCTCTCTCAAGGCTGCCAGCAGTTTTGATGCTCAATGGAGCTCCCACGAACTGATGATAGAGTGCTCCAAGCTTGATGCCAGCCTCAAAGGCGGCTATTTCCCTTTTTGTAGGCATGAAATCACCACGGGACTTATCAGATAAACGATAATAATCGCAATCAACAGATGTGACGGATATACAATATCCTTCTGCAGCCAGACGAGGATTCCTGCAACCAGAGATGCCAGCGCGAGAAATGCTGCAGACTTGCGGTCGCGCACCTTTGGATAGGAGACGCTGCTTATCATGAGAATGGCAAGCAGTAGCATGAAAATGAGCGTTAAGAGTTGTGATCCCAGAAGGACGCTGCCCGAGAGAGCGATTCCTGCAGCAGGTATCGGTAGGCCCTCGAAGAACTGGTCGCCTTTGCTGTAAAGATTGAATCTGGCCAGCCGCAAGGTCCCACAGAGCAGATAGAAAATTCCAGCAGGCCAAAGGTTGGGCGAATCGAAGGCATTGAGTGCGAGAAATGCCGGCGCAACCCCAAAGGATACAAGGTCGGCGAGCGAATCCAGGTTTGCACCTATCGGGCTGGATCCGAGCTTTCTTGCCAGAAATCCATCCAGGCCGTCTGCTATCGCTGCAAAGATGATGAAGATCACTGCAAGCAGCGCTGAATTTTGATCTGGATATCGGCCGGCTGCCAATAGGGCGCACAATCCAAAGGCTGCATTGAGAAGGGTGAAATAATCCGGCACTCTCAATGCCAGGAGGATGTTCATGGACGTCTCACCGCGATTATGGTCTCCCCAGCCCTGACCTTTTCGCCCAGCTTGACCCGCAGATCATAGCTCTTGGGTATGGTAACCTCCACCCTGGAGCCGAAGCGGATCATGCCTAATCTCTCTCCCCGCACCACCCGGTCTCCAGGACGAACATAGCATACGATCTCACGTACAATCGTCCCGGTTATCTGCCGGATCTCAATGATCCCATCGATGGTCTCGAGTTTTATCCTATTCTGTTGGTTGTTGCTCGCCCGACATAAGAATGCTGGTAGGTGTCCTCCTTTTCGGTATTCCGTCTTTTGCACTACCCCGTCCAGAGGCGCTCTGTTCACATGCACATCAGACGGCCCCATGAATATTGCAACTACATCATCAGTGGCCTGGATAATCCTGCCGTCTGCGGGCGCGACCATTCCATCTCCAAGTGGCATTCGATCCGGGTCCCTGTGAAAGAAGAGCATGAAGGCCGATCCGAAAAGGGCTATTACAGAAAAATACCAGTTTCCAATTGCGACCAGTACGGCCGTCAATAAAATAGGCGCTGAGATCCAGGCCTTAGAATCCCTGGCAAGCTTCAAGCCGCTTCGCCTCCTGGATGTCTTAGCTCTGCTGCCAGCTCATCTATCTGCAACAAAAGCTCAGGCAAGAGCAAGAACACCAAATAGGATATTGCCAGAAGGGCAAGCGTTGAGCCGGCCTTGGCTATGACATTGTGAGCGATGTTGAAGCTGTCGGGCCCAAACCAGCCATAACCGTAGGCCATCAGCACAAAGCTGTTTCTCACTATATTCAGTGCAAAGATCGTACTCGTCGAGATCGAGAGCGCAGTTATCCTTCGACCTGCTGGAGCCTCAACGGATAAAATTATTCCTGCAAACAGAGCCATGCTCTCGATGGCTGTGCAGGCCAGTATGATCTCCACAGACCTGCCATTCAGGGCCATGATGTTCCATCCCTCCATGGCTACGGGAATTGAGAACAACCTGAGAGTCTCAGCTGTCGTCTGGGTCGTAAATCCTATCAATCCGTCTCTTAGCGGCTCGATCTTGGCAAATGGAAAGTAGAGGATTCCACAAACTGCTGCAGCGTAGCTCGCCCAGGCAGTGGCGGATGAGGAGAATCCCTTTCGAAATACTCTCTGGGCCATGCAAAAGCAAAGGAGCGCTACAGCCAAGGCTAAAGCAACATTGAAGTAGTCCTCAATCGCAAGATAGTGAGCTGGCTGGCTGAGCCAAAAGAATGCAAAGATTGCCCATCCTGCTGCCGCAAGAGAGCTCTTTTTCGTAAGAGCTGATGCCAGAAGAAGGAGAAGGCCAATCCAGAGGGTACAGGAAACCAGCCAGTCAAATGTCATCTATCATAGAACTACCACAGGTTTATTTAGCATTATCTACACACAGCGATCAATTATGATCCTGGAAAATTATGATTCTAGGGCAGCCCTGGGGGAGACCATCCGGTAGGTAAGGTTGATTATGGATCGAAGAGGCTTGATTCTTGTTTCTGTAGCAATCATTATAGCTGCAGCCTATGCAGTAGCAGCGTCGACCGATTTGGCGTCGGACAATGTCGGTGCTGATCGAAAGATCGATCCAGCGTTGGCAGAGCATCTGGTGGGTGGGGATGGCAAAAAGATACCCATAATCGTCCTTCTTGATGGCGAAAGCGACCAAAAGTTCGAGGGTCTTGATGTGTTATACAGGTACAAACTTATTCCTGGTGTGGCAGGAGAGGCTGCGCCAAGTTCAATTGAAGATATTGCAAAGAGCAATTCTGTTCAGGGCATCTATTATGACGGGTCTGTCCAGATATCGACTACAGATAATGGCTCATCTCGCAGCGAGGAGATCAATGGCTCATCGTCCCTGTCCGCGTCTCAATATATCGGCGCAGATAAACTCTGGATGAGAGGGATTGACGGAAAAGGAGTAACTGTAGCTGTAATCGACTCGGGGATCGACGAGAACCACCCAGATTTGGTTGGCAAGGTCATTGGAGAGAAGAACTTTCTGGCAGACGAGACGACCACAGATGATCTCCTGGGTCATGGTACCATGGTTGCTGGCATCATAGCCGGATCTGGTGCAGCATCGAATGGAAAGTACAGAGGAGTGGCGCCAGGAGCGAGCCTTCTCAGCGTAAAGGTGATCAATAGCAAAGGGGAAGGCAAGGTGTCCGATATCATTGCCGGGATGGAATGGGCCATTTACAATGGTGCCGACATCCTTAGCCTGAGCCTTGGCGGCATAAACTTGGGCGAGACAAATCCGCCCATAACCATGGCAGCAGATAAAGCTGCTGATGCCGGAGTCGTGGTCTGCGTCGCAGCGGGGAACCGCAACAGCACCGAAGCAGAGGGTCAGACCTTTGCCAGTCAGGCTGAGAGCGATGGATCAGCGGTAGACCTGTCCCAGGCGGACGGCGAAAATAAAAAAGATGTATACCTGCTCCTTGTTCCAATCGTCCTGGCTCTGCCTCCAGGCCTCATCGACTCTCCAGGAGATGGCGTGAAGGTCATAACCCTGGGAGCAACAGATTACAGCGGCCACATGGCTGGCTTTTCTGGATCTGGACCGACCAGGGATGATAGGATCAAGCCCGATGTCGTAGCCCCGGGCGTGGATATAGTCTCAACTATTCCGCCGGGCTTGGAAAAACCCGATTACATTGACGAATATTATGCGCGGGAGTCTGGCACCAGCCTCTCTACGCCAGTCGCGGCGGGCTTTGCTGCATTGATGCTCCAGGAGAACGCAAACCTCACGCCAGCAGGAGTCAAGGCAGTCATGACAAGAGGGGCTCATAAGCTGAACAACAGCCTGGGCGAGCAATACGAAGAGTACTATCAAGGAGCAGGCCTTCTGGATGCTCCTCGCTCCTATCAGCTTCTGAGCGATGATGTCTGTGGAGTTATTCCCGATCAGTGGATTGCAGGTCGCTGGGCATATCTGCCTGCTGGCAAAGGGGTTTATGTGGGCCTGGATACAGGCGCGGACAGGCCTCAAAAGAAGCTATATGCCCTGGCTCCTGGCGATGAGGACTGGAATACTCGATTTGTGCTCTTCAGCAACCAAAAAAAAGGTGACCTGAAGGTCTCAGCCTCTGGGCCGATCTCTGACTGGATAAGCCTTCAGGCGCTTCCCAGACAGATTGATGCCAATTCTCAAATGGTCTTTGCAGCATCTATGAGCGTTCCGAATGGCACATTGCCTGGAATTTATAGCGGTTCCTTGGATGTCACTGAGAATGGCAAGGGCATCTTGAGCATACCGGTGCACTTAACAGTGGCAGAGCCGCTCAATATCTCCAAGGGACTTGGCAGCAGGGCAGGCACATTGAGTGGAAACCAATGGGATTACTACTACCTGGATGTGCCAAAGGGCGCAGATGTTATCAAAGCTGAATTGAAATGGAATGTTGTCGCAAGCCTCGATCTCTTCTTGCTGTCGCCCACAAGCGAGTATTATTCAGGCACTCCAGAAGGCCTGAGGGAGAGCATGAAGGTTGAAAGCCCGCCATCTGGCAGGTGGCTTATGGCTGTGCATAGCGAGAATTCATCGCTGCCCGTAGATTACACTTTGGATGTTGAGTGCTACCTGATAAAGACAGATCCCCAAAGGTGGAACATAGACTCGGCATTACCAGGAACAAGTACAGTGGCCAAGTTCGTAGTGGAGAACAGAGGTCCGGCTCTCGAAAATCTGAGCTATGAAGCCTCTACAGAGAACTCGACCTCTTTGGAATTTCAGGGCCACGTGGGATACAAAGAAACTTGGAATGAGACCATAAATGTCACAGGAAAGACCCGGATGATCTCTGCCGAGCTTAAAGCCAACGAAGGCAGCAACAAGAGCGAAGTTGCCCTTGTATTCGAGGATCCCAAGGGAGTTGCAAAGGAGGAAAATGCGGCCTTGGGTTCCGGCGATGTCGGGCCTGTGGAGATCTTCAATCCAGAAGCTGGCAGCTGGACGCTAAAAGTCTACGGGTATGATGTTCCCAAGGAGGGACAATCCTTCCTCGTCAGCGTCAAGATGTACGAAGAGGCGCCATGGAACTGGATCACGATCAATGGACCTGGGCGTTTGGAGAGCGATTCCAACGAAACAGTAAAAGCCAACCTTACGATTCCCAGGAACATATCCCTGACCAGGTTTGCTGGACATATCAACATCTCCTCTGGCAATCGGACAGTCCAGATTCCAATAAAAATTGCGGTGGCTGGGACCACCATTGAAGGTTTGACCTCCACAGCCGTGAAGGATATCGACCATGATGGACACTTCGACAGCCTCGACCTGGGATTCAAAGTGAATGCCACGACCTGGGGCGATCTTCGGCTGGAAGGAGTGCTGACCGACTGCAGTGGCAACGCGATCGACCTTTTCAGCCAAAGCTTCAGACCTCAGAAGGGCAGCAGCATTGATATCAGCATTAACGGCAGCGACATCTGGAGGAGGGGCAAGTGCGGGCCTTTGACGATACGGAATTTGATCCTGTACGATGGGCTTGGCAATTTCGTTGACAGGTACGAGACAAACATAACCATCGAGAAGGATCCCAAGCAATTCCAAGCCCCTGCGGCCTATTTCACAGGCAGCTTTGTCAACCTGACCACCAGCAGCAAGATCGAAGTCGGCGTCAATGTGTCGGTGATCAAGGCTGGAGACTACCAGTTAAGCGGCAAAATTGTAGATGATAATGGCGCATTGCTTGGCGAGGACAGCGTTAAAGCCAGGCTTGTGCCGGGCAANGCCACANTCGTCCTGGAGTTCAACCCCGCAAAATTCATGATGCTTGATGATATCACGCGTGTGCACCTCGTAGATCTGGTCTTGAGTCATGATGGATCTGAGCTGGAGCGAGAGGACGATGCCTGGGCGTCTGACTATATGTCCCCGAAGGGTTTTGGAGCTGGCAGAAGCGAAGAAGGCTCTAATGAGTCCAATAACGTCAGCACTGCTGGTGTCATCCGGATGCAAGACGGCAAGATTGTGATATCTTGAGCCACTCATATTTTCATTGGCTTTTCTAATGGTGAAAGATGTCTCTCGTTCGCATAACCAGGGAATCGGACATTCCCCTTGTGGGGTGTTTGTACTTTGGCGTAATCGACCGGGGAACCAACCTCTTGCAGATCAGGCCAAGCTGCAACTGCAACCTGAACTGTCCATTTTGCTCTGTTGATGCAGGCCCAAAGTCCAGGACCAGAGTGAACAACTACGAGGTAGAGCTGGATTATCTGGTCGAGGCAGTTGAAGAGATTGCACATTTCAAAGGGCCTGGAGTGGAGTGTCACATAGACTCGCCTGGTGAGCCCATGCTCTATCCGCAGATAACAGAGCTTGTGCAGGAGTTGAAGGCGATCGAAGAGGTGGCCGTCGTCTCCATGCAGAGCAACGGCACCATCCTCGACGAGCTGAAGATAAAAAGGCTTGAGAGGGCAGGCCTTGACAGGATCAACCTCTCAATTCACGCCCTCTCGCCCAAGCTGGCAAGGTATCTATCTGGTGTCCCCTGGTTTGATATCGAGAAGATAAAAGAGGCTGCCAGGAACATTGCAAAGAGCAGGATAGATCTGCTGGTCGCACCCGTCTACATCCCAGGCGTCAACGATGAAGAGGTCTGCAAGGTGATCGAATTCGCATTGCAAATTGGTGCGGGCAAGAGGTGGCCGCCCCTAGGCATTCAGAAGTTCGAGCACTATCGGTTGGGCAGGACGCCCGGCAAGGTAAAAGCTCAGAACTGGTGGCACTTTTATAACATCACGATGCGTGAATGGGAGAAGCAGTTCTCAACACCACTTCGCCTAAAGCCGCAGGATTTCGGCATCGTAAAGAGGCCAATGATCCCCATCACCTTTGAGAGAAAAGAGAAGGCCAGGGTGGAGATCAGGGCACCAGGATGGGTGAGCGGCGAGCAGCTGGGGGTCGCCAGGAACCGCGTCGTCTCGGTGATGGACTGCCCTGTAAAAAGTGGCAGCTTGCGAATACAGATCGTCAGCAATAAGCACAACATCTACGTCGCAGTTCCAATTTAAGCTGACCGGGCGACCCGATCGCTTTGCTCATTTATTATTTGCTCATTTACCATTCATAGGTCCCTAGACATGCGAGATAGCCTGTTGATCAGCCAGTTTGTCAAAAAGCCAGTTAGGAAGCAGACGAACATGGTGGAAAAAGTCCTGCTCTGTGAGTTGGCATTGAAGGCTATCAGGCCGGAGCTGAAGAGCAGATAAGCCATGTAACCGAATATCAGGCTTAGCAGTGGTATGGCCATATACCACAACCTCTTGTATCTGGTCACCATGCCATCCCTGCGCAGATCATCGGCCACGCCAGTCAGGATCTGGGCTGAGGAGCCAAGGCCGGCGAAGAAGGCGGACCAGAGTGGAACATCAAGGATGCTGGCTTGTGCATACCGATAGATCAGATAGCCGAAGAGGAATATGGACAGGGTTCCGAAGATGACTGCGTAAAGGCCGTAGAGCTTGAAGAAGTAGGAGAGCGTCCGCAAGCTATGGAACCTCGAGCCTTTTATCTGAAACTTGGCCCCGTTGATCGCACTTGTAAGCTCATACTTTGCTCTGTCGTAGTAAAGATAAGCATCTGCGATGTTTTCTTTATTGAACTCCTTCAGGGCGAGTATATAAAAGTCATAGCTCTCTTTTATGTCGATGGAACTCCTGTGAGCTGCCTGAAGCATGCGATCCAGTCTCTTGAGGTTTGCCTCTACCTCCGATCCGGATTCTGGGATAGAACATACTTGGGAGTTCACATCAGATTACTTGCTAAATTAGTATATATAGTTTTTGTTGTTGAAGTTCTTATACAGTAATAAAATAATTTTATTAATCTTGAACTGAAATAGCACAAAGTTTTAAATTAAATGAGATATAGCTGAAAATAGCGCAAAGAACGCCTCCTGATCAGCGCTAACTCAATCGCACAGTTCAGCGAAGAGCCTTTTTAAGATCCTCAATTTCAAGGATGCTTTGTGCACGATGCCTCCATCAACAAACGACACAATCGCATTTTCAGTGATCCTGATCTGATTAATCTCCCTAATCATGCTCTCTGCAATTAAACAGCATTCGTCAATGGCAGAATTCGAAGAGTTACTATTATCTTTAATAATTTCCTTCATAAGTATGACTTACATCTATTCATTAAAAAATTTTTCTGTCATACATACAATTCAAATCTACTTATCATGATATGACAAAAAGATCAAATATTTTTCATGCGCTCTTATTTTATGCGCTCTTATCATCATCTGTAGTTTGCCTTTGTGCAGTCTACATTAAATATATTTATATACCTTCATTGCATAATTTGGTTGGAGAAAATAAATGAAGGAAAAATAGATTGGTGAAGGAAAAATAGATTGGTGAAGGAAAATAGATTGGTGAAGGAAAATAGATTGGTGAAGGAAAATAGATTGGTGAAGGAAAATAGATTGGTGAAGGAAAATAGATTGGCCTTGACAGGATCTCTTTGCTGGAATCTGGGCTGTCCTGCTTATGGCAAGGTAGATCAGGAGAACATCGTTCGATACTGCTGGACTGGCAAAGGCAATCGCGCTTAAAATGCAAGATCTGCGGCAGAGCTTTTGTTGAGCCTAAAGGACAATATCCTATGGGCTGCACCATAGTCCCAAAGACCTTATCATTCTCTAAAGAATAGGAGATGCTACAAGCTTCTTGTGCCTTGAAGGATGCGATTTATTAGGCCTGTCAAGACATTACGTGTCAAGACATTACGAATCGAGGTGAATGATGATCTGAGTGGGTGGCAATCCAGCACTCCTGCTATGGCAGCCAGCCTTACAGATCATATCTGGACAATTGAAGATATTATGTTGACAGTTGTGGTGCCAGAAGAGGGCAATACAAAAAGGGGACTGTTGCAATATGAAAAATAGAAATATGAGGATGAGAAATCGGACAGATGAGTAAGGATACGAGAATGACCCAAATGAGAATTAATCATTCAGAAGAGCGGTGGAGCAAATGACATCCTATAAAGAGCGGATACTGGAGGTCATCGGGGAATCTGATGTAGGTCTTACCACAGTGGATGTTGCAAAAAACGCAGGCGTTAGCAAAACCACTGTGATAAAATATCTCTCAGTGCTCAGCTCTGAGGGCAAGGTTGAGTTCGTTGAAGTGGGACCTTCTAAGCTTTGGAGGACCAGGAATTCGAGCGCGAGAAATGCTGAGGAGCGTGCGACTACAACAGAGGTCGAGCCTCTGCCCACAGTGGACATCGGCTTTTGCAATGACTCGGATAAGGTCATGTATTTTTCGTTCAGAGTCAATTCTGATCAGATTTGCACGCTCATGAAAAGAGCCAATAGATGCTATCTGTGAGGTTTCAGATCAGTACCAATTTAGGAGGGCCATTTATGCCAAATAAAGCTCAGATGTCCATACCCAGGGAGATCAAGGACTTCTTCCAGCTTGAGAGGGGCCAGACATTTCTCATAAAAGGACTGCCGGGGACTGGCAAGACGACTCTCTCCCTGGAGATCATGAACAGCCTATGCGAGGAGAAGAATGGGATGTACATATCTACCCGCATAGACCCGCGCAGGCTTTATGCAACGAATCCCTGGATAAGAGATGTCATTCCGCCCAAGAATGTGATAAATGCCACCCAAAAGAAGCTTCTTGAGAGCCTGAGCGGCATGGGCAAAGATCTGACCAACTATATGGCTGTCCTGGATTTCTTCAAAGTTTTCTTCGATGAGGCAGAGGATATGGACAACCCAATGATCGTCATCGATAGCTGGGATGCAGTACTCAATTATACAGCTCACCTCATTGGAGGGGCCCAAGCGAGCTTTGAGCAGAACATCTGCGAGTTTGCTCGCGACCTGGACACTCATCTCATCTTCGTCTCCGAGTTTGCCAATGTCATGCCCTTGGACTACATCGTGGACGGCGTTGTGACCATGGAGCAGTTCCGCCTGCCGGGCTTTGATGAAGGAAGCATGAGATGTCGCTATGTTCGCCAGATCAAACTGGACAAGCTGCGGGGGGTTGAGATCGGCCAGAAGACCTATACCACCACGCTGCACGGTGGCCGGTTCAGATTCTTTGAGCCTTACCGGGAAAATAACGATGCAAGGATTGCCAGCGACGGAGTCCGAGTTCGCGACCCTGCACAAGATAGGATCTCCACTGGCATTCCAGATCTGGATCTTGTGACAGGCGGCCTGAAGTATGGATCGTGCAACGTGCTGGAGATAGATCATGGCGTTGGCAAGAGATACTACCAGATCCTGACAGCTCTGGCCTCCAACGCCATTAAAAATGGGCGTGGAGTCTTCATCCTTCCAAGCATCGGCTACCAGCTCAGCTCTCGCGACATATTTGTGCCCACAAATGTCATAGTCTCTCAGCCGGGAGGAGAGGATCCAGCGAACTGGGGAGTGGAGCAGCTGGAGAAGTGGGACGTTTTGCGCAAGCGTACAGGCAGGCCGATCCTGAACATCATCGGCCTTGATGCAATCGAATTTACCTTCGGCTACAGAGAAGTCCTCAATTTAGCAAACCTCATGATCCGCAACTGGAAGGAGACAAACGACGTAAATGTGCTAGTAGTTAAAAGCGGCCAGGAGAGCACGAATATGATCATACACACAGCCGATACATATCTCCTGGTCAACGAGCTGAACGGGGGACTATGNCTNTANGGNGTAATACCTAGGACCGAGCCGTACAACATGCTGCTGGAGGACAGCAACATGATTAGCCTGACGCCTATTGTCTAAGCTTTAGCCAAGCTCTTGGCCCCGCGGGCGATTTTCGCTGCAGCTTCCCGTCTCATCATCTCCACGAACTCGCCCTGTGTGGCGTATATCAGGGTACCAGTGGGACAGGCACGCACACATGCCGGAACATCCAGATCCCTGCACCGATCGCACTTTACTGCGATCCTCACCTCCTTGTGTCTCCCGATGACTCCATAGGGACAGATCATGGCGCACATCCAGCAACCCACACACCGTTCCTCATCCCTGTCAACTATGCCTGTGATGGGGTCCTGGGACATGGCACCTGTGCGGCAGACTGCCACACAAGGAGCGTCCTCGCAGTGACGGCAGACCAGGGGCACCTTCTGGCCCTCGGCCATCTCAACATAAACCCGTCGAACCGGAGAGGGCCTCTCACAGACTGCATTAAAAAGGCTCTTGCTGACAGAATGCTCCACTGCGCAGGCCATCTCACATGACTTGCAGCCCATGCAGCGGTCCAGGCGTACAAATACTTCTTTCATTTTTCGCTCACAACCCCAATTTCCTACGCTGGCTGTCGATGTGCTCTATCATAAGAGATGCAGCCTTGAAGGGGTCTGGCTCCACTGCGAAGCTTGCACCAACCACGCCTTTTGCGCCTGCGGTTAGCAGCTCGGCAACAGCCTGGCTTCCAAGAACCGGCGGCACTGTGCCGAGCACTGTGAAGACCCCTGAGCCGACTACGTATGCTCCAATGGACACCGCCTTCTCGCTCATCCACTCCGGAGCTGCGCCTGCAGCAGGCAGGTCGGAGATGTCCACACCCAAAGCGTTTGCGATTGCAGCAGCAGCAACGAGGATGCGACTGATATCCACGCAAGATCCCATATGCAGCACTGGCGGAACTCCCAATGCTTTGCACACGCCCTTCAGGCCATCTCCTGCGAGATCTGCCGCCTCAGGCAGGAGCAGACCGGCCTTGGCACACGCCAGGGCATTGCAACCAGTTGTAACGACGAGCACGTTGTTTTTTATCAATTCCTTCACCAAGTTCAAGTGGCCGAAATCATGCTGCACCTTTGGGTTGTTGCAGCCTACCACAGCCCCAATGCCACGAATGGCACCGCTCTTGATTGCGCCAAGCAGGGGATCGAGCGTGCCGCCCAAAGCGCCCACGATGGCCTCAACGGAGAAGCCCACCATGCATTTGGTCTTGATGTCTGGAATATGGAGCTTGGAGGGATTTCTGTTCTGGTAGTTCAGGATCGCTGTCTTAACTATCTCTTTGGCGGTCTCAAGTGCTGTCTCCTCATGGAATTCCATGTGCGTGGCGCCTGGGAACTTGGCCTTGGGAGAGGTCGAAATGAACTTTGTATGGAAGCAACCGGCGAGCGTTCCAAGGGCTGGCATGATGCACTGTATGTCCACGACCATGGCCTCAACTGCGCCCGTCGCGACAGCCAGCTCCTGCTGCAGGAAGTTGCCAGCCACGGGGACGCCGTGGCGCATGAGCACCTCATTTCCTGTGCAGCACATGCCTGATACGTTTATGCCTACGGCTCCCTGCTTTTTGGCCAGCTCGACCATCTCTGGGTCTGACGCTGCAGCCACTATCATCTCAGAGAGCAGGGGCTCATGTCCATGAATTATTATATTAATTTTGTTCGGCTCCAGAACGCCCAGATTTGCCTCAGAGAACGTGGGGCTTGGCGTGCCGAACATCACATCCTGCAGCTCAGTGGCGATCATGGAGCCGCCCCAACCGTCGGCGAGGCTGGCGCGCAGGCCTTGCAAAATCAAGTGCACGTAATCGTTGTCCACGCCCATGTGGGTGCGATGCATGATCTCCACGATCTCCCTGTCGATGCCTCGGGGATCGATGCCAAGCTTTCTCCACAGCTCGATCCGCTTGGCAGGTGCGCGGCGAGTGAACTGAATAGGGCCCTCCTGCTTGCCAAACTCAGCCATTATGGCCTCGGCCAGGGCGATTTGGCTTTCTACATTGTACTCCTTCATTAGCCGCTCCAGCTTGGCCTTGTCCTTGACTTGATAACTTGGAGCCCTGCCCTCAGACATGAGTCTGAATGTGTGGGCCACGCCTCTTCCGTGGTCTGAGTGAGCTGCTGCACCTGCAGCAATGCTGCGAAGCAAATTGCGTGCCACTATGATGTCAGCCGTGGCTCCGCAGACCCCTTTGCTTGGTCCTTCTCCAAATGGATCTATGCGGCAAGGGCCCATGTTGCAGTTGCGACAGCAAAGCCCCAGCTCGCCAAATCCGCATTGAGGCTGTTGTCTTTCGAAGCGGTCCCATGCAGTCTCAATGCCCGCCTTCCCGGCAAGTGCGAGCATCTCCAGGCTGGCAGGATCGATGGATCTATCTTGAACGTCCTTAACCATATAAGTACCTCAGAGTACGATTCATGAGGCGATTAGTCTGCTACTATTTAATGATTATCGTTTTTATTTTAAATTTTTTTGAGAAGATTTTGGGAAATTTTAGAGAATGTTATGCCGAACACGATCCATAAATCCGATGATTGGACAAAGAAGGTCGAGTTTAATGATAATAATAGTGATTAAATAGATATATATAGCAATCGCCGGAACCACATTACCCCCTACAGATGCCAAAGGCCTGTCCCCAAACGACAGCCATAATTGGAGGGAGATGGAGGATCGAAAGTGGCATTCAAAGTCCCTGCAGAGATCGCAAAGGCTGCAATAGCCTCTGGTCGCACAAAGTGCAGTACTACATGGCAAAAGCTGCTCGTTCTAGGCTTTCTGGCCGGAGCTTACATCGCCCTCGGAGCCCTTCTGAGCGAGATCGTGGCGGGAGGTCTCTCGGGCGGCACCATAACTGCGGCAGATGGGGCCGTATGGAAGATTGCTCTTCCTGCAGGCCTTGTGAAGTTCGCAGCAGGTGCTGTCTTTCCCGTGGGTCTCATGTTGGTTGTAATAGGTGGCGCGGAGCTATTTACTGGCAACTGCATGTTTGCGCCAGTCAGCATCCTGGGCAAAGAGGCTGCATTCAAGGGCCTCGCCAAAAACTGGACATTGGTTCTCATCGGCAACTTCTTTGGCTCGATATTTCTTGCGTATTTTCTAGCTTACAAGTGTGGATTCTTCAACTCAATGCCCTGGGCAGGGTGGGCTGTGACGGTTGCCAATACCAAGTGTGGCTTGGACTTCACCACTGCTTTCCTGAGAGGCATCGGTTGCAACTGGCTGGTCTGCCTGGCCATCTGGATGGCCATAAGCGCCGAGGACATCGTCAGCAAGATAGTAGCAATCTGGTTCCCGATAATGACATTCGTCACCATCGGCTTCGAGCACAACGTAGCGAACATGTTTTTCATACCCTTGGGCGTGTTTGTCGCAAATGACGCGACCATTGCGCCAAACCTGGCGTATGCGAACATTGCTACAACAAACCTTATCGGCGGCACAGGCTGGTATAATTTCTTCATCACCAACCTCATACCTGTGACCCTTGGCAACATCGTGGGTGGGGCTCTTTTTGTGGCCGCAATCTACTGGTATGTGTACATAAAAGGGCCGTTATGTTCGTCCAAGTAGCGATATGATCGGCCTGTCTGCAAATTGTATAAGACCCATATCTGAAACACGAATCGATAGAGGCTACCTTTCAACCTGGCTTATAAGGTTTTGGTCGATGACCACGCTCTCGTCGACCGCAGAGAGCAGCTCATCATGAATTGAGCTGGGAGAGTAATACAGCACGACCAGCACGCCCGCCTCCTTCGCAGCCTCGATGGCAGGCACAAAGTCGCTGTCACCTGTAACGATGACAGCTTTTCCGATCATTCTTCCGCAGCTCAGTCGGACCAAATCCACAGCGAGAGCAATGTCCACTCTCTTTTGCACAAACTCCCCGCCCACGCAGCCCAAGCGCCCAAGCTTCACCTCAAACCTGGGCAATTTGCGCAGAGTGTAGACGAATTTATCCATGGACGCAAATCTGCGACGCTCCTCATCGGTTGGAGGAGAGCTCTGGTAGGGCATGCAGTTGTAGTAATAAGTTCTCAAGCGTTCATAATCGCCACATAAAATCTCAGAAAATCTTGCAAGATCGATCTTCGGTTTGCCAAAATCGACATCCAAGATCTTCGTCAAGTAAGCGCCATCAACGAATACAGCTGCACGATCTCCCAAAATAGCCCCACCTGCATCCATAATAAACTGCCGTCCTCCAGAACGGCAGTGGCCATTATCCCATGGTTTGCAATGGTTCAATGGTATATCTAATTTGCGTTGGATCTTATCTTCTCTCTTACATTGTATGAATCATGTAACGGCCGATGATTTTTTATCGATCTTGAGGAAATAGTACAATGAGAAGATGGGAGCAAAGGTGACTATAAGATATGAGAAGATGGAAGTCTGATCGCGGGCTTGAGGCCAGGATGTTCCTGACCATGTTTCTACTGGCCATGGTCTACCTCGTGTTTCTGGCCGTTCTGCTGGCCATGGACACCAGCCAGACAGTGGTCATACTGTTCATGGCTGGATTCATGTTCTTGCAGTATTTCTATTCTGACAAGCTGATTTTAAGCTCAATGGGCGCGAGAATTGTATCAGAGAACGAGGCCCCAGAGCTTTACCAGATGGTTTCAAGGCTGTGCGCCATTGCCGACCTGCCAATGCCAAGGATTGCGGTGGTGAATACCAGCATGCCCAATGCCTTCGCTACCGGAAGAAACCAGAAGCATGCAGTAGTGGCTGTGACCACGGGCATCATGCAGCAGCTCAACCGCAGCGAACTGGAGGCGGTAATTGCCCATGAGCTGACTCATGTGAAGAATAAAGACATGATGGTTATGACCATAGCCACATTCCTCGCGTCCATCGCTCAGATGTTCGTGCAATGGCTGCCCTTCCTTGGTGGAGGCAGCGGTCGCGACAGGGATTCAGGCAGCAACTATGCAATTCTGTTTCTGGTATCTCTGGTAGTCTGGGCTGTGAGCTTCATACTCATCAGGGCTCTCTCCAGGTATCGGGAGTTTGCTGCTGACAGAGGCTCTGCGATCATCACCGGCCAACCATCTAACCTCGCTTCTGCACTGATGAAGATCAGCGGATTTCGCGTGCCCACGCAAGACCTGAGAAGAGTGGAGGGGCCGGTTAGTGCGCTCTTCATAGTTCCTGCCATATCAGGCTCGTCCATCATGAACCTGTTCTCCACACACCCAACAACAGAGGCCAGGATTGCAGCTCTGCAGAGGATTGAGCAAGAGCTGGAGGCAGTCTGAAATGGGGTTTTGGGACTCGATCCTTGGGAAGACGAGACTCCCCGAGGCCAAAACCGATAGGCTCTTTGCCATCTCCACGGCTGCAGTGACCCTCGAGGCCAAGCTGGGGCTGAAGCCGGGCGGCTCTGCTGGGGTATGCATCAAGCCCATGGAGTCATCGAGGTACGAAGCGGCAAGAACTGAGATCGAGGATCTGCTGAAGTTAAGCTTCAAAGAGACAGGGACTGTTTACAGCATCCAGAAGGATGAGTACAATTACATTTGGGTGATTCTGAATGACCCGGATTTTGACGATTTGGTGACCAATATCCAAATGATCTGCCAGATCTTGATGGAGCAGGGTTTCGGAACCCAGCTCCTGGCAGCAGTCTACAGCTTCAGAGGAGATGGGACTGTCTACTTGATATACAACTTCAAGCTGGGGTCATACTATCCTTTTGTGCCGCGAGGCGACCAAAGGGACACATCAGTGGAATTCAGGTTGAGATCGCTGATGGAGAAGGAGCTTCCACTGGAAAAGGATGAGGCCAAGTGGTATCCCCTGTGGGGGATGCCGATTTAAAATGTCTCCAATCCAGTCCCCTCTTTAGGAGAGATGGCCATACGATATATTTAATAAGGTTTGATGTAATGACATATACCATCTAAAAAATAGGGGATGAAACAGCATGAAGGGAGTAGTAGTAGCTATAGTGCTAGCAGCTTGCCTTTTTGGATGTTGCAGCACAGGGCTGGCAACTCCGCCCATTGTACCGCCTGTACAGTACGAACAATTTTGCGAGGCCCAGAAGGTGTCTGGCACCGGCGTTATCGATGTGAGCACATCGATAGTGGACAAGAAGATAGCTCTGGAGTATTACAATGTCATGTCCGGCAACGGCGACCTGGAGCTCGACCAGGAGCATGCTTACTCACAGAATGCCGATAAATTGAAGAGGGCCATTGCTTCAGTCAACGGCGGCAATAACTCTAACCTGAATCTCTATGAGAACACCAAGATGACATACTCAGGCGCGACGCCTCTGGTAGGCGCAAAGCTTCTGAACTCTAAACAGTTTTATGGAGGGCTCGGAGCCCAGGTTCAGGAGACATTCGCGGTAAATGAGATGGAAAAAGACGAAACCTCTTTCTTCACTTCGACCACGCCCTACAATCCTGCATGCACAACACCAGAGAAACTTCTCAAGAGCCTGAAAGAGGCTGGCAGGGACACAGATAAGGTTGCATGCCTTATGGGCAACAATCCTGCACAGCTGATAGGCATGGAGACCAAGAACACATTCAACGGCACATGGGGCACCGACGCCACAATGCACAGGATCTTCTACAAGGACATCAAGGCCCACGAGATGTTCTCAGGAGTCTTCGAGGCTGAGAAGACCATCAAGTTCCACGACAGCCCTGTAGAGGAGCGGGATCGACCTGTATGCGATGGCATAGATTGCTAAAAAGAACAATCTATAAAGATCGAATTTAGGAGGTCAGACGATGAATAAGGCAACGCTAATACTGGTTGCAGTGGGACTGCTCGCGTGCGCTGCTGCAGTTCAGGCCACATCTCCGGCGGATTTTTGCGGAAAAGGGGCATTTGATAAGGCGGATTGCGGCAAGTGCAGCGACGGCCATATCCTGGATCCCGTTTTCTGCAGCGAAATATGCTCAGATACAAAAGGCTGTGAGCATTATGCCATGTTTAAAAAAGCCGATAGATTCATAGATCAAAATTGCCTGGTGTGCATAGTCGAAGAGAGATGCGACGAATGCGGCAAGACGTTCTACTGCGATGGCATCTGTGATGGATGCGGTGCACCGTGTGCAGTTTATGAATACTGTCCAAACTGCGGTGCCATGTACCTCACCAATCACGCGGATGGTATATGCGATAAATGCGGCAATGGTTGCTATTGCATAGAGAAATGCAGCAAATGCGGCTACACTCATAACTACAATGGATACTGCGACGAGTGCGCCAGCAGGTGTCATTACCTCAGGTGCTGCTACGACCTTTGCGAGATGTTCAACCACGGGCTGTCTGAAGATTACAAAGGCGGAGCCGCCGAGCAGCCAGCAATCTCAGGGATCTATCCAGTGGCACAAGGCGAGATGATGCAGTACCAGGGTCCCGCTGAAAAGAAGAACCTGGATCTCTGAGCGATAAGCGAGAGTTGGGTTTTGCTCGCCCGGCTGTAAATGACGGGCGAGCGCATTTGTTATTTTTCTAAATTTGACAACAAGGATTTATCAAATAGAAGATACATCTTCTCATAGCATGGGCGTTGACTTGGGGGACCTGCTGCAGAGAAAGAGGATCGAGATCAAGGGTCTTTCAGGAAAATGGGTGGCGGTGGATGCTTTTAACACCCTCTACCAGTTCCTGAGCATAATCAGACAAAAGGACGGCACTCCGCTCATGGATAGTCAAGGAAGGATAACTTCGCACCTCTCGGGCCTATTGTACCGCACGACAAATCTGATGGAGGCCGGGATAAAGGTTGCCTTCGTATTCGACGGCGAAGCGCCATCTTTTAAGGCAGGTACGATTGCACAGAGGGCAAAAGTAAGAGATGAGGCAGCTGATGCCTGGGAGAGCGCGCGCGCTGCAGGAGAGGATGGGTTCAAGTATGCACAGGCTGCATCTCGCATCAGCTCTGAGATTTTGCAGGATGCACGCCGTCTTATCAATGCCATGGGGCTTCCAGTAGTTCAGGCGTCGTCCGAAGGCGAGGCGCAGGCTGCCTACATGGCGATCAAGGGATCTGTCGATCTTGTTGGCAGCCAGGATTATGATTCGCTCCTATTCGGTGCCCCGCAGGTGGTTAGAAATCTGGCCATAACTGGAAAGAGAAAGCTTCCTGGCAAGAACATCTATGTCGATGTTGAGCCGGAGATGATAGACCTTGAGGAAGGGCTGAAGAGCCTTGGCATCACCAGAAGGCAGCTCGTCGAGATTGGCATCATGTGCGGGACGGACTACAACCCAGGCCTCTCAAGGGTCGGGCCAAAGACTGCATTGAAGCTCATCCGCGAAATGGGAGATCTGGAGTCCATCCTGGCTGACAGGGGAGAGACGATCGAAAACTTTGCAAAGATAAGGGAATTCTTTTTGCATCCTGATGTTACAGATCAATATACTATTAAGATGAGCAGGCCACGCATCGATGAGATAGTCTCTTTCCTTGTCGATGAGAGAGACTTCGATCTGGAGAGAGTGGAGAAGACGGTTAACCGACTTGATGAGGTCTACAAAAGTGGACAGTGCACTCTCGACCGCTGGTTCTAGTTCAGGCCAGGCCTCAAGCTACGACATCGAACTGGAGAAGGCAGTAAAGCTTATACGAGACTGCGGCGCGAAGCGCGTTGGCCTGCAGGCTCCGGAGGGTCTGAAGAGAGCCTGCCTTGCAATTGCAAAGCAGATCGAAGATACGACTGGGGCAGAGGTGATGATCTCCGGAGATCCCTGCTACGGAGCCTGCGATGTGGACCTAAAGCTTTGCGACGAGGTGGATCTGGTGCTTCATTTAGGCCACTCGGAGCTGGGCGAGGGACCGAGCAAGGTCATCTTCCTTGAAGCCAGGATGAAGGAGGATCTTGTGGAAGCAGTGCAAAAGGCTGCCCTGGTACTCAAGGCTAAGAGGGTTGGAGTTACTACTACGATTCAGCATGTGCATAAGCTTGGCCAGGCACTGGATGTGCTCCGAGCGCATGGAATCGAGGGCGTGCTCGGGCCTGCAGGCGGACGGGTAAAGTATGCAGGACAGGTTCTGGGATGCTGCTATAGCACAGCCAAGGCCCAAGAGGTCGAGGAGCATCTTTTCATAGGCACAGGCAGGTTTCATCCAATTGGAATTGCTCTGGCCACCGGCAAGAGAGTTGTTGCAGCAGATCCAGTTAGCGCTCAGGTCTCCGAGATCGATACCGATCCCGTGCTCAGGCGCAGGTTCGGAGCAATAACTCGCGCAGCGGATGCCAGGAGGTTTGCAATTCTAGTATCCAAGAAACCAGGGCAGAGGCGCATGGATCTGGCCAGACGACTGAAAGCTCTTGGCGAGTCTGCAGGAAAAGAGATGTTTCTGGTTTACTTGGATAACATCGAGCCGGACAGGCTGCAGAACATAGGCGCAAACGCCGCGGTATCAACAGCCTGCCCCAGGGTGGCGCTAGACGATGCTGCTAAGTTCCAAATTCCAGTGCTCACGCCCCCAGAGTTCGAGGTGCTGGTCGGGGCGAGGCCGTGGGAATTGTACAGGTTCGATGAGATCGATGAATAGAGGATCTCAGGGCGTTCTAGTAGCCCTAACAGTTCCAGATCCTATCTGTCCTCCATATCTGAAAACGTGGAACGACGACGAAAGATGCAACCTGCTGATGTCCAAGGATATCGAATAAAGCTCAATTCCGCTCTCAGGGACTACATCCAGGATCACTGTGCTGCCCGTGACCGTGCCACTGGCCAGCGCCCCTTGAGTTTTCTGGCCTGTCGTCATGCTGCCTCGGCCGAAGATCCTTGTACCAGACTGATAAAGCTCCAAATATATCGATCTGCCATCTGATAGAGACATGCTCCAGCGGCCTGCAGCATTTGCAGTTTGAATGCTGGCGGCTCCTGCGACTGAAGTGGCAGGCCTTGAAACCACAGAGCCAAGAGATATCGGTCTGTCCATTGATTCTTGCATCTCCCTCGTGGCTGGGTCAGATGATAAGTAATGGCCGCCGGACGAGGAGAATATTGGATCAGTGAAGTACTGTCCGATTTCGCTATTGCCTCCGCCGCTTACATATCCTCCTTCCAGCCAGTCGGCCCCGTAGGACACCATTGTCAGAAGGATCAACAGGGATGGTATGCCAAATGCTTTGATGCTAATTCCTCCAGCATAGACGTAGTTCGGCAATTGACTTAAAGATAACCGTCAAATACAACCTTTAATTAGTAGTACGACAATAATAATTCGGCGATTGAGGGAAAAATATGTGTCAAATGAATATCCCAATGGAAAAGCACATGGAAATGGCCAAAATCGGCATGGGCCATATGGGAATGATGCATCACATGGGCGGCTTTCCGCTCATCGGAGATAAGATGCCTCAGATGGAGGTCAAGACAACGCATGGTACGATGACGCTGCCTGATGCCTTCGCAGGGAAGTGGTTCGTTCTTTTCAGCCATCCTGCAGATTTTACACCTGTCTGTACCACTGAGTTCGTGGCCTTTGAAAAGAGGAGAGGGGAGTTCGATAAGCTAAACTGCGCTCTTATCGGGCTTTCCATCGATCAGGTTTTCTCACATATGAAGTGGACGCAGTGGATATCGGATAATTTGAAGGTAGAGATCAAGTTCCCCATCATCGCCGACGATCAGGGAAAGATAGCGGCGAGAATGGGCATGCTTCACCCAGGCAAGGGAACCAACACCGTCAGGGCCGTGTTCATCGTCGACCCAGAGGGAACTGTCAGGCTGATCCTCTTCTATCCCCAGGAGGTGGGCAGGAACATGGACGAGATTCTGAGAGCCCTGAAGGCTTTGCAGACCACGGACAAGCACAAGGTGGCAGCACCTGCGGGCTGGCCAAACAACGAGCTGATCGGCGATCAGGTGATCATACCACCACCGGCAGACGAGAAGACTGCAGCGACCAGGAAGACGAGCAAGGACATGGTCTGCGAGGACTGGTGGTTCTGCCACAAGAAATTGTGAGCGGGCAGTTCAGCTCTTTTTTTGCATCTAGCTTTAGAGGGCCAAAACATCTGGGCTTCACAGTCGAGCATCTCGATAAACTATTTCCGCAAGGACTCCAATGCATTGAAGATGTGGTCTGAAGAACAAGTCAGCGGTCGGCTCAATGACGGATTCGAAGATACAGGCATCAAGGAGCCTGTAATCATCAGGAGATTTCGCCCAGCGGATCTTGATGCAGCTTTGGAGATCGACCGTGAGGTCTTTGGAGGCTACGACCCGAATATCTTTGCGACATTTTACGAGTACCACCCAGCCTGTACCCTCGTCGCTGAGGTGGGCGGAAAGGTCGCAGGCTTCTTATTGGGATTCAAGCATACGCCCTTTGAGGGCAGAATCTTCTGGCTGGCTGTAAAACCAGGTTACCAGAACTGCGGCATCGGCATGAGGCTCATGCTCGAGGTTCTCAAAGTATTCAGATACATGGGCGCTCTTGGTGCCACTCTCGAGGTGAGGGTGAGCAACAAGAAAGCACAAGCGCTCTATTCCTCACTGGGCTTTCGCATGATCGGCTTGTATCCCTCTTACTATACCGACGGCGAGGCCGCCATAGTCATGAAACGGAGGCTATAGCTATTCTACGCCGCGAGCAGTCAGCAAGAACTCCGTGCTCGTTCCTTCTGGCAGAGAGCGGTGTTTCATCAACCTGGCGCGCCGCAGCCCCTCTCCGGCCCTTTCAAGGAAAATTATAGCCTTGCACATATGCTCGAGGTATGTGCCGCCCAGAGGGCGCAAGATATTGCCCTCTATGTCCATGTAGACCTGATTGGTTATGACGACTGGAACCCTGTGCCTTCGCGCCAGCTCCTGCAGCTCGGAGAGCTGGGCCAATAAAGTCCTGCGTGCAGGTCGATTGTCATCGGCCTCCAGAAGCACACGGTAAAGCGAAGTCGCCGAATCCAGTATCACCAGCCCAAGATCCCTGCCTGCTATCTTTGATGCTTCGCGAATGGATACCGCCTGCTGCTCCAAGCTCATGGGCTCGAAGATGATGATCTTTGATGCCATCTGCTCAGCGCCGGGCCCTGCGATCTGCTTGAACCTCTCGGCGCTGAAACCCTCTGTGTCGATGAAGATGACTCGCATGCCCCTGGCCACAGCCTGGATCGCCAGTTGCAGGACTATGTTGCTTTTGCCAGAGCCAGACTCTCCATAGAGCTGGGTTATTATTCCTGATTCGAAGCCACCTCCAAGGAGCAGGTCCAGGCTCTGGCACCCGGATGGTAGGCGGTCAAGCATGGTCATATGTGTGAGTAGCTGTCGACCCTGTCCATGAGCCGTTCCATGGCCTCGCGCTCCCTTGGACCGCCGCAGCGATTGATTATCCTCTGCATCTTCATCAGCTCATCGTAGTAGTTGTCGGTGCGCAGGGCCATATATCTGGTAGCAGCAACGGCCGCTTCCACGACGAGGTTGGCTCCCCGGTTGAAGGCACGAAAGTCCTTTCTGATTATCTCGCCCCTCACCAGCTCAACCCTGGCGATGATGATGTCCATCATAAAGGCCTCGCACTTGAAAAGCCCCCAGGCCTCAGCGCCTTTGAGCACAGGCACTCCATCGCAGCGCATGAAATTTTCTGCTGTGAGGTCCTCCAGGGCAGTCTCAGCGATCAGCCAGGCATCATGGGTCACATTGGCCACGAACCATCCGCTCGACAGGATGTTCTCATAGGTGTGAGTGCCGGAGAAGAGCCGCACGTACAGGCTGTCACCATCTTTGATGATGCCCAAGGGCGCAGCATTCAATCTGCCATCCTTTTCGGTTGTAGCGACTATCTCATTTATGCCATCGAAGATTCCCAGCTCCTCCAGAGCTTCATTGCCATAAAACATTATCAAACCTCAAGCCATTCAGAAGGGAGATAAATAAAGATGCTGCAATCAGGTCTGCCGTGGACCCGGGATTGACGTCCTCGGCCAGAAGCTCGCTGTCCATCTGCCTTGCCAGATCAAGTGTGGGGTCTTGCAGCGCCTCGCCCGCACGAAGCGAGACCTGCTTGGCTTTTTTTGGCCCGAACTTGGAGCAAATAAGGCTGTCTGGCACTTCATTGAGCGCCTCAAGGAACGTCATGACGATGCCATCGTTCAGGCCGATCTTCTCGATCCTCTCTGTCAATCTTTTCGCAAGCAAGAAGGATCTCTCATAATTCGTGGACCACTCTTTGGCCACGAGGTCATGGCCCTGGGAGAGGCGCATCAAGTCCAGCAAGCTCTTTTTATCCTGATGCAGTCGCTCTGCAGATCGCAGATCTTTCAGGCTGAACTCTTCGACATCTGCGACCCTGGCCCCAGCGATATGGAAGGCTTTATAAAAATCGACTGCATCCTGCACAGTGGTTCCCTGCAAAACCCGTGCTAGATTGTCATGCAGGCACTCCTCATGCATATCTATCCCAGCCGCACATGCCAAAGGTACCATAAGCACCAGCGAGCCAAAGTGAGTATTGCTGCAAAGGTTCCATTCCTGCCAGGCCTGTACACCCTCAAGGATCAAGGAGCCCACGCATCCCTTGCCCTGGGCAGCCTTTCTGAAGACTGGATAAGCAGAGACTGAGCTGACGAGGAAATGATGAAAACCAATGTCCGAGAAATCGTGGCACCTATCGACATTTCCAGGCTTTGGGCTGGATGAAAGCTCGAAGAGCATGGCCAGCTGTGCGCACTGGGCCACGCGATCAGGGCTCATGGTGAATCGGGACTACTTCTTGAGCAGGTCTTCGGCCAGCTTCTTCTTGAGCTCCATGTACTCCTTTCCAGAGAGCCCAATTCTCGCCATTGCAGCATCTCTGAGGTAGCAGAGCTTGGTGATCTTGCAGCACCAAACCAGGCTGCCAAAGCAGGTCCCATCGCCCTTCTCCAGAGGCGTGCCCTTTGCCAGCGAGAGTTTCTTCTCCACAAACTCCTCCGGCGTCATGCCAGCCTTCTTCAGAGCGTTCAGCACAGCACAGTGCTTCACTGGCGGACAGCAGTAAGCCAGCCCCCTCAAGTCCCCGCCAGCGCAGATGTGCTTTGGCGCATTGCACCAGCCGCTCAAAGAATCGTACTCCCTCATTGCCCCTGAGAGCCACTCTGCAAATTCTGGGTCTGCACCACGCAGTGAGACCACCTCTGCGCCCATGGCGAGCAAAGCTTTGGCATCATCAAACTCGCCAACATCTGCAAGAGCCATAATGGCAGGACCTCGCATATCCTTAGCTTTCTTCACAATTCTCGGGCCAGCTCCGTTCAACCCCCTAAGATCCAGATGGATTAGGTCCAGCTCTGTCTCGTTCAGCTTTTGCAACAGAGCATCCGATAGGTCCTCGGGCCGGATTCTCAGTGACAGGGTGACTCCGCAGCGCTTCAAGCTGGGGATCAATTCCAGAAGCCTGACATGATCGCGAATCTTGGACAGCCTTAATTCCAGAAGGCACAAATTTCTGTTCGCGATCCTGGCGGCAGCCAGCAGCGGCTCATCCAGTGAGCAGGTGACGGACACGCCTACCGATCCTCCTCTTCTATGCTCTTTGATCTTCAGCAGGCAGGATTCCATCTCAGCCAGAGGTACGTCGTCCAGATCGAAGCCATCCAACATAAGCAAGCCGCCTGGACTTTCTGGTGCAAACTGATGATAAGAAGATATAGTGGCAATGGGATTGTCGATATGAAGATATCCTACTTCAAACATCGGGATCTTTTGAGTTTGTTCAGGATATCAGTCTTTCGCTCTTTTCGGAATTGTCTGATCCGGCCCTGTATCCTTTATATCTGAGTATGTCCAAGGACTTTGCGGTGATATGATGGTGATATTCAACGTCGATGCAAAAGTCAAGGGAACTGGAAAGGACGGGGCCTTGGGCGTCCAGATCTCGGGAGATGGTGCAAGTCCCATATCAGCCAAGATATCAGGCGACTCGAAGAATCCCCTAGCCATCGGACCTATTGAGGTCTCGCCGATCACTGTGGCTCTGGATCTGAAATCGGCTGCACAGACGTTGAATATCCCTGCGGTTGTCGATGCACTTACAAGGCTATCTCAAGGATTGAAAGTAGAGATCGCCACCTCAGGAGCGCCTCTGTCTATTGCTCTGGGAAAAATGCCTGTCGATCTGACCATTTCGGTATCGTCTCCTGCACAGGATACTGTTTTCAAGGTGGAGATCAAGGGAACTGTGGGTGAGCAATAATATTGGCTGCATATGTTTTTTAGGGAGGCAATGATAATCATCGACTCAGTACCTGCTTGGGCGACGACCATGCTCGTAGCAATGCTGCCCATCTCCGAGGTGAGAGGCGCTATCCCTTTGGCAGTTGGAGTCTATGGTCTTTCTCCGATGCAGGCCTATCTTTTATCCGTCATGGGCAACCTGCTGCCTGTAATCCCATTGCTGCTCTTTTTAGGGCCGGTCTCCGGCTACCTGAGACGATTTTCAGTTGGAGACAGGTTCTTCAGTTGGCTCTTCGCTCGCACCCGCAGCAAGTACATAAAGGACCATGAAAACTTCGGCCTAGGTGCACTTGCCATCTTCGTGGCCGTCCCGCTGCCAATGACCGGAGCCTGGACCGGATGCGCCATTGCCTTTCTGCTTGGCTTTCGCTTCTGGCCAGCGTTTGCAGCCATCGCATCTGGCGTCCTTGTTGCAGGAGTTGTGGTCATGACTGTGGTCATGGGCATTAAAGTCGCGCTTTAGGACGAGATCAGGGCTAATCCCAGCCAATTCATTGGCGGGAGGAGTCACTAGTCCTTGTAAATTGGCCTCTCCGGCACCAGGTAAATGGTCCAGAATGCCAATAGAGTCACTATCGCCTTGACGGTGATATTGGTCCAGAACATCTGCACCAGGGCATCAACGCCTAATATTCCTGTGAATGCGATCAAGGGAAAGAGAATGCTATCCACAGGGATGGAGACCGCGTTGGAGACGAAGACTCGCGTCCATTGGGGCAGCTTGGCGCCAATGCCCCCAATCCAGAAGTGATAGACCTGAGTGTCGATCGTCTCCGCGATAAGGGCGGTGAGGATGGAGCCAAGGACGATACGCATCTGCAGAGAGAAGATTGACTGCCACCAGCTCCCTCCAGAGGTATCTAAGATGCCAAATAAAAATGTCCAGGCTGTCTGTCCTCCGCTATTTGCCCAATCAGCCTGGGCTGGCAGCAGCACTACCAATTGAAAATAAAGTGCTGCAAGCAGGTTGATGGCTGCCGCCAGCCAGATTGTGGTGATGGCTGCCCTCCTTCCAAGCTGCTTGTGGATCAGGTCGCGCCAGGTGAAGGTGAGGGAGTAGATGAAACCTGCATCCATAACCAGGCTGCCAAAATAAGTGACCTTGGTGGCAGCGATGTTTCCAGCCAAGGAGAAGAATAGGTAAAGGCCACAGAGCATTATGGTAGCCTGAGTCTTATCGATCCAAAATCTTCTTGAGATGCCCTTCTCTGCTATATCTTTTTCAGCCATTTATCTTTGAGTTCCATGAAGGTTCCTGCTCTTATGCTTTCCCTTATCTCCTCCATCAACCTGAGCATGAAATGCAGGTTGTGAAGCGATGCCAGCCGGAAGTAGGATAGCTCTCCTGAGTCGTAAAGATGCCTCAAATAAGCCCTTGAATAGCTGCGGCAGGTCAGGCACTGGCAGTTGGGGTCAATGGGCAGCTCATCATCTCTGTATCTGGCGGCCTTGATATTTATGCGAAACTTGTTCTCCGGGCTCCCACCGGCCTTTGGAGAGACAAAGAGGCTCCCACGGCGCGCGATTCGCGTTGGAGAGACGCAGTCGAAGGTATCGATTCCACGCTGCACGCCCTCGAAGATGTCATCGATCTCCCCGATGCCCAGAAGATGGCGAGGCCTGTCATCGAGCATGGGCACAACCCAGTCCAAGACCTGGTGCATATCCTGCTTGCAGTTTCCCAATGAGCCGCCAACTGCAATTCCGTCAAAGGATTGGGATGCTATGAACCTGGTGCTTTCGTGTCTCAGATCCTCGAACCAGCCGCCCTGGATGATGCCATAGAGGGCCTGGCTTTTGTCGTGATAGTGAAGGGACTGCACTGCCCAATCGTGAGTTCTGTGCATGGCTTTTTTTGTGTAATCGTAATCGGATAGTGGAGAGGTGCATTCGTCGAAGGCCATGATGATGTCCGAGTCGAGGTTTGACTGGATCCTCATCGACGTTTCGGCATCCAAAAAATGCCATGCACCGTCTGCCATGGACTTGAAGGAGATGCCCTCGTCTGTGATCCTCGTCAGGTTCTCATTCTTAGTGACATTGGTCTGCCCAATTTTCTTTTTCTCTCCCAGACCCATACGGCTCGTCCCATGGCACTCTGGTTCCTGCGGAAAGATGTTGCCGATCTTGCTGATGTTATGCTCTCTTCCAAAGCCCAGCGAGAAAGCCTGGAAGCCGCCGGAATCCGAGAACAAGGGCCCTGGAAAGTTCATGAACCTGTGCAGCCCCCCCAGCTTTCTTATCAGCTCATCTCCGGGCTTTAGGTGGAGATGGTAGGTGTTGGCCAGAGCGCATTGAACGCCCAACAGTGCCAGATCATCGGAACCAAGTGCTCGCACGCTGGCTAAAGTGGCCACAGGCACGAGATATGGTGTGACGATGTCACCTCGCCTTGTTCTTATCAGGCCTAGCCTGGCATGCGTCTCTTTATCCTGCTTTAAAACTTCATAAGTCAGTGCACTCATTCACAATGCCCTTTGAGATCAACATGAGTCCTAAAAAGATGATAGAGAGTGTAGCAGATCTAAGTGATCGTTGTAAATCCAGCGATCTGCAGGGCAGAAATGCCGCCTGAAAGCACATATGCATCGCGGTCAGCGAAGATCCTCAATGTTTCGACTGCATAAGCAGCATCTATGTCAAGGTCTCCGTAGACTGCGACCTTCTTGCCTGCTGGGATCATTCCGAGCTGAGAGACCAGATTCTCGAGTGGCATGCTCAGAGCACCCTGTGCATGTCCTTGAGCGTACTGATCAGTGGCCCTGACATCCACAATCACCCAGCTGGGGTCGGCTTTGCTACTGTTGACGAAATCAGGGACGCTGATGATGTAGAATCCTTTTGTTTTGGATCCCTTGAGGAATGAGTCGGCTACTGTCAGGTAATTGCTGGACGTGCCCTGCGTTGCAGCCGAGATTTGCACAGGCGCAGAAGTGACGGAGACGGCTTTCTGATTGGACTCATTGAGAGGCGAAGTCGCCCATGGCTGGCCCTTGTAGCTACCACTGACCGTCGTTTTATCTTCTAGGACCTGCTTTTTCAGTTCATTTAGTGCTGGGTCGGAGTATGTGTTGGCTGCAGGGCTCTCATCAACGGCACAGGCCTGAATCAAAAGACAAGCTAGAGCCACTGAGCAGAGGAATGATTTGCTGATCACCATTGCAATCACCTGCACTCCAATGGTGCATCTCCTACTAATAATATTGGGTTGTTTTTTTGGCCTCGCCATGAGCAGACCTCGTTAGTACAGATGAGTCGTGGTGGCATATAGCCGAGCCTTCAGCTGCTCCCAGAGATAGTTCGCAACTTTGTCGAATTCCGATCCTGCAGACTGCAAAAGCTGGCGTAGTAGATTCTGGAGGATGCTTTCCAGAGGCGTGCTTTTATCTCCTGATCTCTGCTCTGACCACCAATCAGCAGGCTCGAATTCATTGTTGGTGAAGTTCTCTAAAACAGCATGCCCGGAATCTACAAGCATGCGGTTGAAGTTGGGCGAAGCCAGAGGCTGTCCGTAGAGCCCCGCGAGGTACACGACAGCAATCAGTCTGCCATATGAATCTCGACCACTTCCCGAGAGATCGTCGATGTCCAGATAGACTCTCTTGTTCATGAGCACAGCAAATGTGAAGTCCATTGCAGGCGGCCCATCAGGCGTGCTCAGCTCAGGAGAATTGACATCTGCCAGTCTGACGCGTTCGACTGCTGATGATATTCTGGAATCTGCCTTTTCGATGGTCACATCGAATGTATCGCCATCCACAACATTTGTGACCACGCCGTATGCCTCGTCCTGTGCCGCCTCAACTATAATCGACAGCAAGATCACCAGACTCAGTGACAGAAATGAAATTGCCCTCGTCCTCGACCCCCCTCTCAAATAACGTAAGGATGACTTCAAATTGGAAGATTGTGTATTTATACGTTCACAATGATTCTGAGATCCCTTGACCTATTCCTGCTACCATTAATGGCCATCAGAGTGTATGTGGTAGTCTCAGACGGCACTACCTCCCTGAATCCCTTCAATTCCACCTGCCCGATCCCGTGATCGATCTCCACTCGGCTTGCACCGACGACGCTCCAGCTCAGGTTAGAGGCATTGCCAGGGCTGACCACCACAGGCTTGGCATCAAAAGACTCGATGACAGGATATGGAGAGACGAAGACATTGAGCGCTAACAAGCCGCCCGCAATTATGGACGCCAGCAACACAGACCAGATTGCAATTCCAACAGGCGTTTTCCAGAACGATCTCTGCATCTCCCAATAGTTCATCTTGAAACACCAGATAAATGGCATTACATCCAGATAGATATAACCTGCTGATCGCGCGAAAAGAGTGCAGACAGCAAAAGAATGCTCGCGAGGTCTCACATCTCAAATCCCAGCCTTATGTGCTTGGTCTCAAGATATGCCTCCAAGCCAAAGTGCCCAAGCTCTCGTCCAATGCCGCTCTGTTTCCATCCTCCGAAGGGCGCTTGGATGTCCACCACGTTGTTCACATTGACCCCGATGCCTCCGGCCTCCAGGCGTTCGGACGCAAAGATGGCTGTCTTCAGGTCGCGGGTGAAGATATAAGCTGCAAGGCCGAACTCGGTATCATTGGCAAGGGCAATGGCCTCCTCCAGAGTTTTGAACCGCATGATTGGTGCCACAGGCCCGAATGTCTCCTCACGCATGATTCGCATGCTGTGGTCCACATTGTCTAGCACTGTGGGCAGATAGAAGAAGCCCTTTTCAAATGCCCTGCCTTCAGGCTCTCGACCGCCACATAGAAGCGACGCGCCCTTGGCCAGAGCATCTGCTACATGCTCTCTGGTCTTCTCACGCTGGGCTTCGCTGAACATGGGCCCAAGGTCCACATCGGGCTCCAGGCCATTGCCGATCCTGAGCCGCTGCGTGTGCTCTAGCAGCTTTGCAGTGAACTGGTCGGCTATCTCCTCGGCTGCATAGATCCTGTTGACGCTGATGCAGATCTGACCCATATTGGAAAAAGCACGCTGTGTGCATGCAGAAGCTGCCTTCTCCAGATCTGCATCCTGGCAGACTATGAAGGGCGACTGGCCCCCCAGCTCCAAAGAGATGCGCTTGATCTGCCCTGCTGCATGGGCCATGATCCATCTGCCAGTCTTAGTCTCGCCTGTGAAGGCGATCTTTCTTGATATCGGGCTTTGCACGAGCTCTGCTCCAACCTCGCTTCCAGGCCCATGTACCACATTAGCGGCACCTGGAGGCAGGCCTGCATCGATCAAGGTCTTGACAAACTCAGTAGCTGCGATTGGAGCTTTGCTTGGCGGCTTGGCAACGAAGGTGCAGCCAGCAGCCAAGGCAGGAGCGACCTTCCAGGCCAGCAGATCCACAGGAAAGTTCCAGGGAGTGATGAGCGCCGCAACCCCCACCGGCTGCTTTAGCACAATGCTTCGGCTCTGCCCCGATGCCATCCATTCCCCAAAGTTTCTCTTTCCCTCCTCAGCGTAATAGTCGAGCATATCTGCAGAGGATCTGACCTCTGCGCGGGCATTCTTGAGGGGCTTGCCCTGCTCTTGCGTGAGCAGGCGGGCGATCCTGTCAGTGCGCTCACGCACCAGATCCGCAGCTTCGTGCAGGATTTCCGCGCGCTTCTGGCAGGAGGTCTCAGACCAAGCTGGAAATGCACGTCTTGCAGCCTGCAGGGCCAGGCGGGCGTCCTGGCGCGAGCCTACTGGGACCTCGCCTACAGGCTCCTGACTGGCAGGATTGTAGATGACATCAACTCTGCCGGACAGCGCCTGGACCTGCTCTCCATCGATGAGCATGTAAGAGTGGTACATGGTGTCTAACATCTTCGCGTCCGGCACTCATAACCTTTGCCTTGGCCCCGAACATGGTTCGAAAAAGTATTTAGGCTTGAATTGCAAGGGAGAAGACCGATGCAACCAGAAATGAGGGGGCCTGGACTTTGTTGACGGAGGAGCTCTGGGTCATTTCTTTCATTGGCAGGGACAGGCCTGGTCTTATTCGCGATCTCTTAGAGGAGCCTGCATTGCAGAAGGTGAACATCGTGGACATGGACCAAAGAGTGATGCAGGGCATATTCGTGATGTCCGTGGTTGCAGATTTCAGCTCAGCCAATGTCACTGCCCAGGAGCTCGAACTCTGGTTCCAAAAGAGGGCAGCAGGCCTCGGCATCGAGTTCAGTTTCCTTCCTATGCAGCAGTACCGCGGCAGACGCCGTTCCAAGAAAAATATGCATATGGTCACAATCCTTGCCAAGGATAGGGTTGGCATCATCAGGGATGTGGCAGGCATTGCAGCCGAGAATAAGATCAATATCGAGAGGGCATCTGTCACAGCTCGTGGCGATCTAATATCGATAGAGTTCCTCATGGATTTTGCTGATTGCGATGCAGAAGGCTGCAAGGCAAAGCTCAAGCATGACTGCGAGATACTTGGGCTGGATGTGGTAATTCAGGATCTGGGGCGGTCATTAAAAGAAAAGAGGCTCATCGTCTTTGACATGGACATGACCATCGTTGACTTTGAGATCATCAACAAGCTTGCCAGCTTTGTGGGCGTTGACGAGCAGGTCAAGGCGATAACCGAGAGAGCCATGAATGGAGAGATGGACTTCAAGGAATCTCTCAGGCAGAGGGTGCGGCTTTTAAAGGGGACACCTGTGAGCACTCTGGAGGAGATTGCTCGCGATCTGAGGCTCACGCCAGGGTCTGAAGAGTTGATCCACCACCTGAAGCACCAAGGCTACAAGATCGCCCTCATCAGCGGCGGCTTCACTTATTTTACTGATGTGCTAAAAGATCGGCTGGGCTTCGATTACGCCTTCGCAAATGAGCTGGAGATCAAGGATGGCATCCTGACAGGCGAGATAAAAGGCGACATCATCGATGCTGACGCCAAAGGGCGCATAATCTTTCGCCTTGCAGAGCTCGAGAATATCAGCCCTGACAACATCGTGGCAGTTGGCGATGGTGCCAATGACTGCTTGATGATCAAGAATGCTGGCCTCGGGGTGGCCTTCAACGCCAAGGAGATATTGAAGAAAGTTTCAGATGGCACTCTGTCCAGAGAAAACCTCATAGGGCTGCTCAACGTACTTGGATTGGCTGAAAAGGAAAAAGAAATGCTGTAAATGAAGAAGATCGTCATCAAAGGTGCCCGTGAGCACAACCTGAAGGACATAACCGTTGAGCTTCCCCGTGATAAGTTCATAGTCATCACAGGCGTCTCAGGATCTGGCAAATCTACGCTGGCCTTCGATACCATCTACGCAGAAGGCCAGCGCCGCTACGTCGAGTCCCTTTCAGCCTATGCCCGTCAGTTCCTTGGACAGATGGACAAGCCAGATGTGGACTTCATCGATGGCCTCTCCCCGGCCATATCCATCGAGCAGAAGACGACGTCGAAGAGCCCACGCAGCACTGTTGGCACTGTCACGGAGATCTACGACTATCTGCGTCTGCTCTTCGCCAGGATCGGCGTGCCGCATTGTCCTCTGCACAACATACGAATAGAGTCCCAGTCTCCAGAGAGGATCGCCGACAGCATAATTGCCAAAACCTGCAAACATGACAAAAGCCGTAAGGTAACAGTCCTCGCTCCAGTGGTCCGCCAGAAGAAAGGAACCTACGGCCAGCTCTTCAGCGACCTGAATGCAGAGGGCTTTATGCGCGTCAGGGTAAATGGAGAGATCCTCAGGACCGATGAGGAGATAGAGCTGGACCGCTACAAGAAACACGACATCCAGATCGTTATGGACCGACTGAGCCCTGCCCAAGATCGCTCAAGGCTTGTCGAGGCCATTGAGAATGCGCTCAAGAAGGCCGATGGGCTCGTCATCGTCTTGGACGCAGATGGAGGGGAGTGGCTGTTCTCTGCAAAGATGGCGTGTCCAGTTTGCGGCATGGCCTTTGAAGAGCTGCAGCCGCGCATGTTCTCCTTCAATAGCCCATTTGGAGCCTGCGAGGCATGCAACGGCCTGGGCATTCGCATGGAGTTCGACCCGGATCTGATAATTCCAGATATGGATCTGTGCATTGCAGACGGAGCAGTGGCACTGTACAGGAACGCCATCGATGGCTGGCGTGGCCAGTATCTGGCAGCCGTCGCAAAGCACTTCGGCTTCGATATCTTCACGCCCATGAAGAACCTCACAGATGAGCAGTACAACGCCCTGATGTACGGTTCAGACGAGCGCATCAAGTTCAGCATGAGCATGAAGAACGGAGATGCCTACTGGTCACATAATGGTCAGTGGGAGGGCCTGATACCGCAAAGCATTCGGCTATACGGACAGACGAACTCAGAGTACCGGCGGGAGGAGCTTGAGAAGTTCATGAGGGTCCTTCCATGTCCCGCATGCAATGGCAAAAGGCTAAAAGAGAAGGTTCTGGCCGTAAAGATCGCCGAGAGGTCCATTGTGGATGTGACGGATTTATCCGTCAGCGATTGCATAGCGTTTTTCGAGAAGCTTGAGGCCTCTCTTGGCGAAAAGGATAGAGAGATCGCACGCCAGGTTTTATCGGAGATACGCTCTCGCCTGGGTTTCCTGGAGCATGTGGGCCTAGGCTACCTGACACTTTCCAGGAGTTCAGGCACTCTTTCAGGAGGAGAGGCACAGCGCATCCGACTGGCGACCCAGATAGGCTCGAACCTGACGGGCGTTCTCTATGTTCTCGATGAGCCATCCATTGGACTGCATCAGAGGGACAACGCGCGTCTGATTGGGACTTTGAAGAAGCTGCGGGACCTCGGAAACACTCTGATCGTAGTGGAGCACGACGAAGAAACCATTCGCAGCAGCGATCATGTGCTGGACATAGGCCCAGGAGCTGGCATTCATGGCGGCTTTGTGGTGGCCCAGGGCACCCCTGCGGAGATCGAGAAGAACCCAGAGTCGCTTACAGGCCAGTACCTCTCCGGAAAGAAGCGAATCGCAGTCCCTGCCACCAGGCGCAAGAGCAGATCTTTCATCCACATCAGGGGCTGCAGGGAGAACAACCTGAAGGACATCGATGTAAATATTCCCATAGGCGTCTTGACGGCGGTGACTGGAGTCTCGGGCTCTGGCAAATCTACCCTGATATACGACACGCTCTACAGGGCCTTGATGAAGAAGATCCACAAATCAAGCGAGACGCCTGGAGAGCACGATGAGCTCACATTCGACTCCGAGATCGACAAGGTCATAGTCATAGATCAGAGCCCAATTGGCCGGACGCCTCGTTCCAATCCAGCGACTTACACAAAAGTCTTCGATCCCATCCGGCAAACCTATGCCGAGACCAAGGAGGCCAAAGTGAGAGGCTACAAGAGCGGACGCTTCTCGTTCAATGTCAAGGGCGGGCGCTGCGAGGCCTGCCAGGGCGACGGTATGATCAAGATCGAGATGAACTTCTTGCCCGACGTTTACATCGAATGCGAGGAGTGCAAGGGATCACGCTACAACCGAGAGACGCTTGAGGTTGAGTACAAGGGCAAGTCCATCGCCCAGGTCCTGGACATGACAGTGGAAGAGGCAAGAGAGCATTTCAAGAACATTCCAGCGATAAGAAGCAAGCTCGACACTCTTTTAGGCGTAGGCCTGGGTTACATCAAGCTTGGCCAGAGCTCAACAACTCTGTCAGGCGGCGAGGCTCAGAGGATCAAGCTCACAAGGGAGCTGGCCAAGAAGGCCACGGGCAGGACAATCTACCTGCTCGATGAGCCCACCACAGGGTTGCACTTCGATGATGTTTTAAAGCTGATCTCTGTCTTGAACGAACTCGTGGCCATGGGCAACACTGTGGTTGTGATCGAGCACAATCTGGATGTGATCAAGTCAGCCGACTACATCATCGACCTCGGACCTGAGGGCGGCGATGCCGGAGGGCGGATAGTGGCAGAAGGAACGCCTGAGGAGGTAGCCGGGGTGGAGGAGAGCCACACGGGGAGGTTCTTGAAGGGGAGGCTAACATAAAGAGAATCTCAGGCCATAGCTTCTGGAATGCTCCCATGCTTTATGCATTTCTGGAGGGCAATTTTTATCCTGTCAGCAGATCTCCTCTCCCTTTGCGAGGCTCCAGATGCCAAGGTAATCGGCGGCAATATTTTATTCAGGGAGGCTCGAATTATCCCTGGTGCGATAGTTGGAATCTGGAGTTGCAGGCTGGTGCAAAGAGCACAAAATAATTCTGATCTTGGCATTAGCAGCTCTGCTTCTGATAGTTTATTTCCTCTTCCCATTCCTTGATGGAGTGATCCTTGGAACAGTCTTCGCCTACGTTGGAAGGCCCATAAGAGACAAATTCGGATCGAGAAGGCGACTTGGGTCCCTGGTGGCCTCTGTTTGCATCGTTGTGCCTATTTTTCTCGTAATCGGCATGGGCATGCTCGAGGTTGCCAACCAGATCATAATTCTGGCCCATAACCAGGTGGCAGTGAGGGACACCATCGGATTTCTGATGGAGCAGTTGGCGTCAGACCTTCCCATGTCATTGAATGGCACCTTGGCCAGCGGCCTGGAAAATGCTGTGGGGATTGTCGCGCCAATAGCCGCATCCATTCCCCTCTTTCACATAGGAAGAGTCCTATCGCTAGGCATAATCAACTTCATAATCTCCATCCCCGTCTGCTACTTCGTGCTCGTAGACGGAGAGGCCCTGGTGGAGTCATCGATCGCCCTGCTTCCAAAAAAAGATATAGAGGCATGCAGGAAATATATAACGCGCATCGATCACATTCTCAGCGGAATTTTCATTGGCACGATTTACACCTCAATGCTGGGGAGCATCATTGCAGCAATCATATTCTATGGCTTTGGCCTTCCCAGGCCCTTTGCTCTGGCAAGCATAGTATTTGCAGCGGGGATGGTTCCATTTCTCACATCCTGGGTGGTGATAATTCCAGTGGCCGTCTACAAATACATCACAGTCGGATTGGAAGGGGCGTTGTACTTCTTTGCTCTGGCCTCTGCTCTGATTTACCTGCCCTCTGAGTTGCTGATCAGGCCGTACCTTGTCTCTGCCAAGTCGTCCATGCATCCCCTCATGGTGATGCTCTCATTCATCGGTGGGGCTCTGGTGGCAGGCATAGGCGGGTTCTTCCTGGCGCCAGCTATCATGGGTGTGATCGTGGGAATATACCAGGTGAGAGCTGAGGAGGGTGCAGCGCGAGAGTGCTGTGATGAAGATTTGCGATGAAATTTTACATAAAGACCTTTGGCTGCACAGCCAACTTCGGGAACTCCCAGGATGCTGCTGAAGCCCTGCAGGAGATGGGCCACACGCCTTCGCCTCTGGAGGAGGCGGACGTGGTCATAGTGAATACATGCGCAGTGACGCAGAAAACTGAGCGAAGGATTTTGCGCAGGCTTCGCTCGCTGCAAGGAGATCGCCTGCACATAGCCGGATGCCTTCAGGTCGCTCTGCCTGAATCGGTTGATAGCATACGTTGCAGGAAAAGGTTGGGCATGCTCAACAGGAGCGCAGCCGCAGAGATTGCAGACCACTATCCAAGCGCCGATCGGGCCAGTTCGATGTCCACTTCGCCACGTCAGGATCTTTGTGGCATCATCAACATCTCCGAAGGATGTACCGGAGGCTGCAGCTATTGCATAGTCCGAAAGGCCAGGGGCGGCCTTGTCAGCCGTCAGCCTGAGGATGTGATGGAAGCGGCACGAAAGCTGGTGCATTCGGGCTGTGTGGAGATCCAGCTTGCAGCCCAAGACACAGCCGCATATGGCATGGACATTGGAACTTGTCTGCCGGATCTTTTGGGGATGATGCAGACCCTTCAGGGCAATTTCATGGTGCGAATAGGCATGATGAATCCAGACACCGCCCGGCTGCACCTTGCAGGCCTCATCGAAGCCCTTCGCAGCCCCAGGGTCTTCAAATTCTTGCACATCCCTCTGCAGTCCGGCTCGGACAGGGTTCTCAAAAATATGGGTCGGAGATACTCCTCAAGGGATTTTCTTGATCTCGTAAAAGATCTCAGGTCCTCTTTTCCCGATCTCTCAATTAACACGGACATCATCGTGGGATTTCCAGGCGAGACTGAAGGAGATTTCCTTCAGACGCAGGACCTAATAAAGCATGTGCAGCCTGACAAGGTCAATGTGACCAGGTTCTCCCGGAGGCCAGGAACTGCCGCAGCAAAGCTGTACGACATGCCTGACCGCATCAAAAAGGAGAGGTCACGAGCTCTGACCCGCCTTTGGCTGGAGATCGCCGCACAAAGGAACCTGCGATATGTTGGAGAGGATTTGGCCGCGCTGGTCACAGAGCGCGGCAGAGGCCATACGATGAAGGCAAGAGCTGCGAACTATCAGGGCATAGTAGTTGAGGGCGATGCCCCTCTGGGGGCATGCATTAAAGTGAAGATAACCGGGTCGAACCCATTCTACATCTCTGGTCGCGTAGAAAACGAGTGACAGATCTTTTGAATGGTATCTGCGCACCACTAACCTTATTAATGATGGACATAATCAATAATGATAATGTTTCTAAGACCAGTTCGCATCGCCCTATCTTTATGAATCCATTGCCACAAAAAGCAGCTGGAAAGAATTGGTTTTAGATGCATTATATAATAACAAGGAGGTTTAATATGGCTGAGCAGAAAGCAACAGCAAAAACGTCAGTCCTTATGGAAGAGACCAGAATATTTGAGCCGCCCAGGGATCTCGTAGAGAACTCCAATGTCATGAAATGGATGAAGGAGAAGGGGTTCAAGACCGAGAGGGAGATGCGCCTATGGTGCTCTGCTAACTACATCCAGTTCTGGGGCGAGATGGCCAAGACCTATGCTGATTGGTTTGAGCCGTGGTCATCGACACTGGAATGGAAGCCACCATACGCCAGATGGTTCGTGGGCGGCAAGTGCAATGTCACCTACAACTCGGTGGACAGACATGCCAAGGGCGCGAGGAAGGACAAGGTGGCTTACATCTTTGTGCCCGAGCCTGTAGATCAGCCGACGCAGAAGATCACTTATGGACAGCTCTACACCGAGGTCAACAAATTTGCCAATGGGCTGAAGAGCCTGGGCGTGAAGAAGGGAGATAGAATCACCCTGTATATGCCCATGATCCCACAACTGCCCATCGCCATGCTAGCCAGCGCCAAGATAGGTGCCATCCATTCCATCGTGTTCTCAGGATTCTCTGCGGGGGGCTTGAACAGCAGGATACTGGACGCAGAAGCTAAGGTCGTGGTGACTACAGATGGCTTATACCGGCGTGGCAAGCCCATTCCCCTCAAGCCAAATGTAGACGAGGCCACAGCCAACACTCCTTCGGTTAAGAATGTGGTAGTGGTAAAGAGGACGGGCATTGAAGTTCCAATGAAGCAGGGCAGAGACATCTACTGGCATGATCTCGTAGCCAAGCAGCCAGCCGAGTGCGAGACTGAGAAGATGGACTCTGAGGACAGGCTGTTTATCCTGTACACTTCTGGAACCACAGGGAAGCCCAAAGGCATAGAGCATGTCCATGGCGGATATTGTGTGGGACCAGCCCAGACCTTGCACTGGGTATTCGATCTCAAGGAGGACGATGTATGGTGGTGCACAGCAGACATCGGATGGATCACAGGCCACTCCTACATAGTGTACGGGCCTCTCGTGCTTGGCGCCACGAGCATCATGTATGAGGGCGCTCCCGATTATCCTGACTTCGGCAGATGGTTCAAGATCATCCAGGACAATAAGGTATCAGTCTTCTATACGGCACCCACCGCCATCAGGATGTTCATGAAGGCTGGCGAGAAATGGGCCAAGGATTATAACATCTCCAGTCTCCGGTTGCTTGGCTCAGTAGGCGAGCCCATCAATCCAGAGGCATGGATCTGGTACAGGAAGCATTTCGGCAGCGACAGATGCCAGATCATGGATACCTGGTGGCAGACTGAGACGGGTACCTTCCTTGTGTCGCCCCTGCCCATCACGCCATTGAAACCAGGATCTGCAACCTTCCCCTTGCCTGGATTCAATATCGACATCATTGATGAGGATGCAAATCCAGTGGCACCGGGCACCGGTGGAAACATCGTCAGCAATACGCCATGGCCTTCGATGCTCAGAGCGTTCTACAGGGATCCAGAGAGGTATAAGAAAGAGTACTGGTCCACCTACTGGGAGATCAGGCCTGGCACATATCTTGCTGGGGACAAGGCCACAAGGGACAAGGATGGTTATTTCTTCATCCAGGGCAGGATCGATGATGTTCTGAAGGTGGCAGGGCACAGGATCTCCAATGCAGAGGTAGAGTCAGCGCTTGTCAGCCATCCGAAGGTGGCAGAGGCCGCGGTTATAGGAAAGCCCGACGAGGTCAAGGGCGAGGTCATAGTGGCCTTCGTCATCCTGAGGACCGGCAACGAGGAGAGCGAGGAGCTCAAGACGGAGCTTGCCAAGCACGTCAGGTCGGTCTTGGGACCTGTAGCTTACCCAGAAAAGGTCTACTTCGTGAAGGATGTCCCCAAGACGAGAAGCGGTAAGATCATGCGCCGCGTCATAAAAGCGAAGGCACTTGGAAATCCAACGGGCGATCTTTCAGCTCTTGCCAACCCGGATGCAGTAGAGGCTATACCGCTCATCAAGTGAGTGGTCCAATTCTTTTTTCTGCCATTCCAGCTTTCTCATAAAAAAATTATTTGGATTTTGACAATTATTACTATTAATAATTATCATGTTTAATACTTAAGTAAATTTACCTCGACAACTTTATAAACGAAAAACCAGGATAATGATCAATCACTACAGTGTTCCAAGAGCCCGCAATAGCACGGAGCTTTTCGGTATTGAATGATGCAAAAGGATTATGTCTGGAGTGCGGCCTCGATGGGCTGGCAGCCATCCAGGCAAATTTAGAAGGAGTCTGGAACACGTGGGGATTTGAAGGAGGTTTAAAATGGCTGAGCAAAAGGCAACAACGTCCGTTCTATACGAGGAGACAAGAATATTTGAACCGCCCAAGGATCTCGTAGAGAACTCCAATGTCATGCAGTGGATGAAGAAAAAGGGATTCAAGAGCGAGCGTGAGATGCGCGCCTGGACTGGCCAGAATTTCATAACTTTCTGGAATGAGATGGCCCAGACCTATGCAGATTGGTTTGAGCCATACGCCCAGGTCCTTAACTGGCAACCGCCTTATGCCAAGTGGTTCGTGGGCGGAAAGATCAATGTGGCTTACAATGCAGTGGACAGGCATGCTGCGGGCGCAAAGAAGGACAAGGTGGCTTACATCTTCGTGCCCGAGCCTACAGATCAGCCCACTCAAAAGATCACTTACTCGGAGCTTGCAAAGGCGGTTAACAAATTTGCAAACGGCCTGAAGTCTCTGGGAGTACAAAAAGGTGACAGGGTATCGATTTACATGCCCATGATCCCAGAGACGCCCATAGCCATGCTCGCCTGCGCCAAGATCGGTGCCATCCATTCAGTGGTGTTCTCAGGATTTTCAGCAGGAGGCTTAAACAGCCGCATTCTCGATGCTGAGTCCAAGGTCGTCGTGACCACGGATGGATTCTTCAGGCGCGGCAAGCCACTGCCCCTCAAGCCCAATGTGGATGAAGCAACTTCAAACACGCCAAGCGTCAAGAACGTGGTAGTGGTAAAGAGAGCTGGCATAGATGTGCCCATGAAGGATGGAAGAGACGTCTGGTATCATGATCTGGTTGCCAAGCAGTCCGACGTATGTGAGACTGAGAAGTGCGATTCTGAGGATAGGCTCTTCATTCTATACACCTCAGGAACAACTGGCAAGCCCAAAGGCATAGAGCATGTCCATGGCGGATATTGCGTCACTCCCGCCCAGACCTTGCACTGGGTCTTCGATATCAAAGACAGCGATGTCTGGTGGTGTACAGCCGATGTCGGATGGATCACAGGCCACTCCTATGTGGTCTACGGGCCGCTATGTCTTGGCGCCACGAGCATGCTCTACGAGGGCTCACCCGACTTCCCGGACTTCGGCAGATGGTTCAAGATCATCCAGGATAACAAGGTATCTGTACTGTACACGGCACCCACGGCAGTTAGGATGTTCATGAAGGCCGGAGATCAGTGGCCCAAGAAGTATGATCTCTCCAGCCTGAGGCTGCTCGGCTCAGTCGGTGAGCCCATAAATCCAGAGGCATGGATCTGGTACAGAAACAACTTCGGTGGCGGCAAGCTTCAGATCATGGATACCTGGTGGCAGACTGAGACTGGATGCTTCCTAGTGTCGCCCCTGCCCATCACACCACTCAAGCCCGGCTCCCCGACCTTCCCGCTGCCTGGATTTAACGTGGATATTCTTGATGAAGATGCAAACCCAGTTCCGCCAGGCTCAGGCGGCAACATCGTCAGCAACACGCCCTGGCCGTCGATGCTGCGCGCCTTCTTCAGGGATGAGGTCAGGTACAAGAAGGAGTACTGGTCCACCTATTGGGACATCAGGCCTGGCACATATCTGGCTGGGGACAAGGCCACAAAGGACAAGGATGGTTACTTCACCATCCAGGGCAGGATCGACGATGTGCTGAAGGTGGCAGGACACAGGATCTCCAATGCAGAGGTCGAGTCAGCGCTTGTCAGCCATCCGAAGGTCGCAGAGGCAGCAGTTATAGGAAAGCCCGATGAGGTCAAGGGCGAGGTCATAGTGGCCTTCGTCATCCTCAAGACAGGTGTCGAGCCTACGGAGGATCTAAAGCCTGTGCTGGCCAAGCATGTGCGTGGTGTCCTGGGGCCTGTCGCCTATCCTGAGATCGTTTACTTCGTGAACGATGTGCCCAAGACGAGAAGCGGCAAGATCATGCGCCGCGTCATAAAAGCGAAGGCACTTGGAAATCCAGTGGGCGACATCTCTGCCCTTGCCAATCCCGAGTCCGTCGAAGCCATCCCGCTCATCAAATAGGCGGGAAGGCATCTTTTTTTCATTTTATTATTCGAAGACGACGAACAAGCTCTAACAAAAATTCGAACTTGTAAAGATTCATTGTGATAAATAATTATTATGATCGATGGTGATAATTTTATCGCGACAACTTTATAAATGATCAGGTAAGTTTCGAGTCGATGTTTCCCGAACCTTCCGCGCTTTGTCGGGTGGTGGTCAGGACAATGCGATCAGAGAGGGATTTGGAATTGTTCTTCACAATAGGCCTGGCCATCTCAGGGATGGGAAGCACTTTAATTTCAAGGAGGTACGAAATTGGCTGACACCGCAAAAACGGCTGTTCTTCAGGAAGAGACCAGGATTTTCAACACACCGAAATGGATCATTGAGCACTCCAACTCCTATCAGTGGATGCAAAAGAAGGGCTTCAAGACTGAGAAGGAGATGCGCGAATGGTGCTCCACCAACTACATAGACTTCTGGGATGAGATGGCCCAGACCTATGCCGATTGGTACCAGCCCTACACTAAGATCCTCGATGACTCAGGCAAGCCCTACTTCAAGTGGTTCTTAGGCGGCAAGATCAATGTGGCCTATAATGCCGTCGACAGGCATGCACACTCCGCGAATAGGAACAAGGTAGCCTACTACTTCGTCGGCGAGCCCGTGGGCGACACCAAGACCATAACATATTATGAGCTTTACAGAGAGGTTAATAAACTCGCTAACGCTCTGAAGGGAATGGGAGTTGAGAAGGGTGACAGAGTTGTCTGCTATCTGCCCATGATCCCTGAGCTGCCAATCACAATGCTCGCCTGCGCCAAGATCGGCGCAATTCACACAGTCGTGTTCTCTGGATTTTCTGCAGGTGGCCTAAACAGCCGCGTGAACGATGCCGAAGCTAAGGTTGTCGTTACCTCCGATGGATTTTACAGACGCGGCAAGCCACTGCCCCTCAAGCCAAATGTAGATGAGGCTCTGAAGACCGCACCATCCGTCAAGAAGGTTCTTGTCGTCAGGAGAACTGGCCAGCAGGTCCCAATGACAGAAGGCCGCGACGTATACTACGATGAGGCCGTCAAGGGCCAGTCTGCCAAGTGCGAGACAGCTGTGCTGGACCCAGAGGACAGATTATTCATTCTGTACACCTCAGGAACAACCGGCAAGCCCAAGGGAATTGAGCACGCTCACGGCGGATATGCTGTTTGCCCTGCTCAGACCTGCTCATGGGTGCTGGATATCCACGAGGACGACGTCTACTGGTGCACAGCCGATGCAGGCTGGATCACTGGACACTCCTATGTGGTCTACGGCCCACTCTGCCTGGGCGCCTCCAGCATCCTGTACGAGGGCTCACCCGACTTCCCGGACCTCGGACGCTGGTGGTCCATCATTGAGCAGTATGGTGTATCCGTATTCTACACTGCACCCACTGCCATCAGGATGTTCATGAAGTCCGGTGAGGAGTTCGTCCGGAAGTATGACCTGTCCACCATCAGAATCCTGGCCTCTGTGGGCGAGCCGTTGAACCCCGAGGCCTACATGTGGTTCAGGAAGAACATCGGCGCAGATCAGGCACCCATCATCGATACCTGGTGGCAGACTGAGACCGGATGCCACGTCGTTGCCCCGCTGGCCATGACGCCCGAGAAGCCCGGCTCCGTTTGCTTCCCGCTGCCCGGCATGAACACTGATATCTACGACGAGGATGCCAACTCAGTTCCCCTGGGCTTCGGTGGAAACATCGTCCAGAAGACCCCCTGGCCATCAATGCTGCGCGCCTTCTTCAGAGATGAGGTCAGGTACAAGAAGGAGTACTGGGACATGTACTGGCAGATCAAGCCTGGCACATACCTCGCTGGCGACAAGGCTACCAGGGACAAGGATGGATACTGGTGGATCCAGGGCCGCATAGATGATGTGCTGAAGGTGGCCGGACACAGGATCTCGAACGCTGAGGTTGAGTCCGCAGCAGTCTCTCACCCCAAGGTTGCAGAGGCAGCCGTTATCGGCCAGCCTGATGAGGTCAAGGGCGAGAAGATCGTGGCATTTGTCATTCTCAAGGAAGGAGTGGCAGAGGCAGAGGAGCTCAAGAAAGAGATATCAGCTCACGTTCGAAAGGTACTGGGCCCAGTCGCTTATCCTGACAAGGTCTACTTCGTCAAGGATGTTCCCAAGACCAGAAGCGGCAAGATCATGCGCCGCGTCATCAAGGCCAAGGCACTTGGAAAGGAGACAGGAGACCTGTCTGCTCTGGCCAACCCAGAGTCCGTAGAGAACATCCCACTCATTTAAAGTGGGATTCATCCTCTTTTTTTAGGCTCCTCGCTATTTAGTATGGGTGAACTTGAATCGCAAAATCTCTGTGTCTTCGTGACTCTGTACTGAAACGTGATTCGCTAACTGAACCACAGAGGCACAGA
>JGI11944J13513_1000131_pt1 | contig 83347 bp, 80 predicted proteins | sample TerdegcoTASludge_FD_13513 | JGI IMG/M metagenome (IMG submission 13513) | reverse complement strand
CCTTGCGGAGGCCAAAGCATGGGCGCAGAAGCTTGCAGCAAAACCACGGGTGGCAATGACCCTTCTCAAGCATGCCATCGACCACGGTATGGATATGGATCTCTCCTCAGCCCTGACCTTTGAGACAGACTGTTTTGTTCAGGCCTATGTCTCTGAGGATGGCAGAGAGGGATTCCAGGCATTCATCGAGAAGAGAAAACCCAATTTTACGGGGAGATACGGAAGGAATATAAAATAGGTTATCAACCGTCAAAAATAGTTTATACTATGGAGCACATTGCACCCGCAGATACCGTGCGTGGAGTGTCTGCGGGTTAATTTATCCTATCGGGTAGTATTTATTCTGAGCTTACGTAAAGAGGGATGTCACGTGTATAATGCGCCTATCCTAAAAAAAGCAGTTGAGATATTAAAGCTCCTTATCAGCAAGTACCAGCCTCTTGGTGTAACTGAGATTGCAAGAACGGTTTCAATCAGTAAGAGCACTGCATATGGCATCTTAAAAAGCTTCCACGAAGAGGGTATGGTCAGCAAGGATCCTTCCACAAAAAAATATACTATCGGTAAGGAAATGATGAGACTTGCGAAACTCGTCTTCAAAGGGCAAGACCTCATTTCTATTGCAAGGCCCTTTCTTGAGAGACTGGCAGAGATTGTTGATGAAACTGTCTTCTTGGGTATCCGCGAGTATGATGCAATAAAGGTCATCGATGTTATTGAAGCCAAGAAAGAGCTTAAGATATCATCACCGGTCGGTACAAAACTTCCAATAACAGCCGGTGCAAGCGGGAAACTCTTCATATCTTCCATGACCAATGAAGAGATCATATCCTTTTTTAGCGAAAAAGGATTGCCCCAATACACTGAAAACAGTATTACTAATATGGATGCCTTTCTCAAAAACATCGAAGAGATTCGGAGGCTCGGGTATAGTCTTGATATGGAAGAATACTTAAAAGGTATCAGAGCTGTTGCAACCTTTATCAAACAAGACGAAAAACCAGTAGCCGCTCTCTGGTTTGTCGGTTTTTCAAATTCCATGATCGATGAAAGGCTCAACCATATAATACGCAACCTGCAACGAACCGCAGATCAGATCAGTGCACGGGTTTCCTTTAGTTCTGCAATAGAGTTGAAAGCTTGAAATTCAGATGGCAACAAGGCTTGTCTCAGGGCGTATATCCGGTTTATTTTTTTCTGAGCTTTTCCATCGTTTGGTCATCTAAATTCTGGATGTTTACAAGAACGATTTCATACAACGCCTATCGAATGTAACATGCCATTCGGTTGTTCATAGTTAGAGAAATATTTTTCCAATTGCAAAAAAATAATAAAGTAATAAACTTAATACAGGGCAGCTTGTATACGGTAAATTGTTTGTGCTGTTTTTTTTTGAATCAAGGGGAAAAATTATATGTTAAAAAAAGCAGAGGAGGGATCATATGGATACGATTCTTAGAATTGATGTAGGGGCTGAAGGCGGCCCCAAGGCCACTTCAGTTCCAATCGGTGATTATGCTGGTCTTGGTGGAAGGGCGTTGACATCTGCTATTGTGTCAAAAGAAGTACCGCCTGCCTGCCATCCATTAAGTGAAGAAAACAAGCTTGTTATTGCACCGGGGCTTTTGAGCGGTTCTTTGAGCGCAATGTCTGGCAGGATTTCCGTGGGAGCAAAAAGTCCTTTAACCGGCGGCATCAAAGAGTCCAATTCGGGAGGTCAGCCATCTCAGGTTCTCGCCAGGCTTGGGTATGCAGCCATTGTGCTGGAAGGTAAACCAAAAGGCGATGATCTCTATAAAGTTTTCATCAACAAAGACGGAATAAGCATCTCTGTCGACAATACCTTAAAAATGCTTGGCAATTACGATGTTGTTGAAAAAATGAAAAAAGAGTTTGGAGAAAAGATTGCCTGCATCTCTATTGGCCCGGCAGGGGAGATGAAACTTGCCGCCTCGTCCGTAGCTTTCACTGATATGGAGCTTAGGCCGACAAGGCACGCCGGCAGAGGAGGCATGGGTGCGGTCATGGGTTCAAAAGGAGTAAAAGTTATCGTTCTGGATGATACCGGTATGAGCACCCGGCAGCCAAAAGATCCAGATAAATTCAAGGAAGCGAATAAAAAATGGGTTACCGGTCTCCAGGGACATGGCGTTACTGGTCAGGCTCTTCCGGCCTATGGCACGAATGTGCTCACCAATATTATCAATGAAGCAGGTGCCTATCCCACATATAATTTCAAGGAAGGCCGTTTCGCCGGAGCAGCAAAGATAAGTGGTGAAGTTGAGGCTGAAACAGAAACCAAACGAGGTGGCGTCGCAACCCATGGATGTCATACCGGCTGTGTTATTCGCTGTTCAGGGATATACAATGACAAAGATGGACATTACCTTACCAAACAACCTGAATATGAGACGGTATGGGCTCACGGCGGGAACTGTGGTATAGATGATCTTGACATAATTGCTATGCTGGATTTCCTCGATGACAACTACGGCCTCGATACAATCGAGATGGGTGCCACCATTGGCGTAGCTATGGAGGCAGGATTGCTCAAGTTTGGAGATGGTCAGGGCGCCATTAATCTTATCAAGGAGGTCGGTCAGGGAACGCCTCTCGGCAGAATCATCGGGAGTGGAGCAGCAGTGACCGGGAAAGTTTTTGGCGTAGAACGTGTACCTGTTGTCAAGGGACAGGCAATGCCTGCCTATGACCCAAGGGCAGTTCATGGCATTGGAGTCACATACGCAACGAGCCCAATGGGCGCCGATCATACATCAGGATATGCCATAGCCACAAACATTCTCGGCGTTGGAGGCAAGGTAGATCCCCTCAAACCTGATGGGCAGGTTGATTTGTCACGAGCCCTCCAGATTGCAACGGCATTCATCGATTCCACCGGCATGTGCGTCTTCACTGCTTTTGCTTTAATGGATCAACCGGAAACCAATCAGGCTCTCATCGATCTCGTGAACGCGTTCTATGGGTGGAATTGGACTGCAGACGATACTGTCCAATTTGGAAAAAAAGTACTCTCAATGGAGCGGGATTTCAACACCAAAGCAGGCTTCACAAAAGAACACGATCGCCTGCCACTTTTTATGAAGACTCAAAAGCTGGCACCTCACAATCTGACCTTTCAGGTTAACGATGATGAATTAGACAAGGTCTTTAACTGGTAGATATTTTTGTATAAAAGAGGAAGGGACGACACATAATGCCTCTTCCTCTTTTCGCTCTCCGCGAAACATATATGAAAGACCAGCATACTCCCGATATGACCGCCGATTCTGTTCTGCATATCTGTCTAACAGGTGATTTCACACTGGCAAAAGAATTTTATGTGGTGCTTCAGGCTGGCTTTTCCATAGAATGTCAGATTGGTACAAGTATTGAGCATTTGTTCTATGACCAGTTGAAGTTTAATCACCACCTTGTTGAAAAAAGGATTCATACCATCTTTCTGAATGGAAAGCCTGTTGATGATATCGCCACATCAATGGTTTATGACGGATCCACCTTGGCTCTTTCAAGCGCAATGCCCGGCCTTGTCGGCGCCACACTTCGGCGAAAAAGCCCGCTGGCATCATTCAGACAATCAATAAGCACCCTGCAGGAATCTCGAGATACTGAAAAGACTTCAGGATACATCAAGATCAAGCTTTTCAATATCCTCCTCGAAGAGCTGGGTCCATTTTTTCTTAAAATGGGTATTTTTATTCAAAGGACCGAGTTTGCTGCCTTTACCGAACAATTGAGCGATAGTTTTTATGACAGGATTACGCAGGTCCTTATGAACGAAAAACCCGTCCAATTGAAATCATCCGCACCATGGCCATCGCTCCTTGAAAGGTATGATTGTATTCACGTAAAAGTGCTGTCCGAGTAAATCACATGTTGTCGATTAAATCTTTCGTTATGTCATAAAGGGATGAAACAACCATCGTTGCCATGCCGAAATCGTGCTTAGCGGTGTGAATATTGGGAATGGCAATGCATTTCATCCCAGCAGCACCGGCTGCTTTTACCCCCTTCTCCGAGTCTTCAAATACGAGGCAGTTGTTCGGGGTTTCACCAAGCCTATGTGCGACGGAGAGAAACAAATCGGGATATGGCTTTACTTTGGCCACATTGCTTCTCGTGGCAATACACGAGAAGTACGATACGATACCCAGGGCTTGAAGAACGGCATGGGCATCATCTTCATAGGAGGATGTGGCAAGGGCAAGCCTCTTCCATCCTGACACTTTTGAAAGCAGAGAAAGTGCACCGGGCATGGGCTCAACACCTGATCGTACCAATTCCCCGTAACGCTTTGCTTTAGCCCTTCGAACCATGTCGGGATCAATGCTTAGGCCACGGGCTTCAATGAATTCCCGAATGCTGCCACCGTTCAGAATCCAGTGTTCAGCGTAGTCTTGTTCAGTGAGCAGAAACCCATGACGTGCAAGAGCATCTTGATATGCTCTGCAGTGCAGCTTTTCTGTATCAGCAAGCAGACCATCCAGGTCAAAGATCAGGGTTGAAATCAATGGTGTGACCTATTTTCGGCCAAATCCGCCAAGTATGCCACCAAGAACACCGCGTATGATTTGTCTTCCAATTTGGCTCCCTACAGTCCGAGCTGCTTGTTTGGCCAGCGCCTGAACCATACCCTCACGGTGTTTTGAACCCCACAGCAGATCACCAAGCCCACCACCCCCCTCTGATGGCTTCTCTGCCCCTTTTTGTCTGGGAGCTGGCTGATTCGGTTCCTGCTCTTTTGTTCGCTGACTGAGAATTTCATAGGCCGACTCCCGATTCACTGGGGAATCGTACTTACCACCTATGGGACTTCGCGCCCTTACAATAGAACGTTCTTCCGGAGTCACAGCACCCATCCTGCAACGAGGAGGACATATTATTGTGCGCTCCACAGGCATAGGCACGCCCTTATCCTGGAGCGTAGAAACTAATGCCTCTCCAACAGCAAGCTGAGATATAACTTCGGCAACATCTAATGTAGGGTTGGCAACAAAGGTTTCTGCAGCAGTCTGCACGGCTTTTTGGTCACGGGGCGTGTAGGCTCTGAGAGCGTGCTGAATGCGATTCCCCAGTTGTCCGAGGATGTCATTCGGCACATCATCAGGAAATTGTGAACAGAAGTATACCCCAACACCTTTGGAACGAATGATCCGCACGACCTGTTCCACCCGTTGACGTAATGCAGGGGGCGCATCGTCAAAGAGTAAATGTGCCTCATCAAAGAAAAATACAAGCTTGGGTTTTTCGAGATCTCCCACTTCCGGCAGATTTTCGAATAGTTCCGATAAGAGCCACAGAAGAAAGCTTGAGTATAATTTGGGTTTCAGAATGAGCTGGTCCGCGCTCAGGATGCTTATAATGCCTCTTCCGCTCAGATCAGTGCGCATAAGGTCATTGAGTTCTAATGCGGGCTCCCCAAACAAGGCCTCTCCACCCGCTCGCTCAAGGGTCAGCAGAGCTCTCTGAATGGCGGCGATTGACTGAGTGCTCACGAGGCCGTACTGTGTTGATATTTCTTTACGATTTTCTGCTACAAAACTAAGAAGAGCCTTTAAGTCATCGAGATCGAGCAATAACAGGCCCTCATCATCTGCAAGCTTGAAGGCAACCTCGATGGTTCCTGCCTGCGTATCATTTATCTCAAGGACTCGGCTAAGCAAACTTGGACCCATTTCGCTAATTGTGGTGCGGACAGGATGGCCATTTTTGCCATACAAATCCCAAAACAGGACTGGATTTGCTTCATTTATATAGTCCCTGATCCCTATCTGATTCACCCGTTGCTGGATTTTCTCGTTGGTCACTCCCGCTAATGCGAGGCCTGCAACATCTCCTTTCACATCAGCCATAAATACAGGCACACCCATGCGTGAAAACCCCTCTGCCAGAACCATAAGGGAAATTGTCTTGCCCGTTCCCGTGGCTCCTGCTATGAGGCCATGTCGGTTGCCATACTTTGCAAGCAAATATACAGGTTTTTCTCCCTTGCCAATAAGTATCTGATTCATCCATAACCCCCTATTATGCTGATATCCGTGGAACGCTCCTGCGATGGCGTATAACAGACAAATTCATTCTATTTTTTCACTTTCTTGATCATCTCCTCAACTTCCTTGGAGCCTTCCCGGTAAAATTCCTCTTCCTCTGGATCAAGCTCTCTGAGGAGACGAAGAAACTCACCAGCATGTTCTTTTTCTTCATTTGCAATATCCAGGAGAACTTCTTTGGCAAGCCTGTTGTCTGTACTTTCGGCAGTCTGTTGGTAAAGTTGCACCGCCTCGTATTCTGCAGCAATCATGAATCGAATAGCACGAACCAGCTCATCTTTCGAAAGCTTTCGATCGCTTCTCATACCGGCAAACGGGTTACAAAATTCAGGCATGATATATCTCCTTTCTCTTGTATTTATTTATAGTGTACTATTTTTTGTCGCAATCCGAAAGAGAACATCAACTTCACCTTTGAGCCTAATGTATTTCACCATTGGATTCTCTCTATTATATTCCCGTTTCCCGTTATCAAATCCTCCCTATGTCTGGCAGACCAGCCCCCATGTCCTCCTCCTCAAAATTTTCCTGAACGTTGTTTTTAGGTATCTCTTATGGTATTTTTGATACGGAATGATGTGATGCGAATAACGATTAAGCTCTTTGCCACACTGCGTCAGGGACGGTTCGATATTGACACCCTTGATCTGCCACCCGGAACAAAGATTATTGATGTCGTGCAGAGGCTCGGGATCCCAGAAAAAGAGGTTACCCTGATCTTTGTAAACGGACTGCACAGAAATCTAATATCAGAGCTTCATGATGGCGATACACTCGCCATGTTTCCACCGGTAGGGGGAGGGTAAACCCAGCCCAGCATAGAACAAGAGAAAGCGAAAAACGTATCACGCTATGCGTGTCATAGTTTTCGGGCTTCACTATGAGCTTTGAGCTATCAGCTATGAGCTAACGAGGAGGAGAAATAAATGAAAAAGCTTATCGAGTTTCTGAAAACAAACGCCCAGGGCGATCTGCTGCCCTGGGAAATACACAAACGCGCAATGAATGAATTCGGCCTCACCTGCCGGGATGTTGAGGAAGCTGCATTAGCGCTCGAAATACTTCCAGCACGGTATCAACGGAATAGAAAAACTATCACCACCCTCCTTCAACGAAAGCTTTTCCAGAGTAAGGTTGCCGTCATCGGATGTGGCGGTTTGGGAGGATATATCATCGAGGAGCTTGCCCGTCTTGGCGTTGGAACAATCAAGGCTATCGACCCTGACGTATTTGAGGAACATAACCTGAATCGGCAGATCCTGTGTAAAGTTTCCGACCTTGGTAAACCCAAGGCAAAGATAGCCAAGGCAAGGGTGAAATCGGTAAATCCTGCCGTCAAGATCATCTCGGTAGTGAAACCCTTTTCACGGGAAAACGGACTCGGCCTTCTCAAGGGCATGGATGTTGTGGTTGACGCCCTTGACAGCGTTCCAACCCGTATTGATCTTGCAGAGTGCTGTGCAGCACTTGATATTCCTCTGGTTCACGGAACTATCGGGGGATGGTATGGCCAGATTACAACACAGCTTCCCGGTGACAGCACAGTCCAGATGATCTATCGGAATTGCAAAGATTCAAAAGGTGTTGAGAGAATGCTCGGTAATCCTTCCTTTACTCCAGCGGTCATAGCAAGTCTTGAGGTAGCAGAGGTATGTAAACTTCTTACAAACCAAGGAACTCAGTTACGGAAAAGGATGCTTTTTATTAACATGCTTGATATGGAAGTTGATCAGATCGAGATAGGAGAGACAACATCATGTTAAGTATGTAGTCGTTGTATGCGGCCGCCCTATCTGCTCGCCTTTTTTTGCTCGCTCATTACCCTCTCTTTTGAAATACTGCTTATACGAATCTTTTCTGTCAGGCTTTCATATCACTACGCCTCCTTAATCATCAGTCTTTCCATGGCAGGCCTCGTCATCGGGGGGGTAATCGTGTTCTTCCAGCACGCCACATCTCGGCCCCCTGGATTCTCATCTCATCAACGTCTCCAACGCTTTGCTGCCGCCCTTGCAGTGTCATGTCCTGCAGTTTTTATGCTCCTGTCACTCATACCGCTGGATCATGTTCGAATGCTGTGGGAGAACGTTCAGGTTGTTTATCTTGTTGTTTTCATCTTTCTTTGTACCATCCCATTCTTTTTGTATGGTGTTTTTATCTCATCTGCCCTTTCAGCGTGGCGCGATACGGCAAACAGGGTGTATGCCACCGATCTTGTAGGCGGCGCAACAGGAATACTCTTGGTTGTCATGCTTATGGACGCACTGAAAATGGAATACATTTTGGTTATCGTGACGGCAGTCACAGGGTGGATTATTCTTTCGGCATTACGAAAAACACCTTCGAAAATTGTTATGACCGCTATACTCTTTGGCCTGTGTCTTTGTATAGTTCTTGACGCCTCTTCTCTTAAGATGTCCCCATACAAAGGACTTTCACAGGCACTGAAGGATGATGGCGCCAAGCATGTAGCCACTATATACTCGTCACATTCACGGCTTGACCTTTTTGAAAATCCTCAAATGAAATTCGCCCCGGGACTCTCCCTCACATTCACAGAACCTGTTCCCAAAGGGTTAGGCATGGCCCTCGATGGAGAAATTGCAGGCGTTGTGATGGAGAGAAAAGAACAAGCAATATATAAATTTCTCTCCTATATACCTTCAGCTCTCCCATATCTCATTCACACACCTGATAATGTTGTCATAATAGGGGCAAGAAACAGCATTGACCTTTTGCTCCCTAAATATTACGGTGTTGTTCGGGCCTCCATTGCAGAACATGATGCCTCTGTTGTGAAGGTCTTCTCGTGCCGGCATGGAAGCATCATTCATCCATTCCCTGTTTTTTACGGTTCCGGAAGAACTCTTCTTAAGAAATTGGATAATAATTTAGGTCTGATTTTCCTGTCAAAGACAGGGTTCTTTCCCTCGGGCAGCTTTGGCTTACAGGAGGACTACGACCTTACCGTAGAAGCAATAGGAACATATATGCAACGGCTAAACAATAATGGAATTTTATTCATTCAGATGTTTCTTGTTCCACCGCCGCGGAGCGAGGTACGGCTTGCCAAGAATATACAAACCGCATTAGAGAAAATAGGAATTCACGAACTTGCCAATCATCTTCTCATTTACCGGAGCTGGGATACTATCAATTTTCTCATCAAAAAAGACGGCCTTTCTGAAACGGAGTTCAGAAACGTTCGCCAATTTCTGGCAAACCGGCAATTCGATGTTCTTTACCCTGACATTGCTGAGCAAGAACAATTTATAGCGGGCCTCGATTATAAACACCTCTTCTATCGGATCCTCACTGATAGAGCATCCTCTGAGTTCAGTTCGTCCTATGCTTTCGAAATACGCGAAACAACTGATGACCGGCCATTTTTTCACTATTTTCTGAAAACAAGCAAATTGATTGATATATATAAGCTTTCCGGGAGAAAGTGGGCATACTTCCTCCATGAGGGAATGTCACTGCCTTTTATTCTTGTTTGTACGATCCTCTTCACTATCTGCATTTTTGTTATTGTCCTTATCCTTACAAAGAAGAAATTGAAATTTTCTCTCAAGTCTCAAAAATCGCCGTCTTTGTCGTGTTCCTTGATCTATTTTGCCTTGATCGGTTTCGCTTTTATGTTTATCGAGGTATTCTTCATTCACCGACTCATATTGCCTTTCGGGTCTCCCGTGAAGGCCTTTTCAGTAACCCTTGTTACAATTCTCGTGAGTGCAGGAATGGGGAGCATCGGAACAGGGTGGTTTACTGGGAAGAAAACGATGGTAACCATAAGTCTTGCTCCGCTGTTGATAATTGCCAACTACTTTTTCTTTGATTTAGCAGATGAAAGTGTTCTCTCTGCTATTTTTATCATTCCTATTGGAATCGTCCTCGGATTTTTCTTTCCTGTTGGTCTTCGGTTTCTCGTAACGAATAAAACGGGCCAGGTACCGTTAGCGTATACGGCAAATGGAGCGGCATCTATCATCGCTCCATCATTGGTTTCTCTTGTGGCTGTTTCCTATGGATGCAAGGTTCTGCTCCTCCTGGCCGCATTTCTCTATATATTGGCAATAGCAATTATCCTTCCTGTCATTTTCAGGGTATTGACGGCATCCAAATACTCATAAACATTCAACTCTGACTTTGATGTTGCTGAGTACCGATTACTCTTTACCGATCATCACGGCTTTTGCCTATTTTTTTTGCGCCTGCCCTGTCATAGGAACAAATGCAACTGCCCCTAACTCCTTGATAGTATGCTTGCCTTTTTCCTTCGTTACCAGTGTTAGGTTTTGATAAAAAACAGTGCTTCCAAGAGGTATTATGAGGCGTCCGCCTTCTTTCAATTGGGCAAGGAGCGGGGGAGGAATATGATTGGCCGATGCAGTCACCATGATCACATCAAAAGGAGCATTCGCTTCCCAACCATAATATCCGTCTCCATGTTTGACCGTGATATTCCGATAACCAAGCTTCTGCAGTCTTTCCTTAGCCATTTCATAGAGGCCCTGTTTTATTTCGATGGAAAAAACCTCTTTCACAATCTCTGATAGAATTGCAGCCTGATAGCCCGAGCCTGTGCCGATCTCAAGCACACGCTCAGTTCCTTTCAGGCCGACCGCCTCGGTCATCAGCGCGACAACAAATGGCTGGGATATCGTCTGACCCTCGCCTATAGGCAAAGGGTGGTCATTATATGCCTTGCTCCGCTGCTTTTCATCAACAAAAAGATGGCGTTGAACCTTCAGCATAGCGCTGAGCACACGCTCATCCTTGATACCTCTCGTCTTGATATCCTTTTCCACCATCTCCTGTCTCCTTTTTTCAAAGGCATCGGCAGACATGGCGGTGTCAACACTGAGAGCCAGAGCGCTCACAAAAATAAGAATCGAAAAAATCAAGAACTTCACAAAATACCTCAACGGCATTGAATACGTATATCTTAGTGCATCGTGATAATTAAGTAAAGATACCTTTTGTGCATTGCTATCCTCAGATTGTGTACCGTTTACCTTACACCTTTTCTATCAAACCCTCTTAACATCTTCTCTTTTCTCGCGATAATACTATGTGACATCAGCGTCAAAATTACATGAGTTCTGCCAGGGAGGTACAATGTATGCTGGTTAATCAGCTTGATGAAGTAGCTTTAAAGAATGTTCGAATTGCCTGCGCTACCCTCTTTTCAGAAGAACTTGCCCATGATGATTCTTTTATTGAAAATCTAAGCATGGATACGGTTGAAAAAGCATACTGGCAGAAAGCAAAAAGATGTTACCACCATCTGACACCTTTGAGTTCCCGGAGCGAAGCCCAAGAGGCACTGAACGATGTTCGAAACTCCCTTGAGACCCTTGCTTCTTTTCTTCAGTCCGGCAAGCAGGCAGTCGATGAAGCCCCCAGGAAAGGCAGAATCATTGCCATTGGAGGGGCAAAAGGGGGTATAGGGAAAAGCATCGTTGTTGCCAACCTGAGCGTATTATTGGCATCAAAAGGATTTAAAGTAACAGCGGTGGATCTTGACCTTGGTGGGGCAAACCTCCATCTCTGCCTCGGAAATAAAGTACTGCTCCAGCACAACATCAATGACTTTCTGAGAAAACGGGTGGACTCACTTCAGGATATCGCTATAAAGAGCGAGTATGGCCCCTATCTCATCGGTGGCGATAGCGCTCAGCTTGGTGCGGCAAACATTGACTTTGGCCGAAAATTAAAGCTCCTAAAGGCAGTAGAGAATTTAAACTCAGACTTCATCATCCTTGATCTCGGCGGTGACACTTCATACAACATCATTGACTTCTTCTTGAAAGCAGACTATGGTATTGTCCTGACCACCAGAGATTCAGCTTCATATATTGGTGCATATCATTTCTTGAAAGCAGCTATGTATAGAAGATTCAATAGGCTCTTCGGTCCGGAATCAAAATTCAGAATGTATAAGAACCATCAGCTTGAAAACCTTATCCACGACATACTGAATCCTGCCAGCGGAGAATGGCCGAAGTCGATTCATGATTTATTGGAACGGGTACGCCAGGAGCAACCAGACCACCTTCCTTTCATGAATGAGGTGGTAGAGAATTTCCGCTCTTATCTGATAGTCAATAAGGTGCCTAATCGTCTTCTTGGCGGTTTCGATGTAAATCCTATCATAACGAGAATCCAGCAGGTCACGAAAACGTGGCTTGCAAAAGAGGTTACCTATCTCGGGAGCATCTCCTTCCAGCCTGAAGTTGAAAACAGTATGATCGATCTTGTGCCTGTTGTCGTCAAATACCCTAAGGGTAAGATGGCAGAAGAACTGAGTGCTATTGTCACAAGGCTTTTTGACCAGGAAATGTAGATTCCCACGGGCAAGCCCATGGCACTAAACATACATACCCTGCCCGAATTATAAACCCATTCACCCACGCGTAATAACGTGTTCCTCAGTGGGGCGTGCGTTTTTCGTGGGAAGCTCTTACGCGAGCACAGCGGGTGTGAAGGGAGGTGTCTGACGGCTCAGCCGGCAGAGGGTCGACCTGCCTTCCGATCAACCCTCCGCAGGAGAACTGCTCCGAAGGACAGGAGCCTTGGCGAAGGGAGACGCAAGCCCCAGGAATAGATAACGGTTTGTATCAGATTGTTTGATTTCTCCAACCTTTTCGCTCTAAGCTCCTCACTCGTTCTTTTCTCACGCCAACCGTTTTTTAAATCTAAAAACGCTTGCTGTGAGGATCGTTGTACCTAAAGCAAGGAGGGCGAGGATTTGAGGCCAAAGAATGTCAATCCCTACACCTTTGAGAAAGATCCCTCTGACAATGACAAGGAAGTATCTCAATGGACTGAGATAGGTTATGTATTGGAATACTTCAGGCATTGTTTCTATGGGTGTGGCAAATCCGGAGAGAAGAATAACCGGTTGAAAAAAGAAGAATGTTGCTGTCATCGCCTGTTGCTGCGTTTTTGAAATTGTAGAGATCAGAAGCCCGAATCCCAAAACCGAGAGCAGATAGGCCCCAGTACATAATACAAGAAGCATGACAGCTCCATGTATGGGCACTGAAAACCAGAACACCCCAAAAAATGTAACAAGGGCCATATCGAAGTATCCTATTATTGCGGCTGGAATCGTTTTTCCCAATATTAGTTCCAACGGTCTGATGGGCGTCACCATGAGCTGTTCCATAGTGCCAACCTCTCGCTCCCTTACAACTGACATGGATGTCAACAGCAGGCAGGTAAGCATAACAATTAACGCAATTACCCCGGGAACCATATAATTCCTGCTTTTGAGGTCGGGATTATACCAGACCCGATTTCGAAGATCCAGTCTCCAGATATTGGCATTCACCACGCCTCCAGTCATGTCCATGGAATATTTTCCTATGATCGTGTTTATGTAGCTCATTGCGATCAGCGCCGTATTGGAGTCTGTTCCATCCACAATAACCTGGACTTCCGTGGGTGTCCCTCTTTGAATATCTTTGCCAAAACCACGATTGATTTGTATGGCACAGAGAACATCGCCCTTGTCGATAAGGTCCCGAATCTCTTCAGGTGACGCAGGCATGCGCGTGATGGTAAAATATCCTGATGACTCAAGCCTTCGTACAAGCTCCCTGCTTTCCGATGAACGATCGAGGTCGTAAAGGGCAGTAGAAATGTTGTTCACATCCATCGTCGCCACATAGCCAAAAAGTATTATCTGGATAAGTGGTGTGGCGAGAAGAAAGAATATGGTTCTCTTCTCTCTGAAATAGTAGATGAATTCTTTGATCACAAGATTTTTTATTCGCTCAAACACGTTTATTCAATCCTCTTGCGAAACTTCCTGTTGGCAGCAATGAATACCAGAACAGCAAACAATGTAAGCAACAAAGCCTCCAACCAGAGAATTTTCAGGGTACTTCCTTTCAAGAATATCCCTTTGAGAATAGTCACAAAATAGCGTGCAGGGATAAAGTACGTGACAATTTGAAGTGGTTTCGGCATGTTCGAGATGCTGAATATGAACCCTGAAAGCAAAAATGCAGGGAGAAATGATGTAAGGAGTGCAGCCTGACTCGCTGCAAGCTGAGTTTTTCCGACAATTGACATCAGCATTCCAAAACTCAACCCCCCAAAGAGAAATATCCCTGAAAGACCAAGGAGGAGTATAACGCTGCCACGTAAGGGCACGTTAAAAAGAAGGGTGCTCATCAAAATAGTCAATATGGTATCTGCAAAACCGATGAGGAAGTAAGGGATCAGCTTCCCTATGATTAATTCCGGTGTTTTAACCGGTGTGGAGATAAGTTGCTCCATGGTGCCCCGGTCCCATTCACGTGCAATCGTCAGTGCGATGAGGAGCGCAATAATGACCGCCATGATAATAGCAATGAGACCCGGGATAATGAAATTTCTGGATTTAAGCTCGTTGTTGTACCATACACGGCTTCTCGAATCGATGAATGGGGTCACCCGTGAACCCCGGAATCTCTGACTAAAGCCCTCTGCTATGGCAATTGCATACCCCTGTGCAATGGTAGCAGTATTGGAGTCACCACCATCGATAAGCACTTCTATCTTGACATTACAACCCTTATGTACGTTTTTCGAAAAATCCTCCGGGATGACAACGGCAACCCGTGCCCTGCCGGCATCGAGGTATGGGTCGATTGCTTTATAATTATCAACGTAAGAGTTGACTCGAAAATAACCGGATTCATGAAATTGGTTCACAAACTCCCTGCTCAGACTGCTTTTGTCCATATCGAAGACAACGGTTGGAATCTTATCGATATCGAAGGTGATGGCATAACCATAAATGAAAAGGAGAATAACCGGCATGATGAATGCCATGGCAAGGCTTAATGGATCCCGCCATATCTGTATGAATTCTTTTTTCATGATCGCCTTGACTCTCAAAAGTTTCATCGATTTTCTCTGCACCTCCCGATCGCGCGTTACGGGTTAGGCGTGACGGCCTTTTACGACACCTCTATTAATGTTACAAAAACATCCTCCAGAGACGGGGGGATCTTTTCAATTCCCTTGACCGTGATTCCAGAATCTCCCAGCACACTCGATATATGTGCTCTGGACGTCTCTCTGTCATCAACCATGACATGGAGGGTGCTCCCAAAGATTGCAGCCTCAATCCTGTGAAGGGACAGCACGTTGAAAGCCTCAACAACTTTGTCAACATTCACTTCGAGGACATCCCTTGACATATACTTTTTTCTTAATTCGTTTGGTGTTCCTTCTGCTATGATTTTTCCCCTGTACATGAGGGCTAGCCTGTCACAGTAGTCAGCTTCATCCATGTAGTGGGTCGTTACAAAAATGGTGGTTCCTGCCTGCGACATCTCACCAATAAGGTCCCAGAATTTGCGTCGCGAAATGGGATCAACCCCAGAGGTCGGCTCATCAAGAAAAACAATGCGGGGTTCATGAAGTATGGCACACCCGAGGGCAAGACGCTGTTTAAACCCTGTAGCAAGATTTCGTGTGAGAGTATTCCTCTTTTCCATGAGTCCTGCCATTTCCAGAACCCACTCCATTCGCTCTTTTTTCTTCACCTTCGGAACATTGTAAACCCCACTAAAGAATTTGATGTTCTCCTCCACGGTAAGGCTATCATAGAGGGAAAACTTCTGTGACATATAGCCAATAACCTGTTTAATCAATTCAGATTCCTTATTGATGTCAAATCCACCTACAGTCCCTGTTCCTCCGGTGGGCATGAGGAGACCACAAAGAATCCGTATTGTTGTTGATTTTCCAGCACCATTTGGTCCGAGAAATCCGAAAATTTCACCTTTTGTGACCGAGAGGCTTATGTTGTCTACTGCAACAAAATCTCCAAAAGTCCGTCTAAGATCAGTCACTTGAACTGCTGTATTGTTCTCATTCATAACTTTGTCCGCCATCAACCCGTGACGCGTAACGCGTAGTCAGTAATCGGTTTTTGTAACCCATAACGCGTCACAGATTTCGCGTCACGGTCTTTTTCCTTCTTCCTCTTTCACCAATTCCATAAAAACATCTTCAAGGGAAGGGACAATCTCCCGGTATCCTTCAACCTCCACATTATTCACGGTGAGTGCAGCGAGCACCTTGTCTGCAATCGGTCTCTCTTTTATCCCTATATGAAGCCGCTCGCCATACGTTGAAATACTGTTTACACCATCAACGGTGCTTATGATTTCCCGAGCTACTCGCGCGTGCGGTGAAGAAACCTCAATCATGGACATTTCAAGACTTTCCCTGATTGCAGACGGTTCATCAACCTTCAATATGGCTCCTTTGTGAATAAGTCCAATCTTGGTACAACGCTCTGCCTCATCAAGGTATGCAGTGGAAACAAATACCGTTATGTCCTCCTTGAGAAGGTCGTAAAGAATTTTCCAGAAATCCCTGCGTGATACTGGGTCAACGCCATTTGTTGGCTCATCAAGGAGTAACACCTTCGGTGTATGGATAAGCGCGCACGCAAGACCAAGTTTCTGCTTCATACCGCCCGACAATTGTCCCGCCAACCTGTCCTTAAAAGGGGCAAGATTACTAAACCCAAGAAGTCGTTCTATTCGCCGAGGTCTCTCCTTTTGTGAAACTCCATAAATATCTGCATAGAACGTTATATTTTCGAAAACAGTCAAATCTTCATAAAGACCGAACTTTTGAGACATATAGCCAATTTCATCTTTTATTGACTCTCCATCGGTGAGCACCGAATACCCTGCAACCCATGCATTTCCAGAAGTCGGATCCATTATTGCTGCAAGGAGCCGCATGATGGTTGTCTTGCCCGCTCCATCCGGTCCGACAAGGCCGAACAATTCACCCTTTTTAACCTCTAAATTGAGATTGTCAACGGCAACATTGCCGCTGAAAGCCTTGGTCAGGTTTTGAGTCTTTATGGCTATCTCACTATTCATTCAACTTTACTGTTGTGATCCGTAACGCGTCACGGTTACTTTAGCGTTATTCTCACATCTGCGGGCATGCCAGGCTTCAACTCACCATTCTCATTTTTTACCTTTATCTTGACTCCAAAGACCAGCTTGACCCTCTCCTCTTCGGTTTGGACATTCTTAGGCGTAAATTCTGCCTCAGATGAAATAAAGGTCACTGTCCCTTCGTAGGTCTTGTTTTTGAATGAGTCCACACTCACATCAGCTTTTTGGCCGAGCTTTACTTGCCCCAGCCTGTCTTCTTTTACATATACCTTTACCCATGGGCCTTCAAGGTCCCCTATGGTAAATACCGGTATTCCCGATGACACAATTTCCCCAAGCTCTACGTTCTTTCTTAAAACCACGCCCGAGATAGGGGAAAACAGTGTCGTGTCTTTCAACCGTTCCTCGGATGTGTTCAGCATGGCTTTGGCTTGTTGAACTCTATACTCAGCTGCCTGGATATCCTCTTTTCGTGGACCCTCCTTGATAAGACTTAGGGTCTCTTGGGCGCTTTTGTGCTGCGCGGCTCTCGTATTGTAAGCGTTTTGGGCTGCCTCGAACTGAGACGCTGAAATAGCACCATTCTTGTACAAGGTATCTGCTCTTTCATAGTCTTTTTTCGCCTTATCGAGATCTGCAGCCAGGGCGTTTACGTTTGCCTGGGCACGTTCAATCTCCTGAGCTCTTGAACCAGCCCTTAATTCTGCAAGTCGCGTCATTGCCTCTTGAAGGGATGCCTTATACTGCATCACCACGCTGGTAAGCTCAGCATTGTCGAGCCTCGCAATACGCTGACCATCCTTCACCTGCTGGCCCTCATCGACTGCCAATTCCACGACCCGCCCGGGCAATTTAAATCCAACATTGGTTTCGGTAACCTCTATATTGCCAGAAAGCTTGAGAACACTATTGTCTTTTTTGGTTCGAAAATGATTTATTAGAAGGACTGCGATGATTAGTACGATGATAATTCCGACGATAATCAATCTCTTTTTTTTCATCTCACAACCTCCTTCAAACTCAAAGCAGAAATAAAGCTTTATTGTTTCGCTGTCAGCTATGAACTGTCAGCTAATACGCCGTTTCTCCTGTTGCCTTCCTCAACGATGCTCTCGCAATTTCCTCATCAAAGAGGGCGCGATAGTAATCGGCTTCCGTCCTCATAAGGTCAGTCTGTGCATCAAGGTAATCTGTGTTTGTACCTGCTCCTGTTTTATACTTCAAGCTCTCAATCCTCGCATTCTCTCTGGCACTTTCAATCGACTTCTCTGCCACTTCGATTCGTTCCCGTGCATGTATGATGTTTAAATATGCATCCCGGACTTCCCTCGTGATGGCAAGTTTTATTGACCGTTCTTCCTCCAGGACTTTCTGAAGCGCTATCCTTTCCCTGTTCACCTCGGCGCTAATAAGCCCTCCATCAAAAACAGGTATCGATACCCTTGCCCCAAAATACCAATTTTCTTTGAAGCCAAACCCATCTCCGGCTTTGCCGCCATATTCTCCTCCAACATAGACATCAGGAAGTCTCTTGCCCTGAGCAATCTTGATTCTCTCTTCAAAGATCATTTTCTTTTTCGCCACAGCTTTATATTCTGGCCGCTGGGCAAATGACTTCGCGAGGCTTTCCTCAAGGGAAGGCAGTAATGGTTGAGGAACCTCATGGTATTTGATACCGATATGTTGCCTCATATCATCCATTCCCATAAGGTTTTTCATGAGTTCATACGCGCTTTCAAGGTTGTTCTTAACGGCAAGCCTCTGTTCAATAGCATGGGCAAGCTGTACGTCAGTTTTTAATAAATCAATATAAGGCGCTGCTCCTGTTTTATAGAAAACCTCGACATCCCGTTTGTGAGCCTCAATCTGCTTGACAGTCCCATCAGTTGATACGAGAAGCTTTTCAAGTTCGGCAATCTTGTAAAACACGCTTGATATGTTAAAGATGAGATCTTGTTTTGAGATAACAAGGTTCTCTTGTGCGATTGCTTTCCTCAACTCTGCAACCTGTACCGCCCTGTAGAGACGCCCGCCCCTAAAAATTGGCAGCCTGAAAGAACCCCCAGCGTCATAAATATTTCTGCTGTATTCAGGTATGTCCAGACCAGCCCCAAATGGCCCTGAAATGACAGGAGGGGTCAAGGGTGACGGGTAACGGTACCGTGAGGCACTGCTGCCGAAATCAATCCTTGGCATACGCTCGGCCTGTGCTGCCTCTATTCCGTAAGCCTCTGTTTCAATGTCTTTTTCAGATATTCTGACCTTAGGATTATGCTTAAGCGCGTATTCTATTACCTCGGAAAGAGTATACCGTTCAATGTGAGCCCTTTCAGGGCCGGGGTTGTCCTTAGTTAAAAGAGAAGGTACTCCTGCAGGTTCTGGTGCAAGGGCTTTTTGCCCATACGAAGGTACGACATTCAGGATAAGGCTCAGAATCAGCATGAATGGCCATAGCGATACGATCATTTTCCGGTTTCCCTTCGTACGGTGGAGAGAACATTTAGCGTTCATACCTTATCTCCTTTCATGGTCTCTTGAAAGTTTTGAAGTGCTGACAATGAAAAAACGGTGATATGATCAGCGATTTTCTCAATTTCTGTTCTTCCAAGTTTCTGTTGGGGGAAAAGCCTTGCAAGGGCATGCCGGGCATAGAAAAAAAAATGGCATTGACTGATCACGCTTGCACAACACATATGAATCCTCATTGTAGGGGCTCTTCTCCCTAACAGTTCCCGAATAATCTTAGAGAGAAAAACAACAGTGGGACGCATTGCCTCCTCCACAATCATATCGAAAGCACCGGTAGGTTCTATATACTCCCTGGACATCAACCTGCTAAAAAGAGTGGACACATCTTCGTCAAAAATACGCGAAATAAAAGCATGTATAAAGGCTCTCAGCCGTATTTCTGGTGGGTCATTTTTTGTTGTACCTAAACCATGGGGATATTTTTCGAAAGCCAGTGCCTTACTGTATTTTAAGACCTCCATGTATAGGTTCTCTTTGTCTCTGAAATGGTAATTGATGGCAGCAACATTTACTGATGCCCGTGAACATATGGCTCGAATCGTGGCTCGCTCAAATCCTGAATCAGCAAACACCTCAGCGGCAGCCTGGAGTATTCGCGTCCGTGTATCGTTCAATAAACCATTCCTCTCAAAGGCGTCTTGCATTATACAATTCTAACAACTGTTTTAATCTATTGTTTAAATCAATTGTTTCAAACTGACAAGTTTTTTATTTCTTCTTTCCTGCAGAACTTTTGAGTGATGAGAAAATCTTATCGTTTACGATATGCTCTCTTGATAATTCCGTTTTGAATGGCTCATTTCCTCCCAAAAAACCTTGACCAATGGCTCTTGAAAACCTACAATAGAAAAACGAAAAAATATTTATTTGTGTAATGGGTGCATATCGTTTACTCTGTTCTGAGAGGTTCGTATATGAGAGAAACGAGGTCAATAAAGGATCTGGCAAAGTTTCATCAGTACGTTCATTTAGCCCACGGAAACGGGCTCGATGATGCGCTGGTAATCAGAACATCTGAAGTCTATACTGCGCCCTGGGTGAGGATGAAATGCCAATTCGGATGTGCCGGCTATGGGGAGACCTTGTGCTGCCCTCCCTATACGCCAACTCCGGACGAGATGCGCAGGATACTTGATTCGTATACGCATGGGATACTTCTTCACCTCCACTGGACAAAAGGCTATGCAAAAGTCAACAAATTCAATGATATAGTGGTTGATTTGGAACGCAAGATATTTCTTGATGGCTATTACAAGGCCTGGGCGCTTGGAAGTGGTCCCTGTGACAGGTGTAAGGCCTGCAATATAAAAGGAACCTGTCGCAATGCTGACAAGGCACGGCCTTCAATGGAAGGATGTGGCATTGATGTTTTCAAAACAGCAAGAGAGCAAGGTCTTCCAATCAACGTAGTCCAAAACCACGGTGCAGAAAGGGATATTTATGGCCTTATACTCGTTGAGTAGATATTGCCGTTGTATGTATAATGCATAACCGAGAGGAGGCTTCATGATTTTTTTACTTCGTACACATGCAGTCCTTATGATCCTTGCGCTTTGTATAATGCTTGCCGGTGCCATTATTGCACGTTATATGAAAAAAAGAAGCTGGTGGCTGAAAGTTCATCGATCCCTCGGCATAACCGGGGTGATTTCTTTCATTATTGCCCTCTTTGTAATTGTCCTCCAGATAACGCTCACCGAGAGAGAACATTTCAGGGTTCTCCACTCCTGGATAGGTTTCATAGCATTTCTTTTTGCCTTACTCACGCCTGTATTGGGGATACTCCAGTTAAAGGTTCGGAACGTCGCCGTCAGATTGCGAAGCTTCCATCGCTGGTCTGGGAGGATTACACTGTGCCTCATGGTGATCAATGTTTTTCTCGGTCTCTCAATGATGGGCTTCATATAAAATAAAATTGGGGTCATCTAAGCAATCTTGTAAAAACCATTCTCTTCACGAATAAACCCTTCATCAATAAGGTCCCTCAGTATTCTCTCTAGATGGTCAAGGTTAATGCCTATTGATTCATTAAGGGCTTTCACAGGAAGATTCGTTTCATTAAGAAGTTTCTTTATCACTAGACCCCGTATCCTCCTGTCAGAGCCGGCAAAGGAGGACTGCCTCGAATAGTGGGCACTTCTTCTGTTTGGATTTTCAAACTCCTTTTTAAGCATTGATCCATAGTCCATCAGTGCCCAGTACCATTCGCGAGGATTTTCCCAATCCATTGTTGCCTCAACAAGGGGCAAAATCTCTGCGTCCTTCACGTCTTCCTTCTCACGAAAAAATTCATGAATAAAAACCCTCCGGATATTTGTCTCAATGAAGGCAGTCGGAATGTTAAAGGCAAAGGCGAGAATTTCACCGGCCGTAGCATTCCCAATTCCAGGAAGGCTCTTGAGCTTTTCATACTCTCTCGGCAGCTCTCCTCTGAAGGTGCGGACCACTTCCTCGGCAAGCTGTTTTAGTAAAAGAGCTCGCCTGTTGTATCCCAAACCCTGCCACACAGCAAGCACTTTCTTGAGGGATGCCTGTGCGAGGGCATAAAAATGAGGAAATGTCCTGATGAATTCAGTATATTTTCCCATAACCCGCTCTACCTGGGTCTGCTGAAGCATCATTTCTGAGACAACAATATGGTAAGGATTCTCTGTCCTTCTCCACGGAAGATCACGGCCATGGAGGCGAAAGTAGCCATAAATCTTTTTTTGGAATGCCCGTATCTGGTCTGCGGAAAAGATTTCGCACTTCATGATGTCGTATCTATTGTACCAGATATTTTTCCCTTGCAGAAGGATGGTTTGTGTTTTACCCTAACTATCAGTGAAAAAATCGTTTTTCATCGAGAGCAGGAATACGGGTTGCTCAATAATGACATGAAGGAATAGGCTTCTTGAATATAAAAAAGCACTCGCCCGATCTCATTGATTTTCTCCTGAACCCTGAGAGTTACCCGGAAAAAACGGGTACTGTGACCCACATTGAAACCCACATATCCCATGTTTTTGTGTGCGACAGCGTTGTCTACAAGATTAAGAAACAAGTCACGTTCGGCTTTCTCGACTTTTCATCCCTCAGAAAGAGGCTCTACTTCTGCAGGAAGGAGCTTATCCTCAATGAGAGGCTCGCGAAGGGAATGTATCTCGACGTGGTACCTATTTTTAGAATCGGTGATACCTACATGTTTCATAGAGAGAAAAACAGTCGCGTCGCCGAATACGCTGTAAAGATGAAACGAATTCCCATGGAGTGTCTCCTCTTCAATCTCATTATTGAGGGAAGACCTCTGTACCGGGATCTGGAAGAGGTTGGCAGGTCGCTCGCCCTTTTTCATAAAGATATCATTCCGTATAAAGGAAAGAAATATGGAGGATTTGATGCAATTCGCGCCGCATGTGAAGAAAATTTTGACCAAATAAAGACTTTCCGGGGGATGACCGATGATCAAACTTACAAGACCATCAAAGCGTATACAGAGAATTTTCTCGGAAGACATGCAACGCTCTTCCACAGCCGCAAGCAGGAGGGATTCATTCGCGAAGGTCACGGCGACCTCCACTGCCAGCACATCTGCCTGGAACACCCTCCCATTATCTTCGACTGTATCGAATTCAACAAATCATTCAGAATCATAGATATTCTTGAGGATATCGCATTCCTGTTCATGGATCTTGAGTATCGCGGGAGGTTTGACCTCACGTCATGTCTTCTCACGTTCTATTTCGACGACTGGCAGGATGCATTCGACGAGGATCTTTTGCTGTTTTACAAAGTATACCGGGCCGTGGTGAGGGGAAAGATTGAAGGACTCACGACAGCAGGCGTGGGAGACGAACACACACGGGAATCGGCGAGGCTCAGATCGAGAAATTACTTTGCCCTCGCAGAGTATTATATTAAGTACACGCGGAAGCCATTTAACCCTATTGTGTTCATGGGCCTCTCCGGCTCAGGCAAATCCACCATTGCACAGGCATTCGCACCCGACTCGGTTATCCTCCGTTCCGATGAAGTAAGGAAAGAATGGTTAAGGGTACAACCGGACGATCACCGTTATGAACGGGTAGGTGAAGGAATTTACACCTCTGAATTGACTCAACAGATCTACTGCGTCCTCGTTGAAAGGGTAATAAACAAAGCCGGCGAAGGTCAAAAGGTCATTGTCGATGCAACCTATCTGAAGGCAAACCAGCGGAAGCACCTCTATGATTCCTGCGTTGCAAAAGACCTGAACCCTTTTTTTGTTCATTGCTTCGCATCGGAGGACGTCCTCAAAAACCGCCTCGTGAAAAGAATTGAGGAAGGAACAGACATCTCTGATGCCCACCTTGACGTCCTTGAACATCAGTTAAAACACCGTGAGGAGCCGGAAGAACTGCCTGCTTTTCGAGTTCTGCGGATTAATACAGAAGATGCGATCGGGAAAATCGTTAACGCTTTGAAGGAATTTCTTTAGAGGTCGTATTCCGTATACAAAAAAGCGGGCCGAATGGCCCGCCTGTTGTCTGTGCTTATTTCTTTTTCGTTTTTGCTGCCTTTTTGGCCGGCGCCTTCTTCGCCTTTGCTTTTGCAGGTGCCGCTTTTCCTGCTGCTGCTGCCTTTAACACTGCTCCTGCCGAGAATTTAGGAACCTTTTTCGCAGCTATCTTGATTTCTTTGCCCGTCTGAGGATTCCTCCCTTTTCTGGCCTTTCGTGCGGCAACAGAGAATGTTCCAAAACCTATGAGCGTTACTTTATCGCCCTTCCGAATTGCATCTGTAATGGAACCCGTAACAACAGCCAATGCCTTTGCTGCAGCTGCTTTGGAGATCTTGATTTCTGCTGCCACCTTGTCAACGATTTCTGCCTTCGTCATTCTTGTTACCTCCTTAAGAGTGTGTTGGTATATCTATTATTATCAGGCATCTACACGGTGCCTGTTGCGTGATCCCCCAAGAAACAAGCTTTGATAAAATATTATTCGCTCAATTCCTATAAAAATCAAGCTTTTTCTGACGTAGTGATAAAAAAATTCAAAAAAAGTTTCTGAACCTTCAACGCGGTTTTATATAATTCACATGTGTCATTCCCATGAATGTCTGGTATGCAGCACGCAAAACCGTTCGAACAAGGAATCGTGGTCTTGTGCATACCCAAAAACTTTGAGGCCCAATGGGAGCAAAAGGTCGCCACGTGGCTCAAGCAGGATTAACGGATCAAAAGAGCAAAGGATGAATATGTTCGTTCCTGGACGGATTCGGGGGCTTCAAAGCGGCAGATATACAGAATCGAGAGCGTATATGCGATTGAGCATTTTTGTGGAGTACATTCAACGCTGATATTTTTTCAACGATAAATTGGGGGTAAATCTTTTGTTCTGTTGTGAAAGTCTCCTAAAGATGGTAAAAGTAAGTGACCATACAATTGAAGGGAGAAATTGAAGGGTATGACATGGATGGCTTTAAAGAATCGAATCCCCCGGATATGTTTGTTTTATATAGCTTTCGCACTATCAATGAGTAGCTTTTTCTGCGATAAACCGGTTTTCGCTGAAAAAACATTACCGAAAGGAGAAACTAAAATGACTATCGCCCAATTAAAGGCCACAATTCATACCACAAAAGGAGACATCAGGCTTAATCTTTTCCCTGATAAAACCCCTCTTACAGTTCTTAATTTTGTCAATCTCGCCAAGAACGGCTTTTATGATGGCCTTACCTTCCACAGGGTAATACCAAATTTCATGATCCAAGGTGGATGTCCGTTAGGCACAGGAACGGGAGGTCCCGGCTATCGGTTTAGTGATGAGTTTTCTTCCGATCTCAGGCACAGCAAGCCAGGTATTCTTTCTATGGCTAATGCAGGGCCAAACACCAACGGTAGTCAATTTTTTATTACTCATGTGCCCACTCCGTGGCTGGACAACAAGCACGCTATTTTTGGAAAGGTGGTCGATGAAAATGACCAGGCTGTAGTAAACAGCATTGTGCAGGGAGATATGATCACTTCTATTACCATCGACGGAGATTACTCAAAAATTGCCGAACACAACAAGGATACACTCGATAAGTGGAACGAAGTATTGAAAAAGCGAAGCAAATAGATATAGCGAAGCTTTTCCTTCTCCATGAGATCACGGTATTACACAGAAGCATTGAGAGCTCTCCTATGGGTAACGGCAATTTCAGAGAGATTGCTCCGCTGCGCTTATAATGACATGCTTACTCATTTGTGGGTAGATCTATACTGATACTGTGCGTGCCGACAATTGAAGGCTCACGGCATGAAGTGCCTGTGTGTAAATCGTTTTAAACGCGGTCACTCATAGACGCATGAACCCATTCACTACCTTTCTTCTGGTCGTTTTACAAAACCCATCAGGAAGGCCGCAATCACTGATGCCGCGCCTGCAATGATAAACGGGATTGAGAAAGAACCGGTCGCATCTCTTATCTGGCCCGCAAAACGATGAGCAAGGATTGCACCAGTACCATAGAAAATGGTAAGAGCCCCAATAACCGTACCCATAATCTCCTTCCGAAAATAATCACCGCCTGCAGCCCCATACATGGGAAACGTGGCTCCGAAAAAAGCGCCAAGAACACCCACGCTTGTAAAGAGCCAAACCTGGTTCCCCCCTGATGCAATGATACAAACAATACTCACACCAATACAGAGGTTCGAAAGAAGGATTGTCATCCGCCTTCCGATATAGTCGGAAATCATACCGATGGTGAGGACACCAATAATCTGCCCGATGCCATGAATAGTTGCCAGGGATGATGCGCGTTCATACGGGAAATTGAGCTCGTAGCGGGCATAATCAACCATAAACGTTGTTGGGATATACAATGAACCAGCTATGAGCAAATAGGAAAAGCCCAGAATCCAAAATCTTCCTGTAGTGAGAATTTCTGAATACCTGGTCTTTGTTTTTTGTCCCCCAGCTGTTTGAGGAGTTGGTATAATCTCACTTGCGGGACTCCCCCATGGCATGAGCCCTTTATCTTCTGGCGTGCTCCTCAGGAGCAAAAGATTTACGAACACCATGAATAAGGCTGCAATACCAAGAAAATACCAGCAATAGCGCCAACTCCATTCTGCAACAATAATGGGAAATATCTTGCCCATCGAAGCAAATCCGAGACCAAAACCGGTTGACAGGATACCGAGAGCCATCCCCCTTCGTTTTATCGCAAACCAGCGCTGAACCAGCGTGATGATGGGTGTCCACATTGCGGCTGCGCCCATACCGACAATTCCAAAAAACAGGGACGCCTGCCAGAAAGAAGTGGACGTACCCATGAGCAAGGTCCCTATTCCCAACACAACCCCAAACATAGGGATAATCTTTCGTGCTCCGAGTCTATCGGTTAGATTGCCTGTACAGAGCGAAAGGAAGATATAGGCAAGGAAATATGCATTGAAAATATCTCCGGCCTGTCGTCTCGAGAAACCCAGTGTGCGTATCATCTCGGGCAATACGACACTATAACCAAGACGAATTCCGTAATTTACAAAAAGATTTGCAAAGCAGACGGCAAGAATAATCCATGCCCAGTGAATCATTGGACTTCTCTCTGAAGTGTTGCCCCCCATAATATCCCCCCCTTATTTATATTCAAGATTCAAGATTGCAGATTCAAGATTAAAAGCAGAAAGCTAAGGGTATAATTTTTCAACATCATTAGTCCTTTAATTTGCAATTTGCAACCTTGAATCTTGAATCGATGTTATATTCCCAGCTTCTTTCTTTTTGCCTCTATATGTGCCAATATTCCCTCAACAGCCTTAAGCGGATCTTTTTCCACGCTTAAGATACCGCCTGTCACGTGAGGCAGATCCACCGTAAGCAACTGGACAAGGTTCGGTGCCCCCGTTACCGTAGGAACAGGGTTTACATAGGTATAGAGTCCAAGAGCCAAAGCAAACACCGCATCGATCGTAGCTTTTTGCTCCATATACTCAGGGGCGACAGCAGCAATAGGAAGATCAGGAACAGGCACTTGCATACTATTGGCAATAGTCGCCAGCATGTCTGCGAGACGGCCTGTATCAGTACAGGTTCCGTAGCTGAGAACAGGAGGAATCTTCAGGGTTTCACAAAGAGCCCGCAAACCATTTCCTGCTAATTCCTTTGCCTCGGGACTGCAGAGGCCAGCAACCTGCATTGCTGCATTTCCGCATCCCATGGAGAGGACTAGCACATCACGCTTTATAAGTTCTTGTGCTATTCGCACGCTATGTACATCCTGGCCTGTATCGCGAAGCGATGTGCATGATACGAGACCGGCAACCCCCCGTATAATCCCATCTCGTATGGCCTTGAGAAGGGGCAAGACTGACCCGCCCAGGGCAGCAGCAATACTCTCTGTGGAGAAACCTACTATCGATTCCCTCATTCCAAGCCCTGTTACTGCCTTAACCGCGCCATGTCGTTCGGCAAAGTTGTCAATACCCATTTGTAAAAGAGAAGCTGCCTGCTCAGAAGCCATTTCAGGAATATAATCAATTCGATCGGTTATCCCCTCAAAAGCAACAAGCTGGCTTACTGGGATCAGTTTAAATTTGTACTTTTCTGCGTAGAAGGGATCAACGGGCATGGAACAATTCATGTCGCAGGCAAAAAGATCGACACAACCGCTTGCCAGAATCGCTTCCTGCATAATCCAGTTTCCGGTAAATCCATAAAAAACATCGTCCATCTCCCACCGTTGGATCATCTCCTGGCCTGTTTCAATATTCGCAATAATATGGATACCCTTTGCACCCACCGCTTTTGCCTTTTCCTGCCATTCAGGCTTCCGGGCAAGCTCAACCATCATAAACCCGAGAAAAGGCTCATGACCATTGGGAAGGATATTGACATAATCAGGATCAAGAACACCGAGGTCAACCCTCATTGGGTGAGGTCGCGGAACTCCAAAGAGGATATCCTGACAGAATTCATTCACAATCTGGCTCTGGTATGCCATTGCAATACCAAGGCGCATGGCTTTCAAGGCCAGACTCACATAATAGCCGTCAACATTGGTAAGACATGAACTCGTGGCAAACATCATCTCACCGTAAATACCTCCAGGGAATATTCCCAGTCTTTTCCATTTCTCTTTTCGTTCTTTGGGTGCGAGGGTCTCAACAATAAAACTCGGTTCGTCATACTTCCTGTTAAAATCAGCTTCCACATAATTGCAGAGCATCAGTGCAACCTCCTCATCGGAGAGGGATGTTGGAATATCAAATCGCTCAGCAAAAGCAATGAGCTTCTCCGGTTCCCTGATCAGAAAAGGCGCTTTGCCATTGGCAACCGCTTTTAAGGTTTTAATTGTCTGCTCCGTGTGATAATGGTATGTTGATGCTCCCATAACATTTCTCAGGAGCATCATCCGCATAGCCATTCCGTCACCAGTGATGCCGCAAACACCCCTTTTGTCTTTTGCGACTTCAGCTCGGCATGGCCCATTTGAACAGAGGTCACACCGCACACCTCCCTGGCAGAAAGGACATCGCTGGTCAGGATTCCCCCCCATTCCCTGAGCTTCATACCGATCCCAGATATTTGTCATTCCATCCTGTTTTATCCGCCTATACATAGTACGAATTGACTCATGGTATGAAATTCTGTCATCTTCCATAACCCAGCACCTCCTGACATACTATTATATTTATTATGAACATTAGTTTAGTGATAACAGGAATAATAAACAAGGCAAAACATCGTTGAGAGAGAAAAATATTAGTTTGTAAAGGAGGTCTTTTTAACTTTGTGTGAATTTACAGAGGTGGTAGAACTTCATGCACGCTTCTTCGATGCTCGCCATGATTCTATCGTACGCGTTCAGAAGGGTTCCCTCATCATATTTGAGTATATTCTGTGTTTCCGCTACGATAACATCATAGTCGCGCCTAAGAGACACACAGTCCCACAATACACAGTTTTCGACGCTCAGAGAGTACTGCCTCTCCCAGCTATGGAGCAGTGCATCTTCAAAACGGACTTCAAGGAGCTTCACCTCTTCATTATTGTTGAATAGCTGTTTAAAACGTTCTGCTGAGTCGGGCTGTGGATGAAGGTAATAATGAGCGGTGTATCCTTCTGAAGAGAACCAAAGGAGCGGATGGAATGAATCCTCAACAGTATAGTAACCACGCGTTATCAGTTTTATATCCGCCAATGGTTTTATGAAATGCCGGCATTCAGGCAAAATCTCGTAAAGCTCCATGAAATTTTTATCGCGGGATATTGATTAACCTTTAGGTGTATTTTATTATGTGGTTTCAGCTGCACGCTGCTTGGACATATTTCATTCTGAGATCATAGAGAACAGTGCCAAGCAGATTCTCTTCGTCTTCTGTGAGGTTGCCAGCGGTCTTTTCTTTCAAGATTTCTATGATGCTTATTGTTTGCTGCGCGAGGGCAAGATTCTTTGTTTTTTCTTTTGTAATGGGATCAGGTAATTCTCCAAGACAAACAAGGGCAGATGTTGTTAATGAGAGAATAAATGTTGAAAAGTTAAGAACAGTGGTAAAAGCTTCTTCTTCTGCAATCTCTTCACAAGTTCTCTCATTAGGCTTTTGTTCTGAATCGAATGTGTTTTTTTCGCTCGAGCGAGCGCTTGCATCGGTAACCTTGAAGTCTTTCTGTTCGCCATCCATATCAACCTCCTAAAGTAACGTGTCAAGTTTGACGGGCAAAAAGAAAATTTCGTCACGTCTTTTTACCTGATAAAGAATATAATTTCTTTTTAAGCCTTCTGCCATAAACGCATCAAAATCTTTTCTATTTGAAATTACATTATTATTGATTTTGAAAATTACATCCCCTGTCCGCAATCCACATCGTGGCCCTGGTGACCCGCTCATGACTTTCGTTACGACAACCCCGTCTTTTTCTCGTAATTTGAACTTCAATTTTGGATAGCCCTTAATATCGGTTATTTTTACACTGCAGAGCCCTTCGTCCATGGAAGCAGGAACATACTCACCGACATCTCTGGCATCAATATTCATAAGCACAGATTTGGAACCTTTGACAACTTTTAACTGGATTGATTCCTGTTGTTTTAAGGTTCTGAGTATACTTTGGATTTTCGTTCCTTCTCTGATCTTCTTCCTGTTCAGCTCTATAATTCTGTCGCCAATCTTTATTCCATATTTTTCAGCAGGGCTTTGAGGCAATACCTTGTTAATATACAGGTATGGCCCTTTTTCATCCCTGCGTTTTTCGATGAAGAATCCAATAATCGGCCGTTTCGCATCACTTTGAAGAAAATTGTCAAGCATAGCAAGCACATCATCAATGGGGATCGCAAACCCTATACCTTTGCCTTCTCCGTATATTGCCGTTACAATACCAAGCGTGTTTCCATCCGTATCGAGAAGGGCACCCCCACTATTCCCTGGATTAATTGCAGCATCTGTTTGAATAAGGTTGGCATAAATTTTATTATTAATTTTTAAGTTCCTCCCGAGAGCACTTACAACCCCAACGCTTACTGAGCTCGAGAGCTCATACGGGTTTCCTATGACAATCACCTTTTCTCCAACCCGTATGCTTTTTGGCTTGGTAATCTTTAAAAAGGGCAGATCAGATTTATCATTTACTTTCAGTAACGCTATATCGAGTTCAGGATCGCTCCCGAGCACATAAGCTTCATATTCCTTGCCATTAATGAATTTAACTCGAATATTAATCGCTTTAGAAATCAGATGTTCGTTGGTCACGATGATCCCCTTCGGGTCCAGAACCACACCCGACCCTATATTCTCGAACATCTCCTCATCTTCTTCTTCCTCATTGACAATGAGCTTCTTGAGCACACTTGTTTTCTTTTTTTCATCTCCGTCCTTTATCCACTCCTGGGTTTTAATATTGACTATTGCCTTACTGGTCATCTCAACGACCTGGACAATCTTATCTTCTTTTGAAGCCGAGACGAAGCATGGGAAAAGAAAAGTAAAAAGCAGCGAGCAGTAAGCAGTAAGCAGTAAGAAAACGATCTTTTCGGACGTTCTTCTCCAAACCCAAGATGTGTTTGTTCGAAAGAATTCAATGATACAAAACGAAGGTAATTTGATTTTCACTATAACCTATGAGCTATCAGCTAAAAGCTGTTCTAATACCAGTCTTCTTCTACTCGTTTCTTCTTTTTCAATGCTTTTTTTGCCGCATCAAGGATGATATGGGCAATCTCATCCTTGCTCAATAGAGGTACATGCTTCGCGCTCCCCGTCGCTTCAATAATGGTAACCTCATTGTTATCAGAACCAAATCCGATATCCGGTCTTGACACATCATTGGCAACGATAATGTCGAGATTTTTTTTCTTCAGTTTTTCTGCGGCATGGTCAAAGACGTTCTGTGTTTCTGCGGCAAAACCAACAAGAATTCTCTGCTCTTTGATTTTGCCAAGTTCTCCGATAATATCCGGATTTTTTTCAAGTTCAAGCATAACACTGAGATCGTCGCTCTTCTTTTTTATTTTCTGGCACGTTTCGTTTTTGCATTTGAAGTCGGCGACAGCTGCCGCCTTTATGATTATTGAACAATCTTTGTAGTGCTCCATGACGGCATCTCTCATCTCACAGGCAGTCTCAACTTCTATAGTTCTCATATCTGCTCGAGGCGGACTCACATAGGTCTTGCCCGTAATCAAAATAACGTCTGCACCTCTTCTTTTTGCGATTTTTGCTATCGAATATCCCATCTTTCCTGAAGATTTATTTGTTATACATCTCACAGGATCTATATATTCGGTTGTGGGACCTGCTGTTACCATGATCCGTTCGCCGACAAGGTCTTTTTCGGTAAAGATATCTTCCATCTTTTCAAGAACCGCTTCTATAGGAGGCATTCTTCCTTTACCTGATGTGCCACAGGCAAGATCACCGCTCGCCGGTTCCATGAATTCATAGCCCGCTTCCTTAAGTTTCATTATGTTTGCTTCCACCATGGGGCTGCCCCACATCTTTGTGTTCATGGATGGCACAAAAAGAATTGGAACGGTTGTTGCCATTACCATGGTAGTTAAAAAATCGTCGGCAATACCATTTGCAATTTTTCCTATAATATTTGCGGTAGCGGGTGCTATTACCATCTGATCGGCAATATCAGACAATGCGATGTGGCCTATTTTTGAGCCTGCAAAAAGCTCAAACATTTCATGAACCACAGGATTGCCGGAAAGGGTCTGGAATGTAAGGGGAGTAACAAACTCCATGGCATTTTTTGTCATAACCACATGGACGTTTGCGCCTCTTTTCGTAAGCTCTCGCACCAGTTCAGCTGTTTTGTATGCAGCAATGCCCCCTGTAATACCGACAATGATTTCTTTGTTCTTTAGCATTGTGAATTGTCTTTCCATATCTCTCATTAAATGTTGAGGCCAATTTTTCGAATTAGCCGTGTGAAAAGGTTTGCCTTTGGAATATAGACCGGCGATACAATATCAACCTTCCCAATTTGCTCGTTGTTGAATATAACAATAAGCTCACCAAGTTTTTGTCCTTCCCGTATTTCTCCTTTCACGCGTGAAGGTATAGAAACCTGCTTTTGAATATTTCCTTTCTTATCATTCGGGACAGGATACTGAAAGTCAGAGCCCGCGACACCCTTTACTTTTCTGTATTTTCCGTCATCAAGAATCACGTCTTTATCAATGACCTCACCCTTCTTAACCACATTGAGCAGTTTATACTGGCTAAAAGCTTTTTTAAACTTTTCCACCGCAATGTCATCTCTTATTTTTGCCGTCGGACTTCCAAGAACAACAACGATAAATCTCAATCCATTCTTCTGGGCTGTAGCTACAAGGTTGAAACCCGTTTCACGGTAATACCCTGTCTTGAAACCATCTGTCCCAGCCATCCGTGTAAGCAATTTATTATGGTTGTTCATAATAAATTTCCCATCCCTGAAGGGTTCGCTTTTAATTGATGTCCACTCAATGATTTTAGGGTACTTCAGCAGTTCGCGCCCAAGGGATGCAAGGTCACTGCTTGAACTTAAATCTGCCTCCTGCCCCTTTGAAGGTGGAAGCCCGTGGACTGAGTGAAATTCCGAATCGATCATGTTGAGGGACTTTGCCTTTTCATTCATCAGCTTGACAAATTCATCCTTGCTTCCCGCTATATGTTCAGCAATAGCGTACGCTGCATCGTTTCCCGAGGCAATCAAGGTTGCCTTCATAAGTTCTTCCAGGGAAAATGTCTCTCCCTCCTTCAGATAAACCTGGCTCCCTCCAATTTTAGAAGCCTCCCGTGAAACCGTTACCTGGTCTGTCAATTTTACTTCACCTTGAGCCACCTTCTCTGCGACAACAAGGGCCACCATAAGTTTCACAACACTCGCCGGGGACCTTTTCAGGTGAATATTTTCACCTTCAATAATCTTTCCGCTCATGGCCTCCATTACAATATATGACTTATAAGGTTCCTCTTTCTGAGCACTTGCCTGAGTTTTTGATGGCTTCTGGGCACGGTGGGCCTTCTTTGCTCCATGCGCATCTGCAAAAGGAATGACAAGGAAAAGGATTAAGAACGGGATGAACAATCTTTTCATTATTTCAACTTCTCCGTAAAAGCTTTTATAAGGTCAATGGGCACCGGGAAAATCACCGTTGAATTTTTTTCCGAGGATATTTCGATCAGTGTCTGGAGGTAGCGAAGCTGAAGCGACATAGGGTTCTTGGAAAGGATGTCAGATGCCTCGGCCAACTTTGTTGCTGCCTGAAATTCACCCTCTGCCCCGATGACCTTTGCCCGTCTTTCCCGCTCTGCCTCAGCCTGTCGTGCAATGGCTCTCTGCATCTCCTGCGGGAGGTCAACATTCTTGACCTCTACATTTGACACCTTAATGCCCCATGGCTCCGTGTGTGTATCAAGGATCTCCTGAAGGGTTTCATTGATTTTTTCTCGGTGCGAGAGAAGATCATCAAGCTCTGCTTGTCCGAGAACGCTTCTGAGGGTTGTCTGAGCAAGCTGGCTTGTAGCATAGAGATAGTTTTCAACGGCAATAATCGCCTTGGACGGGTCTATGACCCTGAAATAGACAACAGCATTTACCTTCACTGAAATGTTATCCCTCGTGATAACATCCTGTGGCGGTACGTCAAGCACAACCGTTCGCAGACTAACCTTAATCATTTTATCAATAATCGGTATCAGGATTATCAGGCCAGGGCCTTTGGGGGAACCCAGAACTCTTCCAAGCCTGAATATAACCCCTCTTTCGTATTCATTCAAAACCTTTATGGCACTGACAAGAAAAAATACTACGAGCACAACAAGAAACAGATATGGAATATACATGATTTTATCCCCCTTTCTTTTTTACGGTGAGAACAAGCCCGTCTACGGCAACCACAACGATCTTTTCATCTTTGACGATAGGCTCCTCGCTCTTTCCGTTCCAGATTTCCCCATGGACCAATACCTTTCCTTTGTCAAAAACATCTGTCTGCGCCACACCCTCTTCTCCAACCAAGCCTTCACTTCCTGTTTTTACTTTTGAGAGCTGAGCTTTTATTGCATACGATAACACACCAAAGAAAAATATACCAGTCAGTACTGCCATGACAATTATCGTTGAATACGATATGGAAAGTACGCTCGCGGGAAGATCAATGAGCATAATAGAACCTATCACAAGAGAGATGATTCCTGCAATTGTTAATGCTCCATAACTGACGACCTTTACCTCAAGGATGAAAAAAATAACTGCAAGAAGAATGAGCGCAAACCCTGCGTAACTGATGGGAAGGGTTTGAAAGGAATAGAGGGCAAGGATAAGACAAATGCCTCCTGCGACACCAGGGAAAATTGCACCAGGGCTGTAAATTTCAAAAAGTATTCCGTATATGCCTATCATCATAAGGATATATGCTACGTTTGGATCACTGATGTAGGAAAGAAACTTATATTTGAAAGGCATTGCAAACTCGGAAACCTTTTTGCCTTTTGTTTTGACAACTACCGAACCTTTTTTTGTTTCTACCTTTTTTCCGTCAATCTTCTCAAGAAGTTCTTCGATGCTGGAAGCTACAATATCAGCCACCTTCTTTTCGACTGCATCAGTGGCCGTTATGGAAGCGCTTTCCTTTACTGACTTTGCCGCCCATTCTTCGTTCCTGCCCCTTTGTTTGGCAATGCTTCGAACATATGCCTCTGCGTCCTTTGCAACCTTCTCCATCATCACTTTGTCGGCTTTTTCCTTACCTACGCTCACAGGATGGGCTGCCCCTGCATTTGTCCCAGGGGCCATGGCAGCGATATGAGACGCAAGAAGAATCACGCTTCCGGCCGAAGCCGCCCGTGCACCTGACGGATACACGTAAACGATTACCGGGATATTCGATTCCATAATACCCTTGACGATATCGCGCATTGAAGTGTCGAGGCCTCCAGGCGTATCCATAAGGATAAGGAGCGCTTCTGCCCCATTTTTCTCTGCGTTGGCAATTGATTCGTTTATAAAGCTTGCCATAGGAGGATTGATGGTCCCCTGAATCTTGATAGCATATACCTCATGGGTATCAGCAGAACATGGAGCCAGGAAAAACAGAACAATAACGATGGCTGCTACACAGGCCTTTATCATAATTACCTCTGAAATTTCTCTCTCAGCTTCTGTTCCACAATGTCTGGAACCAAGCCGGCAACGCAGCCACCAAAACTTGCAACTTCCTTAATTGTTCGTGAACTAATAAAGAAATAGTCTTTCCGTGTCATCATAAAAATAGTGTCCATCTCCCTGTTCAGCTCCCTGTTCATGGAAGCCATCTGGAATTCATACTCAAAATCACTCATGGCCCTAAGCCCGCGAATGACAGTCTTGGCATCTACTTTTTTCACATAATCGACAAGCAGGCCTTCGAAGCTGTCTACCTTCACCTTGACGTTGTCCTTTACAGATAGTCTGATCAGGTCCTTTCTTTCGTCTACTGTAAAAAGAGCCTTTTTCTCAATATTGTGCGCAATGGCTACAATCACTCTGTCAAACAGCTCAAGACCCCTCGTTAATATATCAAGGTGCCCATTGGTAATAGGGTCAAAAGAACCCGGATAAACAGCCAGTCGCTTTCTCATGAACATCTCCTTTCGGCAGAAATTTAACCACTTTGGAGCACCGTAATAAATGTGTCCCCATATCCTTTTGCGTTTACGTGATACCACCCTTTGAGATTTGAAAACCCCAGTATTTCTCTCTTTGAATGTTCTATTACAACAATGGTGCCATAATGAGAGAGCCTGTTCGTTGTAAGTAAGCTCATTAATTCTTCTCCATACCCCTTATCATAGGGAGGATCAGCAAAAATTATATCATAGGTAAAACCTTTTTTAGCAAGAAATGGAACGGCATGAACTACATCCATAGCAAGAACATGGCAAGCAGTATTCAGATTAAGAAATAAAAGATTCTTTTCCAGCATCTTTGCCATATCTCTGTCGATTTCTATTGACGTTGCAGATGCAGCTCCTCTGCTGAGTGCCTCTATGGTGAAAGAGCCGGAGCCCGCGAAGAGGTCAAGCACCTTTTTTCCTTCTACATCTCCGAGAATATTAAAAATGGCCTCTCTTACCTTTGACGAAGTATACCGCACTCCGGTCTTTTTCAGGATGACTATTTTCCTTCCTCTCAAAAAACCACCGGTTATGCGTAACGTACTCAATTCTTTTTTCAACGGTTTTTTACACACAGGTATGATGTTTCACAGAAATATCCCGTCATTTATTCGAAAATAGTTCCTGAGAAATCTCTCGAATTCGTTCCATTCCCTTTACTTCCCAGGCGTTAAGGTTGAGGATAACAAGGTTTGTATCCGCGTAGGTGTTGGCCAGAAAATCCAGATATTGTTGCTGCATTGCCTTTCTTGCTTTGTGAAATTCACAATCTGCTTCCTTGACAACGTAATTAACCACGATGTTTTCAACCGTGAGCAGGTTTTCTTTGAACTCGGCAATTACCCTCTCTGTCAGTTTCACCCCGAGGGCCTCCGGGATTGTGACGATAAGGTATTTCGTCAGTTTTTCATTTCTGATGAATTCAACAATTCGCTCTGAGAGAGCCTCCCAGCTTCCGATGATTTCGAGAAGTGACCTCTTGGATGCCCTGAATTTGACTGCATCCTTTAACTTTTCCAGATACCCATACATATTCATATAAAACTTCGTTGCAGCTTCCATATGTTTGAGGAAAAGATGAGGCAGGCGCAAAAGCCTCAGGGTGTGTCCTGCAGGGGCTGTATCCCATACCACAATATCGTATTTATTGCTTTCGACAAGCTCGATGATAAAGCTGAGCATATATTCCTCTTCTATGCCAGGAGCTGTTCCAACATAATCAACAAAGTCATAATCAACATTCGCAAAGGACGAGATGACCTCGTAGATCTCCTTTCCAAACCTTTCCTTCCATTTTGCAAGAACGACTTCTGAAGAGATTTCCATACCATAGAGTTCATGGTTTTCAGTAATTTTTACCTCTTCATTTCCAATTGATACCTCAAAGATGTCTGACAAAGAGGGGGTTGGATCGCTTGAAATTACAAGTACCCTTTTCCCATCCATGGCCAACTTGAGAGCGACGGCAGAAGCACAGGTCGTTTTGCCTACACCTCCCTTGCCTCCTACCATGATGAGTTTTACGCCGTTTTCCATGATGTTTACAAGGCCCACAATGCTCCTCCCGCTGGTCGTAACCTTATTTCCGTCTATCACGTACAACGTGCGAGCGTATTATAATATGAATCGCGGCTGCGGAAAAGGGAAAATCTGAGCGTTAGTCTGTGCCGGTTAAAACATTGTGCAATGTTTGACTCAATTCTGTCAGTTGGTACGGCTTGATGATCACCCCAAGAAAACCATATTTTTTAAACTCAGACATAATAGGGTCATTTGAGTAGCCGCTTGAGACGATTGCCTTGGTTTTGGGATCAATCTTAAGAAGTTCCCCAATTGTTTCTTTTCCACCCATTCCACCAGGCACTGTCAAATCAAGAATCACTGCATCAAATGGTTTATTTGAATCATAGGCGCCTCTGTAGAGGTTAATCGCCTCTTTTCCGTTCTTTGCAAACTCAACGTGGTACCCAATGTTCCGAAGAAGTTCTCCCGAAATCTCTCTGATCATCTCCTCATCATCCATGACCAGGATTTTTCCCTTCCCGTGGCTGCTCAATATCCCCTTGAGCTGGCAGTGCTCAGTACTTCGTGGTGAAGCGGGAAGATAAATGGAAAAAATTGTTCCTTTCCCCGGCGATGACTCAACACCAATATAGCCTCCGTGCTTCTTGATGATGGAATGAGAAGTGGCGAGACCAAGACCGCTTCCGTGTTCCTTTGTGGTAAAGTACGGATCAAATATTTTTCCAATGGTTTCCTTTGGAATTCCAATTCCACTATCCTGAATTACAATCTTGACATACGGGCCCTGGTTCACAACAAGACCTTGCTTTGCCATTTTCTCCGAGGAGACTATATTTTCTGCTTTTATGTGAATGGTACCTCCATTTGGCATGGCCTGCTGGGCATTCATAACAATATTATGAATGACATGGTTAATCTGTCCGGCATCGATATCAACAGGGAAAAGGTCGTTTGGGAGGTCAAACTCACATTGAATATTCGAACCTGTGACGGCAAAACGACTCGATGCCTTCAGTACAGACTGAATAGCTGATGTCGTTTTTACCGGCGATCCACCCTTAGAGAACGTGAGGAGCTGCTGGGTTAAATCCTTTGCACGGAGCACAGCCTGCTCGGCATCGGTAAACCGTTTCTGCAGCCGTTCATCATCAGTCTGACAATACATTCTTGCCAGAGAAATATTTCCAAGAATGACCGAGAGTATATTGTTGAAATCATGGGCTATTCCCCCGGCAAGCACTCCTACCGATTCAAGTTTGTCGATACGGAGAAGATTCTCTTCACGGTTGTGCTTTTCCGTAATATCACGAAAAACAAGGACAGCACCAATAATCTGGTTGTCCGTACCAAATATCGGGGCTGTACTATCAGATACCATCATTTCTTTTCCATTCTTCTCGATGAGTATTTGATCATCTGGCAGTTCAAGCACCTCTTTTGTCCTCAACACCGCATCTATCGGATTAGACGCTGTTTTCCTCGTCTTGCCATCAACCACATGAAACACATCCTGAAGCTTCTTGCCAAACGCTTCTTTTTGGGTCCACCCGGTCAGCGTCTCAGCAACCGCGTTCATGAGAACAATTTTGCCCTCTATGTCTGTTGCAATAACTCCGTCTCCAATCGATCGCAATGTCACGGCAAGGCGCTCTTTTTCGGCAGATAGCTCTTCTTGGGTCTTTATGCGTTCCGTAATATCCTCGCATGTCATAATTTTTTCTCCAGCCTCAAGAAGGACAGTCCGAAAACTGATAATCTTTTCCTTCCCATCCTTGCAGGTAACCCGAAAGATTCTTGGTGTCTTTTCCCCTGGGTGTGTAACTCGCGTATCCTCGAACCACGCTTTGGTTACATGGCTGCGATAGGCTTTATCTGGGTATGCTTTTTTGAACCATGCCTTCCCGTTTGGAGTATCCGCACGGTTATACCCGAATATCTCAATAAATTTCGGATTTATATAGAGGAAATCTCCTTCACGGGTAATCAAGACCATACCAAATGGCGCATTTTCAGCAAGTGTCTGGAATCTTTTTCGTTCCAGGCTGAGTGCCTTCTCTGCCTCTTTCCGTTTTGTGATGTCGGTGACAATGGCCTGGATATACATTTTTCCTGATACTTCAATCCTGTTGAGGCTAACCTCTGAATCGAAGAGCGTGCCATCACATCGACGATGTTGCCATTCAAAGAATTGGGGAAAACCTTTGGCGGCAAGCTCGATTTTTTCCATGGCTTTTTGTTTGGAAGAATTGCCGTCAGGCTGAAGCTCCGGTGAAAGCTCCCACGGGTGATGTCGAATGATCTGGCCGGCGTCACACGCAAATATCTCCAGCGTTTTTGGATTGAAATCGATAAAGCGGTTATCGTCCATAAGGAAAATTGCGCTGTTAGAGGCTTTAAAAAGTGCCAGATAGCGATCGGCTCGTTCCCGTAAAGACTCATAACTCTCTTCGTTCTTTTCCCATTCGCGCACCCGTGGATGATTCTTGCTGGGAGCATCGACGCCAGTGGGCTTTATCGTATCCATCGCATATATTATCGGTAAAGAAAACAGTAAGCTTTAAACGCAAGAAGGACGGGCGTAGATTCCCACTGGCAAGCCCGTGGCACTAAACATACACACGCTGCGCAAATTATAAACCCATTCACCCACGCGTAAAAGTGCGGTCCTCTGCGGGGCGTGCGTTTTTCGTGGGAAGCTCTTTCGCGAGCACAGCGAGTACGAAGGGAAGTCTCTGACGGCTCAGCCGGGAGAGGACACGACCTGTCGGTTCTTGGGTGAATGGGAGGGAAGACTCGCCACTCTTTGCACGGTGGGAAAGGTCCGTTTTTGACAGAATAGGCCTGAGGCTCAGGAAGAGCATCAGACGGTACAATGTAGAATCATGTCCCGCAAATATGGTATAAGTCTTCATGTTTGTTGATTCTCACTGCCACCTTGAGATGGAAGACTTTGAAAAAGACCGGCACGAGGTTATTGAGAGAGGCCTTCGCGAAGGGCTCCAGTATATGCTCACTGTCGGCACAGAAGAAACCTACTTCAAAAAGGTTGTTGAAATCATTGAACGCAATCCTGCCGTGTATGGAGCAATCGGAATCCACCCGCACAACAGCACAGACTATACTCCAGGACTTGAAAAAACAATACATACGCTATTAAACCATACGAAAATAGTCGCTTACGGAGAGATAGGGCTCGATTTCTTCAAAAATTACTCTCCCAGAGAATCCCAGATGAATGCCTTTCACCTTCAGCTTGAGGTTGCAAAGCGCGCCAAGCTCCCGGCTATTATTCATTCACGAAGCGCAAAGGATGAGACAATCCAGATTCTGAATACGGCATGTGACGGCAATCTGAGTGGGGTAATTCACTGCTACTCGTATGACCTGCCTGCAGCAAAGAAATTTCTCAATATGGGATTCCTTCTTTCCATCCCCGGAACAATTACCTATAAAAACTCTCATGCTCTTGCGGATGTGGTCAGATTCACCCCAATGGATATGCTTCTTGCTGAAACCGATGCTCCTTTCTTAACTCCTCATCCTTTTCGCGGGAAGAGAAATGAACCCGCTTTCGTGAAACTCACCATCGAACGAATTGCTCAACTGAAGGGGAAAACGATTGAAGAAACTGCAACACATCTGACCCGGAATTTTGAGAGACTTTTTCTCAATAAGCACAGGGGTCAAAAGTCGGAAAGACAAGGATACAGAGCATGAAGAAACGTATTGGACTATACATGCCCAAAAAAACCGAATCACATCAGGGGCACGTATGAATCAGATAGAGGAGGAATGATGAACCCCGCAATAATCATCGTTGATATGCTCCAGGGCACCTTAGGATTTGAAAGAACAGGAAAGCGAGAGGAAGAGAAGATAATAAAACCCGCTGCCGCGTTTCTGAAAGAATGTCGAACCTTATCAATACCTATCATTTTTGCTTGTGATAGCTTCCTACAAAATGATTTTCTATTTCGAGGAAGGATGAAGCCTCACGCGATACGCGGTACAGACGGAACAAAACCCATCCCGGACCTTGAACCACAGCCGTCAGATATTATTCTTGAAAAAAGAAGATTCAGCGCTTTTTTTAAAACTGATTTAGACCAGACGCTTCGAACACTGAATATTGACACAGTTGCAGTAGGTGGCATCAATACCCACTTCTGCGTGCTTGCAACCGCCTTTGATGCTGTCTGTAATGATTTCACAACTATTATCCTTGAGGACATCAGTGCTGCTTTTAAGAGAGAAATTCATCAGGCGTTCGTTGATGCCTATCGATATAGCGCTATTTATCCAATCTTTCGGGTTATGAAGTCAGACGAACTGTTGGCAGAATACAGAGATTTAAAGGACCTCGGTATTGGAGGTTAGATCGAGTGGACATCAGGGCTATCAGACGGCTCAGGGGGCATGCACCGAGAAAACAGGTCAATTATAAAAGGCTTGCTATAATCTGCGTACCCCTCGTCATTGCAACGTTCCTTTTTGTTTACTTTTTAAAATATGGAACAAACACCCAGCCCGCAAAGCACATCGTTCGGGTTGAAAAGAATACTATTTCCCTTATCTATCCCGACGACACGGGAAAGATTACTGAAAATATTGTCGAGATTGACAGTACTGCTACGCAAAAAGATAAGGGAATGTCTATAATACACGGGCTCAAAACAAAAGGCCTCGTTCCTGATGGCACCTCACTCCAGGAGATGATTATTGATGCTGAAGGTATCATATACCTTAACCTTACAAAAGATCTTCTCCAGGGAGCACTGGGCACCGACGACATAGGAATGGTATACGCAATTGTAAACTCTTTTCTCGCAAGCTTTCGATATACAAAAAAGGTTCTCATTCTCGTTGACTGGAAACCTATCTATACAATTCGAGGTACTGTCTATACGTATTTACCATTAGAGTTCAACAAACACGTGATGGAGGATTAAATGATCGATCCAAAAATTTTACGGGAAAAAAAAGAAGTCATCGTTGAGGGGCTGAAAAAAAGAGGCGTTGAAATCGACATGGATGCCCTCTTTTCGGCAGACGAAAAAAGGAGAAAGCTTATCCAGGAATCAGAGAAGATGAAAAGTGAGCGAAATGAGCTTTCCAATGAAATTGCCAGACTGAGAAAATCTGGTACTGATGCAGGAGATAAGATACACCACCTCAGAGATCTCGGGAAGAATATTGAAGGGTTGGAACAAGAGCTTCGGATCGTTGAAAAAGAATGGGAAGACAGACTGCTTGTGATCCCCAATGTTCCCCACGAAAGCGTCCCTGTAGGGACTTCTGACGCAGACAATAGAGAGGTCAAGATATGGGGAGAAAAACCCTCCTTTGATTTTGAGCCTCTTCCCCATTGGGATATTGGAGAAAAACTCGATATCCTTGACTTTAAAAGGGCTGCAAAAATAACCGGTTCACGGTTTACCCTTTACAAAGCTGGCGGTGCGCTCCTCGAAAGGGCGTTAATCAACTTTATGCTTGACTTACACACCAGAGCCCACGGCTATACCGAAGTTCTTCCCCCGTTTATGGTCAACCGTGATGCAATGACGGGAACCGGTCAACTGCCAAAATTCGAGGAAGAACTCTTCAAGTTAGAAGGAGTAGACTACTTTCTTATTCCTACCGCAGAAGTACCGGTAACCAATATTTATAATAATGAGATTCTGAAAGAAGACGATTTGCCCATCAAGTATGTAGCGTATACCCCCTGTTTTCGAGCTGAAGCAGGCGCCCACGGAAAAGACACGCGGGGACTTACGCGACAACATCAATTCAACAAGGTAGAACTCGTGAAATTCTCACAACCAGAGCAGTCATATGAAGAACTGGAAGGGCTCCTCCTGGATGCCGAAGACGTCCTCAAAAAACTGAATATTCATTATCGGGTTTCCCTGTTATGTACCGGCGACCTTGGTTTTTCCTCGGCGAAAACATACGACATCGAGGTTTGGCTGCCAGGACAGAACATTTACAGGGAGATTTCATCATGCAGCAACTTTGAAAACTTCCAGGCAAGGAGGGCTAAAATCAGGTATCGCAGATCAGGGAATAAGATTGATTTTGTCCATACATTGAATGGATCTGGATTAGCCGTGGGACGAACAGTAATGGCAGTTATGGAGAATTACCAGAATGCAGATGGATCCATAACCATACCTGAGACATTGAGGCCGTACATGCATGGCATGAGCAGGATTGCACTCCCTTAGAAAAAGGGTTCTGGCGTATGGAGTTGCTCTCTGATCTAAAGCTTTTGTCTACTTTATGGATTTTTTCCAGAGAAGAACAAGCGGGCTCGCAACAAATATGGATGAATAGGTTCCCACAATCAACCCTATAAGAAGGGCAAATGAAAAATCAAATAATACCTCGCCACCAAGCACCATGAGGGCCCCTAAGGCTAAGATGGTGCTGATACCTGTTATGATTGTCCTGCTGAGAACCTCGTTGATGCTTTTGTTCATTATTTTTCCAAGGTCATCCCTCGATTTCATTGCACCCATGTTCTCTCTGATTCTGTCGAACACGACAACGGTATCCTGAAGGGAATACCCCGCTATAGTGAGAAGGGCAGTAATAATGAGAAGGTTCAATTCCTTGTCGAGCATATAGAAAACGCCAAGGACAGCAACAACATCATGAAAGGTTGCAATTGTTGCTGCAATCCCTGAAATAAAGGTAAACCTGTACCATATATAGATTATGATGCCTATCAGGGCAAGACAAACAGCGATAATCGCATAATTCTTCAATTCCTTCCCCACGCCAGGGCCAACCATGTTTGAACCAAGGACCTCAAATTTTTTTCCCGGAAGCTGGGTGTCAAAAATTGATGCTACTTTGTTCTGTATTGTCTCTTTGTCAGTATCAGAAAGTTTTGTCTTGATAAAAAAATCTTTTGTACCGCTCACTTCTTGAATTTGCACATCCGAGATGCCCCCATCAGTGAGGACTTTTCTCAACGTGCTGATGTCAATTGTCTCTGCGAAACGAACCTGGAGATTCGTTCCGCCAGTAAAATCAACGCTCAGGTTAGCCCTGCCAATGACAACCATGACGAAGGCATAAATCCCCAGCACCATCAATATCGCAGAGATAATAAAGGCCTTCTTTCTGAACCCTATGAAGTCTATATTCGTAATTTTTAATAACTCAAACATATATTCAGCCTCAGATGCTCAGTGTTCGCGGCTTAAACTTCTGGAGAATCCAATCAAAAACAGCCTTGGAGCCAAATACTGCTGTAAAAAGGTTAATAATCATACCAATGATAAGGGTAATGGCAAATCCTTTGATCGGCCCTGTTCCAAAAATGAAGAGAACGCATGCAGTGATAAGGGTAGTAATATGGGAGTCAAAAATCGCTACCCATGCTTTGGAATATCCCCCATCAACAGCTGCCCTGACTGTTTTGCCTAATCTGAGCTCTTCACGTATCCTCTCAAAAATGAGGACGTTTGAGTCAACGCCCATGCCGATGGTAAGGGCAATGCCGGCAATGCCGGGAAGCGTCATGGTCGCCTTCAAGGCGCTGAAAGCACCGAGAAGGTACAGCAGATTCAGAAACAGTGCAAAACACGCAATGACACCAGACCAACGATAGTAGATTATCATGAAAATAATAACAAGCAAGGCGCCGAGTATCGTAGCGTTGATGCCCTTTCGGATAGAATCCTGACCAAGGGTTGGGCCAATGGTAATATTCTGTACCACTTTCACCGGCGCTGGAAGGGCGCCGGCCCTCAGAACAATTGCCAGATCTTTTGCCTCTTCCATGGTAAAGCCGCCTGTTATGGAAGCCCTTCCACCTGATATCCTTTCTTTCACTACCGGTGCAGAGTAGACAGTATTATCAAGAACGATTGCAATCCGTTTCCCAACATTCTCTGCAGTAATCTTGTCAAATATTCTGGCCCCTTCACTGTTAAATTCTATTCCAACATAGGGCTCATTTCTAAACTCTCCGCCAATGCTTACCTTCGCATCAGTTAAGAGCTCGCCGGTCAGGAGGGCTTGCTTTTTCAGAAGAATTGGCGTGGTTGTTGAGATGCCAGTTTCCCTGTTCTTGGTGCGCATCATGAGAAGCTCATCGCCATCAGGAACGGTCCCTGATGAAGCCTTGCCAGCATTTTCTTCATCCACAAGCTTAAACTCGAGCTGCGCAGTCCTGCCAATAAGGTCGAGTGCCCTCTGGGGATCTTTAATACCGGGGAGCTGGACAAGTATCTGATTCTCGCCCTGTTTGACAATCACAGGTTCTGAGACGCCGAACTGGTCTATTCTGTTTCTGATAGTTTCAAGGGCCTGTCTGACTGCATTGTCTTTGAGATTCGCAAGTTCTTTCTCGCTTAGTACAAAATCGACAAAAAACGTTTCACCCTCAGTTTTGGTAGATCCTGCCTTAATATCGGGGAACTCTTTGCCTATAAGGTTATACAGCTTCTCTTTCTGCTCAACTTTGACCGCCACTGCAATAGTATTCCCTTTCATGTCAAGGGCAAGAAACCGGACACCGTCTCTAATCATTGCGTCTTTGAGTGCGGTAAACTTTCTATCCGAAAGGTTCTGCATCATTTTCGCCATGTCAAGCTCAAGAAGGAGATGCATCCCCCCTTTCAGGTCAAGGCCAAGATGTATCTTATCGGAAGGCAGGTACTTCTTCAGGTTACCCTGTAGTTCAAAAACGTTAGGCAGGCAATAGATTATTGATATAACAAGAAATATCCCTACCAGAATGAATCTGATTTTTAACGACTTAATCACTTTTATTCGTGCCTTTAAGAAAATTTAAAAAAAGCATACCAAAGTTATAATCATCCCGTTCTTTTGTCAAGAGAATTTTCTCACAAAAGAGCGCAAAGATCATTCCTTCTTTACAAAGGCCATCGCAATTCTGATGATAAGGACTGCAGCAAAACCCCATGCAAAGGGAAGCCAGAGGGGTATATTGAGAAACGTGGGCAGGGTATACTGCCAAATTCCTACTTTTGTTGCGATGATTTCGGCAATGGGGCCGAGAATCGCCCCACCAACATAGAGCACATGATCTTCTTTATTGGGCCAGAAATAGTATCGTACGCAGTAGGCAGTAACAAGGATTGCTGTAACCAGGATGTTATTCGTCCACGTGAGAACGACAAGCAAAATTACAAACCAGAAGATGAAGAGGTCGCGCACAAGACCAGACCGTGAAGCTTGTGTTTTACACCCCTGTCCTGCTCCCTCTGCGATGTTTTCATTTCCCCTGTTCATCATCAGCCACCTCTTCGATTAACGTATCACAAAAAAGCCTATCTGTTCAAGCTAAGACGGTGAAAACACTTGACAACGCGAGGTGCCTTTGATAGGATGCTCCAATCAAAATTTCCCATAAAAAAGGAATTTCATCATGAAAAAGCTTCCCGGTATTAATAGAGTCCTGATTATCGGCTCGGGCCCAATTATTATTGGTCAGGCATGCGAATTTGATTATTCCGGAACACAGGCATGTAAAGCGCTTAAATCGATTGGGTATGAGATCATTCTCGTTAATTCCAATCCCGCCACCATTATGACAGACCCCGGTATGGCTGATGTTACCTATGTGGAGCCCCTGACGGTAGAAACAATAGAAAAGATTATAGAGAAGGAGAAGCCCGATGCACTCCTTCCCAACCTTGGCGGACAAACAGGGCTCAATCTCGCAGCCGAACTTTCAAAGAAAGGAATCCTTGCAAAACATAACGTGCACATTATTGGTGTAAAGGCTGATGCCATTGAACGAGGAGAAGACCGAATCGAGTTTAAAAACACCATGAACAAACTCGGTATACCCATGCCCCTCTCAGAGCCTGCCTATTCAGTTGAAGAAGCGCTTGCTATTGCCGACAAATTGGGATATCCGGTGGTCGTCAGACCAGCATACACTCTTGGCGGGTGGGGAGGAGGCATAACCTATAACAAGGAAGAGCTCAAAACCATCGCAAGCAGAGGTATTGCGGCAAGCCTTATCGGCCAGATACTCATTGAAGAAGCTGTTATCGGCTGGGAAGAATTGGAATTGGAAGTCGTTCGGGATGCAGACAACAACATGATCACTGTCTGCTTTATCGAGAACATCGACCCTATGGGGGTGCATACCGGCGACTCCTTCTGCTCAGCGCCTATGCTTACCATCTCTGAAGATGTTCAGAAAAAGTTACAGGAATACTCATACCGCATCGTGGAAGCAATTCAGGTGATCGGCGGCACAAATGTCCAGTTTGCCCACAACCCTGACACAGGCAGGATCGTCGTCATCGAAATCAACCCGAGGACCTCTCGGTCTTCGGCTCTCGCTTCCAAAGCAACAGGTTTCCCCATAGCGCTTATCTCTGCAAAACTTGCAGGGGGATATACCCTGAAAGACCTGCCATATTGGCGGGCAGGAACCCTTGATAAATACGTGCCATGGGGNGATTATGTGGTCATTAAATTTGCTCGATGGGCCTTTGAGAAATTCAAAGAGGCTGAAGACAAACTCGGCACACAGATGAAGGCCGTCGGCGAGGTAATGAGTATAGGCAAGAACTACAAAGAGGCTTTTCAAAAGGCAATTAGGTCTCTGGAAACAAAACGATATGGCCTCGGATTCGCCAAGGATTTTAACAGTCGTCCCCTCGAAGACCTCATGGCAATGCTGAGCGAACCTTCATCAGAACGGCAGTTCATCATGTATGAAGCTTTACGAAAAGGAGCAACCATAGACGATCTGTATGAAAAAACCAAGATTAAACGATGGTTCATCCACCAGATGAAAGAGCTTCTTGAGCTTGAGGAAAAGATTCTGGCATACAAGGGAAAGGACTTGCCCGGCGAGCTTCTCATCAAGGCAAAAGAAGACGGTTTCTCTGACAAATACCTTGCCCAAATCCTTGACGTTCCCGAAGAAGATATTCGGAATAAACGAATTGCTCTGGGTAAAACAGAAGCCTGGTGCGCAGTTCCCGTGAGCGGGGCTGATGCAGCCTATTATTACTCTACATACAATGCCCCCGATGAGGTAAAGGTAAGTGATAGGAAGAAAGTAATGATTTTAGGGGGTGGCCCGAACCGTATTGGACAGGGAATAGAGTTTGACTATACGTGCGTCCACGCTGCGTTTACCCTTCGCGATGAAGGATATGAAACCATTATGGTGAACTGTAATCCAGAAACCGTCTCAACTGATTATGATACGTCGGACAAACTCTACTTTGAGCCTCTTACGGTTGAGGACGTACTGAGTATATATAACAAGGAAAAACCGATCGGTGTCATCGTCCAGTTCGGCGGACAGACCCCTCTTAATATTGCCCGTGAACTTGAGCTTGCCGGGGTCAAAATCCTGGGGACTTCCCCTGAGAGCATAGATCTTGCAGAGGACAGAAAGCGGTTTAAAGATGTTATGACGCGCCTTGGCATACCCCAACCCGAAAGCGGTACAGCAATCTCCCTTGCTGAAGCCTTGGTAATAGCCCACGAAATTGGTTACCCTCTCCTTGTCAGGCCTTCCTATGTTCTCGGGGGCAGAGGCATGGAAATCGTGTATGATGATGAGATGCTCACCTCCTATATCAACGAGGCTGTTGAAATATGGCCTGGCCGTCCAATCCTCATCGACCGATTCCTCGAGAATGCCATCGAGTGTGAAGCTGATGCAATAGCAGACGGTGAAGATGCCTTTGTTCCCTCTGTGATGGAACACATAGAGCTTGCAGGGATCCACTCAGGAGACAGTGCCTGCGCCATACCACCACGAAGCATCCCTAAAAAGCATATTGATACCATCAATGCATATACAAAGAAGATCGCTGTTGAATTGAATGTTGTAGGTCTCATGAATATCCAATACGCAATAGCCAATGACATGGTATACATTCTCGAGGCTAACCCACGGGCTTCCCGGACTGTGCCTCTCGTCTCGAAGGTTACCGGGATTCAGATGGCCCGAATTGCCACCCAACTCATGCTTGGGAAGAAATTGAAGGACATGGGCTTGAAACAGAAGAAATACTCACACGTTGGAGTCAAGGAATCTGTGTTCCCCTTCAATATGTTCCCTGAAGTCGATCCAACCCTCGGACCGGAAATGAAGTCAACCGGCGAGGTTCTCGGTATGGCTGATACCTTCGGATTAGCTTTCTTCAAATCACAGGAAGGCGCTGGCCAGAGACTGCCCACACGGGGAACAGTGCTCATTTCTGTTAAGCAAAAAGACAAGAAAGAGATTCTGGCCGTGGCAAAATATCTCCAGAGCGTCGGTTTTCAGATACTGGCCACTGACGATACCCATAAATTCCTGAGCGCCAACGGCGTTAATTCACGCTTCATTAAAAAAGTTCACGAGGGAAGACCCAATATCGTTGATGCGATCCACAATAAGGAAATAAACCTGATTATAAACACACCAATTGGAAAAAACAGTAAATACGATGATTCTTATATCAGAAAAGCGGCTATTAAATACAAAATCCCTTACATTACGACTGCTGCAGCGGCCGAATCAGTTGCCGAGGGCATAAAGGCATACCTCCAGAAAAAGAAGGGGATTACCGTAAAATCTTTACAGGAATATCACAAAGACATTGTATAGATATCCCTGTGAATCACGGAGATTTTCTGTATCGATTTTCTTTTGATTTTTTTTTATAAACCTTGTTATAGTAGTATGGAGCGTGAGGCCATATATATCCCGAGATGTATGCAGTCTTTGTATGGAATGTATCGACCTGTGTTCCTATGATGTTTTCGCGAACGAAGAGGGCGCTGTAACGGTAATGAACCCCGAAGATTGTATCGAATGTTTGTCCTGCGTTGAGCTGTGTCCAACAAAAGCTATTTTCATGGATGACTGATGAAAAACAAGGTGCTCCTTGACAAGAAAGCGGTAGAAAGAACGATCAACCGCATTGCCCATGAGATCATAGAAAAAAACAAGGGCGTAGAGGAGCTGAGGCTCATCGGCATCAGGACCAGAGGCGTCCATCTTGCCCAGAGAATCAAACAGACGATAGAAGGTATTGAACATATCTCCCTTCCCCTTGGTGTCCTCGACATCACCATGTATCGGGATGATGTCTTCAAGCTCAAATCTCCGGAGTTAAAAAAAACAGATATTCCCTTTGATGTTAATAACATTACAGCTATCCTCGTTGATGACGTCATGCAGACAGGGCGTACAACGAGGGCTGCAATTGACGCCATTATGGATCTTGGAAGACCAAAGAGGATTCAACTTGCCGTGCTCGTTGACAGGGGCGATAGAGAACTTCCCATACACCCTGACTATGCCGGCATTATCCACTCAGCCAATCCAGAAGAAGATGTAATGGTAAGGCTGAGCGAAGTTGATGGCAAAGACGAAGTAATCGTTGTGGCATCCTGATGAACTGGACAAAAAAAGACCTTCTCGGCATAACTGAGCTCTCAAAAGAAGAGATTCTCTTTGTTCTTGATACGGCTGATTCGTTTAAAGAGGTATCGCAAAGGGATATTAAGAAGGTCCCCACCCTGCGGGGAAAAACAGTCATTACCCTTTTTTACGAACCCAGTACACGAACACGGACATCGTTCGAGATTGCTGCAAAACGGCTTTCTGCAGACACTATCAATATCTCTGCAAGCACAAGCAGCTATGTAAAGGGTGAGACACTCAGAGATACGGCTAAGAATCTTGAAGCCATGAACCCGGATGTAACGATCATTCGGCACAGCATGCCCGGCGCACCGCACATGCTTGCCAGAATAGTGGATTCATCAATAATCAACGGGGGAGACGGTGCCCACGAGCATCCAACACAGGCTCTTCTTGACCTGTTCACCATGAGGGAGAAAAAAGGCACTCTTGATGGACTCAAGATTGTTATCGTGGGCGATATAATCCATAGTCGTGTTGCCAGGTCAAATATTTTTGCCCTGAGACACTTCGATTCGGAAATTGTCTGTTGCGGCCCGCCAACTATGATTCCCCCGCATATTGAGGAGCTCGGGGTTACGGTAGAATATAACTTAAAAAAAGCAATCCGCAATGCAGATGTCATCATGATGCTCAGGATACAAAAGGAACGGGGTGGAGTAACGTATATCCCATCGATAAAGGAGTATTCAACGTTTTTCGGTTTAAGCAGGGACCTCGTTACAAATGCCAAGAAGAATGTGATCATCATGCATCCTGGCCCCATGAACAGGGGTGTTGAGATTATGGACGATGTTGCCGACGGTCCGTACTCAGTCATCCTTGAACAGGTTGAGAATGGTGTGGCTGTCAGAATGGCTGTCCTCTATCTCCTCCTCGGGAGGGAAGCATGAGCATACTGATTAAAAAAGGACGGGTCATCGATCCGAAAAGCGGTCTCGATGGAGTTATTGACATTTTTGTCAATGGCAATAGGATCGAAAAAATCGATACACATATCCGAAAAACAGGCAGCGATATACATGTCATTGACGCGTCCGGCCAGATAGTTGCCCCTGGTCTTATCGATACCCACGCCCATCTGAGAGAACCGGGATATGAGTGGAAGGAAACGATCAGGACCGGAACCATGGCAGCGGTCAAAGGGGGGTTTACAAGCGTTGTCTGCATGGCCAATACAAACCCTGTAAATGATAACAAGAGCGTGACGGATTATATTATCCAGAAAGCACGAACTGATGCGTCGTGCCGTGTTTTTCCCTGTGGCGCCATCACCAAAGGATTGAAGGGTGAGGAACTCTCCGAAATAGGAGAACTGTATGAGGCAGGGATCGTGGCCATCTCAGACGATGGCAAATCGGTAAAAAACAGCGCTCTGCTGGTAAAAGCGCTTGAATATTCTCAATTATTCGGCATACCTGTCATTTCTCACTGCGAGGATGAAGATTTATCAAAGGGCTATGTTCATGAAGGGAAGGCGTCCGTATTGTCGGGGCTTGATGCAATCCCTGCAATAGCAGAGGAGCTTATCGTAAGCCGGGATATTGCGCTTGCAAACTATGCGAATGCCCCTATCCATCTCACCCATGTTTCATCAGGGGGCAGCGCGGACATCATACAGCATGCCAAGAAGTCCTTCAAAAAAATCACGTGTGATACCTGTCCTCATTACTTCTCTCTCACCGACGAGGCAACCCTGGGGTTCGATACCAATACCAAGGTCAACCCACCTCTTCGGGGCAAAGAAGATGTGGAGGCCATGAAAGAAGGTTTGAGAAATAATACAATCGATATCATTGCCACAGATCACGCTCCCCACGAAGGTACATCAAAAGATGTGGAATTCGACATCGCCAGCTTCGGCATCTCCGGCATTGAAACAGCCTTTGCCCTGTCCCTCGCCCTGGTAGGCGAAGGGGTCATAACCCTTCACGAACTCCTGAGGAAATTCACGGTAAACCCTGCGAGGCTGCTGAGGCTTCCCTATGGACAGATCGCTCCCGGCGCAATTGCTGACATCATTATCTTTAACCCTGATGTAGAATGGAAAGTTGACAGGAACTCATTTCTTTCCAAAGGCAAAAACACGCCATTCCATGGATGGAAACTGAAAGGGAAAAACCTTCTTACCATTGTTGATGGCAGGATCGTTTACCGGGACAAATCATTCAAAGGTTAGCGTACCGCCTTCCTCTTTTTTTCCAGCCGTGCTTCTTTTTCCTGCTCGTATATATCTTCCGTAAGAGTGGCAACGCGTTCCCGCCATCGGGGATCGTCCTGATTCATCTCAACTTCTTCATAAAAATCTAATATGCTGTGATTCACGAGCTTGTACGGATTATCATCGGCTTCGATATCAAAAGAAATATGGCGAAGCTCATGGCGTAAAATCTTAACCCTGTCTTCATCGGAAATATGGTCCCAACATTTCTTGTCAAGAGTGATAATAAAATCATACCCTTCCTCGGCACTCGCATTTTTCGTCAGGTGTCGAACAAGGTCATTGGCTTTGAGAATCCTGCCGACTACCACCCGACCTCCTGATTTTCTCTTTTTCAGATCAAAGAGAACTCTGATCTTTGCGTTTTTGAGTTCAGCAAAGTATTTGCTCTTAACGTTTCTGAACATTTCCATAACCGTTTCCGAGACATCTTCATATCGTTGAGCCATCTCTTGTATACCTCCTGAAAACTGCGCTAATATTATCGATAGGCAAATTATCATCTGGCGGGCACGAAAAGCAAGAGAAGAAAAATGAAAGGCTACGGGCAAACAGCTTATAATGTTTTCTTAAAGTACTCCCGTGCGGTTTCTACATCTTTGTGAATTTGTTCTTTCAAGGCCTCAACATTTTCAAATTTAACCTCATCGCGGATTCTGTCTAAGAAAAAAATGGTAACATCCTGGGCATAGAGATCGTGGGAAAAATCTAAGATGTAGGTCTCGATCGTAAGACCCTGGCCACCAAAGGTTGGATTGTATCCGATATTTGTCACTGCGGGAAATTTCTTCCCTTTAATCTCTGCTGAACTGATATACACACCCCGTTTGGGAATTAATGGAAAATCCGTTTTGAGATTGATCGTGGGGAAACCAATCATTCGTCCCCTTCCTTCCCCTTTGACCACCGTTCCCTGGACCATGTACGGTCTGCCAAGGCATCGGGCAGCTTTCCCCACAAAACCTTCAAGAATCATTTTTCGCACCCTATTGCTCCCTACCTTTTCACCGTCAAGCGTTACTGCCTGCTGAATTTCAAAGAAAAAACCATCTTTGGCTGAACGGGAGGCCAGATAGTCAACAGTGCCCTGCCCTCCTTTCCCGAACTTGAAATCATAGCCCACAATCAAACCCTTGATCCTCAGTTTTTCCAGAAGGATAGTATCCACAAAAGCCTCGGGACGTATAAGACGAAACTCATCCGAAAAGGGAAGAACAAGGAGAATATCAATTCCCGCTTCTTCTATCAGTTTTTGCTTAATAGTGAGCGGGGTAATAATGCCTATGAATTTCTCCGGCTTCAGAATAGTCATGGGGTGGGGGTGAAAGGTCATGAGAAGAGATGTCCCACTGATTTGCCTGGCCTTTTCCGTAACCCTTTCAATAATTTTTGTATGACCCACGTGTAAACCGTCATAATTGCCGATGGTAAGAACGGGGTTCACGAATGTCTCTGCAAAATTGAGAGATCTAAAAACCTTCATATCCACCTCTTGACATATTCACCATATCAATATATAACAACAAATAAAGCGCCGAAGTGGCGGAATTGGTAGACGCGCTAGATTCAGGGTCTAGTAGGCAATATGCCTGTGTGGGTTCAAGTCCCGTCTTCGGCATTTTCTTTTAGCATATTTTGCAGCGCAGTGATAGCACCTTTTGCATCTGTACAACTAAAATCGCGCCTGCTCTTAACATACTAAAAATTGTTGACAAATTCCTGCATTTAAGATAAAAGATTGTGAAAATTTTTTCAAATGCCAAGAAAGGAGAGTGTTATGAGGGAAGCGGTAATCGTATCATGTGCAAGAACAGCAATAGGTCAGTTTGGCCAGTCACTTAAAGATGTACCGGTAGTTCAACTCGGGGGAATAGCAATCAAGGAAGCCATCAAGAGGGCAGGCATCAGGCCCTCAAAGAATAAGGACAAAGAGTTTGCTCCTGATATTTTCGGTGGAAAGACAGATACCGACCTCGAGGCAAAATATTACGACTTTGATCCGGGCCTGAAAGAGGTTGTCATTGATGAAGTTATTATGGGCAATGTCCTTCAGGGCGGCCTCGGACAGAATTCAGCCCGTCAGGCAAGTATCGCCGGCGGAGTTCCCAAGGAAACGGCTGCTTACACGCTGAACAAGGTTTGCTCTTCCGGGTTACGGGCCATTATTAATGGAATTACCTCAGTTGTTGCAGGAGACAATGATGTTGTTGTCGCTGGCGGTATGGAAAATATGAGCATGGCGCCCTTTGCAGTACCTTCCGCTCGGTGGGGTGCCAGGATGTTCGATACCAAGATGATCGACCTCATGGTTCTCGACGGTGTGTGGGAGATTTTTTATGGTTACCATATGGGTGTAACTGCTGAAAACATCGCGGCAAGATATGGTATATCAAGGGTAGAACAGGATACTTTCGGCCTTGTGAGCCATCAGCGTGCGAGAAAGGCCATCAAAGAAGGGCTCTTCAAAGACGAGATTGTACCTGTCGTCATTCCTCAGAAAAAAGGCGATCCCATCGTTTTCGATACTGATGAGAGACCAATGGACACAACCCTGGAAAAAATGGCAAAGCTTGCCCCTGCGTTCAAAAAAGACGGCACGGTTACTGCGGGCAACGCATCTGGTATTAATGACTGCGCTTCAGCCGTCGTTATCATGTCTCGCGAGAAGGCAAACGAACTTGGTATTAAGCCTCTCGGAAAGATGCTCTCCTGGGCAAATGGTGGCGTTGATCCTGCATACATGGGGCTTGGCCCGGTTCCAGCTATCAGAAAAGCCTTGAAGAAAGCCGGCATGACACTTGACCAGATGGATGTCATAGAGCTCAACGAGGCATTTGCATCCCAGTCAATCGCTTGTATAAAAGAACTCGGCGTCAATATGGATAAATGCAATATGTTCGGCGGCGGGGTCTCCCTCGGTCACCCTATTGGATGCACTGGTGCTCGTCTCGTGACCACAGCATTCTATGCTCTGCAAAGGATGGATAAAAAATATGCCCTTATATCCATGTGTATAGGTGGTGGTATGGGTCTGGCAGCAATATTCGAAAGAGAGGCATAAGAGATGGAGTACAAAAACCTTTTACTCGAAATCAAGGATGGCATAGCAGTCGTTAAAATAAACAGGCCGAAAGCCCTGAACGCTCTGAATTCTGAAACTCTTGGCGAGCTCAAACATGCAGGAGAATCAATTGGCGAGAATAAAGACGTGTGGGTTGTCATTATCACGGGAGAGGGAGATAAAGCATTTATCGCAGGAGCTGACATCCTTGAGATGAAGGATATGAACCCATATCAGGGTATGGTATTCTCCCAGAGAGGGCACGAGGCATTCGCGGCATTTGAAAATATGAACAAACCCGTAATAGCGGCAGTAAACGGCTTTGCCCTCGGCGGTGGGTTTGAGGTTGCGTTAATGTGCGATATCATCTATGCGTCAGATAAGGCGAAGGTCGGATTTCCCGAGACAACTCTCGGCATCTTCCCGGGTTTTGGCGGAACTCAACGGGCAGCAAAGCTGTGCGGTCTCGCCAAGGCAAAAGAACTCATTTTCACCGGGAAAATGATCACCGCTCAGGAAGCTTACGAAATAGGACTCATCAACAAGGTAGTGCCCCATGAAGAGCTCTGGAAGGAAGTAATGGCTCTTGCAGAAAAGATCAAATCGAATGGTCCTGTCTCCATGGGTCTGGCAAAGGAATTAATTAATAAGAGCCTCTTTCTTGATATGAACTCGGCGCTCATGCTGGAAGCAAAAGACTTCGGGTTATGTTTTGGCACAAAGGACCAGAAAGAGGGTATGACTGCGTTTGTCGAAAAAAGAAAAGCCACCTTTACGGGTGAATAAAAACATTTAAGGAGGAGACTGTGAAAATAGTAGCATGCATAAAACAGGTTCCCGATACAGAAGCTGAGGTAAAGTGGGACATTCCAGGCGGAAAGCTGAAAAGGGATGCAATGGATTCCATAACAAACCCCTTTGATGAGTTTGCCCTCGAAGAAGCCCTCCTCACTCGGGAGAATCATGATGGTGAAATCGTTGCCATTAGTATGGGCCCGGAAAAAGCAATGGATGTTTTGAGAAACTGCCTTGCTCTTACCGTCAATGAAGTTAAGCTCTGCACCGACCCGGCCTTTGAAGGTTCCGATACCTTCGCAACTGCATCGGTGCTCGCAGCAGCCATCAAGAAGCTTGGTGATGTTGACATCGTTTTCTGCGGAAAACAGTCTACAGACGGTAATACAGGTGTTGTTGGTGCAGCCATGGCTTCAATCCTTGGATGGAGTCAGCTCACCTACGTTTCAAAGATCCGCTCCATCGATGCAGCAGGCAAGAAGATCGTCGTGGAAAGAGCAATCGAGGGAGGTACCGAGGTTGTTGAGGCAAAGCTTCCCGCCGTTGTCTCGGTCCTCAAAGGCATTAATGAACCTCGACTTCCAAACCTCATGGGTATACGGAAGGCTTCAAAAATGGAGATTCCCCAGTGGAACGCAGCCGATCTGGGTATAGACACAGGAAAGGTTGGAACAGCAGGCGCCTCCACAAAGGTTGTTGAAATCGCTGTACCGCCTCCTCGGGGCGCAGGTGAGATCCTGAAAGGTGAAATCGAAGAGATTGCGAATACGCTCACCGATAAACTCATTGACATGAAAGTTATTAAATAAGGGGAGGAGGGATAACAATGGCTAATGATGTATGGGTATATATAGAACATAAAGATGGAGCGGTGACTCCAATGTCATTTGAGCTCCTTGGTATTGGAAAGACTCTCGCAGACGGTTTCGGTTCCAATCTCTGTGCATTTGTGATTGGCGAAGGCGTTGATGCCATCGCGAAAGAAGCAGGAACATATGGAGCATCAAAGGTTATTGCTGTTGATGCCGGTGTTTTCAAAGGTTTCAGGGCTGACGCATATGCAAAGGCCGCGGCATTCCTGTTTGACAAATACAAACCTGGCGTAGCTCTCTTCAGGGCAACCAGCCAGGGTACTGATATTGCTGCCGCTGCAGCCGCACAGCTCGGTTCAGGTATTTGCAGTGACGCCATCGGGCTTGCCGTTGACGGAGGAAAGCTCAAAATGACAAAAGCCGCTTTTGGCGGCAACTACACGGTAACCGTCGTAAATGAAAAATCTCAGCCCCAGATTGCCACGGTGAGGCCAAAGGCATTTGCAATGCCGGTACAGGATGCTTCCAAGTCTGCCGAAGTGGTAAAGGAATCATTCGTTGTTGATGAAGGAAGCCTCAACACGAAGGTGCTTGAGTTTATAAAATCAGCAGTAGCAATCAACCTCGTGGAAGCTGACATTATTGTGTCCGGCGGAAGAGGACTGGGAAACCCCGAAGGATTCGCTCTTCTCAAGGAACTTGCTGAAGTTATTGGCGGCGGCGTAGGAGCATCCCGTGCCGCAGTTGACTCAGGCTGGATAAGCGTTGAGCATCAGGTTGGTCAGACAGGCAAGACCGTGAAGCCGAAAATCTACATTGCCTGCGGTATTTCAGGCGCCATTCAGCATCTCGCAGGTATGAGAACCTCAGACTGTATTGTTGCCATCAACAAGGATCCGGATGCTCCTATTTTCAAGGCAGCGACCTTCGGTATCGTCGGCGACTACAAACAGGTTGTCCCAAAACTCGTCGAGAAGTTTAAAGGTAAACTCGGGAAGTAAGACCTGGAAAATACGTAATTCAAAAAAGGGGCTTTGAAAAGCCCCTTTTTTTCGTCTTCAACAAGATATCCTTTAAAACGTGTATAGATTTTTAGCACACCGGTTTTTCATCATTCAGAATAGTTATTATTGTTAGGCTTATTATGTATAATATTTATTTGCTTTACGCTCTTGGCTGATTTACACTATATATATGAAAACGATTGATTGCTCTGGAATGACGTGTCCCTTACCGGTTACAGAAACAAAGAAGGCTCTCGAAGAAGGCCGGATGAATGCCCTTGCCGTCATAGTCGACAATCCAACTTCCCGGGAGAACGTGATGAGATTTCTCCAATCCCAGGGGTTTTCTGTCTCGGTGATGGAAGATGGCGGAAAGCATCGGATCGAGGCAACAAAGACGGAATCAGATCACGAGTCTGTGGTGGCCGAGAAGAAACTTCTCGTCTTCATTGACGGAGAGACTGTTGGCCGCGGGAGCGAAGAACTCGGCAAAATACTTATGCGTTCCTTTCTTATCACGCTCAAGGAACTAACCCCGCTCCCCTGGCGCATTATTTGTATCAACAGCGGGGTTAAGCTTGCCGTTGAAGATTCTCCGTACCTTGAGCCGCTCAATACTTTAGCGGCACTGGGCGTGGAAATTCTGTGCTGCGGGACGTGCCTCGATTACTATACACTGAAAGAAAAGCTTAAAGTGGGGAGGATAAGCAACATGTTTGAGATTGCTTCATCCTTTACCGAGGCAACGAACGTCATAAAACCATGACCAAACCAGAGGTCAAAGTTCAGATTTTCAAGACAGATACAACTTTTTTATATTCTTTCTGTCTGTCTTCTGGTTTCTGAGGATCGGATGATATACCTCGATAACGCGGCAACCTCCTTTCCGAAACCTACGGAATCTATTGAACACCTCACCAGGTTCGTCACCGAGATAGGCGGTAATCCGGGAAGGAGCGGCCATAGCCTCTCTCTGGAGGCAGCACGCATAATCTTTGATGCCAGGGAAAACCTTACCCGTTTCGTGAATGGGAGTGATTCAGAGCGACTCATCTTTACCTCCAACGGGACAGATTCTCTCAACCTTGCCATGCTCGGGCTCCTGCGGGACGGTGATCACGTCATCACCACATCTATGGAACACAACTCCGTCATGCGCCCTCTTATGTTTCTTATGAAGACAAAAAACGTTGAACTATCCGTTGTTCAGTGTGGACCATCCGGAATCTGCGACATAGACGAACTGAAAGGGACATTACGGAAGCATACGAGGGCTGTCGTTGTGAACCACGGATCAAATGTCATAGGCTCTACCCAGCCCATCGGCGCCATCAGGGAGGCTGCTGGCGATGCTATCCTCATTGTGGATGCCTGCCAAACAATAGGCACAGTCCCTCTTGATGTGGAAAAAGACGCCATAGACATTCTCTGTTTTTCCTGCCATAAATCCCTCTATGCAATCCAAGGCCTGGGCGCTCTGTATATCAGGAAAGGTTTGGAGCTGACACCTCTCAGGTTTGGCGGGACCGGAAGCAAATCTGAATCGATTGAACACCCTGAATTTCTGCCCGATAAATATGAATGCGGAACGCCAAATACTCCTGCTATCGCCTCGTTACGGGGAGGGCTTTCATTCATCGAACATGAGGGTATCGTCACCATCGCGAAACGGAAAAAGGCGCTCAGGGACAAAATCTTCAACGGCCTTTCAAGCATAGACCGTGTTTCCGTTTACGGCAGCAATGGAATACATGACGTTTTGCCGGTCATTTCATTTAATATAGAGGGTAAACTTCCCTCAGAGGTGGGGTATGCCCTCAACAAGCAACAGATATATGTTCGGGTCGGACTCCAGTGTTCACCTATGGCTCACAAAACTATCGGCACCTTTCCGGGTGGAACCGTCAGGGTATCGCCCGGCTACTTTACCACCGATGACGAGGTCGATACATTTTTGGAGGCGGTAAAAACCATTGCCAAACAATAACCAGTGCATTATTCTCTTTTATACCATCCACGACGTGCTGAAAGCTGAGAAAATCTTGAAAAAGCACCACATCGCACACGAACTCGTCCCCGTGCCAAGAAACCTCAGTTCAGACTGCGGCATGTGCGTCAAATCATCGGATGATCCGAAAAACATCCTCACCCTTTTGAGCACAATAGAAATATCCGGATGCTTCGATACAGAAGGAAATGAAATTCTGTAACGATTCACGGTTCGAAAAATAATCTTGCGCTCTTCGGTTTCTTGTGTATAAAAATATAGAAACCATGAAAATTAAGCCGTTCGTTGAGGTGCTTGTCCTTGCGGTCGGTACAACGCCGCAGATAATTACTGAGACCATATACGCCCTCATCCATGGTTCGCCACCCATCAGACCTGATAAAATCCACGTGGTAACGACAGCAACCGGAAGAACAATCGTCACGGATCGGCTCCTGAAAAACGGAATATTTGACGAATTTGTCCGTGAATTCCGGCTCGAAGGACTCGCCATCGGCGATGATGATTGTATCGTCCCCCACGACGGCAAAGGCTGTGAGATTGACGATATTATAGGATCTCACGAAAGCGAGGCCATGGGAAACCTTATCACATCCCTCATCCGCACTCTCTCCCAGGATGAACACGTCCGCCTCCACTGCTCTATTGCAGGAGGAAGAAAAACGATGAGTTTTTACATGGGTGCCGCCCTCCAGCTCTTTGGCCGTCCCTGGGACAGGCTGTACCATGTTCTGGTATCTCCGGAATTCGAGTCGAACCCCCTCTTTTTCTACAAACCAAAGAGAAACAGGGTAATCGAATCGAGGCTTCCTGACGGAACGATGACGAAATTGGAAACAAAAAACGCCCAGATACATCTGGCCGAGCTTCCCTTCATACGGTTAAGAGACAAGCTTTCCCTTCAGGGCAAAAGCTTCCATGATCTCGTAAAAGAAGGACAGGAAAAGATTGACACAGCAACCTTCCAGCCAGAATTGTTCGTTAACATAGCCAGCAGAACGGTTCAAATCGGACCTTATACCATTCAGATGAATCCGGCCCACCTGATTGTATATAGCGAACTCCTCAGAAACAAGACAACCGGCTGCGTGCATCCGGAACGGCCGTACTGTCTCGAGTGCACAGACTGCTTCCAGCCCCTCAGCTCCCTTCTCTCCGAACAGGCGCTCGAGAGAATGATACACGACTATCGGAACATATACCGGAATGCTCCTTACCGGGCCGATGAATTGCACGCACAATGGAAAAAACGTACCGGCACAGAATCAATTCGTCAGGCCCTGAGCAAGATTACACGGTCTATTACAGAAGGGGTCACCGATGAACGCATACGGCCGTATTATGTGGTGTCCGCCGAGCGGATTTATGCAGGTTCCCGGTATGGTGTTCGTATAGAAAAGGGAAAGATTACGATCCAGTGAAACATTGCCGAAATATTTCTTTTGTTGAATCCAGGATATGAAATGGAGATACTATCTATGGTATGGGAACACGGAATACGAGGAAAGCTATCATGACTGACGTCGCACTGATTACCTGCCCCTATTGCAAGAGAGAGATTCCGCTCGATCAGGCCGTTACGCACCAGATCACGGAAAGGCTCCGCAGAGAATTCGAGCACCAGGCAGCAGCGCGGGAGGAGGATCTGCAGGCCAGGGAAAAATCCCTTCTCGAGCAGTCCGAGGCACTGCAAAAAGCAAAGGCTCAACAGGAAATCGAACTGGCTGCGGCAGCCGAGAAACTGAAAGCAGAGTACGAAACCCGCATATCCGAGGAGAAAAAACGGATTGAGGAAGCCGCCAGGAAGAAGGCGGAATCGGACCTGTCTACCGAGCTTGCCGCCATGAGGGAAGATCTCGAGGAAAAGAAGAGAAAGCTTCACGAATTCGCCGACAGGGAATTGCAGCTGCGCAGGGAAAAGGCGAAGCTGGAAGAGGACCGTCAGCGTCTGGAGCTCGAAGTCCAGCGGAAGCTGGATGAGGAACGGGCAAGGATCCGGGAGGAGACGGCGAAACAGATATCGGAACAGTACCGGCTCAGAGACGTGGAAAAGGACCGTCATATTGAATCCCTCAGGGCTCAGATCGACGAACTCCAGAGAAAAGTGGAACAGGGCCCCGGAGAACCCGGAGAGGCCCTTGAATGGTTTCTCGAGCAAACCCTTCGCGACAATTTCCCCCATGACGTGATCGAACCCGTACCCCGGGGCATGCGCGGGGCGGACATCATCCAGAAAGTGTGCGATCGTGCCGGGAGGGAGTGCGGTACCATCATCTGGGAATCGAAACGGGTGAAGAATTGGAACGATGAATGGATAGACAAGCTCAAAGAGGATCAGCGCGAGGCGAAAGCGGACGTTGCAGCGCTGGTTTCCACGGTACTGCCGAAAAACGTGGCCGGGATAAGCGCAGTCAACGGTGTGTGGGTCGCCGATTACACCCTCACCATAGGACTCGCGTCGGCCCTCCGGCATGGTCTGCTCGAGGTTGCCGCGGCGCGGGTAAGCCTTGAAGGACGAAAGGAAAAACTCGAGATGCTCTACGAATACCTGTCGGGTCCGGAGTTCCGCCAGCAGATGGAGGGCATAGTGGAGGCCTTCGTTACCATGAAGAGGGACCTCGATGCGGAGAAGAGGGCCATGGAGAAGATATGGTCAAAGCGGGAAAAACAGATCGAGAAGGTCGTTCGCAACACGAGCCGCATGCACGGGAGCCTTCAGGGCATCGTGGGCAGCACCCTTCCGGAGCTGAAAGCCCTGGAGCTGAAAGCGTTGGAAGGCGTAGAAAATGGATAAAAATCATAAAGTTAATTGTAACGGGGGGACTCAGTGAACGGAAATCAAAAAGAATTCGAAACTGTCGTTCTCGGGGCATTATTACACGATGTAGGGAAGGTTATTCAAAGAGCAAGCGACACCCCAACATCTAAGAAACATACCCAATGGGGCTTTGATTGGCTGAAAGAACATTTGGAGGATGAACCTGCTATAAACGCAACAATAGCACACCACTACACAAAAGATGATGATTACGCTCTAAACAACAATTATGGACTTATTTGGTATCAGGCAGACAATCTGGCATCCAAAGAAAGAAAGGGGAAGGAAAACCTGGAAGAAGGTTCCTGGCATGCAGAAATAGCAATAGCCTCACCGTTTAGCAGAATTGGTAACCCTGAAAATAAGAATAAGAAACCAGCCCTGACATATTTGCCTTTGTCGGCCCATGGCATTGTCGAAGCCAAAACGACGGAACCTCGGTACTCGAAAACCGAATACAGAAAACTGCTCGACGCCTTTGAGGCGGATTTAATGAAACAACCGGCTCAGATTCGTACTTCAATCAACTTTCTTTTAATGCTCTTTGAAAAACATTTTCGATATGTACCTTCCATAACCATGAGAATTTACGACGGCATCACAAAAGAGGAATTAAAAGAAAAACATCCGGATTTATCTCTATATGACCATTCGAAATTAACTGCCGCCATAGCAGGCTGTATGTATCATTACTATAGCGCCATTTATGTTGAGAAATGGCTCAGCAATGAACTTCTTAGGGATGAGATACTGAATGTGCCACAGGATTCAGAACCATATATCTTAATAGGTGGAGATATATCAGGAATTCAGAATTTCATATATACCATTACATCAAAAGGAGCTTTGAAATCACTAAAGGGCAGGTCTTTTTTTCTCGAGCTGCTCACCGAGCACATTATTTCTGAATTGCTCAAGGCATTACGGCTAACACGATGCAATATAATTTTCTCAGGTGGAGGCCATTTCTATATTCTTTCTTACAATACCGAAAATGCACTTCTTGCAGTAGAAGAGGTTAAGAAACATGTAAATGAGTATCTGTTGAACGAATTCGGAGGAGACCTCTTCCTTAACCTCGAAACAGAAAGTTTTCATCCAGACATATTTATGAATTCATCAATGCTATGGGGTAATTTATCGGTAAAATTAGAGCAATCGAAGAAGAAAAAATGGCAACAAAAAATCGAAGAAGTTCTTGCCGTAAGAATGCCCCACTGCGACTGCCTTACGAAATACTGTGAGGTTTGTTTCCGTGAGGATAAGGCTCTTAAACCCCTCCTGAGAAGCGATGATGTCGTATACGAATCGATTTGTGATTCGTGTAGCGATCAATTCACCCTTGGCGAGGCGCTTAAGGAATTATCCGAAACATCAGAGCCCGTAATCTGCAAGTTTGATTCTGAACCAAACATCTTTTCGATCAAAATCGATAATGCTTTCTACTTGCTTGGGAGCGCTAAGGATAATTCATTGCCCACTGATCCTGTAGCTGTATACCGCATCAATGACCTCTCGGCGCAACACTACAACCACCCTGGGTCAATATATTTTCCGGTTGGGATATACCAGCACAAAAAATTTGAAGAATTGTCTCAGGCCGCGGAGATTTTTGGCATCAACAGGATTGCCGTATTACGGATGGATGTGGACAACCTCGGCAAAATTTTCTCGGATGCAGTGCCCGAAGAGCATAGAACGTTCTCGCGTATGGCATCTATTTCGAGAGGGCTAAACGATTTTTTTAAATATCACCTCAATACAGTAGTTACTGGGGTTGAAAAAAATGGGTTCGCAGAAGCCTTAGATACAGTAAATAGAGAAATCAAAAACCATGGAAGGATGCTCACAATTGTCTATTCAGGTGGTGATGATCTCTTCATAGTCGGGCACTGGCTCGATGTCACCGAGGCTGCCTTTGACATTCACAAATATTTTCAAAGATATACAGGCAATCCTTGTGTAACCATCTCTGGAGGTATTGCGGTAAATCATCATAAATATCCAATCTACCAATACGCGAGAGCCGCAGAGAGAGCTGAGAAAATGGCAAAGAATTTCAAGGATAGTAATACGGCCAAGAATGCAATTACGCTTTTTGATACAAGAACATTCCCATGGGATGGAGCCACTGCTATCTTAAACAAGGTCTCTCTGTTCTCCAAATTTCTCCAGTCAGAAAAAGACCATCTTGCCATAGATGAAAGGACTTTACCAAAGATGTTTTTTTACCGCCTCATCGCGCTTGCCAAAAGGTTCAATGAGGAAGGATCGTTTGTTCTCCCCAAAGCAGCCTATCTCGTCTCAAGGGCAAGATTCGGCAAGGATCACTTGGAAGATGAACTCAAAATAAAGGAGGTTATTATGACTAACAATAAAGAAGAGTGGCAAGCTACAGAGGCAGCAGCGATGTGGATTTTAATGCTTACAAGGAAAGGAGGAGAGAGCAATGAACGATGGTAGGTATCCACCGAAACATGGAGCTCCGAAAGGTGAAGAATACAAAAAATCCTCTACGAGCAATATTAGGCAAAAGCTCGAAGGCTTTAAAAATATCGGTTTGTCAAAGATTTCAGGAGAAGACCTTGTAAATATAGCACAAGAAATGGGGAAAACCTTGAAAGATCGCGGACTCAAAACCACTCAAATAAGAAAGTTTTTGGATGGAATGAGAAAACTTGAGGTACAGTTCAAGAAGGGTAAAGACTTTAACGCTGACAGCGTTATTCTTCTGAAGCCAAAACTTGCTTACGCCGCTGGACGAAACCCGGAAGTAAGACCATTGATGGATATTCTTGAACCCGCAATTACGGCTGCTGGAAAAACATATCAGGACTTTACTAAGCTGTTATCTCTAGTTGAGGCAATTGTGGCATACCACAAATTTTATGGCGGTAGTGATTAAGAAAGGAGAACACAATGGATAATAGAAAAGACCTTTTAGGAAAGGCCATCTTCAAGGGAAAACTCATATGTGAAACAGGGATGCATATTGGAGCATCAAAGGATAATATGGAAATTGGTGCGATAGATTCTCCGGTTGTCAGAGACCCTATAACACGAGAGCCGTACATACCGGGTAGCTCGTTAAAAGGCAAAATGAGAATGCTTCTTGAAAAAGCCCTCATGAAAAACCCTAATCGTTCCATCGGCAAAGACGTTAAAGTTCATGTTTGTGACGACTTTGCAGCCGCGCTGAATTGCGAGGTTTGTAGAATATTTGGTTCTACAGGTCATGGAGAAGGTAGCAACAACTTCCCAGCCAGACTTATTGTGAGGGACCTACATCTGACACAGGAGAGTGTCCAAAGGCTTTCAGGAATTGATACTGGACTTCAATATACTGAGTGGAAATTTGAAAATGCAATAGATCGGGTAACCTCTGCCGCAAATCCACGACAAATTGAGAGGGTTCCCAGAGGTACGGAATTTAGTTTCGAGATTATTTACAACGTCGAAGAAGCTACTCATTTAGATCGCGATTTCAAGAACATAAAACTTGCTCTCGATCTGCTTCAGCTGGACGCGATTGGAGGACATGGTTCACGAGGGTACGGTAAGGTACGACTTGACTTCACGGTCATTGAGGCAATGACTGTGGGTTATCTAAAAGATAAAACGCCTCGTGAACACGCACAAATTAAAGACTTTGAAGCCGTAGCAGATATCATTGGCATCTTTAACGACAGCAAATCATAGGAGCAGGTATGCAAACCTATTTATACAAGCTCAACTTTCAAGGTCCAACCCACTTTGGCGAAACCGGCATTGACCTTGAAAACATCTCTGAGCGTATCACTTCTGATACTCTTTTTTCAGCACTTGTCAATTCGATACGCACCATAGATGGGATGAAGGTAGCCACTGATTTCGTCAATGGATTCGTCAATAATCCACCATTTCTAATTAGTTCTCTGTTTCTCTATCGAAAAAATAAATTCTTTCTGCCCAAGCCAGCCAGTGATGAACATATAACAGAAGATGTCAAAAGAGAAATGGGCAAAGAATTGAAGAAGCTTACATGGCTTACTTCGGAGAACTATCTGAAGTGGATATCGGGAAAAGCAATTGACAAATCAGATATCGGCAGAATGACAATCGAACATGATGAATATAAAAAGTCTTTTAAAATAGAAATCAGGCCTCGTGTATCTTTGGACAGAACAACTCAAAATAGTAATATTTACCATTGTGGGTACGTTCATTTCGAAAAAGATGCAGGACTTTATGGTCTTGTAGCCTTTCAAGACGAAAAAAATGTAGTTTTGTTCAAAAAGACCCTTGAAACTCTTGGAGAGATAGGGGTTGGTGGAGAAAAAACCTATGGGGCTGGCACATTTCATGTTGATGTGTTTCAGAAGATCGCATCACCCTTCACGGAAATTTTTACATCTCCCTCCTCACGGTACTTTCTTCTCTCTCTATACCATCCTTCGCCAGAGGAAATACAAACACTCCAACCAAAATTATGCGCTTACGGGGTTGTAAGAAAGAAAGGGTGGATAGCCACAGGAAGGAACACGCTGCCTCTAAAGAGAAAATCAGTTGGATTCTTTACAGAGGGTTCTGTTTTTTTAGACCGTGTGCGAGGATGCTTGGTCGATGTAACACCGGATGGAGACCACCGCAGTCTTCTCGAACATAAAATCTATCGATACGGATACGCCTTCACAGCACCGATGAGAATGGGAGGTAATGATGGATAATCCTTTCTATGAGCTGAAAAAATGTAGGCTCATTACAACATCTCCGATACATATCGGGAGCGTTGAACAAAGGCTCACGCCTTTTGAATACATTCGATCGAATGACAAGGTCTTTTTCACTTCAGATGATAAACTCTCGCATTTCCTTGCAAAAAATAATGCAATAGACTCATATGTAAGGTCCGTAAACCTCGAGGGTCACAGATTTAGACTAATGAGCTTCCTCAAAGAAAAGGGGATCAAAGTCACCGATCAGGACCTTCTTGACCTTAGCAGTTACAGGTATGCTGTCGTAATTGGGGATTACACTAAGATGCAAGACATCAGGCCTTTTATTAGAGATGGAATGGGAGAAACATATATCCCTGGGACCTCGTTAAAAGGTGTTTTTAAGACAGCGGTTCTATACAACTTATTGAGTAGACTAAAATTAAAGGATGCGAGTGAGTTTGCTCAAACTGTTGAGAAAAAAATTAAAGATGATATCGCAAACCAATCGAAGAAGAAAGCCTTCTTTTCATGGGGAATTGATAAGTGGTTTGAATCTTTCCAACTAAATGGCAAGAGCGGATCACCGAATACAGATTGGTTCAGAATGCTCCACGTTACCGATGCGTATCCCGTTGAAGAGGTCAGGACGAACATCTTGCCAATATCGATACTAAAAAAGGAGAACACGGGTTGGAAACTGAAGACCGAAGGTCCTGGAATCAATACTCTCATATGGGCTGAATGTGTACCAAAGAGAACTACTTTCGAATTTCAGATTTCTTGGGACAGGAAGCTTCTGGAAACCTTCAAAGCCCAGAACACAAACACAATGCTTCCTGAAAACCTTGATGAAACCTTGGCCTGTATCGAGCATTGGGCAAAAGCTATAAAGTTGTTTGAAGAGAGCTTTTCTACGGGGCATCCCCTAGAAAAATGGTATCAGCAGAAAGAAGGTAGCTTTCGCATCGGATTTGGTTCTGGAATGGTTTCAACAACAATAGCTTTATTGCTCCCTGAACCGCTAAGGAAACAAGTCAGAAACTACTCCGGACTCAACAGGGGAGATGACGATGCACCCAAATCTCGGCGAGTGTGGTTTAATAAGGAGCAGACAACTCCCCTTGGCTGGGCTGTTATCGAGGTTCTTCCTTTCGACGCAACAAAGGGTTTATTCAGCCGATCTTCAGAAAGGAAAGCAAGCCATCCATCTCCTGGCGATCAGGCGCCCAAACAGACCCAGTCTGTTGGTGAGAAGCCAGTTCAAAAGATTATACCACAACAGATTACCTGGCAGGGAGCTACTCTTACTTTTTCACCAGGCAACAAAACACTTATTGCCGCATACCAGAATAAAAAAGCCGAGTTGCAGATTGGCGATGAAAGGTCCATCGTTCCAGCAGCACTCTATAAGACGCTTTTTGAAAAAAGGAAGGGTGTACAAATAGATGTTGTCGTTGAGCCTATAGGCAATGCTTTCAGGATCGTAAAGATAGGGATAAGCGATTGATGTTAATCTCATGACGCTCCGGAACGTCTTATTGTGTACACAATTGTTGGCACACAATGATCAACCCTGTTTACTTGAAGCTGGAGGTTATCCGATGAAGATTGCAGCCATTCGAGAATTCAGGAATAAAGCAACAGCATGCTCCTCGCAGCCGCACAGAAGGAGAAGCTCAAAACCATCGACCCAGAAAAAAAATGATTGTTTACGGGGGACATTGACAATAAAGTTATGAAAAAATTTCCGATGCCTTTCTTAACATTCTTTCGAAAATACGCTACACTATAACATGCAGTAGATGTATTGGAGGTATTCTATGCAGCAATTTAAACGAATCACCTTTTCTCCGGAAATCATGGGTGGCCAGGCGTGCATTAGAGGTATGAGAATCCCTGTTTCCTTAGTAGTAAATCTCGTTGCCAATGGCATGACCACAAACCAGATAATAGAAGAATATCCGGACCTTGAAGCCGACGATGTCAAGGAGGCACTCTTTTATGCCTCGTGGCTTACTCGAGAAGAGCTGCATCCTGCAACAAACTAATACGCCATGAAGTTCCTTGCAGATATGGGTATAGCTCAGTCCACAGTAAAATGGCTCTTGGAACAGGGACATGCGGCCTCTCATGTCAGGGACCTCCATATGCACCAGGCGAGCGATGAAGAGATTATTGCAAAAGCAAAACAGGAAGGAAGCATAGTCCTCACGTGTGACCTCGATTTTGGCGACATCATGGCAGTTACTGGTGATAAATCACCGGGCATTATAATCTTCAGGTTAGAAAATAGCAAACCGGATAATATCAACAAACGGCTGAAACAGGTACTGCAAGAGTCCTCTGCTTCATTGCATAAAGGCGCTCTTATAATTGTGGAAGATGCAAGACATCGGGTAAGACTGCTTCCAATCTGAACAGAAAAGTGGATAATATTTGGTTCTGAATAATACGTATGGAAGTTTATTCGTTTGGCAGGAGGGGCCATGAAGAAAATCCTTGTCTCACTTATTAGCGAACAGACAGTCCCAAACGTACTGGTAGCCAATCATTTCAAGCCTGATGTCTATTGGTTTGTCACAACGAAAAAAATGGAAAAAGAAAAGCGTACGGATTCGACCATCAGGGCATTAGAGCTAAGAGGCCATCATCTCTCAAGCACCAACATGGTAAAGTTTTTCGTTGACCAAGACTCAATCACCCATTGCATAGAAAGGTTCGAGGAAGAGGTTGATTCCATCGGAGAGGAAGTGAATTATTGCGTAAATATAACAGGCGGAAACAAGGTCATGGCCCTGGGCGCAGTCGAGGTTTTTCGAAATATCGGAGAAAAAGTAATCATAGGCTATATGCCCTTAGGCAAAAATGAATTTATCCAGGTTTATCCAAGAAAAAAACCATTCAAAACATTTTTTCTTGATACGAAATTATCCCTCAGAGAATATCTTGCGTGTTATGGCTTTACGATTCGAAACCTCGATGATCTTACAAGAATAAGGAAGTTGGCTCTTGAGCGAAAAGAATTGTCAGAGTGGATACTATCAAACTACGAAAAGCTCAGAGGCTTTCTCGGCTTCATGTATACATGCCTGGGACAAAAAAGAAAAGAGAAAAAGTATTTTCTATCTGAGGTTTTTGATCGTCATCTTTCCGAAACGGAGCGTTCCTTCGCGAAACAGCTTGGTATTGAAATTTTTGACAGACGTCTTCAAAAACAGTTCAATAAGGATGAAATCCATTACATTACAGGAGGTTGGCTCGATGAGTATGTGTATAATGTTGTTGCAGAGTTAGTCACCCTCAATATAGCCAACGACGTGCTCCTCAACATACAAATACAGAGCGCACATGGCGCTGACAGTGAGCTTGATGTCGCCTTCATGAAGGATAACTCTTTTTATCACATCGAATGCAAGACGCTCGGCGACCAGGAAGAACAGGCCATTGTACGTGATGAAATATATAAAAAAGGTGCGATATCCACCCTCCTGGGTAAAGGGACAAAAAGAGCTATTATTTGTACGACATTAAATTCAGTGAAAGACAATGTCAAACGGAGGGCTGAAGACTACGACCTTGAAGTACTGAGCATAACGGAAACAAGAAATCTGAAAGAAAAATTAATGACCGGATTCGGGTTAGCATAATGAGTAAGGAAAACATCATTGACGTTGAATCTTTGTTCTCGTCGAACGCAAAGCTCATAAATCTTGATGTTTATGTGCGGAGAGCAAAGAAGCTCGCTGGTGAAGGTAATGTCGTTGTACTTACCGGTCAGGGGCCAATATGGCTCTATCTGAAGATCGCCCATGCCCTGCATGGAGTAGCACGGAAGCTGATTTACCGGTCACCCGTCACGGGTGACGTTGTCATCTTCGACCATTCGCCGGATTGATATACCGTGGCCCTCTATGCGCACCCGATCAGGCTTTGTAAAGCTTTAAACCCGGAATACTTTCAAAATGCTTATCAAGGGTAAAGACCGACAGACCGAATTCAATCGCTATCACGGCGAGAAGAATATCAGATATTGGCAAAGTCACCCCTTTCTTTTTCATAGCCTTGGAGAGTTCACCCGCCTTGCGCCAAAGCAGGACAGACATCTCAACGTAGTTGAGACCGGTAAGTTGTGAGATTATACGATCCTTCTCAGCTTCTGACTTAGCCCCTTGAACAAGTTCAAAAAGGATAACCCCCGAGACCCATACTCTGTCTTTGCTCAATAGTTCAGCTACTACATCACCTGCTGTTGAAGTCTTCTTAAAAAACTCGATCCAGATACTTGTATCAACAAGAATACCCTCATTTGATTTTTTCAAGGAGAGACCCCCTTTTCTTCTGAGCCTTTAATTCACGGTCTTCTTCTTTCTCCCAGTCATAATCAATGTCAACTTTTCCTCTCATTGAAATCAAATCTGCTATTCTTTTTTTTCGAATAATCTCTTTCAACGAAACCACAATGGCTTCGGTTTTTGTTCGCGCTCCGGTAATTTTTTGCACTTCCTCAATCAACTCGTCAGGTATGTTCAATGTTGCACGCATTTATATCACCTCCTTTATATGTATTTATGATATGCTTATAAAAACATACTGTCAAGAGAAATCCCTCTCCCCCTGAAGAAACGTTTCTGAAATATTTCCTTTGCTGACAAAGCGTTCTCGCCGTTCTACAATAAAAGTCAAGGAGGAAAAAGAGCGGGAAATGAGCAGAACACTCTACCTTATAGCCTATGATATCTCGCACCCAAAGAGGCTCAACCGGGTACGCCACTTCCTGAAAGGCTATAGCACGGGAGGACAGAAATCAGTGTATGAATGCTTTTTGACCGACTGGGAGCTTGCAGAAGTGTCGGAAGGTCTTGCTGAGCGTATCAAGGATTCGCAGGACCGGATCCACATCTTCACAATGGACGGACGGAGCAAAACGCACACCCTCGGCATAGCGGTTCAGCCGAACGATCCGGCATACTTCTATATCGGGTGATTGTCGTGGCCCGACATCCGTTGTCCGTGACCGTGGACCACATATATGGTAGCGTAAAATAATTACCAAGCTCTGTAAATAACAGCAAAGGGGGAAATATGAAAGTAGAAGATTTAGATGTTTTCAAATTAGCTCATGAACTTACACTTGAGATCTATAAAATCACAGAGATGTTTCCAGAGAATGAACGATATGGATTAACATCTCAAATGAGACGTGCCGCAATGTCTATCGGTTCAAATCTGATGGAAGGATCTCACCGATTCAGCAAAAAAGAATATAAATATTTTATTGGTATTTCACGGGGATCAGCCGGAGAGCTAAAATATCAACTATTTTTGTCAAAGGACTTGTCATACATAAATATTGACACGTTTGAAAAAGTCAACACCAATATAGAACGGGTTAGCATGATGCTCTCAAAGATGTATAGCGCTCTCGATAAATAAATTTTCGAACACGTACAACGGAAACGGATAACGGATACCGAAATGGGTACACTCTACATCGATCGGAAGGATATTCAGGTAAAACTCGATGGGAATGCCCTCGCCTTTTATGCAAAGGGAGAACGGGAGGGTATGGTCCCCATCGCACCCCTGAAACGGGTAGTAATCGTCGGCTCCATTACCCTTGAGTCGTCTGTCCTCAACAAGCTGTCTGACCAGGGCATCACGGTACTTTTTCTCTCCGGGCGCAGCAACAGGTTTCACGGCATGCTTCATGGCAGGCTTCACAACAATGGTCTTCTCCGCATCAGGCAATACGAGAAATCGCTTTCCTCTTTTGCGCTCGAATACTCCGTTGAGATTATCCAAAGCAAGGTATCGGGGCAAACGGCTTTGCTCAAACACGCTTCTCAGCAGCGTCCTGATCTACGTTTTCCAATTACGACGGCCATGAATGTCCTCCATACGATCAACAAAAAATTGGCAGACCTTTCCATTGCACCGGTCAATTGTGCAGAAAGCAGCGAACAGTGTGATGGCGGAACGGCCTTCCTCCAGAGTCTCGTCGGTCTGGAAGGATCTGCATCGGCAGCATATTTTTCGGCATACACAAAACTCTTCCCTCCCTCACTCGAATTTACGGGCCGCAACAGGAGACCGCCACGGGATCCGGTTAACGCCATTCTCTCACTCTGCTACACAATGGTCCACTTTGAAACGGTGAGCGCGCTTGAGGCAATTGGTCTTGACCCAACCATAGGATTCCTTCACCAGTTCGAATACGGACGGGAATCTCTTGCCTGTGATCTCGTAGAGATCCACCGACCCATGGTTGATGAGTTCGTCTGGGAGCTTTTTCGGGAAAGAAGCCTTACCGACAGAGATTTCATGTATGAGAAAGAAAGGCCGGGCTGTTACCTCAAGAAAGAAAGCAGAAAGAGGTTTTATCCCTGGTATGAAACGTGGGCGAAGAGCCTTCGGCGCCATCTGGCCGATACTGTTCGATCCCTTGCACGGAGGATAATGGATGGAGAGAACCCTCTACCTGAATGAAAAGAAGGGGCTCATCGTCATGCGCGATGGACCTTCACTCTGGATAAAAGAAAAGGACAAAGCAGGCACACGTGTCCCGGCACGGCTTGTCAATATGGTTTTTATTGTGGGAAACATTAAAATGGATGCGGGCACAGTCATGCTTTTTGCAGAAAATAACACGCCGGTAACGTTCATGAATAAGCGGGGTGAAGCCATCGGTGTGGTTATGCCATACAATCATGCGTCACCTGACCATCACGAAGAACAAAAGAGATTCATGAAACGGGAAGAAAATCAGGAAGCCTTTAAAAAATGGATCACTTCTCAACGAAGAGAAGTGCAGATTGCAGTCATGAAGAAGATGAACTGGGAAAAAGCCCAGAACTTTTTGACAAAAGGTTTCAGAGAATGTGACTATGCCGAAATTATCACTCTCCGCCGTTCTTCAAAAGACAGGGAATGGAATACAGTTTACAGCACAATCAATAATCTGATAATGGAGATGATCATTAAGGAAATCATATCATCAAATCTCGATCCGCACATTGGCATTATCAACAAAAACTGCAATTTCGGTCTTGCCCTTGACCTGTACAAAATACTGGAACCGGAATGCGATCTGATGACCATACAATTTTTTACCTCGTGCAGGTGGCACGAGTTTGTTCTGAATACTGATAAAAAATGCACTCTCACCAAAGATGGCTGGAGAAATGTTGTCCATCGCTTTGAAAACCGAAAGCAGGTGATTTCCCATCGTCTCGACATGGTGATTCGCGGCTATTTCGATCTTATGAGGAGCATCATCGTATGACAGCAAACTATCTGGTCTGTTATGATATACGGGATGAAAAACGCCTCATGAAGGTATTTAACACGATGAAAAAACGGGGGCTTCACATCCAATACTCTGTCTTTTACTGTAGACTAACGTGGCGCGAGTTGATAGAATTGAAAGAAAAGCTGAACGATATCATTGATGAGCGAAAAGACGACGTTCGCGTCTACCCCATACCACAGGACATGAAGGTAAAGGTGATGGGGCGCGGCGACAGAATCCCTGAAGGGGTCGATATCTTTTTGACATGAATCTTTCATACCAGAAATATTTCTTTACAATTGAGGCTGAAGATCAGCTAATCCTTCCTTACTATAAGGGCTCTACATTCCGGGGTGCTTTTGGAAGCACTTTCCGGCGAGTTGTGTGCGCCCTGCGAAGGCAGGACTGCACTTCATGTATGCTCAAAACGAGCTGCATCTATGCCTATGTATTTGAGACATCCCCCGGCAACAATACAACCATAATGGGCATGCATTCGTATACACGCATTCCTCACCCCTTTGTCATTGAACCACCCATGGAGCGCGATCGAGTCTACGAACCAGGCAATACAGTATGCTTCGCCCTTATCTTAATTGGAAAGGCATCAGAGTATTTCCCGTATTTTGTATACACCTTTGAGGAAATGGGAAAAATTGGCATAGGAAGAAAACGGGGGAAATACCGCCTCGTTTCGGTGACAACAGATGAAGGTGAATTAGTCTATACGTGTGAAGACCGCACAATACGATCTATTCCTCCAAAGCATGTCTCAATTCCCGACGATTTCCCTCTTTCTCGTACCGGCATTGAATCATTGACCATAAGGTTCATAACGCCAGCACGAATTTTATATGGAAGACATCTGGCTACAATCCCTGATTTTCATATCCTGATCAGGAGCCTTCTGCGCCGCATCGCTTTGCTTGCCTATTTCCATGGGAATAGGCATGAGATGACATGGGATCATAATCGCATTATTGCCACCGCTGAATCAGTCAGAATTACGGTAGATCATACACGGTGGTGGGACTGGGAACGGTATTCAACCCGGCAGAGAGAACGGATGAAGATGGGAGGGATTGTTGGCGAAGTCGAATACAGAGGAAATACTGAACCCTTTTTGCCCATCATAAAGGCAGGGGAAATATTCCACATAGGTAAGGGCACAAGCTTTGGGTTAGGTAAATATACCATTGTTCTGAATGGTCAACGTTAATGACTGCGGATCACGAAAAATAAAAAACATCTCAGAAGCGTTGAGAGATGGATGATCTCTTCGATATCATTGGTCTTTCACTATTTGCCTCGGGAGGAACATGGTGCAGGCTAAACGACGTCCCGTGTGTGCCATTGACAAGCTGTGATCAATACATGATAGACGGCAAATGCCGTTATAGCTCTGATAATCAGGATGATGAAGAAGAAATATTGCGTGAATAAATTTTCAATACCATTCAGAATAATATGGTATATGATATAAAATACGTGAAGTTTTTAGGCTCTTTGAAAAGAGAATATGATGAAAGAAAAAATATTGTGAAACATTTCGGAAATATTTCTGCGGTAGCATTAGGAACAATGAAAAATCTGTATAACCATTCGTGCAACATATCTTACATACAGAACATTTGCATGGGCCGCAGAAAGAAATCAGACCTCATTGAAAAGGGATTGCGACTTTTGTCTCTATACCATCCATGACATTTGTTGTTAGAAAGAAATCAGACCTCATTGAAAAGGGATTGCGACGATTTTTCGACATCCACTATTTGTGACGTCGAATAGAAAGAAATCAGACCTCATTGAAAAGGGATTGCGACAATGGATGGGACTTACCATACTTGTGGTAGCCCCGAAAGAAATCAGACCTCATTGAAAAGGGATTGCGACCTTACCATACTTGTGGTAGCCCCAAATGGGATACCGGCGAAAGAAATCAGACCTCATTGAAAAGGGATTGCGACCCATCCGTCTATAAATCAAGTTTATATTCCAATTTCCGAAAGAAATCAGACCTCATTGAAAAGGGATTGCGACCCTGCTCTGAGATTATCCAGGCATCATTCTGACACCCTGGGAAAGAAATCAGACCTCATTGAAAAGGGATTGCGACGTGTCGTGCGAACGCATATCCTTTCCCACGGCTGTTTTGAAAGAAATCAGACCTCATTGAAAAGGGATTGCGACAATAGTCCACCATCTCATTTATCACCACTGCTCCGCGAAAGAAATCAGACCTCATTGAAAAGGGATTGCGACTCCAGATGGTACAAATCACCATCTGGGTCTATGTCGATGAAAGAAATCAGACCTCATTGAAAAGGGATTGCGACATCTCCTCTGGTTGGCCAAGCTCTATCGTATGCAGGGCAGAAAGAAATCAGACCTCATTGAAAAGGGATTGCGACCTAAACAGGTCATCTCTATGTTGATATTTCTGTGCGAAAGAAATCAGACCTCATTGAAAAGGGATTGCGACCATATGCAGGAATCCATGTACTGCATCTTGCAGAAAGAAATCAGACCTCATTGAAAAGGGATTGCGACTATCAATAACTTCTTCATAGTTCCTCCTTTATGCGAAAGAAATCAGACCTCATTGAAAAGGGATTGCGACTCGTCCTGGCAGGTATTGTTGAATGAGCATCCTGAGAAAGAAATCAGACCTCATTGAAAAGGGATTGCGACCGTACCGGTCTTTTCCGTTTTTATTGGCATTTCTCATGAAAGAAATCAGACCTCATTGAAAAGGGATTGCGACCCAATGACTGTACATGATACACTTGATCCATCATCTGCGAAAGAAATCAGACCTCATTGAAAAGGGATTGCGACGATATGGAGTCCACACGTTTCCGTGTCGTGCGAACGAAAGAAATCAGACCTCATTGAAAAGGGATTGCGACAATTGCAGCCCACGGGAATTTTTGTTGATGATAGGCAAGAAAGAAATCAGACCTCATTGAAAAGGGATTGCGACCCAGTAATTCCTATTATAATAAGAATTTTTAGTTATGAAAGAAATCAGACCTCATTGAAAAGGGATTGCGACGGGGAACCATCCCTTTCAGACCAAAGGCCGCTTGGATAGAAAGAAATCAGACCTCATTGAAAAGGGATTGCGACGTGAATGCGATTGTTAAAGTCTAATAAGAATTTATGAAAGAAATCAGACCTCATTGAAAAGGGATTGCGACTTTCCTTGCTGTCTAAATCGACAGCAAGGAATGTTGAAAGAAATCAGACCTCATTGAAAAGGGATTGCGACCTTGTCTATGCCATTCGATAGAAAAGTGGTGCTGTTGCGAAAGAAATCAGACCTCATTGAAAAGGGATTGCGACCCAGCGTTGCTTCAATCAAGTAATCAGCGATTGCACCGAAAGAAATCAGACCTCATTGAAAAGGGATTGCGACACAGCGCAGAGGCGATTGTTCTACACTTAGTCTTATGAGAAAGAAATCAGACCTCATTGAAAAGGGATTGCGACCTCTCTACATCCGCACGCATCATGTATATTTTTTGCGGTGAAAGAAATCAGACCTCATTGAAAAGGGATTGCGACGGCGCACGCTCCTATCATTTTCAAGATGGTACAAATGAAAGAAATCAGACCTCATTGAAAAGGGATTGCGACGTCAGTCAGCTTTCCGTCCTTGAGCCACCGATGCAATGAAAGAAATCAGACCTCATTGAAAAGGGATTGCGACGGACATTACTATAATCGTGGTAGTCCCAAATGTGGTGAAAGAAATCAGACCTCATTGAAAAGGGATTGCGACTCCCCCTCGTGGACGAGAGAGTTGTCCGATGCAATTACGAAAGAAATCAGACCTCATTGAAAAGGGATTGCGACGTGCAGAATCATCTCTACCAGTCCCACCTGCGAAAGAAATCAGACCTCATTGAAAAGGGATTGCGACCAATAGTGTTCGCTTTCATTGTCAAAAGAGTTTTCGAAAGAAATCAGACCTCATTGAAAAGGGATTGCGACTGGTATATCGCTGGCACAGCCAAATCATGGATTGCGGAAAGAAATCAGACCTCATTGAAAAGGGATTGCGACCGGTCGCCGATGACCCTACTGATAGCCTGACGATGGACGAAAGAAATCAGACCTCATTGAAAAGGGATTGCGACTGAGCTTGGTTAACAGGATATTGTTCTTGTAGCATGAAAGAAATCAGACCTCATTGAAAAGGGATTGCGACGGCATCATTTTCAGTAGTATAAATATCTTCAGTGCGAAAGAAATCAGACCTCATTGAAAAGGGATTGCGACGAGTTGGCAAAATAGCAATTATATGCCGATATCCCAGAAAGAAATCAGACCTCATTGAAAAGGGATTGCGACGCGGTGCCGCCGCAACTGTCGCAAATCGGATGTACTGAAAGAAATCAGACCTCATTGAAAAGGGATTGCGACTTAATGGAAGGACCTCACCATAATCGTGGTAGTCCCGAAAGAAATCAGACCTCATTGAAAAGGGATTGCGACTGGGATTGAGAAAGATAATTTTTCGACAGATGGATATGGGAAAGAAATCAGACCTCATTGAAAAGGGATTGCGACCCTGGTATTCGTGGTAAGCGTCTATGCTTGTATTGCGAAAGAAATCAGACCTCATTGAAAAGGGATTGCGACTAATTAAATCAAGATAAGTTAGTGTACTTTCTGAAAGAAATCAGACCTCATTGAAAAGGGATTGCGACACCAATAGCAGATTATTCCATCGGTGCTGACCCGAGAAAGAAATCAGACCTCATTGAAAAGGGATTGCGACGAGAATACGACCAAGTCTCTTGTGACCAGCTTTGGGGTGAGAAAGAAATCAGACCTCATTGAAAAGGGATTGCGACCTACTGCGCTCAATCATTTTTTCGTACGCCGCGAAAGAAATCAGACCTCATTGAAAAGGGATTGCGACATTGATGACATCGCGATATACATCAATAGCGCAGTGAAAGAAATCAGACCTCATTGAAAAGGGATTGCGACAGATACTCGCGCCGTCTTTCCCATGCCCAATATGGGTGAAAGAAATCAGACCTCATTGAAAAGGGATTGCGACTCATCATATAACAGGGGTTTAGACCCATATCCGAAAGAAATCAGACCTCATTGAAAAGGGATTGCGACGATGCCATTTTTAAGGTCAAGTGCTGCCTCAGTTGCAGCGAAAGAAATCAGACCTCATTGAAAAGGGATTGCGACCTGACATACGGCCTCCCCTCTTTCTCACGGTCGAAGTTGAAAGAAATCAGACCTCATTGAAAAGGGATTGCGACGATCTAAAGGCCAAGCGATTAACATGGTTACCTGAAAGAAATCAGACCTCATTGAAAAGGGATTGCGACATTTCACCCCGATAATCAGTTTCATCCTGTATCGAGAAAGAAATCAGACCTCATTGAAAAGGGATTGCGACTCAGCATACCTTTTACTCCTTTCCATCATCCTTTGAAAGAAATCAGACCTCATTGAAAAGGGATTGCGACGCTTCAATGACTCTGCATAGAAATAGATGCGCTTCGATGAAAGAAATCAGACCTCATTGAAAAGGGATTGCGACCCCTAACATATCCACCTCCTTTCACGGAAAATATTGCCGAAAGAAATCAGACCTCATTGAAAAGGGATTGCGACATGGCGATTTTGCGACCGAGTGCAGGTTTCGTGCCCGCGAAAGAAATCAGACCTCATTGAAAAGGGATTGCGACTACATTGTTACCAAGATACTCCGGTTGGAACCCAGTGAAAGAAATCAGACCTCATTGAAAAGGGATTGCGACTCCGTTTTTATTTGCATTTTTCATGCCTGTTTCGTGAAGAAAGAAATCAGACCTCATTGAAAAGGGATTGCGACCACTTTTCCCACGCATTATTCCAGCTTCCATCGAAAGAAATCAGACCTCATTGAAAAGGGATTGCGACTCTCAAGCTCGACACCAATGTATGGCTCATTGATGTGAAAGAAATCAGACCTCATTGAAAAGGGATTGCGACCATATACTGCATCGGGTTGTTTGATTATTAATCAGAAAGAAATCAGACCTCATTGAAAAGGGATTGCGACCCTGATGAGTTGTTGATTTCTTTCAGTGCGATATGGAAAGAAATCAGACCTCATTGAAAAGGGATTGCGACTCATTCTGCACCCCCTATGTTGATATTTCTGTGCGAAAGAAATCAGACCTCATTGAAAAGGGATTGCGACGCCTCGTGGCGATCTTCTTCGTTTTTATTCGCTGAAAGAAATCAGACCTCATTGAAAAGGGATTGCGACGTCTGGAATAATGCATACTTATGAGCGATAGAGAAAGAAATCAGACCTCATTGAAAAGGGATTGCGACTTCTGAGCGACACCACGCCATTGTCTTTCCAAATCGAAAGAAATCAGACCTCATTGAAAAGGGATTGCGACGCAAGCGTGCAGGGGTGACTCACCAACTCGAAGCCAGAAAGAAATCAGACCTCATTGAAAAGGGATTGCGACTTTCGTATGGCTGTTCAGGGCAAGCTTACTGGGGAAGAAAGAAATCAGACCTCATTGAAAAGGGATTGCGACTGGGAATCTTGTTGTTGATATGTCTAATTCTCCTTTAGGAAAGAAATCAGACCTCATTGAAAAGGGATTGCGACTCGCCACAATAGTCCACCAGCTCATTTAGCACCACTGCGAAAGAAATCAGACCTCATTGAAAAGGGATTGCGACGAAGAATGGCAGACCGAATTGACTACTAATAATCGAAAGAAATCAGACCTCATTGAAAAGGGATTGCGACGAGATTATCCAGGCATAATTTTGACAGCCTGGAAATGAAAGAAATCAGACCTCATTGAAAAGGGATTGCGACTAATGTCAAACTTAGCTGGGATTTCCAATGAAACCCCGAAAGAAATCAGACCTCATTGAAAAGGGATTGCGACGCTTCTTCTTTTCTTAACATTTTGTCCTCCTCTTCTAATGAAGTTTGTCAAGCATATACTTACAATCTGTTAAAGCTCCTTTTGTTGTGGTGGCCTCCTGCCTTTTTATATCCCCTTTACCTAACCTCT
>JGI11944J13513_1000129_pt1 | contig 83545 bp, 76 predicted proteins | sample TerdegcoTASludge_FD_13513 | JGI IMG/M metagenome (IMG submission 13513) | reverse complement strand
TTGCTGGACTTCCTTTTTCAATTTGCGAGCATCGATCTTTTCCATGGGGACAGTATAACTCATTATGCTGTAATATTCAAGTATTTAGTTGCCGAGGTAATAGAACGCACTGATATACTATCTTCTGCCAAGATACGCTATGCCGGTAACCTTGAGTAATGCAGTTCATCAGGAATTGGAGAAGTGGGTGAACGATCATCGCACCCTGCAGCACGTTTCACAGTTGTGCCGTATCGCTTTAGATGCTGCAAACGGTCAGAAGGATCACGATATCGCTGAAGCCATGACGATCAATGGAAAAGATCCAGCCGGGTTGTGCTGCACGGTATCAATCTCGCAAATAAGGAAAGGACGACTCCAGTCGTTTATGAGACACTTCATTTAGGTTGGTCCTTGGGGGTGGTTCGCCCGGTCTGCGCGGCGGGGAACAGGGAGGAATTCTACCGAGGGCTGCCGACGCACCGGTTGCGGGTACATGGTCATGAGTTGGAGTATTTCCCGGGGCATATCAGAACGTACCTTAAGGCCCATGCGCTTCGCCTCATCGAAGGTGATGGGATAATCATGGGTCCAGGTACCTGTGCTCAGGAGGTTGGCGAGCTCCGCAGCCTTCTCAGCAGACTGCGTGCGAAGAAGCAGTTCTTTGACCGCTTCCCGCAGTTGGTTCACGGCTTTTTCGGCGACGTCCGCCAGGATAAGAGTCTGATCGTCAATCTCGTCTATCGGTTTCCTGGACACGACCTTCAAAAGAGAAGCAGCCGGGTGTTGGCCCAGCTGTGGATCGACCGGTCCCAATACGGCATGGGGCGACATAACGATTTCGTCGGCCGCCAGGGCGATGAGAGTGCCTCCCGACATGGCATAGTGAGGCACAAAAACAGTCACCTTGCCCTTGTGTTTGTTGACTGCACGGGCAATCTGGAGGGATGCCAAAACCAATCCACCGGGAGTATGAAGAACAAGATCGAGGGGCACCTCGGGATCGGTCATTTCGCACGCCCGCATCACATCCTCCGCGTCGTTGACGTCTATGTACCGCATCAGTGGAAAGCCGAGGAGACTCATGGTTTCCTGTCGGTGGACCAGGAGGATGACCCGTGAATTTCTCGTGCGTTCAATGAGCCCCAATTGACGTTGGCGCGAGCTCTCGAGAAGTTTTTGCTTAATCACCGGTTGAAGCGCCACCAAGACGAAAAAAAACCATGCCAAATTCCCTACGTCCATGCACATCCTCCTGATATGTTTTGCAGTTCCATCTACAAATACCTTGTCCAAGCCTGCTCGGGAAAGAATTCGTCCGGTTCATTCCGACGTGGCCTGACCCGCCTTGGCAATAAGAACAGCCGATGGAGAACAACCCCGGAGACAAATCCCCCCACGTGCGCCCAGAATGCTATTCCGCCTACGTTGCCCGGTGAAAGGAGTGTCAAAGTTGCACCAAACATCTGACTCAAGAACCAGAACAAGAGATAGGTAACAGCCGGGAGCTGAAAGAAGACGGGAAGGAAAAACACGGGGACAAGCGTGATGATCCGGGAAAAGGGGAAGAGAATCATATACGCCCCAAGGACCCCGGCTATGGCCCCCGAAGCGCCTACGGCCGGTACAGACGAGTCCTGATTGGTAAACCAATGAACGAGGCCTGCTGCCACGCCCGTGAGCAGATAGAAAACGAGAAACCGAACTCTTCCCATGCGGTCCTCCACGTTGTCGCCGAAAATCCAGAGTGTCCACATGTTGCCGATGACATGCATCCAACCCCCGTGGAGAAACATGCTGGTGAGGAAGGGCCAGTAATCGTCCGCCGGAAATCGGAGGGCAAGGGCCCAATCAGGATGGGAGTACCGGGCAGGGACCATCCCGAAGAGATAGAAAAGGCGTGTCAGCTCCTCGTGGTCCAGGGTTAATTCAAACAAGAATACGATAGAGTTGATGCCTATGAGCATCCAGGTGACCACGGGTGGAGAATGACTCGGTATGGTATCCCGAATAGGGAACATAGGCCTTACTTTAGCGACCGCTCGACCAGGACAAGGGCGGACGTAGTTCCCAGAGAAAAAGCCTCCTTCACGACGCCTGTTACCTTTATGTTCTGACCCTTGGCCGGCAGGGGTCTGTCGGTTACCACGCTGATTTCTCCTGAGCCATCACGGACAGTGAAGTATCTGAGAATGAAGAGAGAGAAGACTTCCGTAACCTCGCCGGAAATCGTGACCTCTTTGCCTGCGTAATCCCTTGGGTGACCTGTTATGTCGCCGATCTTAGTTGTGCCGATCCCACATGATATCAACGAGAAATTAAAAAATCCCAACAAAATAATGCTCGTGATTTTGGAATTTCGCTTTACAGTACACATGATAACCACTTTTTTTTCTCACCATACAAAAGTTCGCAAATCGATTCAAAAGAAAATAAGTGGTTTTTGATCTTCGCCCAACGCCCAATGTCAAACATATATCGCTTACCCTCTTTAGCTGCCAGCCTTCATCTTTTTAAAGAAACTTCGACCCGCTTTTATCAACACAAAAACAATAAAGGCTATTACCAGTACAAAGCCAATAATGGGGAGTATAATGGCGAGAATGGCAGTGACGACTGAACCGACGAGTTCAAGGGTGGAGACAGCTGGATTCCCTATGCCTCCTGTAAAAAAAGACGATTTTGCCCTGAGAGCGGTTGTGGCGCCCTGAAGTAGTCCGGCAATCCCTCCGCCGGCTATGATTGCCACCATCCATTTCAATGACGGCGGCATATCAGTAATAACTGATGCTGTCGCGATGGTGCCTGCAAGGATAGACACTGGCGACGCAATTGCATCCATCATATTATCAAGCCACGGGACGTAGTAGGCAATTATCTCTACGATGGTTGCTGAGGCAAAGGCGACCATAGCGTAGTGACCGCTCATCCATTCGAATCCCGGCGCAAGGGTTATGAGGCCATATTTTGTGGCTACGCTTATGGCAAGAAGGGGCACGAAAATCCTGAACCCGCATGCTGCGCTCAGACCTATGCCAGTGATAACCGCAAGTATCATTTCCATTTGATTCATCGTGTAGGAGCCTCGCTAACGAATCATCATCATTGTCCTTCAATTTTGAAATAGGGTCAACAAAAAAACGTCTGCTCTTACTGCGATGGTTCCTCGTGATGAGAATTCGATGCAAGGTTCTCAATGGGCTTGTCGATAAAGCTGGCCAATTCTTCTGCTGCATTCACTGCCATCGCATAGTTGGTAAGATAAATGATATTCAGCATGTTCTTCGAACCAGGGCTGCACAGGTTGATGAGAAAAGTGTCGGGAGAATGTCTGTCTCCTGCCCGAAATTCTATCCGAACCTTTTCGAAGTTGTCCAGGTTGTATTCCTTTTTTTTCATGGGAATGAGAAGGCCCCACCATTGTGATGCCACGCGTGTTCGGCGATTAATAGCAAGGCCGCTGCGGCTGAGCATGAGGATAAAGCCAACAACGGCAAAGAGTGGTCCTAGGGGAAGCAAAAGAGCCATAACAATGGGACCCCCCTCAAGCTCAACCGGAATGATGCCAAAAGGAATCTGTGTGACAAAGAGACCAACGAGAAAGAAGGGCAAGCCAAGCAGAACAAGGCGTCCTCCACCTTTTTTTCGTTCAATGATATCTGGGCCACGATTCATGAAAATTATAGATTTAAAAGCCATGCATTCATTTTCGAACAATCTGGATTAATTTTCAACGGTAGATTTGATAGAGCTATCTTCCGCCTGTTGATTCGCTCATACCCATTTTGAAAACATCACAATTTTTAAAAACAAAGCATGGATTTTTGCTTTTTGAATCATTAAATCTTAATAATGTTGGTAGGAATTATTGAGAATTGAATGTTTTTAAGTTCATGAGTACAATTTGGGGATGGGTTCCATGATGCTTATTATTCTGTTATAAAGTTAACTCTGCCGGGCAAAGAACCAGTACGAGTCAGTTAGTCTTTCTTTCCAAACAACTCCGGAGAAATCTTTGCTTTGCTCAGCAGAATAGTAGACACAGAAGGGTTGGACAATACACCAACGAGACTTCTTCCGGGCATGGAAATTCAACAAATTGTGTATAATCAGAACCTTTGCCGCTGAAGCTATTTCTGTATGCTTTTCGGTTCTTTATCCTGTTTTTCTTTTAAATTCTTTTCGAGTTTAATGGCCTTCTGCTTCTGTTGTTTGTCTCTATTTTTCTTTCCGCCTCTGTCTCCCATTCTTTTACCTCCTGACGTATTCTTCTCGCGGGAAAGCGAGGATAAATACTGCAATTACCGTCATCTAGTACCGCAAAATGACGGATGTATTTACAAGTGAATCGGTTGGTATCTACTAATCATCTAAGAGCTTACCTCTCCGTCTCGCTCCGGCTGATACAGGATCTTAAGTACTTTATATCGCCTTGTACCTGCTGGAACCTCCCACTCAATTAAATCCCCCTCTTTATATCCAAGCAGGGCGGTGCCAATAGGCGCAAGAATGGAAATTGCGTTCTCGACCATGCCAACCCTATTCGGGAAAACGATGGTGTATGTCTTCTCCTCTCCCGAATCCATGTCCTTTATCTGTACTGTTGAGTTCATTGTTATTATGTCTGGAGGAATTTTTTTGGGGCTCACGATGTTGGCGTAGGACAATTCTTCCTCCAGGTTTTCCAGGTGTGCGGCATCCAGCGTGCTTCCTATCTTGATAAGATGCTCCAGTTGTTCCGCATCATGCTCGGTGATGAACAGGTACCGTGTCTTTTGTTTCATACCGCCCTCCTCAATTCCTGTTTTTTTAAATTGCCCCGTCTCTGTTTAAAACTTCTGAATTTCTGAATGTGTTGTATGTATCGTGGTCCAATGGGTAATCCCATGATCCGGTCCGGTGAACAATCTTCCCGCCGAAACCTGTTTTAAATCGATAAAGTCCAAAAAATGGGTGAGCCGGATCTTCCGTTGGTGAAACAGCTCCCATGTCATAGGTGCGGCATCCCCTGGAACGCGCCAAGCGCATACCACCCCAATGAACAGCGTAGGGGCCCATGAGGTTTCTTTTTTCACTCGATGAAGCACCGAAGAGGTAAGTTGCCGTCCTGCCGCTAATGGTGATGATTGCACCCGCAAGAAGATCTTCCTCCTGGGCGGCGAACAACAAATGAACCTCTGATGAATCTGGATCACAACCGAGGGCAGAGAAAAGGGCAAGGAAATATTCATACTCGCACAGGTAGAAACCATTTCGTGCCGCTGTCTTCCGGTACAGGTCGTAAAATGCGGGCAGCATCTCAACCGACGCAGTGAATACCCGTACGCCTCTCTTTTTTGCCAGGCGTATATTATATCTTGTCTTGGGCTTCATAGCCTGGAGGATTTTTTCTTCGGGGCGGGAAAGATCGACGACATAGGTATCGGCAAAGGTCATATTCGTGATCGCCTTCTTCAGGTTCCAAGATTCTGTTCCAAAATTCATTCTCAGTTCCCACAAACGTGCTTCAGGCGGGCCAGAGCGTTCTCCCCTTGCTATATCCCGGGCATAGTGCGACTCCCAGGGAAGGTCATACCGGATGAAAGCAGGTGTCGGATCGAGATGTCTGACCATTGTGCCGGATAGGGTTTCAAGGAAAAGTCCGTAATCATCCGGTTCCGGAGCGTACTCTGGACCCTGGGGAACATACGCTGCAGAAAATTCATTCCCGAAAGACTTGGTAAGGACAAGGATATCACCGTTCAATCCCGGGGTTGAAAAATCGAAAGCGAGAGCTTTCCAGCCCAGGCGGGATTTCACCTGACTCCAATATGATGTCTGAAAAAGGATGTCCGTGGGGAGTAACCCATACACATCCTTAGGCCGCAGGTCTAATTTCATCTTTTCTCCTATCGTCCGTCCTAATGGTTTTTTATTTTGATTCCATAATCATCCCGATCGTCACAGCGGGTTTTCCTTTTGAACGGCGGATGACGGTAGATATAAGGCGCGCCGGAAATGATGTTCCGTCCTTGCGGATATATTGTTTCTTCATGTCGAAGGAAACGCGCTGCCCGTTTTTTATCTTCAGGTAGGCTGCCTTCTGTTTCTCCACATCATCCGGGTGGGTGAACTGTGTAAAAGGCATCCCGGTAAGCTCTTTCTTGGTATATCCCAAAAGTCTCTGCATCGCCGGGTTGCTTAAAAGAACCGTGCCGTCTTCCACTCTTATTACCGACATGCCGATAGGGGCCCGTTTACAAGCTGAACGCAGTCTCAATATGCCAGCAGATAGTGGTTTCTCACCAATGTGATCCTGCGTTACGTTGAGAAAGGAAAAAATATGTTCCGGATTAGCAAGGTCGATTGCAATGTTTTCCTTGATTACCACTGGGTTTACTGCTGTGTTTTGGAAAATGTTTGTGTTCGTTTCCATATTTTTTCCTCCTCGGTGTGTATTTTTCTTTAAAGAATCGGCTCGTTTCTGTCCCATTCAGATATTGGGTAATTTGTATATCAGTGGATGCCTCCCCTAAGTTATTTTCAGAATAGATAATTACTGTCAGATGCCGCTTTGTAGAGTATTTTCCCGCTTGCATGTCTCATCTGCTCTATCGAGGTATTCTACCATTCGATACCCATCATTAAGCACTTCGCTCAATGGAATAGGTTGTTCTAGATGCCTTACATCTTGGCCTTCTTTAAAGATCACGTAGTTGCCCGTGAGTCTGTGCTGGAGCATTACGAATCTGTGGCCAATGTTGCGGAAATGATCGACCCAGCCTCGTAAACTTTCTTTGACCAGCTGCGGTTTATTGAAGATAAAGCCGCAGAAATCATCCTGTACATATCGATTCATCTCATCTCCCATGGTACCCTTTTGTATAGTCTTCACCAAATGCCGCTGTAGGCCATCCGGCAACCCATATGCCAAAGAGTTGTTTCTCTTCAGTCATGGAATGGGCATCCATTTAATACGAACAGGCCATATCAACTTCATCCCCATACCTCCCTCTATATCAGGAATTAAAGATACGATCTGGGCGACTCCAAAATGGCCATGAGTCCACATGCATACTTTTCATCAATGTCCCGAAGGATATGATATCCAGCCATGGCCTCGCCTCTGTTCCCTGTTATGATATGTGCGACAGCGAGATTGAAGCGGGCCTCCAGGTGATAGGGATTAAGGTCGAGTAACTGGGCCAGGGTTTTGATACAATCACCGTAGAATCCAAGGCGTCTGTATGCAACTGCAAGTCTCAGGTATGCTTCGTAGTTAAGTGGATCCGTTGATATTGCTTTCTGGAATTCCTCTGCAGCCTGTTTGTGACAGCCCATAACCGCTAAATCAATACCCCGGTTCAGGTGGTCTTCGGCCTCTTTTGTCTTTTCTTCCTCAATCTCGGAAACGGGTTCCGACTGTTCAGAGAGCAATCTTCCTTCCTCATCGAAGTTCTTCCTCTGAATCACTCTTCCTTCGAGGTAGATGTCAATACACTGTATTTCCCCTGTCTCGTAATATGTAGTGCAGCTTCCTTCCTTTTTTCCATCTCTGAATGTGCTTCTTTCCCTGGGCATCCCGTTCTGAAAGTATGCTCTGTAATCTCCGTCCAACTTGCCCTCATTGAAGTATGCCACGGTATCAAGCGATCCATCCTCGTAATAGCTTTTATGATCGCCATGGAGTTTGCCCCTTTTGTATGTGCATTCTTCCCGGATCGACCCGCTCTTGTAAAACGTTTTCATTGGGCCATCGAGCAAGCCCATTCTGAAGTTTTGTTCCATCCAGATTGGGCCATCCGGGTAATATGTGTGGCTATGGCCATGAGCTTTATTGTTTGCATACGTAAAGACACGTCGCAGTGTTCCTGCCCAGTAATACTCCAAGACCTTCCCTTCTGGTATTCTGCCAGTCATTACAAGCTGCATTCCATTATCGCACAGAATTTCTTTTGCGATTTCCTTACCGCCGGAGAAGTATGTTATTATTTCCATGCCGTCACAGTTGAATCCGTTTGATACCCTGGTGACTTCTTGCATATTATCGACATTTTTCATGATCCATCCCTCCTGGCGCTATCCTTTATGTTTGGTCTTTTATGGCCTTTAAAGCACGGGTTACAGCCTCATGAAGAGCAGGCACCTCGGGGGCTTTGAGGATATCCTTCATAACCCGCAAGACTGATGATCCGCGAAACGTGGGATAGACCATTGTTTGCCTTATCTTCCTTGGCACAACGACCCGAAGCGCATCGGCAGCAAGGATCCTGGCATTTATGGAAGTATTTTTGTTAATCATGACGGCACAGATATTTTCGATTAACTCATCCGTGGGTTTCCGTATATCAATCGCGAACTCCAAAATCCTTTCTTTGAGCCTCCAGTCCCCGTCTTGTCCGAGAACTCTGCACAGATACTGCTGATAATCGTCTAGGATAAATGCATTTTTCAACTCCTGAAGTTTGTCGAGAGTAATTACCCAATCTCTGTGGTTGTCCAGAAAACTGATGTTCATTTACTCCTCCTTTGCTTCGTTACCAATTACTAAAGCAAACCGCATGCCTCAGAGAAAAATGCATGAAGTCCCTGTAAGTGGTAATGTTTGTTGCAAGGAATATGATTAAAGTGCGGAATAACCGGACAGTCTGTTCGTGGTTATGTTGCATTTTGCAGCTTATGCTGCATTATGCAACGATTTTTAGTCTCTGAATCATTCGCCAAAGAGATGTGCGGTTGATACCAAGGATATCCGAGGCCTTGGCCTTGTTTCCCCCTGTCTTTTCAAGAACTTTTATTATATAGGCTTTTCCGACTTCTTCAAGGGTTTTCAGATCCTCATCGAACACTGCAGGAGGACTATCCAGAGAAGTCCGTACTTTTTCCGGAAGACTTTCGGGGGTGATCTCACTGGCTATTTCAAGGAGTGTGGCTCGCTCGATCACGTTTTCGAGTTCCCTTACGTTTCCCGGCCAGTCGTATGCTTCAAGCATACGCAGTGCCTCTTTCGTTATGCCCGTTATGGGCTTATTGTTCTCGGCGCTGTATTTTCGGAGAAAATGGCTCGCAAGGGCTGCAATGTCTTCTTTCCTCTCAGCGAGGGAAGGCAGTCTAATGGAGATTACATTGAGACGATAATAGAGGTCTGCCCTGAATGCTGATGACCTCATCAACTCTTCCAGGTTCCTATTGGTTGCTGCAACAACCCTGACATCGACCTTTTTTCGTGTTGTTGAGCCAACTGGCTGAATCTCCCCGTTTTCAAGGACCCGCAGCAATACCTGTTGTAGGCGAGGGCTTATGTCCCCGATTTCGTCGAGAAACACAGTGCCTCCATCAGCAGTTTCAAAGACGCCCTGTTTATCCTTAACGGCCCCTGTGAACGCGCCTTTCACATAGCCGAAGAGTTCGCTTTCAAGGAGGGATTCGGTGAGAGCAGCACAGTTAACAGGCAGGAAGGGCTTTTCCGAACGAGCACTATTATAGTGGATAGCCCTTGCTACGAGTTCCTTTCCCGTTCCCGTTTCTCCCAGGATGAGGACCGTTGCCTTGGAATCTTTGACTTTATCGATAGTCTTGTAGACCTCAATCATGGCCTCGCTGTTTCCCACCACGTTATCATAGCTATATTTTTTTCTCAGTTGGCTTCGTAAAAGCCTGTTATCATCGAGGAGTGCTTTTTTTTCGAGAACTTTCCTGACAATAAGTCTGATCTCGTCAAGGTTGAAAGGCTTCGAGATATAGTCCTCGGCGCCTTCCCTCATTGCTTCCACCGCCGTGTCAACCGTGGCATAAGCTGTTATGATCACCACACTGGTTTCCGGCCTTGATTTGCGGATTGCCCTGAGAACGTCCATTCCGTCAATACCCGGAAGTTTAAGATCAGTAATCACAAGATCATATCCGTTTCCATCTGCCCTTCCAAGGGCTGCTTCTCCCGTTTCCACAGTGTCGACAACATATCCTTCATTTGTCATGATCTCCCGTAGTGCGAGTCTCATCTTTCTATCGTCTTCTACGATAAGGATTTGTGCAGGTTTCATTACGTGCTCACCGTCCTTTCCTCTTCGGTATCCTGCTGGTCGTGATCCAAAGCAGGTAGCTCTATCGTAAAGGTTGTTCCTGTTGGCTGCGAGTCATTATGGCCTTCTTTGAGACATGTACTCGTCACTCTGATGTTGCCCCCCATCTTTCTCACCATGGAATGACTTATGGCAAGTCCCAATCCTGTTCCCTCACCGGACAATTTCGTGGTGAAAAAAGGGTCGAACACGTCGTCCAAGAGCTCTTCCGGTATACCGATGCCCGTGTCCTGGATCTCGATGACGGCCCTGTGCAATACGGGGATGTACCGCGTAACGACAGTCAGCGTGCCCCCCCTCTCCATAGCATCCACAGCATTGGCGACGATATTCATAAAGACCTGGTGGAGGATGCTTGCGTTCCCTTTTACGAGCGGGAGATTCTTCTCGAAGGTGCGCTTGATTTTGATCCCTTTGTCAGCGCACAGCTGCTGGGTAATATCGAGGAGCTTTCCGAGAACCTCGTTAACGTCCGTGGTTAACGAATCCGTCTGGGACTGTCGCGAAAAATCAAGAAGGTTCCTTACTATCTTGCTTCCCCTCTTTATTTCTCCCTCGATAGAGGTGAGTTTCTCGACAGAGGTAGGCGATGTGTTCTTGAAGTCTTCTTTCAGCATCTGGGTATAGAGGAGGGCGCTTGCGAGAGGTGTATTCAGTTCGTGGGCGATCCCGGCAGTTAGGAGTCCCATCGAAGCGAGTTTGTCCTTCTGAATGACCTGTATTTCCAACTCCTTCTTTTGTTCATAGGCAGATTTAAGCAACCGGACAATCCTGGTTGATATGAGGTACCCTATAAGGGTTATAAGTGCAATGAGAAGTACTACTATGCCAGCAAAAAGATTTCGAAGATCGGTGATATCCTTAAATACCTCCGCTGAATCCTGTTCTGCTACAAGATACCAACTGAGGTTGGACAGTTTTCTGTACACCCTGACTACCTTTTTACCCCGGTAGTCGATATACTGGTCAGGGCTTACTTCTTTAAAGTACTCTGCGAACAACTCTGGTAACATGCGTTCCCCGGCACGGCTTTCACCCACCCGTGTGGAAGTAAGAAAAACTCCATCTTTATTTAACAGATAAATTTCTCCCGTCTGGCCTATACCGGTGCTTTTCATAATATGAGCAATGCCGTTAAAATCAACTGTGGCGCCAAGAACTCCGCTTGTCCTGCCGTTGGTAGACTTCACGGGAACTGCAAAGAGGAGGTCATATCTTCCTTTGACTTCTGGGGATACTACGTCTCCCACGAAAGATCTTCCCTGCGTTGCAGCCTTAAACCATGGCTGATCAGCAGGCCTTCGCCCGAATATATGTTTGGTACCATTTTTACAAATGATTTTTCCTTCCTTATTGGCCATAAAAATGTGTCTGTAAATCTTGCGTTCCAGGCGCATGTTATTCAGATGGATCATGTTGCATTCTCCACCATTTGCCTGAATGGTTAATGCAAGCAGATTGAGATCCCGTATGCGCTCAATACGGAACTCTTCAACCATGAGAGTGTTCTGATCCACGATGCTCTCCAGGTGCGATAGAACTTTTTTCCGGACCAGCTCAGCCTCCTTCCTATAAACCACGGTGGCGAAGAAGATAAGGGGCACCGACGAGATAAGAATAAACGTAATTATAAGTTTTGCCCTAAGCCTGTCGAAGCTCATTGTATATTTTTCCCTCAGCTATGCATATTATAGCAAAAGAGGTGCCATAAAAGATTGTGCTTTTGTGGAACATCTATTACTGGGGCTTGCGTCGCCCCCTCTACCGGCTAAGCCTTCAGAGACTCCCCTTCGCACTCGCTGTGCTCGTGTAAAGCTTCCCATGCATAACGTAAGCCACACAGAGGACCACGCTTTTTAGCATGGGTGAATGCGTTTATTATTCGCGCGTAGCGTGTGCATGTTTTGGTACCATGGGCTTGCCCGTGGGAATGTACCCTTGCAATAATTATTGGTATTGTCTAAAATGGAAGAAAGAAACAAAATGAATACAGAAAAAAGCCTCAACAAGCAAGCGCAGTTAAATTTGTTGGAGCGCATCAAAGAGCTGTCCTGTCTTTATGGAATTGCCCATCTTGCCGCGGACACGAGCATGAGCATTGACGATGTGCTTGAAGGTATTGTGAAAATTCTTCCTCCCGCCTGGCTTTACCCCGACATAGCCTTTGCGAGCATTGTGCTCGATGGTTGCTTATATTCGGTGCGTCATCGTCACCGAGTCAAGCATCGGCAGCGGGCACTGATTATCATTGATAGCAAACGGCGCGGTTATGTTGAGGTTTCGTATCAGAAGGAAATGCCGGCGCGTGATGAGGGGCCCTTCCTCAAGGAAGAGCGGAACCTTCTTAATGCCGTGGCAAAAGAGGTTGCAGTTATTATTATGCGGCGGGAAGCAGAGCAGGGAAAGTTGAAGTTGGAAGCGCAACTCAGACATGCGGACAGATTGGCTACCATAGGCCAACTTGCGGCTGGGGTTGCCCATGAATTAAATGAGCCCCTGGGCCACATACTTGGCTTCGCTCAATTGGTAAAAAAATGTCCGGGACTTCCTGCTCAGGCACAGACAGATGTAGACAGGATTCTCAGCTCATCTTTCTATGCACGTGAAATAGTGAAAAAACTCCTGATTTTTTCCCGGCAAATAACTCCACAGAAAACGAAAGTGAATCTTAACAATCTCGTGACAAATGGGCTCAGTTTTTTTGATTCAAAATGTGTCAGCGACGGTATAGAGCTACAGTGTCTGCTCTATCCTGACCTGCCGGAGATTGATGCTGATCCTTCCCAGATGAACCAGGTGTTTGTTAATTTGGTGGTTAATGCCATGCAGGCAATGCCTAATGGCGGAAAAATAACGATCTCAACGTTGAAGGAACGTACAAAAATTTACCTTATTATAGAGGATACTGGCACTGGGATGGAAGAAAATATTCTTCAGAAGATATTCACGCCTTTTTTTACGACAAAAGATGTTGGTCTCGGAACAGGGTTAGGTTTGCCTGTCGCCCATGGCATTATAACAGCCCACGGAGGCTCTATAAAAATTAAAAGCAAAGTGGGTAAGGGCACGAAATGTATAATAAGGTTGCCTATAAAAAAACATAAACCCATTAAACGGGGAGGGGAAAATACACTTGCCTGACAACAGAGATTGTATTCTGATAGTCGATGACGCTCCGGCAACATTGGAATTACTTCGGCGTAATCTGCTGTCTGCAGGATACAGGGTGCTTATGGCATCCAGCGTTGCCGAAGCCACGAGGACCCTGGAGAATAACCATGTTGATCTTGTGATTACGGATCTCAAGATGCCCGGGCTTGGCGGCGAGCACCTTGTTCGGCATGTCCGGGAAAATTTCAGCGATACGGAGGTGATGATTATAACTGGCTACCCCAGCGTAAAAGGTGCAGTTGAAGCTGTAAAGACAGGGGCAGAAGATTATTTGGCAAAACCTTTTACAGAGGAAGAACTTTTATCAACAGTGGAACGGACACTTAGAAAACTTCACATTCGGAAGGTTGCGCATGAGTCCTCCAAACCAAGGGTTTCCGTTTCACACGGTCTTGTTGGTGAATCCAGAGCCATGGTTCGGATAGGAGAGTTTATCTCGAAGGCTGCATTGACACCTGCAACCGTGTTGATCTCAGGTGAGAGCGGCACCGGCAAGGAACTTGTTGCAAGGGCTATTCATTATAGAAGCAAAAGAGCTGCTGCACCTTTTGTACCTGTCAATTGTGGAGCCATTCCTGAAGAATTGCTGGAGAGTGAACTCTTCGGCCATATCAAGGGCGCCTTTACAGGAGCCACGGAAACACGCGCCGGTTTCTTTCAAACGGCCGATGGAGGAACCATATTTCTTGATGAGATAAGTGAAACGAGTCTGTCGATGCAGGTCAAGCTCCTGAGGGTTCTCCAGGATAAAGAGGTCTGTATGATCGGATCAACGCGAACGAGAAAAGTTGATGTACGGATTCTCGCGTCAACAAATAAAGACCTTTCTGCACTGGTGAAAAAGGGCCTATTTCGAGAGGATCTCTTTTATCGTATTAATGTGATAATGGTGGATCTGCCACCATTGAGGGAGAGAGAGGATGACATATTTCTCCTTATCCGGCACTTTGCCAAGAAGTTTGCTGAGGAGTTGGGGCGTCCGGCGCCAATGTTTTCTGATGGCGCTTTGCAGGTGCTCAGGAAGTATCACTGGCCGGGAAACGTGAGAGAACTGGAAAATGTAGTTCAACGTCTTATTGTCATGACAGACGGAGATATCATAGATGTTCCGGATCTTCCTTCCCTGATGCGATTCTCTGCTCGCCAGGCCGTGACCCTCAACCATACCCTGGCTGAAGTAGAAGTTGAATACATAAGAAGTGTTCTGCTCAGTGTAAACAATAATAAAACAAACGCAGCAAAAATTCTTGGAATCGACAGGAAAACACTTAGAGAAAAGCTCCAGAAAGCGAAATTATCTTCATAAAAATTTTTGGTGACTCCACGTTCAGAGAAACAAAAGTCTTCAAAGTCATCGTTAGAAAATCATTAATGTGATTCTTTTTATTGAATCAAATCTCCCCGCTGGTACAAAATTCCCCGGGGAAGGCCGCTCTTTTCCAGTGTGCCCGAAAAGAGTAAGCCTCGACTTCCATCGACACCCATTACTCCTATGTTGTTAATATCATGTAATTAAAAGCATAACATCAAAGAATCATCCTCGCGAATTTTTTTGAAAAACACCGATGGCAAGGAGATTGCTCTATCTCTCTTCTACAAGGATTCAAAATTATCCCATTTGGAAGGGGGTTCAAATGAAGAGCGAAGGCCATGTGGCCAGAAAAAAGAAAAAATCTATTATTGTTGAAACAATTCAATATCAGGGTATTTGTCCTTCCTGCGTGAACTTCCCTCTGTGCAGCCTCATACATATTCCAAAACTGCCGGTCACCTTTTGTGAGGAGTTTCTTAACAACGGCACCTCAAATGCGGCTAAGGCCGCTAAAAAGCAGAAGAAAGTCACGAAAGGCCGGGTTCACCTGAAAAGATACGATGATTTATGCAGCTCATGTGAGAATTCTGGTAACTGCATCTTTCCTAAGGATGAGGCAGGCGTATGGCACTGCGAGGAATACCGGTAAGACACTGAATGCAGAGAACATGAAATCCACATAGAACGGAAGGGAGAAATATGGACACGAAAGATATTCTCACTATTATACAAAACAACAGTCACAGCAATGGAGGGCTTATTGCTATCCTCGAAGCGATCCAGGAAACTTACACCTATCTTCCCGAAGGAGCGTTGAGACTAATTGCCCAGGAAACCGGTCACTCTCTTACCGATATATATGGCGTTGCAACATTCTATAAGGCGTTCAGCCTGAAACCAAAGGGTAAACATAGCATCTCTGCATGCCTGGGCACGGCATGCCATGTACGGGGCGCCCAGACTGTCGTTGAAGAGTTTAAACGTGAGCTCAATGTCGCATCCGGCGAAACGACCCCTGATAACGAGATTACCTTTGAGACGGTAAACTGTCTTGGGGCATGTGCGCTAGGCCCGATTGTTGTTTGTGACGGCCACTATTTTGCTAATGTGAATAAGAGAGAGATAAAGGAAATAATCCAGAAAACAAAAGAGGGGATAAAAGGATCAGATGGAGGTTTAACAAAATATGCGTTTCCATTAGAGGTTTTTTGTCCACAATGTGGCCGGAGTTTGATGGACAATGAAAATTATCTCAACGGTTATCCATCCGTGCGGATTGATGGCTCCATGGGGGAGAAGAACGGTTGGGTAAGACTTCCGTCCCTTTATGGCAACTTCGCCGGAACTTACGAACATGAGATTCCCGAGAATACAGTGGTCAGGCTTTTCTGTCCCCATTGTGGCTCTGGCCTCCAGGGTAAGACCCACTGCACGGAATGTAACGCTCCTATGGCAGAAATGGCGGTAAACGGAAAAGACAGTGTTATTCGTATATGCACTCGTGTCGGATGTAATGAGCACATGCTCGATCTTAATAGAACGAGGAACTACTAATTAATGGATATGAATATGAATAAACTCGCATCAATAGACGAATTCATCACTATGCAGACAAGGCTTGTAGCAAATGACGATAGGGAGATACCGACTGTCGTCATTTCTGCTGGTACCTGCGGTCAGGCAAGCGGAGCAAATGCTTTAATCCGTATGGCAAAAAAGGAGCTTCTGCAGAAAAAGCTCGCAGATAAAATTCGTCTTCGTATTACAGGTTGCCATGGGTTCTGTGCAATGGAGCCATCTGTGCTTGTGGAACCTCGGCGGACATTTTATCCAAAAATCAGTCCGGACGATATGATAGAAATTATTCATGCGATTATGAAAGGTGACATCGTGGCCAGGCTGCTTTTTGTTGACCCTGAAACCGGTAGGTCGATCGAGAGACTGGATGATATACCATTTTTTACAAAACAAGTTCGGACAATAGTTGGATGGAACGAAAAGGTAGATCCTATCCGTATCCATGACTACATAAAAAATAAAGGGTACGCTGCTCTGGGAAAGGTTCTTTCAAACCAAAGCCCCCATTTCGTTCTCGATGAGGTAAAGGTGTCAGGCCTGAGAGGTCGCGGAGGTGCAGGATTCCCCACGGGACAAAAATGGGACCTCTTCGCTTCCCGGCAAAATGGAAGCGACAAATACATAATCTGCAATGCTGATGAAGGTGATCCGGGTGCCTATATGGACAGGAGCGTTCTCGAAGGTAACCCGCACAGCGTTATTGAAGGCATGTTAATAGGCGCTTATGCGACCGGGGCTACCGTGGGTATCATTTATATACGTACTGAATATCCGTTGGCGATCAAACATCTCAACATTGCTCTTGAACAGGCCAGAGAATTAGGTCTGCTGGGAAAAAACATCCTGGGTACAGGTTTTTGCTTTGACATAGGGATCGTAAAGGGTGCAGGTGCCTTTGTTTGCGGTGAAGAAACGGCCCTGATTAAGTCTATCGAGGGTAAAATGGGCGAACCACGGCAAAGACCTCCATTTCCAGTCGTAAAGGGTCTCTATGGAAAGCCGACCATGATAAACAATGTCGAAACTTGGGCAAACATCCCCATCATCATAAGCAGAGGTGGACAATCATTTGCCGGAACAGGGACGGAAAGAAGTTCCGGAACAAAGATTTTCAGTCTCGTAGGTAAGATCAAGAACACCGGGCTTGTCGAAGTCCCGATGGGGATAACTATAAATGAGGTTGTTCAGAATATCGGTGGGGGAGCGGCTGGCAAGGCAAAGATCAAGGCTATTCAGACCGGCGGTCCATCTGGCGGGTGCATCCCGGCGTCTATGTTTGATCTCACCATCGACTATGAGAGCCTGAAGAATGTAGGTTCTATTATGGGCTCTGGCGGTATGATCGTGATGGACGACAACACCTGTATGGTGGATGTGGCCAAGTATTTCATGAATTTTTTAAAGGATGAGTCATGCGGGAAGTGTTTTACCTGTCGAAAGGGAACACAGAGAATGTATGAAATCCTGGAGGATATAACCCTCGGCAGAGGCACACCTGAGCATATAACGCTCCTTGAGGAACTTGCTCACACAGTGAAAGATACGACTATGTGCGCCCTCGGCCAGTCGGCACCAAACCCGGTTTTGAGCACACTCAAGTATTTTCGAGAGGAATATGAGCGGCATATTCAGGACAAACGTTGTGATGCTTTTGTCTGTAAGCAATTGGTAGGTGCCCCCTGTCAGTCTGCATGTCCCGTAGACACTGAACCGTGGAGGTATATCGCACTTGTGGAGAAAGGGGATTACACAGGGGCATACCGGGTGATACGGTCGGCCAACCCCTTTCCTGCAGTCAGTTCCAGGGTGTGTGACCGTAAATGCGAAAACCGCTGTACTCTTGGCGCCAGCGGGGACGAGCCAGTGGCAATCCGCGCCTTGAAGAGGTTTGTCACTGACCGAGTTGACCCCTCGGTTTACAAACCTGTCAGAGCAAGGAAAAGGAAGGAAAGGATTGCGGTTGTCGGTGCCGGCCCGGCAGGCATTACTGCCGCCCACTGCCTTTCGTTGCTGGGATATGGCGTTACTATCTTCGAGGCAGAAGATGTGCCAGGCGGGATGCTGTCATGCGCCTTGCCGGCTTACAGGCTACCCAATGATATTGTCGTGAATGAAATAAAAAGCCTGATGAATAAAAATATTTCTATCGAATATAACCGTGCTCTTGGTGAAAACCTGACCATACAGGACCTACTGGCGAATGGGTTTAAAGCGGTATTCCTTTCCATAGGGGCACACGAGAGCTGGCGACTTGACCTTGAGGATGAAGACATAGAAGGAATCTTTCCATCCATTCAGTTCCTGAAGGCGTTTAACATGAGCGGTAAAGAACTTGCGCGGGGCCATGTTGGCATAATCGGAGGGGGGAATTCGGCGGTCGACGCAGCGCGGGTCGCTTTGAGACAGAAAGCAGTTACTTCTGTGTCCCTTTTCTACAGGCGTACCCGAGATGAGATGCCTGCTTACGAGGAAGAAGTTGAAGCAGCCCTTGAAGAGGGTGTGAAGATTGAGACGCTTATATCACCAGTAAAAATTCATGCACGCCAGGAAGAGATTGATGCAGCCTTGCGGGAAGGTGTCGAGCTGGAGACTCTCGTGTCGCCTATAAAAATATATTCCAGGGAAGGCCATCTTGTAGGGATTGAATGCATCAGAAACCGCCTGGGTGAGGAGGTAGATGCTACAGGGAGACGCAAGCCAGTACCTGTGAAGGGAAGCGAATTCAGAGTAAAACTGGACACACTCATTGTTGCTGTGGGAGAGAAACCAAAGAGTGAATTTCTTGCTGCAATGGGTCTTGAAATTGACAAAGGTGGCAGAGCAAAGGTCAACACCAGAACCCTCGAAACAAACATTAAAGGGGTTTTTGCAGGAGGGGATCTGGTGACCGGTCCCAACACCGTCATCGACGCGATCGCTGCTGGCAAAAAAGCTGCGCAAAGCATTGACCGATTTCTACGTGATTGGAAACTCACAGAAACGCCCAAGCCCAAGCTTCCCAGTGTTTACATTGAACCCACGGTGATTAATGAATCAGAGACGGTAACAAAGACTCGCGCAGTGCCTTCCACATTACCACCGTCAGCAAGGATAAAAAATTTCCTGGAAGTGGAAATGGTTTTGCCAGAGAACCTTGCGAGATCGGAATGCAGGCGTTGTTTGAGGTGCGACCTTGCATTCACCAACCATTCTGCGGATCAGGCGATGATCGAAGCAATTGAAGGAGCGCACCATGATTAAACTTACCATCAATGGGCTACCTGTATCTGTTGAAAAGGGTTCCACCATCCTTGAAGCCGCCAGGTTTTACGGCTTCCCCATACCGACGCTCTGTCACAAAGAAGGTCTCACCCCTTACGGGGCATGCCGGCTTTGTGTTGTTGAGATAGGCGAGGGTGCTGGAGCCAGACTCGTGTCATCATGTACATATCCTGCTGAAGAAGGCTTGAAAGTACGAACCGCCTCGGAGCGAGTGGTAAGGGCAAGGAGAATGATTATTGAGTTGCTGCTCGCGTCATGTCCGCAATCAAAGACGATCCAGGATCTTGCATCTGCACACAACGTACGGCAGCAACGATTCAGGCAGGAATACGAGGACTGTATCCTCTGTGGACTATGCGTGCGGATGTGCAAAGAACAGATGATGGCCGGGGCCATCGGCTTTAGAGGACGTGGCAAGGACAGGAGCATAGGCACCCCCTTCGACATACGTTCCGATGTCTGCCGGTTATGCGGTGGTTGCATCCAGGTTTGTCCTGCCTGTCAGCTCAGGTGCACTTACACGGAACCGGAAAAAGCAATTTGCGGCGGCTGTGCAAATCTCAGTCCGCCGTGTATAGAAAAAGAGCAGTTCAACGATATGATGTGTTACATGTCACCCTGTGTGGCATGTGAAATAAAGAAAGACTAAACATTAAAAGGAGCGTAACCATGTCTTTTTCAAGAGTGAATAGGTCAAGCGCAACCCTCACAAAAAACCGGACCGATGAATCGATAACAGCTGCTTCAGGTATGTGCGTAACGTGCGTTGATGGCTGCATTGGCATGTGTGAAATCGGCAAATCGGCATATCGGGGCCATGAAGTAATATACCCGCAGCCATTTGGCGTCATTACCACTGCAGCGGAAAAGCAATATCCTGTTGACTATTCGCATTTTAACATCATGGGTACAGCAGTGGGCGCACACGGCATTGAGGCTGATAGCGACAAGGCTATCTTTCCTGCAGTCAACCTTGAGGTAAACATAGGGCATGACAGGGGGCTGAAATTTCGTTATCCTTGGATTATATCTGGTATCGGATCCACCAATATTGCCAAAAACAACTGGGAGGGTCTGGCAATTGGTTCTGCATTGTCAGGGACCGGTCTCACCATAGGCGAAAATGTTGTTGGAATGGACCCTGAGGCCGTTTTTAAGAACGGTAAAATCGTTGATACGGTAGATCTGAAGCGCCGGGTCAAGCTTTACAAGGACTATCAAAGGGACGGCTATGGAGCAATAATTGTTCAGGCTAATGTAGAAGACAGCCGTTTGAAAGTACATGAATATGCTATTGAGAAGCTGGGAATAGAATGCGTAGAACTCAAATGGGGACAGGGCGCAAAGGACATAGGCGGGGAAGTCAAGATAAAGGATTTAAAAAAGGCTCAGATGCTTCAGGAGCGTGGTTATATTGTACTTCCGGACCCCAGCGATCCGAAAGTGATAAAAGCCTTTGAAATGGGTGCATTTAAAGAGTTTGAGAGGCACTCACGGGTTGGCATGGTGACAGAGGAATCATTTGCAAAAACAATAGAGGGGCTCCGCAAAGCAGGGGCAAAATATATCTTCCTCAAAACAGGCGCTTACCGTCCCGCGGATCTGGCAAGGGCTATCGCATTCGCTTCCAAATACAAACTGGACCTTCTCACCGTAGATGGTGCGGGTGGCGGTACTGGAATGAGTCCGTGGCGGATGATGAACGAGTGGGGTGTTCCACCTGTTGAGCTCCACTCACTTACGTATCAATATGCGAAAAGGCTTGTCGAAAAGAAACAATACGTTCCTGCAATTGCAGTGAACGGCGGATTTTCATTTGAGGACCAGATATTTAAGGCCCTTGCCATGGGTGCCCCCTTTGTGAAGATGGTGGGAATGGCACGTGCACCGATAGCTGCAGCAATGGTAGGGAAAACGATTGGCCTTTCCATTGAAGCCCAGCAGGTTCCTGTCTATATTGAACGATTCGGCAGTTCAAAGGAAGAGATTTTTGTAACTGCAAGTGCATTACGCAACGAACTGGGTACTGAAGTATACAACAAACTGCCAACCGGCGCTATCGGCCTTTATACGTATTATGAGCGCCTGGCACAGGGCCTCAGACAGCTTATGGCTGGAAGCAGAAAATTTTCTCTGGAGCATATGTCGCGGAACGATCTGGCATCATTGACTCGTGAAGCAGCAGAGATCAGCAATATCCAATATATTATGGATGTTGATAAGGCTGAGGTTGAAAAGATTCTTTCCTGAGACAGATTTGTCAGGTCAGGGCTGGCCTCGGATAGACACTTCAATGAGTGATATATCTTGATGGGATGAGCCTGTAAAAGGCATTGCATAGTGAGGTAATACCATGAATAAAAGGGAGATTTACATTACCGAGCGTGACATGGAAAGGCTTCAGGCGCTAATCGATATTGGCGGCAAAAAAGATGCGGCCTATCTGGAACGTCTGGAAGAAGAACTCGACCGGGCAAAAGTGGTCGATCCCAGAGACATCCCGGATGATGTTGTCACGATGAATTCGTCGGTCATGGTCAAAGACTTAGACACCAATGAAGAAAAAACATTCGTACTCGTGTTTCCAGGCAAGGCAAACATGACGGAAAACGCCATCTCTATACTGGCGCCTGTGGGGACAGCACTGATTGGATATAAGGAAGGGGATGTGATCGACTGGGAAGTCCCGGCGGGAACAAAGAGGATCCAGATCATCAAGGTAATTTATCAGCCGGAACGAAATGGCAACTACGATGGATAGGCCACCTGTCATGCTTTGTTCGACGGCCCATAAGAAATGAGAACAATGTCAGATATATTTAATCGGGCTGTTTTCACAGAGACGAGACAATACCCTCATCGTCGCAGGACAGAGGTAGTGGAATATGATTTCTTTAAGCGCACATCCACATTTCAATCGGTAATAAAGCGTATCTAAGACTTACCTCATTGCAATAGTTTTGGCGGAAACAATCGCTGACTGCTCGAAGAATACGACATCATCTCCCATGTGATTTGGCAGGGCAATGTGCCCGGTGATGAATCGAAGAAATTATTAATTATTCTGATTGACAAGGGAAAATGACTTTGATACAGTCTTCCCGAATTTAATAACAGAGAAATATATACCGTATAGAGAAATGAAGAAAATCAAAGCAAGGAGGGCACAGTGATAAATAAGGCCAGTAAGATACATTTAGTGATATTTTTTGCAGGTATCATCGGCCTCGCACTTGTTTTTGGCAGTACCGAGGTCCGTGCTCAGGCGAAAGCCCTCGTAGACTTAAATACTGCTTCAGAAAAGGAACTGGAAGAAATCAAGGGCGTAGGCCCTGCCACTGCCAAAAAGATCATTGCCGGGCGTCCGTACAAATCGGTGGATGATCTGAAAAAGGCTAAAATTCCTGACAAAACCGTTGAATCGATGAAGCCTTATGTCAAAGTTGGAGCAGTGCCTGTGGCAACGAAACCGACTGCCGAGGCCAAGCCAACTGCGGCGGCAAAGGCTGCTGCAGAGACAAAACAGGCGACGACAGCAAAACCTGCAACAGTTCCGAAGGAGGCTGTTAAGGCTGCACCGGCGCCTACGGCTCCTTCAAAGACACCGGCAGAGACTAAGGCTGCAAAAGCGCCGGCAAAGGCCAAGGACAAAGAAGCTCCGGCCGTAAAATTGGCCCCGGGTCAGAAAGTTAATATCAATACCGCAACAAAAGAAGAGCTTGAAGCCTTGCCCGAAGTAGGACCGGTAAAAGCACAGGCGATTATAGACGGAAGGCCCTACAAGACGCCTGAGGATGTCATGAAGATCAAAGGCATAAAAGAAGGTACATTCAGCAAGATTAAAGACTATATCACGGCAAGGTAAGAACGATTGCAGGCAACTGTCGCAGCCAAATGGCTCGATAAATAAAAAAGGAGGGAAGTGTCTATGAAAAAACTTTTGTTATCGATGGTAGTAGTTATGGTATTCGCATCATTTTCTTTCGCAGCAGGTCCAAATACATATCAGGTAACAGGACCAGTCCTGGAGGTCAAGGATGATATCATCGTTGTCCAGAAGGGCAAAGAGAAATGGGAAATAGCGAAGGATGCTGCCACAAAAGTAACAGGTGAGCTGAAGGTAGGGGCCAAGGTTACTATCCAGTACACCATGAAGGCAGTCAGCGTTGACGTTAAAGATGCCGGAAAGAAAGCCGAGAAGAAGGCTGAGGCAAAGAAGGCTGAGCCAGCTAAAACAGAAGCTAAACCAGCAGCCCCAGCCCCGGCAAAGAAGTAATTCCACTCATAGAATTGTGTGAAATGATATGGTGGCTCCCTGAAAGATGGGGGCCACCATTTTTATTTTAGGATTATCCCTGAATCTCCTATATGGCCTCTATAGTTGACGGTGGTTTCTTCGTAATGTTATAGGTGACGCTCACAACGCCAGGCACCTCGCCCGTTATTCTATCTCCGATCCTCAGCAATGTTTCAAAGGGAAGTTTGGTTGGAGTTCCAACGAGGGCATCAGTGCTATCCCAACACCGTACTTCTATTTGAAAACCAAAGTCACGTTTGCCTTTGCGCATACCGGTTACCCGATCCTGATGAAGGATGGCGAGGTATTGGAAGGCAGATGTTTTGCCCAATTCCTCCTCTACAATCTTTGTGGCTTTCCGAACAATCTCTACTCTTTTTGGTGTTACTTCTCCGATCACACGCGCTGAAAGTGCTGGTCCTGGAAAGGGTGGTCGTGCGTATAGCTCTTTTGGCAAGCCCAGGGCTTTTCCTACTTTCCTAATCGCCATTTTCCTGAGTTCAATCACCGGTTCAATTACATGGTACCCATATACCTTCTTTGTATCTATGCCAAGCTGGGCCAGGATATTGTGCTGCCTTTTGATTCCTGCCACAGTTTCCTCTACATCTGTATAGTTCGTTCCTTGAAGAAGGTATTTTGCCCCGCTTTTTTTCACAAGGTTGCCAAAAACCTCTTTATAGAATACGTGGGTGATTGCGTTCCGCTTTTTTTCAGGGTCTTCAATCCCCTTCAAGGCGTCGAAAAATTGTTTCTTTGCGTTGACAAGCTCCACGGGTACGCCCATGCTTTTAAATATTGATACTACATACTGGGGTTCCTGATGGCGCATAAGCCCGCTGTCAATAAAATATGTTTTCAACCGTTTGCCAAGAGCCTTGAACCCAAGTAATGTGACAACAGAGGAATCAACCCCACCTGACAAAGCGTTAATTGCAATCCCGTCCCGCACCTCATCGGCAATTTCCTTTACTTTTTTCTTGATGAACTCATTTGGTTTTAGAGCCGCAAGAGGTATTTCGCTGATTTTCCCCATAAACCCTCCTCATTGTTTTTGAATATCCCATCTTAGCGAAAGCATCATCGAATTGTCAACGGAAAAATCCGAAAGAATGCGTGCCATTTCATTCTTGACACCTCTTCCTGCAGGAATGTATTCTCTCACAAAGAGGATACTGGTATAGTGTATATCCGTACGTTTCTTACCATGATTATTGTGTTCGCACAATTCTGTGGATGTTCAGTTTGGAATACTTCATGCCTTGTGATAGTAAACCCGGAGTCCGGAAGGGTGATGGCGCGTCTTCCTGTGAGCCCTCATGAGTCAATAGCATTTGAGTTTGTAAACTCGATTTATCGTGCACCTGTGCGTGAGACGTTGATGTATAGACCACCGGATGGTCTTTTTGTCGTAATGGTAGAAAGCTCATCGGAAGATGTTTTTCGGTATTATGGTCTTGAAGCGAATTCCACCGGCAAGGCAATCCTGTATCGAAAGGTGGAAAAAGTGAGACTGAGAAGCAGCGACTATAGCAGTCATCGTATTAAAGCCGGGCACCATATTCTCTATCTCAAAGGGGTTGTCCCGGATGGTGAGCCGGCTTTTCTTGATGTCAGAGATTGTGCTTACAGATGACAAAGCTTACGAGGGACAAAAGGCTTTATATGACAATGATGGAAAAGTATTTCCATTGCCGGGGGGCTGCCTTATGCGAGGAAGGGCGGTTTGACGAGGCTGCGGTAATGTTACAGGATGCCATTTCCATCGAGGATCAGCCATACACCAGGTATCAATTGAGCCAGGCATATCTGGGAAAGGGGGACATTGACAAAGCCCTTGAGGAAATCTCTCGTGCCATTGCCTTCAATAATCTCATTCCTGAATACTACTATGAGAGAAAAAAGCTCTGGTTATTGAAAGGAGATGGTGAGAAGGCTCGGATAGATGATGAAAAGATGCTGAGATTGGATAGAAATTATGAACGTATTAGGGAAATTCTTCATGCAGCAAAGGTTTTTCGCCAGACCTTTCTTTCCGCCACAAGGGAACGGACGATAGATAGAACGAAAATTCGGCAGAGAAGGCTGCGCGAGGCAATCGCTGATTACCCGAAGTTACACTATTTAATTGAAAGTAATATCGAAGCAAGCACATGTACTCTCCCGTGCCCTGCGTATTGTTGTTATTTCAGCGGAGAGACGATATTCCATGGTCTCTCAATCGGGCCATGGAAGCTGTTGGCTATTCGGAGCTATCTCAAAGACCATGGATTGCCTGAGGAAAAGTTCTTCAGGAAGATGGCATTGCCCGAGGACGAGCGTATTGTGCAGCTTGTGCCACCTCATCATGTGGTAAGGAAAGGCAGCAACGCTTTTGTCTATTTTCCTGAACGGCAGAAAGGCCACCTGAACAGCTCTCTTGTTTGTTCTTTGCCAAAAGATACCAATTACAAAAGCCTTGTCTGGATCAACAAAAAGGCCCGGCCGTGCGCGTTCTTAAAAGACAGGCGATGCATGATTCACGATCTTGGCGATGAGCCGGCTTTGCCATCGTGTAAGGATTTTCTCTGCATGACAGGTCTCGTATGTATTGTCCTCGATCGCCTTGGAGTAGTCAGCAAGAGTCGAGTTACCTCAATGGCGTTTGATGATTTGACCAAGATCGCGGTAGAAGCGTTGCTCATAATTGTTCGAGAACTCATAGAACACTCTGAACTTACAAAACAACGAAAGACAATGAAAATATTGATTCGGAAAGCTATAAAAGGGAATGAAGAAGGAAACAAAAAACTAATCCGCGTAGTGCTCGAACGCTATTCACGTGCAAAAGATCAGTATAAAGATCTTTTTGCCTCCCAGATGGAAAAGATACGAAAAGAAGTTGATACAAAGTTACGGTCAATATCTGATGAATGACATGGTGTGATAGCGAGCACGGCGAAGCAATCTTAAATATTCATCAAAGAAGAAAATTTGTATGTAATACTTGTTCGGCAGATATTCAAAAATTATCTTTGTTCGACTCGAATGGTAATCCGAAGATCTCCATTGAGTGTACCTGCTGTTGTATGAGAATCGCCTAAATCACCTATGGCGCGTAGCCGATCAAGAAGCCATTGAAGCTTCTGTGCCGGGCAATGTACGATAAAGGTTTGAATGCCATCTTGAGACTCTCTTTTTATTATTGCAATTCCTACGGTACGGAAAACTTTTTCAACTTCCATGGATGCTGAAGCGAGATTTTCAACGGAAAGAGTTACAACGACTTCAGCATGAGATTGAACATCGGCTTTTCCGGGAAGAGGAGCACGCTGGAAAGCCTTCTTCGCAGGCTCTTCTTTTCTCTCACTGTCGGCAGATCCGTTGACATCTTTCTCTCTTCCAATGAAGGGGGCGGAGGCAGGAGGTGCAACTCCGATTGCAACAGGAGCCTCTTCTTTCTGTTCACCCATGGCTTCAGAAGGAGCCCTTTGAGCTTCATCCCGGAATGATGGTTTTGGAACCTGCTCCTTTCTGAGCAGCGCTCCTTTATCGGGCTTTGCCTGAGAAGGTTCTATGGGTTTTGGCTCGTCTTTGAGCTTGTCCACCGTTGCATCCTTGGCAGGCACTTCTATTATTGCTGTTGGTGGTGTTTGATATATCTTTGTTTCAGGGACTGAGATCTTATACACATAGAGACCCAGAGCAACAACGCAAAGAGTAGCGAAGACCTCAAGAGGGATCTTGATATGAAACGGGTAAAAGAGCCTCTTGAGGATACTGCTTTTTTCCTCAGATGATTTCCGGATATGGGTTATAATTTTTTGGGCGAACCATGGAGGCGGTTCAACCTCGGGAAGATTCTTCAGAAGACCTACGGTCTTCTCTAACTCGGCAAGATTAGTTGAACATTGTGCGCATTCGACGAGGTGTTCCTCCACAAGTCTTTTCTCTTCAGGCGGTAATGTTCCCTCCTGGTATGCAGTGAGTTTTTCTTCAATGTCTTTGCATGTCATGTGATATCACCGAGCTTGTGTTTGAGACAGTTCCTCATAAATTCCCTGGCCCTAAACAATCGTGATTTTATGGTGCCTTCAGGTATGTCTAAGATATCACGGATTTCATCATAAGAAAACTCCTGGATATCCCTCAGGATAAGTACTTCTTTGAAATCTTCATCAAGGGTGTTAATACATTCCTGGACCTTTGCCTGTAATTCTTTTTTTTCAATTTGTGCGAGGATAGGCTCTTCCTGTGTGGGAGGATCGAACAATACCTGACCGGTTTCAGTCTCAACCGGGTCATTAATCGATGGCGCCACATGATGCGAAAAAGACCTTATCTTCGTGAGACGGTTTCGGGCATGGTTCATGGTGATTCGTGTTAGCCATGTGGAGAATGTAGCCTCTCCTCTGAATTTCTTTATGGCTTTAAATGCAGAAAAAAATGCCTCTTGAACAGCATCGCATGCCTCTTCATAATCGCCGGTAATCCGATACGCTATATTCAGCATCTTTTTCTGGTGCCTTTCCACAAGTACCCGAAAAGAATCTGTGTTACCTTTCTGGCACATCAACACATAAGAGGCATCATCACTGTGTTCGGTATTTTTCCTGTCATTGTCTCTTTTAGACGTGTCGGTCATGTATTTTGTTCCCGCGAACTTCTTTCAATAGGGATCATTGATCAGAATCTTTTTTTTCCCTGGCACGTCGATTATAAATTCGTCAATGAAACCTCGTTTGCCTGCTGCATCCAAAGCAATTTCTGACTCGGCGTAAAGTCCGTCCAAGGTGTGCATGTCATAGAGTAAATCATAAGTATATGCGGCAAAGATATTGTCCGGAAACGTGTAAGACCCTCTCACGCTCAGCTGTTTTATCTCGCAGAAGTATTTACTCTCTCTCTCAAAGTCATTTTTAAACTCGATCGCCTTTTCAAGGGTAGAAAAGACGCCAAACACACCTTTTCCAAAAATCAATGCATCGCTGACAACGTAAAAAACCATATGTGTACCTCTTCCGTACAGGATTGAAGATACAATGTATAAACAATAAAAGTTGGAATAATTTCAATAAAAAAAGCCTATACAGTGGGAATGTATAGGCTTAAAACAACGTGCTGTATGATTTTGTTTATGCATTGAGCTCTATGGCCTATGCCAATTTCACTCAGCCCCTTTGCATTGCTATAGTCATTAATAAGGATACACGTACACCCGTGGAGGCGGTGGATAATAATAGTAATACCGAGGTGGAGGCGGTGGAGGAGGCGGTGGTGGCGGTGGTGCTGCATAATATGCAGGAGGCGTAGCTGCACTGCTAAGAACTGAGCCAAGCAGCAATCCACCAACAATAGCCCCTGGAATCCACCACCCATTTCCATGGTGATGATGACCATAATATCCCCTGCAGCTGCCCGTTGATGGCACGACAATAACTGCGACAAGCGCAAAAGCCAATGCTATCATGAAAATCTTTTTCATATGTGGCCTCCCATAGTAAAGATTCGTAACACATTCATCTGTTCTGCTTTCTATACTTCGAATAAAAGCAAACTGAATGCCATTCTCTCCGCGTGTATAATATATTGAAAACAATGGATGTTACGCATAACAGTGGATACAAAAAGGTAATAAATGTCGAAATGAAGATTTCTTTGCGACAAATATGTCGAGGAAAATGATGAGACGTGATTCTTTACACAGTGATGTCAAGAAGTGAATCGATCATACCCTCATGTGCTTTGACTGACTTTAGGTTTGCCTCATACCCTCTTTTCGCAAGTACGAGATCCGTCATTTCATCTGCACATTCAACGGGAGATGTTTCATTTAATGACCCATCTGATTCCTGAACAGGCGGCCCTGACGTGTTATCGACCGTGATAGCTGATGCAGGCATTTCTGAATCATCTACAACAACAGTCATTTTTTTGCTTTTGGAAGAATCTGAGGTGCAATTGGCAAGGGTACGGGCAGCATTCTCGAGCTTCCTTACGAACACCCAAAGACCAGATACCGAAGCACTTAATCCGCTAATCATGTTTTCATTATCGGTTTGCGGTATATTAATCTAATTGATGAATATCACGAACGAGTTTATTGTTCTTCGAGAAGGACTCGTTCCGGGCAGGAGTAGATGTTGCCCTTTTGTCCCCTGTGGAAACCAATGAGGGTCATTTCAACGCTTTTTGCAAGTTCTATGGCAAGGGAAGTTGCTGAAGAAACCCCTGTAATGATCTCCACGTTAATCCGTGCTGCCTTTATTACCATTTCATAGCTTAGACGGGAGCTCAGAATCAGGATTTTAGCCTCACATGTTTTTCTAGCCAACAGTAGTTTCCCGATGGTTTTGTCTAACGCGTTGTGTCGGCCTATATCTTCGGAAAGCGCGAGGAGCGTACCGTGTCTGTCGAAAATGCCAGCAGCATGGGTCCCGCCGGTATCATGAAAGATCCGTTGACCTTTCATGAGCATATTTTGGAGTTTTTCCAGGTGAGGAAATGTGACATGTATTGTTTTCTCTATCTTTTGAGCGGAAAGAGAGAAATCTGATATCATCTCTTTGCCGCAGATTCCACAACTTGAATATGAAGGGGCTCTTCGTGAAGCAAAATATTGAGAATCCTTGTCAGTATGGTCTTTTAGATAGACGTTGACTCTATTGCTCGATATGTCCGTACAATGGCTAACCGTAAGAACCTCTTCAATAGAATGAATGAGTCCTTCTGTGAACAGAAAACCGACAGCAAGCGGAATCTCGTCGCCGGGGAGACGCATTGTTATATGAAAAGGACGATTATTTACGAATATCTCCAAAGGCTCTTCAGTGGCGATAGCATCATATATGCGGGTATGTTTTCCGTTTTCGTATTTTATTATTGGTATATCGACGAGACTCATTCCATATTATCCAAATAAGCAAAATGCCTTTGATAAATATGTTCCAGTGATTTTTTAACGTCATTACAAAACTCTATGTAATGATTCATTAAAGTACGGCCCTGCTCTGTTATTTGTGATCCCCCGCCAGAAATACCACCAACCTTTCGTTCAATAAGGGGAAAACCAAGCTTCGTTTCAATATTATTTAGTACTGTCCAGGCCTTCCGGTAAGACATTTTCATTTCTTTTGCGGCCTGGTGGAGAGAGCCGGTCGTTTCAATCCTCTTGAGAAGCTGGTATGGGCCTTCACCAAATGCTTTTCCATTATTGTCAAGCCACACTTTATAGGCTATTTTCATTTTAAAGGTCTCCCGCAACAAAATCTGTAAGATCTTTCTCTCTTAAAATCCTCCTTTTCCAGCTTTCTATTTCGGGTACTACGAAAGGGAAAAGTCGTAACGAGTAGTAAGGGGGAAGCAACGGCAGGCCTACGATATCACCAAAAATCATAAGCATAAAAAGGTTCTCAGTGTAACCCCTTTCTTTTCTCATTTCTATGTCAAGCTCGTGAACGGTAAGGCCATAGAAAACCTCGCTGATAATTTTTTTGATTTCCAGGAGTTTGTCGCTAAGATCGGCTAACCAATTCTCGGCCATACGTTTTCTCTTTTATTATACCTCATCCTTTAACACATTCTATGATCGCTTCAACAAGACCTGGAATATCGTAACGTTTTGCTTCAATATGTACTGTGAAGCCAAGGCTTTTGAGGGTTTTTGTGGTCACCGGTCCAATTGATGCAATTGTTATGTCCTTGAGAGCATTTTCCCCGTAGAGGGTAACAAAATTCTGTGCAGTTGACGAACTGGTAAATGTTACGATATCCGGTTTTTCGGAAAGCGGAACAATTTCCTTTGGAAGAACAGCACGGTAGATCGGTATTACGGTACATGTCCCGCCCTTTTTCTTGATAAACTGAACAATAATATCACGGGCCTCTTCAGCACGGGGCAGAAGGAATTTTTTGCCCGTTAGTTCCATGGTTTCTAATATTTCGATTATGCCTTCAGAGGTAAATGTATTAGGGAGGTAGTCCGGAATAATGCCCTTCAACTCAAGGAGCGAGGCGGTTGCCTGGCCGATGGGCAGGATCTTGATGCCTGACAGGACCCTCGCATCCTTCCCTGTGGCAGAGAGGGCTTCAAAAAATAAGGAAACAGCATTTGTGCTGGTAAAAATGATACAGGAATACTGGTGTAACGCATCTATTGCCAGAGAGAGCTTCATGTTAGGTTTTATTGGCCGTATATCAATGGTGGGGCAATAGAGGGTTTCTGCGCCAGCTTCCGTGAGCATTTCATCTAACTTTAATGATTGGTGCGATGCTCTGGTAATGGCTATCTTTTTACCGAAGAGCGGCCTGCGTTCAAACCATTGCAGCTCTTTCCGGAGATTAACGACGTTGCCCACGAGAAAAATTGCCGGTGGTCGTATCCCGGCTTTCTTTGCAATTATATCTATCTCACAGAGTCTCCCGGTTACAACCTTTTGTTTAGGGAACGTACCCCATTGGATAAGGCATGCCTGTGTATCAGGGTCTCTTCCGCCGGCAATAAGTCTCTCCGGAATAGTTTTCAGGTTCTTCACGCCCATGAGAAAAACGAGGGTTTCAGGCCCTGTGGCGAGTTCATCCCACCTGATGCTTGATTCTGCTTTTTTTTCGTCCTCATGACCAGTTATGAACGCTACAGAGGATGCGAAGTCTCTGTGGGTTAATGGTATACCGGCATATGCAGGAACTGAAATGGCTGATGTTATGCCGGGAACAACCTCAAAGGGGATGTTGTATTTTGCGAGGATCTGCGCCTCTTCGCCTCCACGACCGAAGATAAAAGGGTCACCGCCCTTTAATCTGACAACGATGTCATTATCCTTTGCTTTGTTCACGATGAGAGTATTGATATCTTTTTGGGGGAGTTCATGGTGTGACGCCTGTTTTCCCACATAGAGTATTTCCGCTTCTGGCTTGGCAAAAGACAGGAGTTTTTTGTTAACAAGAAAGTCATAGATAATGACATCAGCTTTTTGAATGAGTTCCAGACCACGCACTGTAATAAGCTTTGCGTCGCCTGGTCCTGCACCGACGAGGTATACCTTACCCATTGATATAGCTCAATCTGACATCGATCATTTCACCTGGCTCGCTGCTGCCTGGCTGAGAACAATCCTTGCCTCTGCTACCTTCTTATAATACTTTTTGATTTTGGTTATATCACCCGCTGCCACAGCTTTCAGCAGATCTCCCTCTGCCTCGGCAACGTCCAGAAGCTTATAATAATCCAGAGATTCCTTTAGATGTGCCAGGACAATCATACCGGTAATAATTGGATGATTGTTTGTTACGTTTGCATCTTTGAACCGAACACCATGTTCAAGTTCAACCTCAAGCCCAGTTGCGAATTCTTTTAAGTCAATCTTCATGTTTTCAACATTAACCAATGACAGAATCTTCTTAGCTTCGTCCGGCAGTACTGCTGCCTTCTTAAGTTTTGTCCAATCCCGTATTTTAAGCTCCCTGCATATCTTCTGCACTTCTGATTTGGTGATATATTCCGGTAATTTCATCGCAACTCCTTTCTGCTGATTTTGATATGTTATAACCCTTTGTTATCTGGCTGTAATTCTAACAGAACTCCAATAACTCTACAAGAAAAGATTGCGATCATATTTTATGGAGATGCTTTGCTACCTTGACTTCCCTTTCAGGGGTCTAATATACTAATAGCAGATCAAAGAATCACACGGTTCAAACATGGTCCAGCAGTGCTTACGCTGGAGGTCTTTTCGTTAATGCTTGAGGAAACCTTTTACGAAATAGCATCTATACTGGCTCTTGCAAGTGTACTTGGCGGTATTGCTATGCTTTTGCGGCAACCGCTTATCATGGCATTTCTCGCAACAGGAATTCTTGCCGGTCCTGCAGGATTTTCCATACTTCACAGCCACGGCCAGATACAGGTTCTGGCCCACATAGGAATAGCACTTTTACTCTTTGTCGTTGGCCTCAAGCTCGATTTGAGTCTTATTAAAACGACAGGACCTGTTGCCCTTGCCACGGGCCTCGGGCAGGTAATATTCACGTCGCTTTTCGGTTTCATCATTGTATTATGGATGGGATTTTCTGTTATTAGTTCCCTGTATATAGCTGTAGCACTTACGTTTTCAAGCACAATCATTATTGTAAAGCTTCTTTCCGATAAAAAGGAGATTGATGCGCTTCACGGGAAAATTGCCGTTGGTTTTCTCATCGTGCAGGATATCGTAGCGATTCTCGCCCTGATACTGCTTACAGCTGTTGGAGGAGCTGGCGCAGAGAACGGTAACGCTTTTATAAAAATTGCCATAATTGCAGGGAAGGGGATAGGACTGATTGTATGTGTGGGGATTCTTATGCGCTTTGTACTCCCCAGTCTTATGAGAAAAATTTCTGGTAGTCAAGAATTGCTTGTCCTTTTTGCCATCGCGTGGGCTGTCTTTCTCGGGGCTGCAGGTGATTACCTTGGGTTTAGCAAGGAGGTTGGTGCATTTGTTGGTGGTGTTTCCCTCGCCTCCACTCCGTATCGTGATTCTATAGGCGCACGGCTTGTTAGTCTGAGAGATTTTCTTCTTCTGTTTTTCTTTATAGATCTTGGCGCCCGACTTGATTTTACCGTCGTTGGTCCACAGACGCTCAATGCGGTCTATCTTTCACTGTTTGTTCTTATCGGTAACCCGCTTATTGTAATGCTGATTATGGGTATTATGGGATACCGAAAACGTACCGGGTTCCTTGCAGGGCTGACGGTCGCCCAAATCAGTGAGTTTTCCCTTATTTTGGGAGCATTGGGGGTCAGTATCGGGCATATCACTATGGAGGCCATGAGCCTTATTACGCTGGTAGGGGTTGTAACGATATGTCTTTCCAGCTATATGATTATCTATTCAGGCACTATTTACCGGTGGATCGCATCGTCTCTGAGCATATTCGAAAAAAAATATCCCCATAGGGAGAAGCTGGTCGATCAGGCACCTGAAGTTCCCGAGGTGGATGTCTTGATAATCGGGCTGGGAAATTACGGAGGAGGCCTTGCTCAGCATCTTCTGGAAAGGCAGAAACGGATACTCGGGGTGGATTTCGATCCCCAGGTTCTGGAGATGTGGCGATCACGTGGTATCCCCGTTGTTTTTGGTGATATAGGTGACCCGGAATTCCTCGACAACCTTCCGTTGAGACACTCGTCGTGGGTTGTGAGCACTGTCCGGGATAAAGCCCTCAATCTTACCCTCCTTGATCTTCTCAAAGGACATCGATATGAAGGGAAAATAGCTCTTGCAGCAACGAACGAGGAAGAAGCAAAAATATATACATCAAAGGGCGCTCATGTAGTATTGAGACCCTTCAGTGATGCCTCCGAGGAGGCTGCCGATTCTTTGACCGACTCTATGAGTCTGTTTCCTAAGGAGATTGATTGGCCATTGGGTTTGATGGAAGTTCGTCTTAGGAAAGGTTCTATTTTCGCTGGTCAATTCATACGCGACCTGGATATCCGGTCCCTCACAGGTATTTCAATAATAGCGGTAAGCAGGGCAGGGCGTATCTTTCTCCATCCTGACCCAGAGTTTCAGCTCTTTCCCGGCGATCGTATTGTTGTTATGGGAGAATCAACGACCCTCAGACATGCTGAAGATTTCTTTAAACAGATTGAGGACAATACATCATCTTTGGAGCCTGGGCGTTTTTCCGCTGCAGAGGTTGAAGTGGGGCCTAACGCTTCACACCTGGGACAATCTCTTACTGAAATAGAATTTCGCAAACGATACGGAGCAACGGTAGTCGGGATTGTCCGTGATGGGGAACGAATTGTGATGCCGAAACCCGATGAACAAATCAAACAAGGCGACAAGCTCATTATAATAGGAACGCCAGAATCGGCAAAGAAGATACGCGAGGCCTTTGCAAAATAAAGCGTTGCAAATACGATTTACGGGGGTATGAAATCTCTCCTGGTTTACTTCCCTGGATTAACCAGTTCGTAATCCCGTCTGCGGGCATCAGAAAGAAGAAGATTAACATGATCGACTGGTACCCCAACCATTCTGAGTGCATCGGTGGCTAGGCGAAGGCTCGTTTCCATTAACTCCGGAAAGGCCAGCGTTGCCCCTGCCTGTATAAGCTTGCCGCTTGTCTCAAGGTCCCGGGCTCGAGCAATTACAGGTATTCCGGGATAATTATTTCTCATGTAAGAGATGGCCTTGAGCGTAGTGTCCTCTTTAGCTACAGTTAAGACAATAAGCGCTGCCTGCTCTGCGTGGGCAGCCTCCAGCAGCGCAGGGTTTGAGATATCTCCGAAGTAAACGGGAAAACCGTCTTCTCTTCCTTTTGCTACTCTTGCGGGATCGTTGTCGAAGGCAATAAAAGGAACTTTGGAGGCATGGAGGAGGACTGCCACTACATGACCTACTCGTCCGTAACCACCCAGAATGACCCTTCCTTTTGACTCAACAGATTCTTCCGGAAAAGAACCAATGTCTTCGTCTTTTTTCTTTGGGCTAAACTGTGCTGCCAAATAATTACCGAGTTTCACCATCAGAGGCGTGAAGAGCATACTGACTGATATTACTTCAATTCCCATAACAAAGGTATCGTTATCAATGACCGAAAAAAATTTTGCAGAACTGAGGAGGACAAAGCCGAATTCCCCTCCCTGGGCAAGGAGGAAAGAAATTTTTGTAGCAAGGCTTCGGTCCATACCAAAGAGAAGACAGAGAACACACAGTATTACAATCTTTATGCATATGACTACTAGTGCGTATTCGACAAAAACAAGCGGACTGGCAATGATTGATCGTAAGTCAATGGACATACCAACGGCCACGAAGAAAAGCCCAATAAGAATTCCTTTGTATGGCTCTATATACGCTTCAATTTGCATACTATACCGGGAAACAGACAGAAAGACACCCATGAGGAATGCTCCAAGAGCAAATGAGAGGCCGGCACGATGCATAGCCCATGCAGCCAGGAAAACGGCAAGCATCATAACTACCACAAAACCTTCACGGTTTCTTTGGTGTGCCAGTCGTTCAAGGGCAAAGGGAATTACATACTTGCCAAATCCAAAAACAAGGACAAGAAGGCCAAGAACGATTGCAAACTGCTTCCATCCGGGTATGCTTACTGAGAATGTTCCTTGTCCGGCCAATATGGGTATGAGAGCCAGCATGGGGACTACGGCAAGGTCTTGCATGAGAAGGACTCCAAAAGCTGCACTTCCATGAGGACGTGCTATCTCACCTTTATCGTGAAGCATCTCCATTACCAGGGCCGTTGAAGACATAGCCATGGTTAGACCGATTACGAGCGAAGCCTTCCATGGCCAATCATTCCACAGGGCAAAACCGGTAATTGCTGAGGCTGTGAGAATGATTTGAAGGGGTCCTAGGCCAAAGACCTCCCTCCTCAGGGACCACAAACGGGAAGGTTTGATTTCAAGTCCTATTACAAAGAGAAGGAGGACAACCCCAAGCTCAGCGAAGCTGCGGACCCCCTCCACATGCGCTGTTATGTATGGGCCGGGAGTGTGCGGGCCTACAATGATACCTGCCACAAGAAGCCCGGCAATCGATCCCAGACCAAGGCGCTTGAAGAGAATGATGGTGAGTGAAGCGGCAATGAGTAGGATGACGGCCGATGTTATAAAGCTTTCAAGATCCATAGCTTAGAAGGCCTCTCTTAGGAGCAGTCATTTTTTGGTAATCATACAGAATGAGCACGAGGTCGTCAAGAAAAGTAGAGATTAAAACCTCAGAAGAATAATGGAGATGATGGTTAGTAAAAAACCCAGTATTCGCGCCGCAGTAAGACTTTCCCTGTAAATGAGAACAGAGAGAATTACCGATATGACAAAATGCATCCCTGTTATGGATGCGACGAGGGCAAGGGGGCCTTTTGAGAGTGCCAGGAGAAAAGCATAATAGCCCACAAAGTTGAGAATGCCCATTGATACACCAATAATGATAGTGAGAGCTGTTTTATCGCTTTGACGTGTATCACCGATATCTGGCCTTTTAGAGAGTGTCACAGACGAGAGGGCGGCAATTGAATAAACAAAGGCAAGAAATGACAGTTTACCCACATAGATAGCGGCATACTTGCTGGATATCGCGGCAATGGCGCTGGAAAAAAGCGAAATGATGAGAAACGAAAAGCCCTTTTTTGAATGCTCCCGCTGAGTCCCGCTTTGATTCACGCCCTTTGTGAGTATCATCATAGCAGAGAGAGCAAAGGCTATTCCGCATATCTGATAAACTGAGAGCCGGTCATGAAACCATGCAAAAGAGAATATGGTCACGATAACAAGATTAAGCCTTACAACTGAGTATGCTGTAGTGGCCGGGATGAACTTCAGGGCCTCGATGAAGCTCATTGTTGCTGCAAGAAAAGTGAGGCTGTTGACAATTGAAAGAATGATCAACGCCGGAAGGTTGCCGATAGGTTCCTTGAGATATGCCCAGAAGATGTAGCTAAGAACAGCAACAGTGGTCATGAAAATAAAGGTGGTCCTTGCGGTATTACACCGTTTCTCAGCAGCCACTTTATAGAGAAAACCCTGAAGACCCATGAGAAAAAAAGCAACGAGGGAGTAAAAGAACCACGAACTCATGAGCTTGCCATACTTCTTTGAGACAATGGGATTCCATAATGTGAGAATGCAAGCATTTCTCTGTAACGCTCAGTTTACCATTCATTGAGCATATCATCAACATTGAAGAAGAGCATGCTTTGCAGTATAATCGGGGAAAAGACGGTGGGGGAGAGCTCATGAGCATGAACCTTTCAGGTATTGCACCCTTCGAGACTTGTTCCATTAGGCCACCTACAGAGAATTACAGCCTGACCTTTCGGTTGACCCGCAACTGTGGATGGAACCGATGTATATTCTGTCCCGTCTATAAGATGGGAACGCGTTTTTCAAGGAGGAGTATCGAAGAAGTAAAAAAGGATATCGATAATGCAAAGCGGATTGATGATGTTTTGCTCGATGCCGGATTCTTCCGTACTTGTTCTTCTTCAAGGTCCTTTGCGGATGTCAATGAACTGGTCTTTGCTATAAAGCACGCCAATCCCGAGTATAACCAAATACAATCATGGCGTGATGCAGAAAAGGGCAATGCTGGTATTGCTACACAAGATGACGAAGATGAAAGACTGGTATGGTTTTCATCATGGTTTAAAAATAAACCGACCATAGAGGACAGCGTCTACCATGTCCTTTCCTGGAGGAACTATGGAGGTCAATCATGCTTTCTTGGCGATGCGAATTCGCTTCTCCTGTCAGCTGATTTTTTCACAGAGGCTGTAGATTACATCAGGAGTCGGTTTCCTACGTTACGACGTTTTACTATTTACGGAAGGACCAAATCAGCAGCTAAAAAAAGCCTCGACGATTTGAAGATGTTTTATGCTGCCGGATTGAACAGGATCCATTTTGGTATCGAAAGCGGAAGCGATGCAGTCCTTGCCTTTATGAAAAAAGGGGAAACGGCGGAGGATCATATTTTGGGATGCAGGAAAACGAGGGATTCAGGCATGTCTCCTTCAGTTTATATAATGCCAGGTCTTGGAGGAGCGAAATGGTCTGTGGAACACGCACACGAAACCGCCAAAGTTCTTTCAGAAGCGAAGCCAGATTACGTGAGACTTCGGACGCTGGAAATTTTTCCCGGAACTGGTCTGGCCATTGCCATAAAGAAGGGTGGATTTATAGAGGCCTCAGAAGAGCAGGTAATACGGGAAATACGAATCATTGTAGAAGAGACTGATTCTGATACTGAGATTGTAAGTGACAGCGCATCAAACCTTCTTGATGTGAGTGGCCTGCTCCCTCGTGATCGATCTCGAATGCTGAGAGTAATCGATGATTATCTTGAGCTTTCTGAGCGAGAAAAACTCATCCTCAGCCTTTCTTCCCGTCTTCAGTCATTCGTGGGTCAGTATGGTGGTATAAGCGATGATATAAGAGAGGTTGTCAAGCCATACGTGAGGGACGGAGCGTTTGATCCATCAAGGGCAACCAACGAAGAACTACGCTTTATTATCAGGCTTATCCGTTCAAAGCTCATGCCGTAGAAAACAGTTCGGAGTGTTCAATTATGAATTCGGATTTGAGATCTTTACGATCCTGTTTGCTTTTATTTCCAACCAGATAAAATAGAGGATGCCGATTGCTGAGGTTACCGTTGAGGGGACTGCTGTTTGAGGATTGAAAAATACGAGGGCGAGGGCACCTGAAAGGCCGTAGTTCTTAAATGTCGAGAGAAGTATAACGCTCGTCAAATGAGCTTTTCCGAGACCGAAATAACTTCCAATCTTTTCAATGGACCAGCCGAGTAAAAATGTTGTGAGGACGGCAATGATAACAACAGGAACAATAGATAGGGGTTGCAGGAGAAAGATATCTCGATTGAGTCCGGTAATAATATAGATTACCAGGAAGAAACTCCAATTTGTAATTGGTCCTTTATACGGTTCTATCCGTTTGGATAGCCCTGTGATTATAAGAATTCGTGAGATAATAAGAGGTCCGATAATCAACTCACCCAGTATCAGGAGAAGCTTTGCTGGACTGATGAATCCAGTGCCGAGAAAAACAAGAGCAATCATCGGTGTAAGAACGAACGCACCTAGATACGCACCTATAGTTCCAAGCAATGCTAATTCAACATTACCTTTCAGGAAAAGGGTAAAGGGAATAACAGCAACGGCTGGAGGGACTGCAGCAAGGAGTATAAATCCATTCCAGAAAAACTGGTTTCTTATGATGAGAGCGCTCAGTCCTATGAGGACAACCCCATGAAGAATAAAATTACAGAAAATCGCTTCAGTAGAGGACGTGAGAAACGATTTGGGGGAACGAAAGGTGTCTAAACGTATGCCCATGCTTGAGATGGTCATAACAACAGCAAGGCCGGGAAGAATGAATCGTTGCATGTATTGAGCGCCAGTGTCCCAGAGAAATCCAAGGACAAGAGCTAAAAGAAAAATAAAATTTCTGTTGTTCACCAAATGCATGGGAGATAAGGTCACGATTAGTCTATTTTCCTGTAAAAACAATCGATATGCAATGGAAAAAAGGTGCTACAAAAATTACTTTACTCCATCGATTCAATGTGCTACACATTTGTTAATCGTACCATTTCGAGTGAGGATATGTCAGGACTTTTTCGTTTCGGGGTTTCCCTCGATAGAGCTCTTCTTGATAAATTTGATCGCTATATCAGGGAGCGTAACTATTCGAATCGCTCTGAAGCATTCAGGGATCTTATTAGACAAGAACTCATAAAAAAGGAGTGGAATGAGGGCGATGATGTGGCAGGCGCAATTACGTTAATCTATGACCACCATCGGAGAGATCTCCTGAACAAAATAACCGATCTCCAACATGATTTTCAAAACGTTATCATCTCAACGCAGCACATCCATCTGGACCATGATAACTGTCTTGAAATTATTGCTGTGAGAGGAAAACCAGCTGATGTTATAAAGCTCGCCAATATGCTGAAATCAATCAAAGGTGTAAAGCACGGGACGTTGAGCATGTCGAGTACAGGCAAATATATAGAATGAAGAGTATTATTTTTTTCCCATATAGTAGCACGATAACTAATTTAGTAGCATTATACAGCTTCCCATAAAGGAGAGAAACTGGTGAACTCTGTTGAATACTGGAACGGAAATGCCAGGTGGTACAAGTTATGGGTTGAACACAATAATTATCATGAGAGTATTGTTGTGACATTACGATCCATAACAAGGCCTGGATGGAAGATCCTCGATGTCGGCGGCGGCGGCGGTGTGCTTGCAATACCTCTTATGATGAATCACTGCAATGTCACTATATTAGAGCCATCATGGGCAATGAGAGACATACTTGAATGTGAAATAAAAAAAGCAGGACTATCATCAACATATACAATAGATACCCGAACATGGGAAGAGGTTGATCCTGTAGAATTCCGTGAACACGACATAATAATGGCCTGTAATAGCCTTCATCTTGTTAGGCCGGGGTTCAAGGAGGCATTTAAGAAAATGTTTTTTGCAGAGGTGCCATACATTTTCATTGTCACAGAGAAACCTGTCGATGGCCTACGCCGTTTTGCTGAAGCCAATCTTTATCAGATGATCGTTTCCAGCGCACAGGAACAAGAAAGCGCTTTTGTCTACCATTGTCGTGATGAAGCGCTTGAGCACTGGAGGTTCAGGTACGGCAGAGAACCGAATATCTTAGAAAAACATGATTTGCTTTCGAAGCTCGCGGAGGAAGAGGGCCACGTGCGGCTACATGGAAAGGCCATGGTTTACACATATTGCTGGAGACATAAGAAGGTTGACAGGCAATAAATCATAAGGAGAAGGACAATGACTCGCATGTTAATTTGTTTGGTATGTTTTTTAATTTGTGTGCCGTCCGTATTTTCTGCTGAAGTAATGCCCGTAACCGATACAGCGAAAGCGAAAATTCAGTTGGATGAAATCCTTATCACTGGAACGCCGTTAAAGGATGACCCTGAAACACCAAACATGAATGTAATTGTCCCGTCGGCAATTCTCCAGGGTATTGGTTCAACATTGGACGGAGCGGTAAAGAGGCAGCCGGGTATCGATGTTCAGAGGCCCCAGGAGGTTGGGGCAGCCCTTGATGATGAGGCAATAAAGATCAGGGGATTTGGATCGAGAAGGATACTGGTAACCATTGACGGCAGGCCGCTGAATATGCCTGGCACCGCTGGAGGGTATTTCGTTGACTTTACAACTATTCCGCTGAGTAATGTAAAAGAAATTGAGATCATAAAAGGCGTTAGTGATCCTCGGTACGGCAATACACTCGGAGGTGCCATCAATCTTGTTACGAAAAAAACTGGAAAAAAGCCTGAAACAGAGGCACAGACGCTCGGTGGAAGTTATAATACCTGGACAGGGAATTTCTACCATGGATGGAAGCCAGGAAATTTCGAGTATTCTGTGAGCGGAGGATATTCCGAAAGTGATGGATATCTGTGGAATGGCGATTTCTGGATTAAAAATATGAGCCTTCATGTGGGATATGATTTTCCTTGGAATGGCAAGATTTATGGTGATGGTCAATATGTGGACTTGAAAAAAGGTTTTCTTGTCAGCAACAGGCTGAGCAAAGATTATGACTCTCCTTTGTATGACACGCCAAAAAATAGAAGGTATCCTGCATCAGACGGAGAAATTATGTATGGAGGTATGGGTGCGTATGCAGAGCCGGGTTCGTGGTGGAAGAAAGAGCGATACCAGTACACTGTCGGGTATGAACAGTCGTTTTCCAATAGCTCTTTTGATGTGAGGGGTTGGCGGAACTATGGCAACAGGGAAGCCTTCAACACAAAAAGAAGCCTCGGGAGAGTCTTTCATAAGGAGTTCTATGACGATCGTTCATATGGTACAGATGGTACGTTTCGCTATGAGTTACCCTATAATACTATTATTGCAGGTGTTGAAGCGAAACGATTGAAAGATGATGGCGACAAAACACTCTCGGATGACTTCAGAGGAATAACACGAAACAAAAATTACGTGAATGCCAACATATGGGGAGCATACATTTTAGATGACATCAAATTGTTCGAAAAGAGACTCATCATCACACCGGGAGTGCGATATACGTCATACTATGGCAAAGCAGGCCCCGCTGGAGAGGCAGAAGATATCAAAAACCTGTCTCTTGACGGCTTCGCTCCATCTCTGAAGATGACCTACCAGTATCAAAAAGATGCCTTTTTCTATGTAAGTGGTGCGCGGGCCCTGAGAATGCCAACACTGCCTGAGCATTATTGGCATTATTCACCGGATGCTGGTGTCTATACCGGCAACCTTTCCTTTAAGAATGAGGATGGGGTTATGATTCAGGGTGGGTGGAAAGCTGCCTTTCCTACAGGAACGAAGATAGACATTTCACCATATTATTACAGCATAAAAGATTTCATACAATTCGATCTTATCAATTTTGTCTCATATAATATCGATAGGGCCAAGCTGTATGGGATTGAAATAGGTTTGAACCAACGCTTGAGCACATCATTTTCTTTTTTCGTAAACTATACGTATCAAAAAACGAAAACAAAAGGTGACCCGTTTGTTGCAAACTTTGTCGCCCCTCCAGATCGTGACTTTGATGAAATACCAGGATTGCCCCAGCACAAGGTGAATGCAGGTATCCAGTATGTCGGATCGGGAAAAGAAAAGATCGCTCTTTATGGTTCTTTTGTATCGAGTCAGAAGGTGATCTACAATAACAATGCTATTAGTCCGACAAGTCTGAGAGCGCGGAAACAGAATGCATACACCGTAATTGACCTGGAGGCATCATATCCTTTTATGAAGCAGTTTGAATTTAGTGCGTATATCAGAAATCTTCTCGATGTGAACTATCAGGAGCGTTTTGGTTATCCTGCCTCAGAGATCAATTTTGGTTTAGGTTTGAGGGCATGGTTCTAAAATATTTTAGCCTTAAACGCCTTTTGCGTACCCTCGTCACCCGTCCATCTCCCATCGTTATACTTAGTGTTGTCATTGCGCTCATATGTATTACCGGATGCAGTAACAGAGCGAACAGCACCCGTGATAACACAATCGTAATTGCTTTCTCAAATGAACCGAACCGATTAAATCCTATTTTTCTCTCTGACTTAACCTCGTTCACCGTGAGTGGCTGGATCTTCAATGGCCTGACAAAGCTTGATGACGACCTCAGAATCGCAGGTGACCTTGCGGAATCATGGTCGATTTCGCAAGATGGCCTCACAATAACGTTTCATCTGCGAAAAGGGGTGTTGTGGCATGATGGTAAAGAGTTTACATCACGAGACGTATTGTTCACCTTCAAGACCATCATGGCATCAACCATTCCTTCGCCACGCAGTTCGCAGTTTGGTCCTGTAGAATCTATCGAGGCACCGGATCAAAGTACAATTCGCGTAAAATACCGGGAGCCATACGGATCTGCATTAATGAGCTGGACCATTGGCATTGTGCCTGAACACATTCTAAAAAATTCAGATTCTGATCAAAGAGCCTTTGATCGATCGCCAGTGGGAACAGGTCCGTATAGGTTGATTGAATGGGTGTCCGGTCAAAAACTTGTTTTCGAAGCTTTCGGGCGCCATTTCTTGGGTTCTCCGAAAATAAAACGTCTTATAGTAAAAATCTTGCCCGATGCAACAACCCGTCTTTTAGAGATGAGGAAAGGGGAGATTGATGTGATGGAACTGACACCTCTTCAATTTGCGAAACACACGAGTAATGATTCTGCTGTATCAAATTTTGTAAAATATCGTTCCCCTTCTTTCCGATATGCTTTCCTGGGGTTTAATCTTCAAGATGAAAAATTTAAAGATAAAAGAGTGCGTGAGGCAATTGGGTGTGCTATTGATAGAGAAGCGATTATTGGCACTGTTCTCTTCAACCTTGGTGAGGAATCAACAGGCCCATATCCTCCAGGAGCGTGGTATTCAAAGGACGATGCATGGCATGTCCGGTATGACCCTAAAAGGGCTATTGAACTTCTTCGTGATTCAGGCTGGATCAGAGGGACCGATGGTTTGATAAGAAAAAACGGAAATATTCTTTCATTTTCTATTTTCACGAATTTTGAGAATGAGGAATGCGTGAAGGTAGCACAAATAATTCAGCATAACGTAAAGTCGTTGGGGATTGAGGTAACGATCAATCAGCTTGAATGGCAGGCATTCAGGCATGATGTTATCAATCGGCGCGCTTTTGAGGCTGTCGTTCTATCGAGATCGTATTTGTGGGATCCCGATGTTTATGATTTGTGGCATTCAAGCAGGATGAGGCAAGGAGATTGGAATTTTATGTCATATCAAAGCCGGAAGGCAGACTCATTGCTCGAGAAGGGAAGAAAAACCATTGATAGAGAGAAGAGGGCTGAACTATACAAAACATTTCATGCTGTTATTGCCGATGAGAAGCCCTGTATATTCCTTTATAATGCAGATGGGCTGTTTATTGGGCATAAACGGATAAAAGGGATAAAGCCATCCCATCAAGGAATTTATCAAAATGTGAAAGATTTTTTCATAGAAAGATAAAATAATTTATTTTATTAAATTTTTTTAAGATTTTCCTTGACAGCTACCGATAAATAACAATATGATTCTCAACAAAGCAGAAATGCTTAATTATTTCATTGAAAGGAGTTTTGCAGTATGCCAGTAGGTAAGGTAAAATGGTTTAACGATTCTAAGGGGTATGGTTTTATTGAGCAAGAAGGTGGAGAAGATGTTTTTGTACATTTTTCTGCAATAAAACAGAATGGTTTTAAGTCGTTAAAAACGGGGGAGAAGGTAGAATTCGAAATTGTCAAAGGCCCAAAAGGCCCACAAGCATCTAATGTTGTAAAAAGCGAATAAAAAAAGGGGCTAATGCCCCTTTTTTTCCATACCTTTTACTTCATTCCATAACTTATCCATTATTTCCAACGAAGCGCTGGAAATGTCTGTATTTTTTTCAATATAACTGAACCTATGGATAAATTTATTTGAAGTTGCCCGGAGCGCATCTTCAGGGTCAATATTATGAAAGCGAGCGATATTCACGATGGTGAATAAGAGATCGCCAATCTCTTCTTTGATTAACTCATTGTTGCCTGACTGTTCAGCTTTTTGGAGTTCATCAATCTCTTCAAGCATTTTTTCATGGATATCTTCGAGTCTAGGCCAATCAAAACCAACTTTTGCAACCCTTCTGGAAATGATATAGGCCCTGAGAAGAGAAGGGATTATCCGGGGAATATGTTGAAGAAGAGAATATTCATCCTTTTCATTTTTCTTTAAATCCTCCCATTTTCGTTCAATCGGTGTATCGTGTGGCATATCCCCAAATACATGGGGATGGCGATGGTACATCTTGGTATATACATCTCTGACCACTTCAGTAATATCAAAGAATCCTCCTTCCTTACATATTTGTGCGATAAAAACGATATGAAAGAGCAGGTCTCCAAGTTCTTCTTTGATGGCTTCATAATTGGTCTGTTCAATAGAATCTATTAATTCGTAAACCTCCTCAAGGAGGAATGTTTTAAATGCACCGATCGTCTGCTTTTTGTCCCATGGGCATCCTTTGTCGCTTCTCAGGGTAGCCATAAGTTCAACAAGCCTTGAAAACTCCTCCATGAAACCTCCAGTATTATAAAACGAATGAAAAGTTAAAAGTAAAAAGTGGAAAGCATACAGAGGTTTTTTTCTGTCCTGTCATTCATGAATCTACTTTTACTTCTCGTTTGTAACTTCTCACTGATTTTCTTGAATTTCCTTTTCACTTTTTACCGTTATGGAGCTCATAATTGTGTCCACTGTTTTTTTCATCACATCCTGCTGTTCTTGGATGATGAGCGTGCCGGCTTTTCCCATTTGTTGCTGCAAAGATATATCTAAGAAAATCTTTTTCATAGCATTGTAGAGATCATTGCCGTTATCTGCCATTATGCCAGCTCCACGCTCTAAAACGATATGAGCAATATCTTTAAAATTTTCAATATACGGCCCGAAAACAACAGGTGTAGCAAAAAACAATGGTTCAAGAATATTTTGACCTCCATAGGGAGCAAGGCTTCCACCTACAAAAGCAACCTTGCTTATTTCGTAAATGTCCATGAGATCACCAATTGTATCAACGACGATGATGTCAGATTTGCCCTCAACGCCTCGCTTGAGAGATGAAAATCGGAGAACCGTAAAAATTTTTGAAAATCTTTCTTCAATGACAGACGCAAGGTGAATCTCGCGGGGGGCAACATAGATGACCGTGTCTTGTAAATCTTTTTTTAAAGATATTATGACTGGAAGAAGTATTTCAAGTTCTTTCTCTTTAACACTTCCGAAGGTTAGTATGTTGCCTTTTGTTTTGCCGTTGCTCCGCTCTTTCAACATCCGATAGTACTTAATATTTCCGGTGCATGTTACTTTTTGCGGATGCATTCCGATTGATACAAATCGCTCTCTGTGCGTATTTGATTGGGTTACTACATGTTCAATATTGTTGAGAACGGAAGCGAGAAATGAAGAGAACCTGCGATATGCATTGATAGTATGGTCTGAAATCCTCCCATTTACGATAAAAACAGGAATACGGTGTTTTTTGGCTTGCCAGATGAGGTTAGGCCATATCTCAGTTTCTATGATAATTATGGCCCTGAAATGAGAAGTTGCGATAAATCTGTTGATCAGGTAGCTCAGGTCAAGAGGCAGGGAAAAAACTGGAATATCGTTGCCAAACCGAACTTTGAGCATGTCTTTTGTATAATATGTGTTAGTGGTGACTACAAAACGATGCATTGCCGTATTTTTTCTCATATAGTGTATGAGGTTTTCGGCGATGGCAGCCTCCCCTAGGGACGCAGCGTGAATCCACAGGGCATCTGTGATTGGTGTTTTTTTTGTTGTTGTTGAAAGTCGTTCAAAAAGATTTTTTCGAATCTTTTTCTTGGTTAAACCGTATAGAATGAAAATCGGCAGGGCAAGATGAATCAAAAAATTGTATGTTATTTTCCACATGCCGCTATGTCAGCTTCTTGGGTGAGACGAGTAAGAGTATCTTCGAGTTCCCGTTTTTTCTCTTCTAAAACACCGCGTGAGGCCTTTGTATCAATATGGATTGGATTGCCCCAGAGTATCAGCACTTTTGAAAATGGAAACGGAAGGATAAAGTGGTCCCAGGAATGAAAAGTTTTTTTTTACTTGCGCCATACGTTATGGGCACGATAGATTTTCCTGTCAATTTTGCGAGTTCAACAATGCCGTCTTTTACTTTATATCGGGGACCTTTTGGGCCATCAGGGGTGATTGCAACATCATAGCCTTGACGCAGGTCATTCATGATTTCCCGTATGGATGATACCGTCCCTTTACGGAAAGATCCCCGGATAGAACCAAGTCGAAAAAATCCCATCACTCGAGCAATCAACTCACCGTCACGATGTCTGCTGATAAGCACCTTTCCTTTTCCTCGTACATTTGCGTAAGGCATCATTAATAATCTTCCGTGCCAGAAACAAAAGATATAATTTTCACCTTTCTTCCACCCATCAATCACGTTTTCGTTGTTTATGTGGCGAATTCTGAGTGTAATCCGCAGAAGGGTAAGAAACAAGAAAATTAAGGGAGGTAAGACATTCACCATAATTAAGCCTTTAATTCTTCTACTCATTTTTGACACGCTTCCCAAGCTTAATGATTTTTTTAACATCTGTATCACGAAACTGAAGATTGTAAAGGTTCCTGTAAGGGCCTTCAGTCTCGATAAGCTGATCATGAGTGCCTTCCTGGATTATCGTGCCGCCATCAATTACAATGATCCTGTCAGCGTTCATCACCGTTGATAAACGGTGAGCAATAATTATCGTAGTTCTCCCCTTCATTAAATTCTCAAGTGCCTTTTGTACCTCCATCTCAGATGCAGTATCGAGCGAGCTTGTCGCTTCGTCAAGAATTAGAATAGGGGCATTTTTATGAAGAGCCCTTGCAATGGCAATCCTCTGTTTCTGTCCTCCGGATAAACGTGCACCTTTCTCACCTACTACAGTGTCGTATCCTTTTGATAGTTTCGTGATAAAATCATGGGCATATGCTGTCCGTGCAGCTTCTTCTATCCTGACCATATCTGATTCGACGCCATAGGCGATGTTGTTTTTGATTGTATCATTAAAAAGAATAACATCCTGTGTGACAAGGGCGATATTTTCACGAAGAGACTTTAATGTTACATCTCTAATATCGATCCCATCAATCTCAATGGACCCGCTTGCGATGTCATAAAAGCGAGGGATGAGGTTGACAAGGGTTGTTTTGCCAACACCACTTTCTCCCACAACAGCGATAACTTCATTTTTATTGATTCTCAGATTGATATTTTTCAAAATCATCTTATCTTCATATTTGAAAAAAACATCTTTGAATGTGATACTACCTTTGACCTGATCGAGCGTTATCGCATCTTTCTTCTCAGTAATTTCAGGTTCACGATCGATGATTTCAAAAACGCGCTGACTGGCAGCAAGCCCCTGCTGAACATTATGATTCTCTTTGTTCAGCCTTTTGATGGGTTCATACAGCATCAGGAGTGCGGCTGTAAAGGAAAAGAAGTTACCAGGTGTTGAAGCGCCGGAAATAACTTCCCGTCCCCCGTACCAGATAATGACGGCGATTGCTATGCCGCCGAGAACCTCCATGATCGGATGAGACAATGCCCTGACTTTATGGCGCTTGAGATTGATTTTGAATAAGGTATCGTTTTCTATCTGAAATCTCTGATTTTCATATTCTTCCATGGAAAATGCTTTTACGATTCGCTGGCCTGTAATCGTTTCGTGGAGAAAGTTTGTGAGGCGGGCAATTGCCTTTTGCGTATTTATACTTATCCTGCGTAATTTTTTTCCAAAAGCAATAATCGGGTATGCCGAGAAAGGAAGAATTATCAAAGCAATAGTGGCAAGCTTCCAGTCTCTGTAAAAAACGACAAAAACAAGACCTATGATAGAAAAAGCATCTTTCATGATAGCCGTAAAAGCATCAGAAACTGTGCTTTGGACGAGGGATACATCATTGGTGATCCGTGAAATGTTTACCCCTGTCGGTGTCTTATCAAAGAACGAAAGAGGTTGCCTTTGAAGTGACCGAAAAACGAGGTCCCTAATGTCGTTTACGACTTTCTGACCGACAAACCCCATGAGGTAGGCCTGTAGGTATTCAAAAACCCCTTTCAAGATATAAATAAGAATAATGCCGATGGGGATAATATACAGCATCGTTGCGTTCTTCTCAAAAAAGATCTTGTCGAGAACAGGTTTAACGATGAACGCAATCAATCCGTTCGTTCCTGCAACCAGGGACATGAATACCATTGCGAGAACTAATTTAATCCAGTATGGTTTAACAAATTTAAGAAGTCTGAGGTAGAGAGCCATAAATGTTTTTTAGAATGCGGAGAATTTCATCTTTTGCACAATGATACGCATCAAATTCGCCGAGTGTGTCACGTATTGTTTTGATGTCATCTTTTATATCTTCTCTTCCATTTTTTAACATATAAAGTGCTTTTTCTGCAATCTTTTCAGGGTTTAGCTGTTGAATGAACTCAGGGAAAACCTCTTTGTTGGCTATAATATTCGGTAGACTGATATACTTTATATCCACGAGCAGTTTTGCAAGAAAATAGGATACGGAGGAAATCTTGTATATAACAATCGTGGGTGTACCGAGAATTGCAGCCTCGAGAGTAACACTCCCGGATGCTGCGATGGCGATATCGCAATATGCCATAGCGTCGATGGACAATCCTTTGAATGTTTTCACTGAATGAGGTGCTGTGAGATGTTTTTCTGTGAGGCGGACATCAATGTTTTCTGCAAGAGGCAACAGGATGGTTAGATCGGGAACTATTTGTTCCAGTTTTGTAATAACAGAAAGTAATACTGGCATATGCTTATTTACTTCGTTTTCCCTGCTTCCGGGTAGCAGGGTAATGATGGCGCCTTTCGGCTCTACCCCTATCTTTTGGTAAAATTCTGATTTTGAAAATGAAGGCTTCACAGTATTAAGGAACGGGTGTCCAACATATGCTGCATCAATCATGTAATCTTCATAGAGCTTTTTTTCAAAGGGGAGGATGCAAAGTACTTTGGTAATACGGTCTCGTATTTTATGGATTCTCGCTTTTCTCCATGCCCACACTTGAGGCGGGATAAAGTAGACAACCGGTACCCTGATTGATTTGGCAAGCTTGGCTAATTTAAGATTAAAACCGGGAAAATCTACAAGGATCAGCAGGGATGGTTTCTCTCTGAGAATGTGTTGTTTCATAATGTGGTATGCTTCTCGTATGTACTTCAGTTTTCCAAAGATTTCACTGATACCCACGACAGAGATGTTGCCATAGTCATAGATGATACGTGCCCCTGCCTCTCGAAGCCGTGTGCTGCCCATACCGCTAAATTCAATGGGTAGTGAGTTGCCGAGAGCCTTTATAAGATGGCATGCGTGAATTTCCCCGGAGAGTTCCCCTGTGGCGACAACTATTTTTACCGGAGAATTAGTTTGTGAGGTTGCTTTCTGCAATGTATTGCTTAACCTGGTCAGCAAGGGCTAAAGCCCGTAAGCCATCTTCGCCTCTTACGACCGGATCGGTTCCTTTTCCGATAGACTGAATAAAGGATGCTATTTCATATTTTACAGCATCGATTGGATCAACCACATATTCCTGGGTAGTTATCTCTCCACCATTCTTTTTTGCTGTATAAACAACGCGACGATTTAAAAGGTCAATAAAAAGACCCTGATCCCTCTCAAAAATAGTCAATGTCCTTTCCTTTTTTGCAGAGATGCGATTTGCAGTAAGATTGGCAACACATCCGTTGCCAAATACTATCCTGGCGCTTGCGAAATCCAGTTTATCCATAACAAATGACACTCCTTGTGCACGTAAATCGAGCACATTGTCCGGTATTATGGACAGAATTAGGTCAATGTCATGGATCATAAGGTCAAGAACGACGTCAATATCTGTTGATCTTCCTGTGAATTCACTTGCTCTGCGTGATTCTAAAAGGAGTGGTTTTTTAATAATAGGAAGAGATTTCAAAAATGCAGGGTTGAATCGTTCAAGGAATCCTACCTGGAGGATACGCCGCTTTGTCTTGCTCAGTTCAATAAGCTCTTTCGCTTCAGCTTGGCTTGAAGTTATGGGTTTCTCTATTAATACATGGGATCCTGTTTTGAGGAAGTCCTTGGCAATCTGATAGTGGGTTTCGGTTGGGGTAGCAATGATGACTCCATCTGTATTTCCCAGAAGCCCCCTGTAATCAGTATACGCTGGAATTTTATATTGTCGTGCGAGTTCATCGGATCTGTTGGGGTCAACATCAACAATCCCAACAAGCTGTATTTCATTGAAAGAAGACAGCTTATCGAGGTGTATTCTTCCCATGTGGCCGCCTCCCACAAGGGATATTTTTATCTGCATATACCCCTCTTCGATGATGCGATGAACTCTATAAGTTCCGTGATATGTTCTCCAGTCAGTTCCTCTTTGATGATCTTTAATGATTCCGTCAGAGGAAGAGCCGATCTGAATAATATTCGGTAAGCCTTTTTTAGTTTTGAAATCTCTTCTTTTGAAAAACCGTGTCTTTCTAAACCTACGAGGTTCAACCCGTAAAGCTTGGCTCTACTTCCTGCTGCTATCATAAAGGGAGGAACATCTTTCGGGACACCTGTGAGTCCACTTATAAATGCATGTTTTCCTATTTTGCAGAATTGGTGAACTGCACAGAGACCTGCAAAAATCACAGAATCTGAAACTTCTACATGACCGGCAAGGGTTGCACAATTAGCCATGATAATATTGCTACCCACAATACAGTCGTGAGCAATGTGGGCATATGCCATAATGAAGTTGTTATTTCCCACCCGCGTAATGCCACCACTATGTGTTGTTCCCCTGTTCATCGTTACGTATTCTTTTATGGTGTTATTATTCCCAACAATGAGGCTCGTATCCTCTTCTTCCTTGTATGAAATATCCTGTGGTGGACCTCCAAGAGATGCGAAAGGGCTAATGATACAATTTTCGCCAATTTCAGTTCTTCCTTGAATTATTACATGGGAAAGGAGCTTAGATCCTTTTCCTATAGTGACATTACCCTGGATAATGCAATATGGTCCTATCTCAACCGATGCGTCAATTTCAGCGTTATTATCTACAATAGCAGTAGGGTGTATCACGTGTCTCTCCTAATCTTGTTTTAACATAGCCATGATTCGGGCTTCGGCAACCATTTCATCATCCACATATGCCTTTCCCTCAAAAACCCATATTTCACGTTTATGCTTAACAACTTCCACCACAAGCTTCAATTGATCTCCAGGGATAACCGGTCTTCTGAATCTTGCATTATCAATGCCTATAAACAGAACAGAGCCCTTCATGCCCGGAAACGATTTAAATGCCAGGACGCCCCCTGTTTGAGCCATTGCTTCTATAATCAAAACGCCCGGCATGATGGGCATGCCCGGAAAATGTCCAGGAAAGAAAGGTTCATTAAACGTAACATTTTTGATCCCTACCACACGTTTTGTCGGCTCAAAGTCCACAACCCGATCAACGAGAAGAAAGGGATACGTATGGGGCATGAGAGCCATTATTTCCTTAATATCAATCATCCGCAGCCTCCACGTGAATTTTTTTCTCCAACTTTTTCATTTTTGCAAAGAGCTCGGGTAACATCTTGAAATAGCCTTGGAGCTTTGCCCATTCTTTAAAAGGAAGATGGGGCGTTCCCATGATGAGAGAGTTTGCGGGAACATCTTTTGTAATTCCGGTTTGACCGCCCGCCTGTACATTATCTCCCACTGCGACATGATCTCTGACCCCAGCCTGTCCTGCCAGAACAACATTTTTCCCAATTTTGGCACTTCCGGCAATTCCCACCTGCGCAACGATGATCGAGTTTTCCCCAATGGTCACATTGTGGGCAATTTGAACAAGGTTATCGATTTTTACACCCTTTTTTATTATGGTCTTATCAAGTGAAGCCCTGTCAATGGTGACATTTGCTCCTATTTCTACATCATTTTCGACCTCGACTGAGCCAAGTTGAGGTATCTTAACGTGTTGGTATCCGTCCCATGTGTATGCAAAACCATCACTGCCAATGACTGTTCCGCTATGAATAATTACATTTCTCCCGATTTTCACCCCGTCATAAATGGTAACATTCGGAAATACTTGCGTTCCAGAACCAATTCTTGAATTTTTACCAATATAGACAAACGGAGATATTATCACGTTTTTTTCAATGACAACACCCTCTTCTATGTAAGCAAAGGCTGCGACAGATGCTGATTTTGATATTTTTGCTCCTTTTGCCACGAAGGCCAGTTTGCTGCACTCTCCAGTACTCCTCTGCATCCTGTCATTAAAAAGATCTGCTACAACCGCATAGGCGAGTAAAGGATTCTCAACAACAATGAAATTTAGATCGCTAAAATTCTGGATATCAACATCTTCACCGACTATTATAGCCGAGGCGTTGGTGTCCTTGAGATATTTCTGAAAACGAATATGAGAGAGAAATGTTATTTCTCCGCTTTTTGCTTCTTTTAACCCGGCGATACCAGTTATTGCCGTATTGCCATCTCCAACTAAGCGACCGTTTACCTTCTCTGCTAATTTTTTTAGTCTGGTCATCACTTCGTTGGTTTTTTCTTTGTCGCCTCGTTAAAAGAGTTAATTACCTTAGCTGTTATGTCTATAGATGGGGCAGCATAGAGTACCTGGCTTTTCTCGACAATGAGGGTATACTTTTCTTTTTCGCCAATGCTCTTTATAACCGCTTCAAGCTCCTTTAGCATTTTTTGTGTCAATTCCATATCTTTTTGTTGCAATTCGGTCTGATAATCATTTGCCAACCTTTGATAATCTTTCAGCTTGTTCTGATATTGTTTCTCTTTTTCAGTCCGTGCCTCCGGTGTAATCGTGGTTCCTTGCTTTTCGATGGCATCTTTCATTTTTTGCAGTTCATCCTGTTTGCCATCAAGAGTTTTTTTCAGTCTGTCTGCTTCCTGGGTCAAGGTTTGTTTTGCCTCTTTTCCTTTGTTTGACTCGACCATTACCTTTTGAAGATCAATATAGGCAATATTTTGACTATATGCAGTCAGTGGGAGTATTACCAGGGTGAATATTCCGACGAATAAAAAAACGTTTTTCATGGTGCCTCCTGTTAAAATTGTGAACCAATTGCAAAATCAAATACACTTCTTTTTTCATCTTTTTTCGGATTTAAGTTGAACCCTATTTCGAGTCTAATTGGCCCGAAAGGTGAAAACCAACGGATTCCTGTACCAGCCGAAGTTTTTGCTCCGTTTAAAAGAAAACCTTTGTTCTTGTCAAAACCATGCCCTGCATCAAAAAAGATGACTCCTTTCAAACCTGCAGGCATATAGATGGGAAAGATCCATTCAAGGTTGAAGAATAATTCGTTCTTTCCGCCGATAGGGTCTCCATATATATCCATCGGCCCTGCTTCACCGTATTTGAATCCTCTGATTGTCTGCAGTCCACCAACATAAAATTTTTCATATATAGGAATGGGTTTGCCATTAAAACCGCGTATCATTCCTGCAGTTCCTTTTATAAAAAAGGTAGAGTTCCAGAATCCGGCAGGGATATAGTGCCCGTATTGCCCGACACTCTTATAAAAATCATTTTCTGCGCCAAAGGGACCACCGGCAAGTTCAAAGGAAATATCTCCATTCGATCCTTTTGAGGGATTCATGATGTTGTCTATTGTGTTTCTGTTGAGACCAACCGTTACGCTGCTTGTGCTCGATGTTCCGGCCTGCTGTTTAATGTAGTTGCTGGCATCCAGATCGATATTATCTATTTTTATCTTTTCATATTTATACCGTGTGCTCAGTTTCGTGAATTCGGTCATGGGTCTCACAAAGCTTATGCTTCCACCGCTTATTCGATAGTCATAGCTGTCCATTTCTCGTGTATAATGAGAAAGACCGAGTCCTGCCGAGAGATTCAAATCGAAAATATAGGGATCCACAATGCTGGCATTAAAACTATTTGTTATACTGCCCACCCCAGCATTGAAATACAGTTTTCTGCCTGTTCCCAGAAAATTATTCTGAGAGATTGAACCCCCTATAATTGCCTTGTCTGACGTGCTGTAGCCGATGGAGACATTGAACGTGCCAGTCGGTTTTTCCTCGACTGCTACGTCAAGATTTATCTTCTCTGGATCTTCAGTCTTCATAAGTTTCAGATCAACTTCCTTAAAATACTGTGTATTTGTAAGCCTCTCTTTACTTCTTTTTAATGCAGTGCCGGAGTAACGGTCTCCTTCTGCTAATCTGAGCTCTCTCCGAATAACTTTATCCCGTGTTCGTACATTTCCAAATATATTTATTCTGTTGACGTAAATTTCCCTTCCCTTTGTTACGTTGAAGGTAATATCTATCCTCTGAGCAGCATCATCGACCTGTGTGACAGGGGAAACATCGGTGAAGGCATACCCTTTATCCTGATAAAGATCTGTGAGCATTATGACATCTTCTCGGTATAGCGAGGATCGAAAGGTGTTGCCGGGCTTGCTTTGGAGATCTTTTCTCAAAACATCTTCTGGAAATATGAGATCACCTGCAAAATCAATCTTTCCAATTCTATATATATCTCCTTCTTCAATTGGAATTACGATACTGATTGTCTTGCCATCTTTTGAAATTGATATCTCTGGTATCCCAATCTTGGCTTTGACATAACCATTGTCGGAATAGAATGATTCAAGCCTTTTCCTGTCATCATCAAGGGCATCCTCTTCAAGGATTCCTGAGCCTGTAATCCAAGAAAAGATGCCTTTTTCTTTAACACCCATAGCTCCTTTGAGCTTAGCTGCGCTAAAACTCCTGTTGCCGGTAAAGGATATTTTTTGCACAAAGGCCTTTTTTGGTTCCTCAATGAGGAATTTAACCCCTACAGTATACCCTTCTTCAGGAATGATCTCATACGTTGCTTTTGCATTGTAAAAACCCTTGCTTGCATAAAGCTTTTTAATTTCATCCATACTTTCTTTTATTTTTTCGATGTTCATCACAGTGTTCGTTCTTATTTTTAACTTCTCACGGATATCCTCCGTTTTTATTTCCTTATTTCCTTCAATATAGATCATCTTGATTTGAGGTCTTTCGATAACGACGAATGTTATAATTTTACCTCTGTCAGAATCCTTCACGTCGATTTGTACGTCGCTGAAAAAACCAGTCTTGTATATATTCTTCATATCCTCACGAAGCTTATCAATATTGTACGTGTCATTCTCTTTCGTCTTCACGCTATTCAGAATGGCCCCTCGATCAATGGATTCGTTTCCAATGACATCTATTTTGGCTATCTTTTCTGGTTGCTGAGCCATGACAAGCGTGGAAGTGAGGACGATGAACAGGAAAAATAAAAATCTCATGGCTTTCATACGATTAGCAATAATTAACAAAAAACACGCGTATTGTAAAGGATAAAAGTTTAATCTTGCGTAACATTCAGTTTTTCTCCTCACGTGCTTTTTGAAATTTCATAATTTTACATGAATTTATGCGCTGAATGCTTTTTTGAGCATGCATGCTGATAGTTACCGATGTCGTACTACACCAACCTGTTTACATATATGAGATAGTGGGCAACGGCTGCACCGGGGGGAAACCGGATGACACGTTTTTCTGCCGAATGCGACCAAAAGAGTATTGTAAATTATCCAGTATTTTTTTGGAAGAACCTTCCGAAGCTGCTCCTCTGTTCCATGAGGGTTCTTCGTTGAAACAATGCCGAGGCGATTTGAGATCCTATGCACGTGAGTATCAACGCAGATGCCAAGCTTACCATACGCTTCCGTTATGACAAGGTTTGCTGTTTTCCGGCCCACACCTTTAATGGTAAGGAGCTCATCAAGGCTGTCAGGAACCTTCCCTCCATACTTGTCAAGAATAATACGAGAAACATGTTTCAACGTTCGCGCTTTATTCCGATAAAAGCCGACAGGGTAAATGATTTTTTCTAATTCTTTGTCAGAGAGCCTGAGGATATCCTCTGGCGTTTGGGCTCTCTCGGAAAGATGGGCCATTGCTTTATCTGTTGTTTCATCCTTGGTGCGAAGACTCAAAAGAGTACTGACGAGGACAAGAAACGGGTTGCCGTTCTCGTTTTCGGAAATCCGTGTAACAACCGGAACCTCATCGTTCAGATATGTCTTCAGGGCATTGATCATCTCATGAAAGGGAAATCCGGTCATCATTCCTTATCGTAAAACGCTAAAAGGAAAAAGTAAAAATAGAAAAAACCGTGGAGCTCCACTTGGTAATTCCCGAGCCTCTTGCTTCCATTATTTTCTTTACTTTTGATTATTCACTTCTCACCCATATTCTCGCCCGTCTCGTTTTTAGCGTTCAACCTCTTACTTCATATTTTGGTCTTCCGATTGCAATATTTCTCGGATTAGGCTGGCCATGCCTGTAGTATGCGATCCTTCCCAATAGACTTTTCCGCATTGCGGACACTCCCTGAATTGTGAATACCGGTGAAAAACAAACTCTGGTACCTTTTGTTCGATACGTATTTTCTCAACATCAGTGAGTTCGACATTGCACTGAATGCAGCGGTTCATGATCGTGCGGGGTTCAATATATGGACGAATGGTCCCTCTAATTTCACGGAGTTGTTCCCTCGCTTTATCAGATCTGATAAAGATAGCTCTTTTATACGTTGTTTTCTTCGTCGAGCGAGTGAGAAAATACGGGGCATCAGGGTGCCCAGCGTATTGCTGAAGAATTTTGAGATCTTTTGTGTATTCCGCATCAAGACCAAGAATTCTCAAGTACTTGGCGAGCTTACCCAACATGGCATCGCAGATGAATTTCATCGTTTGACAAGAGATTGTGCGATTTTCGAGGCGTTTTTGATGATATCCTCTTCTCCTGGCACAATGCGATTCTCCATTATAACCTTTCCCATCGATATTACGGTATCAACGACAGAGCCGTTCGATGCATACACAAGATTTGAATAAATGTCAAAATTCGGTGTCATTTCCGGGCGGTTCATATCAATGAGAATGATATCAGGGCGGGCCCCAACCTTTATTTCCCATTCGCCCATTCCAAATATTGTAGCTGCTGTCTTTGTGGCGTGAATAAAAGCCTCCATGGCGGGCATCATAGTCGGATTATGGGTGGAAAACTTGGCAAGCATTGCTGCAAACTTCATGGTTTCAATCAGATCAAGATCGTTGTTTGAGGCACATCCATCAGTACCAAAGCAAAATGGTATGTCATATTTTTTTACCAGATCATAAGGAAAAATTCGTCCAACAGCCAGCTTGAGGTTTGATACAGGCATGTGTACCAATTTTGCATCATTTCTCCTGAGAATAGCACAATCACGCTCATCGAGATAACATCCGTGACAACCTATAAAGCGGTCAGTCAAAACCCCGATCGAATCGAGAAATTCAACGGGGGATACTCCATATTTTTCTTTTGTAAAATTTATCTCATCCTCAGTTTCTGAGAGGTGCATGTGGATGATAACCTGTTCTTTGTGGGAAAAATCTCTTATCCATTCGAGGCTCTCTCTTGAAACAGTGTAGATCGCATGGGGACCAAAAGCGAACAGAACCCATGGTTGGTACTGCCGGGATATCTCAAAAAGGCTTAGGTTAAGATCTATCTGTTCAACGCTTTTGTTCCGGTCAAACATGTCAATAAAGACTGCACTGATAAAACCTCTGATTCCCATCTCTTTAACAGCCAGTGCCGTTGCTTTCCACTGCCAGTACATATCATTGAAAACGGTAATTCCGTTTTTTATCATTTCAAGACACGCAAGTTTCGTACCCCAGTACACGTCTTCTTCGGTGAGCTTTGCTTCCAAGGGCCATATTTTCCCCTCAAGCCAGTGTTTTAATGGCATGTCATCTGCGTACCCTCTGAACAGAGCCATTGCTGCATGGGTATGTCCATTAATAAAGGAGGGCAGGGCAACCTTATTTTTTCCGTTAATAACTTTATCTGCTGTTTTGGTGCAATTATATGAAATTTCAAGAATCACCCCATCTTCCAGGAAAATGTCATACATGTTTCCGTCTACCAAGACGTTTTTTATCAGGATAGTCATTACGGTGTCTCGTGATGAATTGATTCTATCAATTTTTCTATGTACTGCATATTCCTTTTCACATTCAAATGAATTTCATCGATGGTTAAGGCCTTTTTTGCAATTCCATGGCAGTAGTTATCCACAGAACATATGCTTGCATATGGAATGTCATACTCAAGACATAAAGTAGCCTCAGATGCCATGGTCATCCCCACAACATCGCCAAATTTCTTGAGCATGGAAATCTCAGCTTTTGTTTCAAGCCGTGGTCCGTGAGTCTGGATATACACTCCACCTTTTTTTGCCGGTATTTTCAAGGACATACAATAATTGTAGAGAGTTGCTGCAAAATGTGAATCCATACGGGGTACTATGAATCGCATTTCATCGTTAAAAAAGGTTGGTATGTGCCAGAGAGAAAGAAAATCATCAGGAATGAGGAATGTTCCCGGTTTGATATCACGTTTCATGCTTCCCACGGAATTGATGGCGATAATTTTTTGAATACCAAGTTGCTTCATGGCCCAAACATGTGCCAGATGATTTATCCGGTGAGGGGGCAGAGGAGGGTTGCCGTGCCGTTGGAGAAAAAAGGTGGCTTGATCTTTTTTCAGCGTAACGGTTCCATAGGGTGTTTTTACCGTTTGATGTGACCAACTGCTGAATATAGTTGAATGAATGAGGGAAGTACCACCAATGAAAGCGATCACGACGAAAACCGTGACGCGTTACGTATGACGCGTACAAGAGAAGTTGAGCTCGTGAAACCGAATGTATGAAAACTGCTGGCTAACAAATGATCCACAACCATCTATGTATTACTATTCGTTGCATTCCAGAGTCAAGGTTTTTGTACCAGTGCAAGAAATTCATCTTCGCTGATTATCTTTAGGCCGAGTGCTCGTGCCTTATCAGCCTTCGACCCTGCATCATCACCCAGGACTACAAAATCTATTTTTTTACTAATTGAAGACGCTGTTTTTCCCCCAAGTGCTTCGACGCGACGTCTTGCATCTTCACGATTCATCTGTGAAAGCGTACCAGTGAAAACAAATGTTTTGCCAGACAGCTGCTTTTGCCCCTCTTTTTTGTATTCAATGGTCACGCCTCCATCAATGATTCGCTCAATTGTTTTTTTGTTTTTTTCATCCCGGAAAAAAGTGACGATACTGTTTGCAACCTCAGGACCTATCTCTGGTATAGTGATAAGGGTTTCTTCATCCACGGAATACAGGTCCTCAATGAAGCGGAACCTTTCTGCAAGAAGCCCCGCAATATGTTCCCCCACATTACGGATGCCAAGGGCATAGATAAATCTCTGAAAAGATGGGTTTTTTGAAGAATTGATTGCGTCAAGGATATTCGTGGCGGATTTATCGGCCATTCTCTCGAGCTTCAAGAGATCATCCTTTGTAAGGTAGTAGAGGTCTGAAACATCGCATATGACCTTCTTATCCACGAGCTGATCGATGAGCTTCTCTCCAAGCCCATCAATATCCATCGCTCGCTTTGAAGCAAAATGTTCGATGCTGCCCTTGATTTGTGCAGGACAATTAATATTGACGCAACGCCTGATTGCCTCTCCTGGGGGCCGCGTGACTGCTTCTCCGCAAATGGGGCATTTCTCAGGCATTGTAAATGGTCTTTCATTGCCTGTTCTTTTTTCTTTAATAACCTTTACCACTTCAGGGATGACATCGCCAGCCCTCGATACGATTACTACATCTCCAATCATTATGTCTTTTCTCTTTATCTCATCCTCATTGTGTAAAGTGGCCCTTTTTACTTCAACACCACTTATCATGACTGGTTTTAAAACTGCCACCGGGGTAAGAGCTCCGGTTCTTCCGACGCCAACAATTATATCTTCGATGACTGTAGTTTCTTCGTGGGCTTTAAATTTGAAAGCAATTGCCCACCGTGGAGATCGTGAGACATTGCCAAGCAAGGCTTGATAGTCAAAGCGATTTACTTTGATTACCGTACCATCAATTTCGTACGGTATTGTGTCGCGCATGTCATGAATATACTTGTAATGAGAGATTGCTTCATCGATGTTTCTGCATAGTTTCGTGAGGGGGTTGACCCTGAAGCCCCATTTTTTAAGGTAATCGAGGAAGTGGTAATGCGTTTTCAGCGGTACACCAAGGATTTCACCTGGGGCATAGCAGAAAATGTTTAGCTTTCTTGTGGCAGTTATTCGTGGATCGAGCTGACGTACTGATCCTGCAGCAGCATTCCTTGGATTGGCAAAAAGCGATTCACCTTCGCGCTCGCGTTTTTTGTTCAGTTCCTTAAATTCGTTCTTTCCCATGTATACCTCACCACGCACCTCAAGTCGGTCAGGGACTGGAATGTCATGATCGTGTAATAGTCTCATGGGGATAGATTTAATGGTCCTCAGGTTTTGAGTGATATCCTCGCCCGTGAACCCGTCGCCTCGGGTAGAACCAACGGAAAACTCGCCATTGAGGTAGACAAGTTCAACTGCCAATCCATCAATCTTAACCTCCATGACATAATCAACATCAGCTAAACCGAGGAGTTTTTTAACTCGCTTATCAAATTCCACTACTTCATCAGGCTCCATTGCATTCTGAAGACTAAGCATGGGAACCGTATGAGTGATGGTTTCAAATTCTTCCAACGGCTTTGCGCCAACCCGTTGTGTGGGAGAGTTGAGACTCAGAAACTCAGGGTGTTTTTTCTCCAGCTCGATTAATTCAGCCATTAGCCTGTCATACTCTGCATCAGAAACTACGGGATCATCGAGAACATAGTAGCGATAATTGTGGTAATCCAGTTCCTGCCTAAGCTTTTCGATTCGCTGTTTTATTTTTTCCTGTTCCAATATGTGTCCTCATGCAGAAATTTATGTTCCAATTCTATCAGAAATCTGAAGAAAGAGAAAGCGAAGGAGAACCCAACGAAGTTTTCTCTGGCGAATCCTATCGTCTCGTATGACAAAAGGTCAGAACGGAGGGGGTTCAGAGACCAATCATGATGAAAGACTCTTTCGAACACGTTCGTGTTTGAGGATGGCAAGCGTTTCAAGGTGTCCTGTATGGGGAAAGAGATCGAAGGGTACGATTCGATGAATAGCGTATCCATGACCACGCAGCTCTCGCAGGTCACGGGCTAATGTTGAAGGGTTGCATGAGACGTAAACAACTTGGGGAATATTCAGTTTTTTCAGAACCCCGAGCCCTTGTTTGCTTACACCGGTTCTTGGAGGATCAATGACCAATATGTCAGCTTTTGGCAGGTTGATTCGCTTCAACACATCCTCGGCCCGTGACTGGTAAAACGTGCAATTTGTGATACGGTTGAACGTACAGTTTTCGTTTGCTGTTGAGATATTTGCCGGTTCTGAGTCAATGCCAATTACCCGGGAGGCTTTGCGTGAGAGAAATATTTCGATAGCGCCGATGCCGGAATACAGACCCACGATTGACTCATTACCTATCAGATTAAGCTCGTTCGCTATCCCTTCGTACAATAGCGCAGCGCCTTTTGTGTTCGGCTGGAGAAATGTTTGAGGGTAGACATTCAGTGAAAGATTGGAAATCTTTTCAACGATTGAACGAGCTCCGAAGAGCCTGTTGATCCTTTCAAAATGAACAATGTCGTCGGTTCTCTTGTTGGTTGCATGGTAAAAACTTACTACCTCAGGGACCTGCTGTTTCATTTCGTTGATAACTCTTTCAATGCCTTGAAGTGCCTCTGCCCGTGTTTCAAGGATAACCATAATTTCCCCTGTTGCCTTCGACTCACGGAGTATGAGGTGTTTCAATACCCCTTTCTTTGTGAGAGGATTAAAAGCCATAAGCCCTTCGGTATGGGCGAATTCAGTAAATATGGGGATCACTTTCTCGATACCGGTGCTGAAAATGGGGCATTCAGTGAGGGATATAACTCTGGCAGCATATGACCTAAAAGGAGACAGTCTTTCGCGAAGTCCCAAAACAACCTCATGGTTTTTCTGACCAAAGGAAAGCTCAAGTTTGTTCCGGTAGAAATATAGGTCGGGTGAAGGTTTGACCGGGAGGATCTCGATTCTTTCCAAGTTTATACCCCCAATGCGGCGCAGATTTTCCAGTAAATACCGTTGTTTGATTTCGAGCTGTGTACTATATTGAAGCTGCTGCATGATACAACCGCCACAGAAACCAAAGTGAGAGCATTCTGGATGTTCTCTGAGGGGCGATGGGACATCTATGCACATAATTTCACCATAGGCAAATCTTTTGTCTTCACGGGTAATCCTCACCGTAACCATATCCCCAATAACTGCTCTGGGAACAAAGATGACGCGACCATCCTTTTTTGCCACCCCGAAGTCGTTTGGGAGAGCGATATCAGTAATTTCGACCAAGAATTCGGATGCTAACATGGAGGCTGATTGAAATTACGATGCATGGGTAAAATTCGCGCAGGGAACAGAGCAGAGAGCAGAGGGTGTGGGGCATGGGAAAGAGGGCATGGAGAAAAAATCAGATCTGCGTCTGTAATAACTCATTTTCTGTAGGAAATGAAACGGAGAACGTTGTTCCACCTGAATTGAGGCATCCTTCTGGGTTATGTATGTGTGGACATTGTGTTACGTCTCCTGGGCAGATATCCTGGTCAGTAGGAATGTAAATACATCGTTTGCTTTTCATGGTGATGTCGAAACCGAGGCGCTGTCCATACACCTTCATACGAAGGAGCTCAAGGCCCTTACCGCCAGCACCAAAATCATATGGTTTCCGTGAGCTGTACAGGTCGGTCTCATGTGCGTGAAAAAGACCATCAAACAGATATTGCTGGTTCTCCTCCCTAATGCCAATACCATAGTCTGTCACATGCAGCCATATCCGATCGCCCTTCTGTTCAACTGAGATCTCAATTTTTCCGCCGTCAGGAGTATTTTCAATGGCATTTTTGATGAGCCCCTCAGCGACCTCGCGCAGAATTACTGGGTCCATCATAATATAGAGGTCATTTTCCCCTTCAATACCGAAATTAATCTTTCTATGATGTGCAGATTGTTTCGCTTTTTCAAAAATCTGCATTATGAAAGGATAGAGATCAATAGGCTGTGATGAAAGGATTCCGCCAGCTCGATATTGGCTTACCCATCCCTTTAAGGCGTCGAGATGTTCGTGCATGTCTGCTGGAAGGTCAGAAAGATCCTCAATCCTTTCCCAGAGCCGTTCAAGATCATCAAGAAGAACATTTGCCTCAACCTCCTGGGTTACCCTGAAAATTTCATCGGTTTCCTTTGAGATGGCAAAAAGACGTTCAAGGTTTCTTTCAAGAACAGTAATAATTCCCAGTAAACCACCATCAGCGGATTGCGACTGGATTTTGCGTTTAAGAATGCGGATATTTCCTTGAATCACTGCAAGCGGAGTCTTGAGCTCATGGGAGATGTGATTCACTGCCTTAGTTTTGGCCCTATTCAGATTTTCGAGTTCTCGATGTGATTGCAACAAAGCTTCCTGGGCCTGGATGCGCTCTGTAATATCATCCAGGCTTACGAGATATTCACCTGTGGCCAATCGTACGGAGATAAAATTGACCATTTTTTTCATGCCATCCTTGCAGGTGATAGTAAACATCTTCGCCGTTCTCTGGCCTGGTTTTGTATTTTTGACATTTTTGATCCATCCCGATATTGCCTCTTCCCTCTCTTTGATATGGGGAAACGCTTTTTTATACCATTCTCTTCCATTGGGAACATCAGAAAGGTCATATCCGAACAGTTCTGTAAATCGTGGATTCAAATAGGTAAATGTACCTTGTTCATCAATTACCATGATTCCAAAAGGAGCATTATCCGATAACGTCTGAAACCTGTTACGCTCATTGCGTAAGGCCTGTTCGGCTTCTTTACGCTCAGTGATATCCCGTAAGTAGATCAAGTATACGAGATTTTCTCGATAGCTGATGGTTGCCGCAGATACCTCGACGTAAATGACCTTCCCGTCCTTCGTGATACCCTTGAATTCATACCGTGAGGGCACTGGAAGTCCGATCTGTCTCCGACGGTTCATCTCTGTAACCTTATTTTGATCATCGGGATGAACGATAACAAAAATCTTTTTACCCAAAAGGTCTTCGGGTGAGTTATACCCAAACATTTCCAGAAAACGACGATTTACAAATTCGTGAACGTCACCTCGCACAATTGCCACACCATCGTTTGAGTGTTCGATGGCTACGCGATATCTCTCTTCACTCTCCCGAAGCTGTTCCTCGGCAAGCTTCCGTTTCGTGACATCGAGCATGGTACCTTCATAATAGAGGACCTTGTCATGTTCATCCTTGACCATACGGACATTGATGCGTATCCAATGCCGGCTGCGATCACTTCTATACATTTCAACTTCCAAACCTTGAACCTCACCTTGACAGTGCAACAATTTTAAGAGATTTGTAAAATCAGCTGGATTAACATAGATCTGGTTTGGAATATCTGTGACAGCCTGCATAAGTTCTTCAGGGGTGTTATATCCGTGGATACGGGCGAGCGCCGGATTTGCACTCAAGAAGCGACCTTCAAGATCTATCTGAAAGATTCCCTCCATAGAATTTTCATAAATGATTCTGTATCTTTCTTCTGCTTGATGGACAGCTGCTTCCAAACGCTTTCTTATTGTTATGTCTCTTACGTATACTGCTATACGTCGTACATTCCCTGACTCATCAAAGACAGGATAGAGGCTATTCTCAAAGACGCTGTCGCCGAGAGTACCTTCAAAACGAACAGTTTTCTTTGTTTGCACAACGGCTTTCACTTTTTCTTTCGCGTTTTCGACCCTGTCTTTTGGTATAAGGTCAAAGATAGATTTTCCTATAATGTTGTCGTGCCATACTTTATAAAAGCGACGGCTATTCTCATTTGCGATGATGATGGTACCATCTAATTCCTGCAGGAAAGCAATCTCCTCTGTGGCGTTGAAAAGTTCAAGAAAGGCTTTTTCGCTCTTTCTTAACATGCTTTCACATGCAATGCGATCAGCCTCACACCGTTCTAATTCCGCTACTCGCTTTCGGAGCGCTGCGAGCTCTTCAAGAAGATGATTTTTGTTTTTTGAACCCTTCATATAAAATTCAGAAATACGGAAACTTTACCATTATAAAACAATTTTTTCATTACACGAAAGTTTTTGCAGGAAAATATCGTAATAAATTTTCCTTACCCAACTTTTTCAAGGCCTCCTGAATATATTTCCTGCTTGACGGATTCATATATTGAATAAGTGACCGGTGCATTTTCCGTTCATGGAACGTTTTCGCCACATAAACATTTCTGCCGGTAAAAGGATGTTTTTCTGTATAAAACATGCATCCTGAAACCGTCATTGGTAATGGAATGAAATCCTGAATCTGCTCAGGATGCATCTTTCTTTTCACCAGATAGAGTGCAAGATCCAGGGAGTCTTCTAATGTGCAGCCAGGATGAGCACTAATAAAGTAGTTTACAAGATATTGGTTTTTGTGCACGCGCAGATTTGTCTCGCGAAATTTCCGGGTAAAAGCTTCATAGACCTTAAAATCAGGTTTGTTCATCAATCTCAGAACATGGGGAACAGTATGTTCAGGGGCAACTTTCAACTGGCCACCAACATGATTCATACATAGGTTTTCAAGATATTTGGATGTCATATCATCGGTTAATATGTCATGTCGAAGACCACTTTCTAGAAAAACATGTTTTACCTTAGGAATCTTGAGAATATCTTTGTAGAGCCCTATAGCCTCTTCATAACCAAGGGATAGATTTCGACATTTCTCGGGGATGAGACATTGTTTATTTTCACAGGCTCCTCTCGTGTGCCATAACGAACAGCGTGCCATATAGAGATTTGCAGTAGGACCGCCCACATCGGTTATGGTTCCCCTGAAATCATGCCGTTGAGCAATCGATCGTGCTTCATTGAGAATTGATGTGCTGCTTCGAGATTGAACAATTCTTCCCTGATGCATGAAAAGAGAACAAAAATGACACGCTCCACAGCAGCCCCGGTGAGATATGATGGCAAATTTTACTGTCTCAAAACCGGGAATATTACCTTGTGCGTGATAAATCGGGTGAGGATTTCTTTCAAAAGGGAGCCCATAGATTTCGTCTATTTCGGATCTTTGCAGAGGCTTCGGTGGAGGGAACTGGATAACAAGCCTGTTACCATGAGGTTGAACTACGGTTTTTCCCCTGAATGGATCCTGGTTACGATATATTGCGGCAAACGCTTCATTAAATTTATCGACATTTCCTCTCACAGCCTCATAGGAGTGGATCTGGACGATATCATCACATGAATCTGTATCTTTCCGAACGATAACAGTACCACGGATTCCGGCAAGATCACTCCTCTTATCCATCCGCTTGGCAATTTCTACGATCTGACCCTCACCCATACCGTAAACCAAAATATCTGCCCTTGCATCAAGAAGGATTGACCGTCTTACTGCATTATCCCACCAGTCATAGTGTGCCAGCCTTCGAAGACTCGCTTCAATGCCTCCAAGAACAATATATATATTTTCAAAAGCCTCTCGGACACGATTTGCATACACGATAGTTGCCCTATCCGGTCTTAGACCTGTCCTACCTCCTGGTGAATATTCATCTTTTTTCCGAAGTTTCTTATTTGCAGTGTAGTTTGCAACCATTGAGTCCATATTTCCTGCTGTTATCCCAAAGAACAGCCGTGGTCTTCCGAGTTGTACGAAGCCCTCTGTTGAATGCCAGTCTGGCTGGGCAATAATTCCAACCCTGTAGCCTGCTTTTTCAAGGGTTCTCCCGATAATGGCAGTTCCGTAGGATGGATGATCAACATAGGCATCACCTGTAATGAGAATGATATCAAGGCAATCCCATCCTCTTTGCGCCACTTCTTGTTTCGTCATTGGGAGAAATCGGGCCATGATGCAGTTATTCTACCAGATATAGACGGGAAGGACGAGAAAAACGAGACAAACGAGACAGGAGGGAAATGAAGTGAACCTTCCAGCGAAAAGTAAAAAGCGGGAAAGGATATGAAGCAGGAATGGCGGGAAAAGAATCATGATTAGAGGATAGAAGGATTACAGGAACGTGGAACTCGAAATTGAATCCAAAAACGGAAAGATAAGGTAAACGTGGAACAAACATATACACCGATATCCCTGAAAACTCCTACCAGTGACCCCTGCCATCATTAATATTATTGCATTGTGTACGTGCCTGTATTAATCTTGTGTATCGAAATCGAATTGATGGAAGGAAGCAATCATAATTGGAGGAGAGATCATGAGATCAGATAAGATGAAAAAAGGACTTGAAAAGGCACCGCACAGGAGTCTTTTCAGCGCTATGGGCTGCTTGCCAGAAGAACTTGAGCGGCCTATTATCGGGATTGCAAATTCAGCAAACGAATTGATTCCAGGCCATGTCCACCTTGATAGAGTATGTCAGGCCGTGAAGGATGGAATAAGGATTGCGGGCGGTACGCCCATGGAATTCTCAACCATTGGTATATGTGACGGCATAGCAATGAACCACGAAGGAATGAAATACTCTCTCGGCTCCCGTGAACTCATCTGTGACTCTGTAGAGGTGATGGCAAAGGCATATCCTTTTGACGGTCTCGTATTGATTCCCAATTGCGACAAAATTATCCCTGGCATGATGATGGCGGCTATGAGACTGAATATTCCATGCATAATGATAAGCGGGGGGCCCATGCTTGCCGGTAGATTCAAAGGAAGGTTCGTTGATCTCATATCTGTTTTTGAGGGGGTAGGAAAGGTTGCCGGTGGGTTGATGTCTGAAGAAGAGTTAGGACTTCTTGAGCAGTGTGCCTGTCCGGGCCCAGGATCATGTAGCGGAATGTTTACGGCCAATTCTATGAACTGTCTGTCAGAGGCTCTTGGTATTGGCCTTCCTGGTAATGGCACAATTCCAGCCGTTCATGCAGGACGAATAAGACTTGCAAAGACTGCAGGAGACAAGATAGTGGAATTGATTTCGAAAAACATTAGGCCAAGAAGCATTATGACCATTGATGCATTCAAAAATGCTATTGCTGTCGATATGGCCTTTGGCGGCTCGTCCAATACTGCTCTCCATCTGCCTGCAATTGCCCACGAAGGTGGTATTACTTTGCCGCTATCACTTTTTGATGAGATTTCAGAAAAGGTTCCCCACATATGCAACATGAGCCCTGCCGGCCCTCATCATCTTGAAGACCTCTTTGAGGCGGGAGGTGTCTACGGGATAATGAAAGAATTGTCCAAAAGAAAATTGATCAACACAAAGTGTCTCAATGTTACAGGAAGGAGACTCGGAGATCTTCTAAAAGAAGCAACCGTTGCCGACCACGAAGTCATTCATCCCCTTGACGCACCCTATCATGAAAAAGGAGGCCTCGCTGTACTTTTTGGGAGCCTTGCTCCGCAGGGTGCAATTGTGAAACGAATTGGTGTTTTGGAGAAAGTATGGCATTTTGTGGGAAAAGCAAAAGTATTTGAAAGTGAAGAGGAAGCTGGAGCCGCAATAATGGCTGGCAAAATTAAAAAGGGCGATGCGGTCATTATACGCTATGAAGGCCCCAAGGGCGGTCCAGGAATGCGGGAAATGCTAACTCCTACAAGTATTCTCGCAGGACGCGGTCTTGATGCACACTGTGCATTAATTACAGACGGAAGATTCTCAGGAGGGACGAGAGGCCTGTGTGTCGGACACGTATCACCAGAAGCAGCTGAAGGAGGTCCTGTAGCATTTGTAAAGAGCGGTGACAAAATAGAAATAGACCTTGTAAAGAAGACAATAGATATTCATGTTAGTAAGGCAGAGATGGACAAGCGAAAGAAAGCATGGAAACAGCCACAACCGAAAATCAGGGAAGGGTATATGGCACGATATGCGAAAATGGTGACCAGCGCCGCGAGTGGTGCAGTCTTTAAGGACTCGGAACAATAATTTGCTTTTTTATAACACTATTGATCCGTTTAGCCTTGGGTTCTTTCAATTGCTATCGAAGTGAGAATTACCTTCAAACTGTGTGGATAAATTCTCGGGCCCTGAAGGCCGTATGCATAGAGTATTAATCCATCCTGCTACCTACGAAGATGTATCTCGAGCCGTTAACCGGGCATTTGAGACGTTTCCTGTTGATCTGAGAAATAAGAAGGTGCTTATTAAGCCTAATGTTCTCAGAGCTTCACAACCGGAAGAGGCAATTACCACCCATCCACGTGTGTTGAGGGCTGTTGTGGATGCTGTAGAGACAATGAATCCTGCATCAATAACGGTAGGAGATAACCCGGGAATTTTCAGCTACGGTGCAAATGAAGAAGCATTTATACGAACAGGACTCATGGAGGCGGCCAAGGGTTATTACCAGAATATTGGCTATGATTCTGTCAAGGTTAGCTTTCATCCCGATTTCATGTCAACGCTCAGCATCTCACGGATTATTCTCGAGTCAGATTTTATTATCAGTGTCCCAAGATTTAAAACCCATGGATTAACGATCGTTTCAGGGGGAATTAAAAATAGCTATGGTTTTCTTCCTGGGGCCCAGAAAGCACGGTTGCATAGGGCAGCAGGAAATCCGAAACGATTTCATGAGATGATAGCCGAGGTATTCAGGATTCGTGTTCCAGATTTCTTTGTTGTAGACGGTATTGTGGCCATGGAGGGAAATGGCCCGGCATCTCCTGAACTAAGGAAAACAGATATCATACTTGCAGCAGATAATGCTGTTGCCCTTGATGCTGTTATTGCAACGATGATGGGCTGTGACCCGAGCCAATTGAGGTTTCTTCAGAAAGCAAAGAAATTAGGTTTGGGTGATTATAGCCTTGATGCTATTGAGATAATAGGGAACTTGCACGTAATCCCCAATTTCAAGCTTCCACCGCTTGGAGGGGAGGCGATCTACGGTAATCAAGCAGTTGAAGACCTTTTGCAAAGCCGGGCGATGCTTCGACCCAGAGTTAATCAGCTGTTGTGCTCAGGCTGCGGTTCATGTGTAGGTCAATGCCCTGTATCTGCCCTAACCATGGGAGACAAGTTCCCTGAGGTTGACGCAGATCGATGCATAACGTGTTTCTGTTGTCAGGAGATCTGTCCGTCAAAATCCATTACCCTTCAATAATACACAATGCAGATACGTGTTTGGAGATGCTTCAAAAAATATGGTATCTTAACAGGACGCTTCAATAATAAAAAATTAAAGCATATTGAATATATTGAAAGAGGATAATCGTGGATAATGCAATCGTCGGAGAAATTATAAAAATCTTTGGAAAGGAAAATACGCTGACATCGCCTGAGGAAAGGAAATGCTATTCCTTCGATGCGAGAACGGACGGGGCGATTCCTGACTTGGTTGTTTTTCCAACCTCTGCATCCGAAGTTTCCCAGCTGCTTGTCCTCGCAAACAAGCATCGTTTTCCTGTGATTCCCCGTGGTCAGGGGTCAGGATTGACCGGTGGTTCTATTCCGGTCAATGGTGGGGTGGTAATAACTTTTACAAAGATGAACAGAATCCTGGAGATTGACACGAAAAACCTTGTTGCTGTAGTTGAGCCAGGAGTCATTACATTTGTATTTCAGGAAGAAGTAGCACGATATGGTCTATTTTATCCTCCTGATCCCGCATCGTACAAGTATTCAAGTATTGGCGGAAATGTGGCAGAATGCTCAGGAGGGCCAAATTCCCTAAAATATGGAGTAACGAGGGATTACGTCCTTGGACTTGAGGTTGTGAAAGGTACAGGAGAAATAATCAACACAGGCGTGAAGACGATGAAGGGTGTTGTTGGGTATGATCTCACCCGTCTTTTTGTCGGGAGCGAAGGCACTCTCGGTGTCATAACCAAAATTATTCTGAAGCTTATTCCTGCTCCAGAGGCAAAAGCTACGATACTTGCTCTTTTCAAGAACGTCGAAGATACTGCTGAGGCAGTTTCCGGCATTGTTGCTGCAAAGATTGTTCCCTCTACAATTGAATTTATGGATCAGGCTTCCATCAGATGCAGCGAGCAGGCAAATCCAATGGGTATCCCAGAGGATATTGAAGGTCTCCTCCTCATTGAGATAGACGGCAATGCTGACACAATTCAGGCGTTAGCGGAAAAGATACGAGCAGTCCTTGTAGAACACAATGCTGCCGATGTAAAGCTGACTCAAAATCCGGCAGAGGCAGATAAACTCTGGCAGGCTCGCAGGGTGGTTTCACAGGCGACATACAACCTGAATCCCGTGAAGATAGCAGAAGACGTGGTTGTGCCACGATCGAATATTCCCATATTAATCCGTTTCCTCGAAGAGACAGGAAAGAAACATGGTATACCCATCCTCAGCTTTGGACATGCAGGAGACGGAAATTTTCACGTGAGTCTCATGATAAAGGATACAAAAGAAGATTATGACAAAGCCCACACGGCTGTGGAAGAGATATTTTCAGAAACACTTCGCCTTGGCGGTACTCTTTCAGGAGAACATGGAATCGGAACAGCAAAGGCTCCATATATAGGTATGGAGCTTTCGCCAGAGGTGATTGCAACGATGAAAAGCATTAAACGAATATTTGATCCGAATAACATTCTCAATCCGGGTAAGATTTTTGTAGACAACTGACACGTGTCCCATGCCAAGGATTACTGTTGAAATGATTGAGGCTGAATTACGCAAGCCTTTGCCTGGAGTAAAGGCACAGATTCGTATGGCCCCTCGGCCGGGATCCCTGAAGCCCCCAACACCGCAATCCACACCGAGAAAGAGCGGTGTGCTGATCCTTCTGTTCCCATCTGAAAAAACAGGAAATCTCTGTCTTGTACTAACGCGTCGCACAGAAAATGTGGCAGATCACAAGGGCCAGATTAGCCTACCCGGAGGAGCTGTTGATCCGGAAGACCATAGCATTGCTCACACCGCTTTAAGAGAAGCATGCGAAGAAGTTGGAGTGTGTAGTGATGCCATGCGCATCCTTGGTGCTCTGACACCCATCTACATACCGCCAAGTGATTTTTGTGTTCAGCCATATGTGGCATATATGGCACAATCTCCTCATTTTTTTCCACAACCGGAAGAAGTGGCTGAAATTCTTGAAGTGCCATTGTCGTTTCTCCTTGATGAGAAGAATGTTGTTGTCGAAGAATGGGTGATTGACGGTGAGGTCAAACAAGTACCTTTCTTCAATGTTTTCGGACACAAAGTGTGGGGAGCAACTGCAGTTGTGTTATCGGAATTTGCAGCAATCCTCGAAAACCTGGTAAAAGAGCAAAATCAGAATTAAAGGATTTTAGAAGTGCAGGGGGAAGAGGGAAGATCACGACTGGAGGATTCGTGTCATTTCATCAATCTCTTCATTTGCTGAACCAAGCTCTTGCATAAATTTTCCAAGATCAACTTCATCAATAGTATCAGTGATTTCTTCAAGAAACAAATACGATTCGTGTTCGGTTAAGAGAGTGACATCGAAATTTGAATCCAAACCAGCATAATGTATCCATGATAGCCTGTCAGCAAAGGAAATGATTGCTGCTGCAGCTTTATTATCTTCAGGAGCCACTTTTACGCTGTGATGGTATTTTGCGACATCCACAAATGTTAAGGGTAGCTTCCATTTTTCCATAAGCCACGCACCAACTACATCATGGGATTCTCCGATAAGGCGTTTTTCGACTTCTCGTATTGCGATATTTTCCTCCGACGTTTTCTGAATGACAGCTTTGTACGTATCGTGGACAAACCTGTCCAGGACGACTTTGCCAACGTCATGGAGAAGTCCGAGAAAATAGAGGATATTATGGTCTAATATTTCGAGCTCCTGAGACAATCTCCGCGAAACTATTCCCGTGGCGACGGAATGTCTCCAGAACTCATTAAAATTAAAGGTTTCCACATTTTGAGGTGGTTTTAAAGACTGATAGGCTCCGCATGCAATACATATCCCGGTAATCTCTTTAATGCCTAATAATTTTACAGCGTGATCTACCGTTGAAACCTTATTCGGAAGCCTGTAAAACGCCGAGTTTGACACTTTCAGAACATTCATGCTCATCAGGGGATCCTTGGATATAATTTGTGCGAGAGCTTTCAATTCAATATCCTTATCTCCAAGGGCCTTCAAAAGCTCTATCATTACGGCTGGGATTGGAGGAAGAAAATCTATAAATTCTTCTATCTGTTTTTGTAAATCGTCAGCCATATGCAATAGTCTATTATTTATTTCATCGGAGAAATATAAAAGTAATTAAAAGACCCATTTCAGTCCCCCCTTTGATACAATGAAATGTCATTTATACAAACTCCAAACAACACATTACGTAATCAGTTTTATAATTCAAGAGGGATATGAAGCTTATACAAAAGATGCACCAGTGTGATACGGTTATATCTCTTGAAGTGAAGCATGGGCATCAGAAGGTTCTTCATAACCTTTGAGTTTTATAAAATAATTTATCATTCTATTCCTGGGATGTGTGGTGTGACCTTTCGGCAGGTAAAATGCGCCGAGCCTTGCCTTCTCGCCCACTGTGTGGGCTGGTTTAGGGGCTTTGCGTCCGCAAAAGACCGAGCTTCATTGCCACGTGACAGTTTGTGTGAGGGATATCCGACACCATGTTACCGACAAATTTAAGATTACATAAAAAATACAGTTAAAATTTCATCGTCTGACGACCACGCGGTTGAGCGACTGGTTTCCTGAAATATTTCCAAGTTAAATTTGAGGTTCGTACATTGTACATGTTGTGATAAGAGGTCTAAGAGCTATGACCTAAGAATGATTGCGAGGGCTTATTAACGGATTCTTCTGACCCACTTTACTTTTCAGCCATCTGTTGCTGCCTGGTTTACATTTCTTATGACGCCACTTGTCATTGCCGATGTGGATTCCCTCATTCTTTTTAATACGCTCATAACAAACATAGCAATAATCTTTTTTAAGCTCTTGGAGCAATGGCTCCTGGAAGTATTTCTGTTTTGACATAACGTTTCTCGCCTGTTGTCGAAGAATACAGAATAAGAAGGACTAATGCAAGACAAATCTTTGTTGATTCAGTGATTGAGCAATGAGTTGATTGGTAATTGGTTGAGTGAATTATGAGGTTTATTAAGTCGATTCGTCTGAAATGACAGTTTTCTCTTCCTTCTGCCCATCTTCCTTCTTCTAAATAGTACGCTTAGTCTTCGATATCTGTGTGCGGCAAGGCGTTTTTAATAAGGTGATATTCGGTGAGGACTTTTCGGGTAAAACGTGTGTCCGAGACACCATCCTCTGATGTGGGAGTTTTTACCTTTCCCCATCCTACGTTGTATGCATGGAGGGCTGTGTTGAGATTCTCGAATTTATCGATGAGCCACGAGAGATGGCTCACACCGATCCTTATGTTTTTTTCTGGTTCTTCCAGGCATTTCGGACTCTTTATGAAAACTCCTGTTTCTTTCGATACGTGCTTTGCAAGAGAAGGTTTTATCTGGAGCAGACCGCGTGCCCCTTTTTTTGATATTGCGTCGCTCTTGAAATTGCTCTCAACCTTCATAACCGCAAGGACAAGGCGATAGTCGATCTCGTATTCTTTTGCCTCTTCATATACTGAAGTAGCTATTTTTGTTAACTTTTCGTCGCTTGCCCTGACTTTTTTATCTTTGAGGTACTGAACAATTTTGGCGGTGATCGCATTTTTTTGTTTGTTTTCACCTCCTGATGCAAAAACCATGGTGTATGCAACGAAAGGTATTGCAATTATTGGAATAATTAGAATAATGAGTATTTTGAACCGTGACCCAAACTGCATAAGTCACTTAAATACCCCAGGCAGGAGAGTAAAGTCAAGTTAAATTCTTTTAATAAACGTGCGGGAAATGCCGGGTAGGCCGGAATGCCGGGAAAGACAATAAAGTAAAACGTTAAAAGTAAGAACTAACGGAAACATGAGGTGATAAGAGATAAAAAGACAGAAAGGGCAGCGAAAAGTGAAAAGGGAAAATCACGATATATTATTGACAGACGAAAAAAGATGCGCGAAAGGGTATTGCATGAAGATATGATGAACATATACAAAATTAAGGAATATTTAGAGAGGACATCCTCTCCGATCATAAACCGCGTTTTTTATTCCGACCGGACCTTTATGCGCTGTATATACCTTTCATGGAGCGCATGTGTAAAGGTATCTATTATTTTTTTAAAACTCCAATTGACAAGAAACACCATGAATGGTAAGGATTCTCTGTGGATAGGAGGCCGGGATTTCAGGGAAACTTGTCGACAACTGCCATGGGCATCCTGCCCCATGATACTATAGAGGGTGCCCTGAAACTTGCCCTCTCTGTCGATATTCCTTTCTGGCCCCAGTTACCTAAAATATCTTTTTACGAGGATATGTATATCCAGGCCATGGAATATTTCCCAGGCGCGGTTATCGATGAAGGTCGGCTGAGGATTTATGTTGATTCGAAACGGTTTCTGAACGAGATTCCACGCTATCTCGAACTCGAAAACGACCCATCCACCTTCGTGCTCTCAGAGAAATTTTCACATGTTTACCATCGATTTCTTTCTCTTAACCTCGCACCATATATGGCCATACGTGGCCAGATAATAAGCCCTGTGAGCCTCATGTTAAAAATAGTAGATGAGAATGAAAGGCCTATAGTTTATAATGATGAAGTGCGTGCCTTCGTGTACGCTTTTATCCAGAAAAAGCTGAATGCCCAGTATGCTCAGTTATACATAAAAAATGCAAATGCTTTTATTTGGATAGATGATCCTGGCCTTGAGTTTGTTTTTAACGCCATGTGCGGCTATGATAATGTGAAGGCAAAAGACGAGCTTACAGATTTCTTGGACAATGTTGATGGACCACGGGGGCTTCACCTGTGCGGGAGACCGGACTGGGATTTTCTGCTGTCACTGAATATCGAGATCCTGTCCTTTAATGCATATGCATTTGGCGATATTTTTGTAACATACGACAGGGTGAAGGATTTTCTTGAAAAGGGAAGCCTTATTAGCTGGGGAATTGTACCAACCCATTTCGAAGATTTCTCCAGGGAAGATTTTGTGAGTATAGCCGACAGGCTTGAATCCATGTGGGCAGTTCTGGAAAGGAAAGGCATAGAAAGGGAGCTTATCGTACACAACAGTCTCCTTGCACCTGCAACATGTACTCTCCTGAACCCAGACAAAACCGTTACAGTTGAAAAATCCTTTGAACTTCTCAGGACTGTATCAAGCTATGTGAAAGAGAAATTCTTATGAGGAATCGCCAATGAATACAATTCACGTTATCTGTAAAAGACTGAAAGAGGATGCAATCAGTCTGGCTGCCAGCATCATTGAGCTGTATGGCAGCAAAATTGATGTGTTTGTTGATGAAGGATCAGCGCGTCAGCTCAACTACAATAAACAACTTGAAATCGAACATGTTGGGGAGAGAGCGAACCTCATCGTGGTTCTTGGTGGGGACGGTACTCTCTTGAGTGTTGCTCGGAATCTTAAGGGCAGGGATGTACCGATTCTTGGGGTAAACCTTGGTGGGCTGGGCTTTCTGACCGAGATTTCTCCCGATGAATTTCCCGAGATACTCGAAAACGTCATACGGGGGGATTATGATATTTCCCGTCGCATCATGATTGATGTGACAGTCAAAAGAGAAGGTAACAAGGTTTTTGAATTTGCTGTTCTCAACGATGCGGTTATAACAAAGGATGCACTGGCGAGAATCATAGATATTGAAACACACGTAAACGGCGAATACCTTACGACCTTCAAGTCTGATGGACTTATTTTCTCAACACCTACCGGTTCGACGGGCTATTCGCTTGCAGCGGGAGGGCCGATCCTCTATCCTTCCATGAAAAACATCATCGTTACGCCCATATGCCCTCACATGCTCACGAACAGGCCTATTATTCTCCCTGAAAAAGTGAGTATTCAGGCCATTCTAAAATCAAGGGATGAAAAGGTAGTGCTCACCCTCGATGGACAGATCGGGTTTCCGCTGGAGTATGGAGACGAGATTTTGATAAACGAATCTTCCCATGCGGTAAGTCTCGTCAAGTCTTCATCAAAAGGCTATTTTGAGATTCTCAGAACAAAATTGAAGTGGGGTGAAAGGTAACAAATGCTTTCCTTTCTCAGGGTGAAAGGATTCGCGATTATCGATGAACTCCAAATAGAATTCGGGGATGGCTTTAACGTCATCACCGGCGAAACAGGGGCGGGAAAATCTATCATTATCAACGCGCTTTCGACCTTGATGAAGGCAAAAGTATCCACTGACATTGTCAGAACAAATGCTGAGCAAGCAGAGATTGTAGGCCATTTTTTTTATAAGGATCAGGAATTTATTTTAAAACGCATTATCAGTGCAAACGGAAGGTCCAGATCATTTCTGAACGATGAGCCTATTACGACAGCCAGGCTGTCCGAGTTGGGAGAAACCCTCGTCAATATTTATGGTCAGAATGAGTTTCAGTATCTTCTAAATAAGGAAAATTATATTGGTATTCTGGATAGCCTCTTGTCTCTCGATAGCGAGAGATTAACTCTTGCAGAGAAAGTTTACGCCTTAAGGAAATGTGAATCTGAACTTTTGGCCAAAAAGAGAGAGGCTGAGGGTCGGGAGAGAGAAATCGCTCTGCTTGATTTCCAGATTGACGAAATTAAACAGGCAGCTCTTCAGGAAGGTGAGGAAGAGCGCGTAAAGGAGAGACTCAAAATCCTCCGAAATGCCGAAAAGATTCAGTCAAACCTCAATGCCATATCAGAGGGTCTCTATGAAGGTGAAGAATCTATTCATGGGATAATGAAAAGATTTGTGAGTCTTCTGAAACCTTTCAATAGCATCGATACATTACAGAAGCTTATGGAGAAGATTGAAACGGTCTCATATGATATGGAGGACATTTTTTTGCAGATTAGAGACATAGAAAAGGGGCTTTTCTATGACCCAGATGAGCTTCAGAAACTTGATGAAAGGCTCCAGAGAATATATGAACTCAAAAGCAAATATGGTAAATCCTATGATGAAATCAAGAAGTTTACAGTGTCAGCGCAGGAGAGACTTACATATTTGAAAACCCTTACCACGGACATTGGTGAGCTTGAAAAGCGGAAAATCTTCCTTGCAGATGAGGTTAAACGATTGGCGCAACGCCTGAGTGAACAGAGAAAAAAAGGGACACAACCTGTTGAAGAAGCTATTGTTGATGAGCTTGGTTTTTTGTCCATGAAAGGCATGCAATTCAGCATATCAATAACAGACAAGGGCGTCATTGATGAGAGCGGGATGGACGACATAGATTTTCTGATCAGCGCCAACCCCGGTGAACCCCTTAAACCATTGAGAAAAATAGCGTCAGGAGGGGAATTATCACGCATTATGCTGGCCATCAAAAAGGTGATTGGGGGGGATGAAGAAAAAACGCTTATCTTTGATGAGGTTGATGCAGGCATTGGTGGCAGAGTTGCAGACCTCGTGGGGAGAAGGCTGCATGATCTTTCTGGAAAACACCAGGTGATCTGTATTACCCATCTTCCCCAAATTGCAACCTATGCTGATCGGCATTTCCTTGTGGAGAAAATTATTCGCAAGGGGACGACGAGAACAAACATAAAACAGATCGGCGATACAGAGAGGGTTCAGGAGCTGGCCCGGATGCTTGGCGGCGCAATGATAACAGAAAAAACACTTCAGAGGGCGGAGGAGATGATTCACCATGCTACGAAAGGCATCAATTAAAGACATAAAGAGGATCCATGCTATCGTGAATTCAGCGGCATCAAAGGGAGAGATGCTGGCCCGTTCTCTCGGAGAACTTTACGACAATATGAGAGATTACTTTGTATATGAAGAACATGGAAAAGTCCATGGAGCAGGTGCGCTTCATATCTGCTGGGAAGATCTTGCTGAGATACGTTCCCTCTGTGTGGCAGAATCAGCAAGGAAGAAGGGTATAGGCCGTATGCTTGTTGAGGCGTGTATTGAGGAGGCGCGGCAACTAAACATTGCCAAGGTATTTCTTCTTACCTATCAGCATGAGTTCTTTGCGAAGTGTGGGTTTATCATTGTTGACAAAAAAGAATTACCCCAAAAGATATGGTCAGATTGCATTCGTTGCCCAAAATTCCCGGAGTGTGACGAGATTGCCATGATCAGGCGCATCTGAACGATAGGATGATTTAAGTTTAAAGTTTCTGTGTAACGTTCTGAGTATAAAGAGGTGCCGCGATGGATAGAGAAAAAATACGCAAAAAGATAGCGGATGAATTTGATAGCTACGAGCTTTTCTTTCTCAAGGAAAAGTCAAAGAAGTTTGAAAGCAGAGACAAAGACCTTTATGGTGTTGAAATGAATGAGGAGGAAGGTATAGCCCTCAGAGGCATTCAAAAAAACAAAATGATCTTTTCTTACACCTTTGAAAAAGGAGACAGAGCAGCCCATTCGTTAGTTGACAACGCGACACTTCTTGGCCCGTTTGTCGAGGCTGACGAAGATATTATTTTGCCTGGTTCTTACAGAGACTATCCTTCTGTGAGTTTTTTTGATCGGACTGGTCTCGAGACTGATGATAGAGACAAAACATCCAGGCTCATCGAGATGGAATCGCTCATCCGTGATTTTGACAAGCGCATTGTCACAACAAGAAATTGTGAGCTTCAGGAAGCCGAGATAGAGATAGAAATTGTTAATTCAAACGGGCTCAATGTTCAAGGAAGAAAGACCCTTTTTTCAGTTTTTGCGCTCAGTGTTGCTCAAGAACATGACGAAGTGTCATGGTATGACTGGACATGGGCTCATTTCCTTGCAGATATTGATATGAAAACCCTTGGAATCTCTGTTGCCCAGAAGACAATCTCGTTTTTAGGAAGTGAACAGATTGCTACCGGGATTTATGATGGTATCCTTACTCCCCAGGCCGCATGTGAAATCCTCGGAGTGCTGTCAGGGTCTTTCCTCGGGGAGAATCTCCATAAAAACAAGACAAAACTGAAAGACAGGCTCGGAGAAAAGTGTTTTTCAGAGATGATCACCCTTGTCGATTCGGGGCTTGCCGGCATGGGTGCCTTTCCATTCGATGGGGAAGGGGTGCCTTCGCAGGATAATATGCCCGTTCAGGAAGGTGTCTTCAAGACGTTTCTCTATGATACATACTACGGAAAAAAATTCAACAGGCCTTCTACGGGCAATGCAATCCGTTCCGGCTTGAAGGAACCGCCAATATGCGGCCGAAGGGGGTTTTATCTGAAACCAGGTTTAAGTGATGTGTATACCGAACTTACTGATGGAATTATCATTGAAGAACTTATGGGAACCCACACTGCAAATCCCATAACTGGAGATTTTTCACTTGGTGCGGTAGGGCATCTTCTGAAAGGTGGGAGGAATGTACCTTTCAAAGGGGTAATTTTTTCAGGGAATATTTTTGAGCTTCTGAATAATGTTCGGGCGATTGGAAGTGACCAGAAGTTTTACGGATCCTGCGGCTCACCCTCCCTTCTTGTAGAGGGGATGAAGATTAGCGGGAAATAAATGAAGGTCTTGCTATAATCTGTTTTTCGAGTTGTTCAGCAATTATCTCTACACCAAGAGCATTCCAGTGAGAATCATCGGTGTGATAGAGCATGGTACCGGTTTCCTGATAGTAGTTGTCAAATATTTTCTGAGTGTTAATGACTTCAATGTTCAATTCCTGAAGCTTTTCTGCCAATCGTTCAAGAAAGTCAGGTCGGTTCGTTTTTAGATATTGATAATGTATTGTTTCTTTGTTTGGCACAGGAAGAAAAATGAAACGAATCCCTCTTGTTTTCAGAAAATTGTCATACGCTTTTATCCGTTCTGCCGCTTTTTCGATTCGCTTCGGAGAAGCGCTCACGTTAATTGATGCTCCTTGAAGAAAAAAGATGGGACATTCCATGCCGGTGCTTCCTCCACATTTGGATGGGCTTGATCTATTGATACGTGCTCGAAGATAGTTCAGCATGTTTGCTTTGAAAATACGGTCGATTACTATAGCTATGTTTTGGAGAGCAGAATTCAGGCGTAATTTCCTCATGGCCTTTTCAAGCGATGAAGGCGTGCGGAGGTCTTTATGTGTTAAGGGCGGAAGCGATTCGGGAAGTTCTCTTTCAACCCCTGCCAGGACGACAATGTCTGGGAGGTTTCTGCTGATAAGATCATGTTTGAATAAAGCCCGTAATCTCTCTCCAGCAAGAGGATAGACGCTTTGTCTCA
>JGI11944J13513_1000127_pt1 | contig 84002 bp, 73 predicted proteins | sample TerdegcoTASludge_FD_13513 | JGI IMG/M metagenome (IMG submission 13513) | reverse complement strand
CTTCCAATCCCTTGCGGTATCATCGAATCGGGCTGCAAAGGTAAGGGCTTTTTTCATTCTGCAAACCTTTTGCAAAACTTTTTTTGACCTTTTATTGCAAAATGCTGCTGTTCAGGATAAAAAATTTCAGCAGGCTGTACAGCATCCCGGGCCGGCACCCTGCCTTTGCACCTTAACGGCAGCTTCGCATACGTATATATATGAAAAAAGCCAGGGTTGTTTTCCCTGGCTTTTATGCTGTATAGTATGCTGTACACTTAACGTACAAAATTGGGAGCCACCTTTAATTCTTTGCTTCCCGGGGTGTGCAGGTAGAAACCTTCGCCGCTCTTTACGCCCAGTTTACCGGCTGTAACCATATTTACAAGCAGGGGGCAGGGGGCATATTTGGGATTGCCGAAACCATCCTGCAGTACTTTAAGTATAGCCAGGCAAACATCGAGCCCTATAAAATCGGCCAGCTGCAGGGGGCCCATCGGGTGTGCCATGCCCAGCTTCATTACCGTATCTATCTCTTCTACGCCGGCCACACCCTCGTGCAGGGTTATAACAGCCTCGTTTATCATGGGCATTAATATCTTGTTGGCCACAAAGCCGGGATAGTCGTTTACTTCTACGGGTATTTTGGCCAGCGATTCTGAGGTTTTCATAATAAGTGCGCACACCTCGTTGCTGGTACTGTAGCCCCGGATCACTTCCACAAGCTTCATTACCGGCACCGGGTTCATGAAATGCATACCGATAACCTTATCGGGGCGGCTGGTAACACTGGCTATTTTTGTAATGGATATACTGGAGGTATTGGTGGCAAGTATGGCTTCGGGCTTGCATATGGCATCGAGCTTGCGGAAAATATCGGCTTTGATCTGCGGATTTTCGGTAGCGGCTTCTATTACCAGGTCGCAGGAGGCCAGAGCTCCGTCGTAAGCGGTGGATGTGTTTATGCGGGCCAGAGCCTCATTTCTGGCATCTTCGCTTATGCTGCCTTTTTCTACCTGGCGTGCAAGGTTTTTTGCAATAACGGCAAGAGCTTTATCGAGTGCTTCCTGCGAGATATCGACTAACAGCACATTGTAACCGTACTGTGCAAACACATGTGCGATACCGTTACCCATAGTACCGCTTCCTATAACTGCAACTGATTTTATCATTCTGAATATTGTTTTGGCAAAGAAAGAAATTTTAAGCCGGACATTCCGTATAGAATGCTCAAAAAAAGCAGAGCTCATTACCAGGGAGTATAACCTGTTGTTTGGCCCTTTGCTGCTTTTTTTGTATTTTTCCTGAACATTTTCGGCATTCCCTTTGTTCACTGATTTATTCACCTGTTTTTCTGCATTTCTGCCTATGGAAACAGAAATTCAGGTTTTAACCTGATTAGTAAAACAAATAACTATGAAAAAAGTAGCATTATTTATTGCCGTAACAGCCGTAGTAAGCCTGGCAGCCTGCACCAAGTGTAAGATATGTACAAAGGAGAGCTCACCGGAGATCCGCATCTGTGAAAAGGACTATGACTCCGAAACACAGTTCGGGATTGCTGTAGACGCTGCAGAAGCCGGTGGTTATACCTGCACCGAATCGCTGTAACGAACAGCCTTTCCTTATTTATCTCTGCCCCCTGTTCCCCCAATTATCTCTTACTCCTGTTACCCCGTCGGATTTGTATCTATGTTTAACTTTAAAATTACAGAAACTATGAAAAAGGTAGCTTTATTTGTGGCTGCAGCCGGTATGCTGAGCTTGTTTGCATGTAGCAAGTGTAAAGTTTGCACAAAAGAAAGCTCTCCGGAGCTTCGTATCTGTGAAAAGGATTACAATTCGGCTACAGAGTATGGCCTGGCTGTAGATGTAGCCGAAGCAGGCGGCTTTACCTGCAAAGAGTCGCTCTAAAGAATCTGCACAAAACAGTGAAAAGTCTGTCCCTGGGGCAGGCTTTTTTTATGGAGTATATTTTAGCATATGCATGCACCTGTTCCGGCATAGCACACAAAGCGATTGAATGTTAAAATACATTAATGCCATTTTTTTTTGGCACCATAGTTGAACTACACTTATCCAAAAACAGAGAACTATGAAAAAAGTAGCATTATTTATCGCCGTAGCCGGAGTTGTAAGTCTGGCAGCTTGTACAAAGTGTAAAATATGTACAAAAGAGAGCTCACCTGAGGTACGTCTCTGCGAAAAGGACTATGACTCAGCATCTCAGTTTGGTCTGGCAGTAGACGCCACCGAAGCCGCAGGTTATACCTGCAAAGAATCTATTTAATGCCTGATGCATTGAATGTAAAGCCGCCTCCGGGCGGCTTTTTTATTTGCCCGACCCTTTTAGAATGGTCCTAACGGTATATATAAGTATCTTAAGATCAAGCGAAAGCGACATGTTCTCTATATAAAGTATATCGTAGCGCATACGCCGTATCATTTGCTCTACATTTTCGGCATAGCCGTATTTTACCATTCCCCAGGAAGTGATGCCAGGGCGTACACGGTGCAGCAGGCGATACTGCGGGGCCTTCTGTACAATCTGCTCGATAAAGAAAGCCCTTTCCGGGCGCGGGCCTACCAGGCTCATATCGCCACGCAATACATTTATGAACTGTGGCAGCTCATCGAGCCTGTATTTGCGTAAAACCTTACCTACACGGGTAATTCGCGGATCGTGATCGCTCGACAGTGCAGGGCCGGCCTGCTCGGCATTAATAAACATGGAACGGAACTTAAGAATATAAAAAGGGCGTCCTTTAAGGCCTATGCGCTCCTGCCGGTAAAAAACCGGACCCTTGTCGTTCATACGTACACACAGCGCAATTACTGCAAACACAGGAACCAGCAGCAGCAGAGCAAGCAGGCATACCGCCACATCAATAAGCCGCTTCAGGTTTTGCTGCCACAGCGGCATCTGTACGGCCGATACTTCTACCAGGGCCGTAGCATGCACACTGGCGTAGCGTACAGAGCCTATGAGGAAGTCGTTCATATCGGGCACAGCGCTTATATGTACGTCCAGCGCATGCAGTTCGGTAATAAGTTGTTGCTGCAGGGCTCTCGAAATACCATCGGTGGCAATAATCACTTCCTGCACCGAATGGCCCATAACTACCTCTTTCAGCTGTGAAAGATTCCCCAATGCGGGGCAAAAATCCACAAGCGGACCATGCCCGGAACCGTTTTCTGAAATAAATCCGAGAATTTTTCGGCCGCTGGGTACTTTTTCTGAAATTATTTCCTGGTACAGGTCGGCCGCAATGGAACCGGAACCTATAAGCAGGGTATTCATACCTGCTTTTCCTTTGCGGATACGGCTGTTGAGCGCACTGGTTATAAAGAAACGGGGAACATACGTGCACAGAAACATAGCGGCAAGGTATATGCCCAGCTGCCGGTAATAAGCCTCATAGGAAGGTATTACATCGTCGAGCATTACCAGGAAAAATACCAGCACACCGCCCGCAAGCAGGAGCAGTATACTCTGGGCAAACTCGCGGAGACGGGAGCGCCCGTTAAGCTCGTCGTAGAAACCTACGATCCAGAACAGGATACACCAGAACAGGGGAATAAAAAGACCACCCAGCCAGAAGTTCGCATCAGGAGCCAGATCTACACGCATTCCAAAAAGTTCGGGCTCTGTAACCGTTTTACGGAAAAGGTACAGGCTTATCCAGGCCAGCAGGCTTCCCAGCCAGTCGGATACGATATATGCAAACCGGAATGTAGATCTCACGGGGGGCTTAGTACAGTATTTTAATGTTATCTACGTACAGGCGCTGCTCGCCGCCTTCGGCACTGCGGTTGATGCGGTACATGAGATGAAATTTATTGCCAAGGCTGTATTTTAACACATGAGGCGTAAGGGTAAAGTATATCTTTTTCCAGACATCTTTGCTGGAATATACACCGCCTACGTCTATATCGTCGGTAGTTCCGTCGGAAGCAACTCCACGTATTTTTATAATAAAGTCGGTATTACATTTATAGTGCATTTCCAAAAAGATACCACGACCATCTTTGGGCAGCTGATAGGAATCGATAGTAGCTGCTTCGGCATACGCCGATTCGCTGCCCGAAATAAGGCTGAGCATACCACAGGTATTACCTTCGTAAGCCATATTGCCTCCGCTTACCGACGTAAACTCGCCTGTACTGAAAACCGTTTTATATATAGAAATACTACCCGCTTCGAAATTTTCGAGATACGCAAATTTGGTAAGCGTATCGTACATAAACACAGGATTAAAATAAATGGTATCGTTTTTTACAAAATTCATGCTCCCGTAAAAAGGCTTTAGAGCTGTATAAACCGGACGGTTCGACGAAAAACCATTGAGAAGGATACCCGGAGCAAGAATTACAGGCGCATTTCCTTCGGCAATAATGGGCACTTTAAAGGGCACCTGATAGGCTCCCTGCAGATTATCGTTTACATACACCCAAAGGTCGCGCAGATCCTGCCGGTCGGTACCCTGTGTGGCCGGGTTGGTAACAAACTGCATACTGTCTACCCGGAGCCAGGCCGCCGCCTCGGTCTTTTGCTTGGAGCAGGAACTGAAGAAACTGCTGCTGCCCAGCAAAACCGCCGATGCGATAAGTGCGTTACGTAATATGTAAAAATGGCGCATGGTGCAAAGCTAATAAATGACACTGATAAAACGCCGTATGCAGAAATTATTGCATCAGGAAGACAGGGCCTTTATTTTTTCCGATATAAGTGCGGCGGTTTCTACGGCTCTGAGGCCATCGAAGGCCGTTACGGGCGGTTCTTTACCGGTAAGGGCAGCCTGGTAAAACGACAGCAGCTCTTCTTTAATGGCATTTACTTCTCCTATTTCGGGTTTGCTGAACCATATCTGCTTTTTGGGCTTATCCGGCCCCAGGTCGAGCACAGGGCTGAAAGGGTCGGGCTCGCCATCTATATCGCTCAGTCGTAATATTTCGGACTGTTTTTCCAGGAAATCGACGCTTACATAGGCATCTTTCTGGAAGAAACGCATCTTCCGCATATTCTTCATAGAGATACGGCTGGCGGTAAGATTAGCCACACAACCGTTTTCGAACTCGATACGGGCATTGCATATATCTGGGGTTTCGCTTACGATAGCCACACCGTTGGCATGTATTTTACGTACTTTGCTGCGCACTACACTCAGTACAATATCGATATCGTGTATCATCAGGTCCTGCACCACCGAAACATCGGTGCCCCGGGGATTAAACTGTGCCAGGCGGTGGCCTTCAATAAAGCCGATACGCCCCAGGTAAGGCAGTGCTGCCGAAAAAGCCGGATTAAAACGTTCTACATGGCCAACCTGTATCATTACTTTCGCTTCATGTGCCAGGTCGAGCAGTATACGGGCCTCCTTTACATTATCGGTAAAGGGCTTTTCTACAAACACGTGCTTAAAGCGGCGAACAGCAGCCGAAGCATATTCGAAATGGTAAAGTGTGGGGGTAACGATATCGGCACAATCAACCCTGTCCAGCAGCTCGTCTGACGAATCGAAGGCTTTTACGCCCAGGCTTTCCGAAACACTGCGGCGCACCTCTTCGCTGGCATCGTAAAAACCAACCAGTTCGAACTCCTGCAGCTCTTTTAGTATACGAATATGGATTTTTCCGAGGTGTCCGGCACCCCATACGCCTATTCTCATTTGCCCGGCCATTAGTAAAATTATGCTCAAATGTAATAACTGGGTTGGTACAACGCTGCAACGGCATCAAATCAATTTAAACAGAAAACTGTTAAATAAGCCCGCAAAAAAGAAAAACAGAATGCCAAAGGAAACGTACTTTTGCAGTATTATGCTCATTCAGGACGGATATACAGAAAAAGGCATGCGCAGGCAACTGGCACAATTGCTGAAAGAAAAAGGCATCAGCGATGAAAAAGTGCTGCAGGCCGTTGAAAAGATTCCGCGTCATCTTTTTATAGATTCAGCTCTGAAAGAACTTGCCTATAAAGATATGGCCCTGCGTATTGCTGCAGGCCAAACCATTTCGCAGCCGTATACCGTTGCCTTCCAGACTCAGATGCTGCGCATAAAAAAAGGCGACAAGGTGCTGGAAATCGGCACCGGAAGCGGTTACCAGGCCGCTGTACTGCTTGAATGCGGAGCAAAAGTGTATTCTATAGAAAGACAAAAGGAGCTTTTCGATAAAACAAAAGTATTTCTCGAAAAACTGGGTTATGCACCTAAAATGGTATATGGCGATGGTTTTAAAGGTTTGCCGGGTTATGCACCTTTTAATAAGATCGTAATTACCGCCGCCGCTCCCGTAATTCCGCAGGCCCTGGTAGAACAGCTTGCCCCGGGCGGACTTATGAGCATACCTTTTGGCGAGGGTGAACAGCAAAAGATGTTCCTGATCGAAAAACAGGCCGATGGCAGCCTGCAGCAGACCGAAATGGGCGATTTCCGCTTTGTTCCCATGTTGCATGGCACACAGCGTTCCTGAGAATAATTGATAAGCGCACGTACTTTTATTTAGTACCTTTGCAGCAAATTTTTACGGGGTATGTCCGAATTCAGATTAAACAGTATTGAAGAAGCCATTGAAGACATTAAAAATGGCAAGGTAATTATAGTAGTAGACGATGAAGACCGCGAAAACGAGGGCGATTTTATTACCGCTGCGCGTAATGTAACTCCGGAAATCATCAATTTTATGGCCACCCACGGCCGCGGGCTCATTTGTGCGCCTATTATCGAAGACCGCGCCGAAGAGCTCAAACTCGAACTTATGGTGCAGGATAATACAAGCCTGCATGCCACACCGTTTACCGTTTCTATCGACCTTATCGGTAAGGGATGCAGTACAGGTATCAGCGCACACGACCGCGCCATGACCATACAGGCACTGATAGATACGGAAACAAAACCGGAAGATTTTGCCAAGCCGGGACACATTTTCCCGCTTAAGGCCAAGCGTGGCGGAGTACTGCGCCGTACCGGCCATACCGAAGCCACCATCGATATTGCCCGCCTGGCCGGTTTTGAACCTGCCGGTGTGCTGGTAGAAATTATGAATGCCGATGGTACTATGGCCCGCCTCCCCGAACTGATGGAAATTGCAGAACGTTTCGATCTTAAAATTATTTCCATTGCCGACCTGGTAGCCTACCGCATTAAACACGAAACCCTGATCGTAAAAACGGAAATTGTGCAAATGCCCACCCAGTTCGGCGATTTTGAACTGCATGCTTACGAGCAAACCACAACCGGCGAGGTACACATGGCCCTGGTTAAAGGCAGCTGGGCTCCCGACGAACCTATTATGGTGCGGGTACACAGTTCCTGTGCCACCGGCGATATATTCGGAAGCTGCCGCTGCGACTGCGGACCTCAGCTGCATAAAAGCATGCAGATGATTGAAGAAGCCGGCAAAGGCGTAGTACTTTATATGCAACAGGAAGGCCGGGGTATAGGATTGCTGAATAAGCTAAAGGCCTACCGCCTGCAGGAACAGGGTATGGATACCGTGGAAGCAAACCTTGAACTGGGCTTCCAGGCCGATCAGCGCGATTATGGCGTAGGTGCTCAGATACTGCGCGACCTGCAGGTACATAAAATGAAACTGCTGAGTAATAACCCCAAAAAACGTGTGGGGCTGGTGGGTTACGGACTTGAAATCGTAGATAATATTCCGATCCAGATAGAGCCTAACCAGTACAACCGTTTTTACTTAGAAACAAAGAAAAACAAGCTGGGACACAATATCAGCAATCTTTAATTGGACCGGAGCCGGCGTTGTTCAGCGGCGGTTTCCCGGTATTCGTGTGCAAAGCGGAATATACTCACCCCATTTTCAGAGACCAGTTTCTGCCCCAGGAAGGGCATAAGCTGGTCTTTTTGCAGTAAGGAGTCGCCTGTAAGTACAAGGCAGGCCCTGTCGCCTTCCGAAGTTGCCAGCGAACGTAACCGATCGAACTCCTGCTCTGTAGTACCATACACAGGCCAGCCATAGCGGCGCAGCGCAAACAAGCCTGTATTACGGGCATGATCTACCATTACCACCACGGGCACCGAAGCATCTACACCGGCCTTCTGCAAAAGCGCTTCGGAATGATGCAGTTTAAGATATACTTCGGTATAATACAGGTTGTCTTTAAGCGCATACCGATACTCGATGCGCCCTCTTACCTGGTAATAACTAAGAACAGAAAAACCACACAATACCAGTGCCAGTGCGGTATGCACCCATACATTGGGCAAAAGCCTGTACAATGCCAGCACTCCATTAAACACCGATACAAAAAAGGCAAAAGATACCAGCATAAAATAATAATCGTGCTCTTTAAACTGGGCAAAGAACAGTACAAAATAGAGTGCCATACCCAGCCATGCCAGCACCGATGCAAAGTACAGCCATTTATCGGCATAGCGGTAAGCCAGCAATCCGGCTATAATAAGTATGCCAAACACGTAAAATACAGGGCGGGGATAATAACTGTCCCACCAGTAATGGAACACATAGTCGAACACCTGAGCTTTGAATTCTGCATTTGTTTCCCATACCGGTGCTGCTTTGGTAAGGAAATATGCATTATGGTACTGCTCGTTGTACAGATTGATGTAACGGCCCCATGCCAGTACCAGTATAGTACCCAGCACAAAAGCCAGCATCCAGTATCCGTATGTTGCAAAAAAATCCTTTACACGCCCTTTGGCAGCCACAAAATGCGCCAGGAACATACCACCGCTTACCGAACCATATGCGATAAGAAAAGTGGGCTTAAGCAGGGCAGCCCATGTAAATAATATAAAGCCGGCAACAATCCATCTGGCGGCAGGTTTATGCATATAATGCCCGGCCGTATAAAAACCGCACAGCACAAAGCCCCAGGCGCAGGCATCGGGCAGGTAGTTATTGGCATAATAGGTTATAATAGCCGAACCGTACAGGATAAATGTAAGGGCAAGGGTAAGCGGCCAGAATGTAATATGCCGGTTAAGCATCCTGAAAAAAAAGATGAGTCCGGCCGAAGTAATACCCAGGTATATCCAGCGGAGCAGGTATATATTTTCGCCGAACATATTTTCGTATGCCGCCAGCAGGTAGTACATAAGAGGAAATTCGCAGGCTCCTCTGCCCTCTGTCGATTCCAGGCTGTAGGAGCCGGTTGTAAAGAACTGCATACCGTGGTCGCGGTAGTACTTAATAAAATTAAGACTGTCTACCTGGCGTATAAAATGTATCCCTCCCGGTTCATAAAAGGCAATTACATGAAACTGCAGGTATACGTATATAAGAATAAGTGTCAGTATAAAAACAGACAGTCCGATTCTTTTATCGTAGAAGAAGTTTGATTTCATGCAGTTGTGTAAGTAGCGTCTGAGTGCAAAAAAAGCACTTTCTGCTGTAAAATCCTACATTCTTTAAAAAAGGCTGAGCTGTCCGCTGCCCGGAATGCCGAAATGCGAATAATCGAACGCCGGCATTTGCCTGTCGGCAAAATACTTTTGCCTGAATAAACGAAACGTATCGCCCAGCATACGGGCAAACTCACCTTCGCCTTTCATGCGTATATGGCTGCGACGGTCTTCCAGGCTTCCGCCATGCATTTCGCGTATGCGTTCCAGAATACGTTCTTTTTTATCGGGTACAAAACGATCGCACCATGTTTCGAATATTTCGCCAATGGGCCCATTGAGCCGCACTACAATAAAGCCAGCCTCCAGGGCACCGTTATCGGCGGCCTGTTTCAGTATTTCGGGAAGTTCGTCGCTGTTCAGAAAGGGAATCATAGGCGAAGCCATTACCATAGCCGGTATACCGGCCTTACTCAGTTCATTTATAATTCCAAGCCGCCTTTGCCCGGTAACGGTTCGCGGTTCCAGCATACGCCGCAGCTCTTCCTGCAGGGTGGTTACGGAAACAGCCACATGCACCAGGTTTTTGGCGGCCAGTTCCTGCAATATATCCAGATCGCGAAGGATAAGAGCATTCTTGGTAATGATGCTCACCGGATTGCCATATTCGAGGCATACGCTCAGTATCTGCCGCGTAATACCAAACTTTTTCTCGGCCGGCTGGTAGCAGTCTGTATTACCAGACAGCATTACCGGTGCAGGCTTCCAGCTCTTTTTTTCGAATTGCGCACGTAACAGGCGGGCGGCATTGTGCTTTACAATAATCTTGCTTTCGAAATCCAAACCGGCGCTGTAGCCGTAATATTCGTGTGTAGGACGGGCATAACAGTATACGCAGCCATGTTCGCAACCCTGGTATGGATTCATGCTGAATGAACCCGGCAGATCGGGACTGTTTGTTTTGTTTATGATACTTTTAGCTGTTTCCTGCAGATATATGGTGGAAACCTGCGTCGCTTGTTCTTCTCCTTCGGAACTTTCCATGCGGTTCCGGAGATATGCGTTTGCCGGGTTGTGCTGGGCTCCCCTGCCCTTTATTACAGTTTCTGCCATTTTTTTCGTCATTAGTAATGACAAAAAAATAGGAAATCCATGACACATATGCATCATGGACCTCCTTAAAGTGTAAAATATTTTTAGTGTATAACCTGTACCTTACGGCTGGCAGTACCTTCTTTGGCTGAAACCAGGAGCGTATAAACGCCTGACGACAAGTGCTCTACCGGAATAATCACTACTCCGCTCTGCCCGTTACGTATCCATACAACCCGTCCGGCGGCATCAATAAGTGTAAGGCCTGCGGTCTGAACGGCCCCCAGGTCAACATTCAATATTGAAAAAGCCGGGTTTGGATATATTTTCAGCGACTGAAAGAGCTTGTTTTCTTCGTTACCAAATGTAGATGTAACGGTAGAAGAAGCCGCAGAAGAACAGCCTTCTGCCGAAGTATGTACCACATAATATACTCCGCCCTGTGTGGGTGTAAAGGTTTGCCCGGTAGCACCGCCAATAGCGCCGCCGCTGCTGTACCACTGGTTACCTGTTGCATACGACGAGCTGAAAGTATTGCCCGTAACTGTAACAAGCGGAGCTGCCGGCACGGCAAATACGGTTATAAAGCCGCTGAGCAGTTCGGTATCGGTACCGCCGCTGTTTGTTGCTGTAAGCTGCACATTGTATACTCCGGCTGTATTGTATGTTACGGTAGGAGCAGCCTGCGACGATGTGGCCGGATTTCCGCCGGTAAAAACCCAGCTATAGCTGTTTCCGTTACCTGTACTTGTATTGCTGAAATTCACCGTAAGCGGTGCACAGCCGCTGGTAGTTCCGGTGGCAGCAAAAGAGGCTGAAGGTGGCGGCTCTGCTGCACAGTTATAGGTTTGTACATTAAGCAGGGCCTTGTGTACATTTAAACGCCCTCCGCTGGAAGTATTGGTAGCCAGGGCTGTAACAGGATCCACACCGGTAAGCAGCCAGGTTCTCATCTGCAGGGCCAGGGCCCCCGGATTTGCCTTGTAATCCGTAATAAATTTACTGCATGCCGCTGCATACATAAGTCCTATAGAGCCCGCCACATGAGGTGTGGCCATAGAGGTACCCGTAAGGTTCTGGTAACCGCTGCCTGTAACCGTACTGTAAATGGTTGTTCCGGGAGCACCCAGGTCCATATTTACGGCACCATACCCCGAACTGTTGTTACGTGTATCGTTACGTGTGGTATTGGTAACAGCTATCATATAACTGCTGGGGCAGGTGGTTGGTATATCGCCCTGCGCATCGATATTGGTATTGGCATTGGGCCCGGCACCAGCACTGAGTATACCCAGTGCACCCAGTGTATCGTAAAAAGCACACCAGATAGGAAAATTGCCAACCTGCCCGAAATCAACTCCAAACGAAGAGTTGGTTGCCACTACAAAAGCGCCTTTGGCTCCGTTGGTGGTATTGTATAACTCGCGCATCCGTGCGGCATAGGCATAAGCCGCCACCACGGTAGAAGTAGAGCCGCTTGAGCCTGCAATGGGCATAACCTTTACATTCCAGTTTACCCCGCTTACACCGGTTGAATTATTACCCCTTGCACCGATAATACCGGCTACGTGTGTGCCGTGCTGGTCGCTGGGTACATTTCCGTTATTATTATAGGCATTCCAGCCGTTGCGGTCGTCGATATACCCGTTGCCGTCGTCGTCGATACCGTTACCGGGAATATCGCCCCAGTTCTTAAAATAATTGGCCTGCAGATCGGGATGGTTCAGCTGAAAACCTCCGTCGATCACAGCCACCACAATGGTATCGCCATTGGCTGTTACGCCTCCTGTTGTAATATCCCAGGCCTCGGGTGCATCGATATCGGCATCGGCAGTACCGCCCGACTGACCTGTATTATGCAGGCCCCATTGCTGCCCGAAACTTGCATCGTTCGGATTTATACGGAGCTCCACCGGGTAATTGAGCTGTGCCAGAAATGCCGATTCGGTTTCAAGTACATCGTCGAGCCAGTTACGGCTGTCGCCCATTACCGGGTCTATGCCAAGCAGGTACAGGCGATAGCGGTCAGAGAGTACCTCTTTTACGCGAAACTTTCCCAGGAAGCCTTTGCCGTTTATCTCTTCCAGAAAGTTTCCGGAAGTATAGCCGGGCTTCAGCATTACCATAATTTCGTCGCTGTAATGTGTTGACTGCGCCCTGGATTTAAGGGGTACGGCCATAAGGGTAAGTGCAAATAAAAGTAAAAATAATGTCCTCATACACTCAGGTTTAACAGCACAATATAAAGATATCGCTGTCATAAACCTGAACTTTAGTTCTTAAAAAATGCTGTTGTTTCAGCTCAGGCCTTAAATTCTCCGGCCAGCTTCTGCAATTCGAACATCTGGTCGCGCAGTTCGGCGGCGGCAATAAAGTCGAGTTCACGGGCCGCTTTTTCCATCGCTTTGCGGGTACGTTCAATGGCTTTGCGGATTTCTTCAGGGTTGCGGTAATTTACTTTCACATCTTCGGCTGCCGTGCGTATCTCGTCGGGTTGTACATAAGTCGCTCCCTTTTTGTCTTTCCCTTTGGATGCGCTGCCTACAATGGTCTGGTTCAGAATCCGCTCCTTATCTGCTTTGGCCTGCTTAGGCACAATATGATGTTCTACATTATACCGTATCTGCTTTTCGCGGCGGCGTTCCGTTTCGTCAATAGCCCGCTGCATACTGTCGGTAACCTTATCGGCATACATAATTACGGTACCGTTTACGTTACGGGCGGCACGTCCTATGGTTTGTATAAGCGAACGCTGGTTACGGAGAAAACCTTCCTTATCGGCATCGAGTATGGCTACCAGGCTTACTTCGGGCAGGTCCAGTCCCTCGCGCAGCAGGTTTACCCCTATAAGCACATCGAACACACCCAGGCGCAGGTCGCGCAGTATCTCTACACGTTCCAGGGTATCTACCTCGCTGTGTATATAGCGGCAGCGTATATTTACCTTAGCCATATACTTACTCAGCTCTTCGGCCATACGCTTGGTAAGGGTGGTTACCAGCACACGTTCATCTTTATGGGCGCGTTTTTCAATTTCTTCCAGCAGGTCGTCGATCTGGTTCACACTGGGTCGGATATCGATGAGCGGGTCTACAATACCGGTAGGACGTATTACCTGCTCCACAACTTCGCCCTGGGTAAGCTGCAGTTCATAGTCGCCGGGGGTGGCGCTTACAAAGATCATCTGGTTTATTTTACCTTCGAACTCGTCGAAAGTCAGCGGACGGTTATCGAGTGCCGAAGGCAGACGAAACCCGAAATCCACCAGGTTAGTCTTACGCAGGCGGTCGCCGTTATACATGGCCCGTATCTGGGGGATGGTAACGTGGCTTTCGTCAATTACCATCATGTAATCCTCAGGAAAATAATCGAGCAGGCAAAAGGGTCTGCTTCCGGCCTTACGACCGTCGAAATACCGCGAATAGTTTTCGATACCACTGCAGTAGCCCAGCTCTTTTATCATTTCAAGGTCGTATTCTACCCGCTGTTTCAGGCGTTTTGCCTCCAGGAATTTCTGTTCTTTCTCGAAATAGCCTACCTGCGCGGTAAGGTCGTCGCGTATGGCATATTCGGCATTCTTAAGGCGTTCGCGGGTGGTTACAAACAGGTTGGCAGGATTTATGACAAAGTCTTCGAGTTCCGAAATTTTCTTGCCGGAATAGGGATCAATCAGCTCGATCGACTCAATCTCTTCACCCCAGAAATACAGGCGTACGGCATTATCGGCATAGGCCAGGAACACATCCACCGTATCGCCGGTAACCCGGAAGGTACCGCGTTTAAAATCGGTTTCGGTACGGTAATAAAGCGAATCGATCAGCTTATGCAGAAAAGCATTGCGCCCCAGCGGCATGCCCTGTTTTACCTTAATGATATTGGCATAAAAATCTTCGGGGTTACCCATACCATAAATACAGGAAACACTGCTTACCACCAGCACGTCTTTGCGACCGCTGAGCAGGGCCGATGTGGTACTGAGCCTCAGCTTTTCGATCTCTTCGTTTATGGAAAGATCTTTTTCGATATAGGTATCGGTTGTGGGTAAATAGGCTTCGGGCTGATAGTAGTCGTAGTAGGAAACAAAATACTCTACGGCATTCTGCGGAAAAAATTGTTTAAACTCGCCATACAGCTGTGCTGCCAGGGTTTTATTGTGACTCAGCACCAGCGTGGGACGCTGTACCTGTTCTATTACATTGGCAATACTAAAGGTTTTTCCGGTTCCCGTTGCCCCCAGCAGGGTCTGGAAACGTTCGCCGCGGTTTACCGCCGCCACCATCTCTTTTATGGCCGAAGGCTGGTCGCCGGTAGGTTTATAAGGGGATTGTAATGTGAACTTCATAATTTTCTCCATGGTACCCTGTGCGTACCTGATTTTATTCTGTGCAAAATTACGTTCTTTTTATGGCAATTGCACATCTGTTTTCGGGGAATAAAAAAACCCGGCAACCTGTTTTTAAACAGATGCCGGGATATAATTTATACTGTTATTTTTAACGTATCACAAAGGCTTTAACCAGGGGAGTACCTGTGGTCTGCAGGCTTATAAAATAGGTACCCGGGCTCCAGTTCTGCAGCATTACCGGGAACGAAGCTGCGTTGCCGGGCACTATGTTACGGTTGTACAGTACACGGCCGCTTACGTCGGTTATACGAAGTGTTCCGCCGGACTCCGGAAGCATAGACGCATCAACATAGAGCACTCCTTCGCTTACCGGGTTGGGATATATACGGAACTCCGGTCCTGTTGTATTTTCGAGTCCTACATGGCTGGCCACGGTTACACTTACCGAGGTAGTACATAAATTAGCATCGGTTACCTGCACACTGTATGTACCGCTGCTGAGTCCGCTTATATTCTGTGTGGTGGCATTATTCGACCACAGGAATACATACGGACTTACTCCGCCGCTTACGCTGAGTGTAACAGCGCCGTCGTTACCGCTCACTTCCGGGCTGGCTGCAGCTGTAGCCGAAAGTGCCGCCGGCTGGGTAACGGTAAAGGTTTGCGAAGCTGCACAACCTATGGGCGAAGTTACGGTAAGCACGTAAGAGCCCGCCGCAATTCCGCTTACGGCGCTGTCGCTCTGGCCCGACGACCAGCTGTACATAAAGTTACCAGGAACCTGATAGCTGATAACCACCCGTCCATGACCGGCACGTACGCCACCCGTAGTAAAACCGTTTATAAGGCTACCCACATACGAAGAGCCACCGCCACCGCCGCGACAGTTTCCGCTTCCGGCACCGCCATACCAGCCGGCACCACCACCATAGCCTTCGCAACCGCAGTTCTGGCCCAGCGGAGTACCTCCATAGCCAAAGCCGCCCGCCAAGGCTGTAACATTAAAGCTAACGCAGGTTCCGTTTGCTCCGGGACCGCTTTGTGTAGCTCCCAGTCCGCCCATATCTGCCGTGGTATTACGATAGCCGTCGCCGCCGGTAAGTCCGCCACCTATGCCACCAATTACATGCAGGTTGCTCCAGTAACCGGCACCACCGCCACCGGCACCTACAATAATACGCTCGTTATAGCTGCTGCCACCATAGCGTAAATCCGAAGCTCCGCCACCGCCGGCTCCGCCGCCATCACCGGCTCCACCGCCGTTCCAGCCTCCGGCTGTGCCTGACGGTTGGCCGCCTACGTACACTTCCAGTATATCGCCGGGGTTTACATTCATTATTCCTTCGGCATAACCGCCGAAATTGGTATTATTTACCCAGTTGGCTCCGCCCTGTGCTCCCCAAACCTTCATAAACACCTGGCTCACGCCGGCAGGTACAGTAAAAGTTTGTACAGATCCGGTATAAGGGAATACCACTGAATCCGGCGAATTTATAAATCCGCCCGAGGCACTGGTAAGCAACGATGCATCCGAAGCTCCGGCGCAGGAAATATTAAAACCCGAATAATCCGACTGGTTGAGCAGACTGATGAGCAGCGGGTCGTTCTGAGCAATGTCAACCGTTACAGAGCCCGTATTCTGGGCTGCATCCGTTACAAATACGGTGTAGGTACCCGGAGCCAGGTTTACGGCCACCGAATCGGTGCCACCTGTAGGACTCCAGCTATAATTATAAGGAGCTGTGCCTCCCGAGGCGCTTACAGTAACCGAACCGTTGCTGAGCCCAAGACAGGAAGCATTGGTGGTGTTAAGTACGGTGATGTTTACTGAACCGCCCCCCTGGGCAAAAATAGGGGCACCCTCAGTAAAGAGGCCCAATACCAGAAACAGCAGAATACTGCGCAGTGTAAAAGTAATTTTCATTTGTATTAGTTAAGTAAGTTACAATCTCTCAAAGATACATTTTACATGCTGATTCTGTACAGGAAAGCTAAAAATACACCGCTTCTTACTGCAGTATGGGTTGGAAGCCTGCCCAAACTTCAGTATTATTGCAGGTAAAACACACATACACTATGCAATATCCGATCCTCGACGCGGTAGAAACCCGTGTATTAGGCGTATTACTCGAAAAAGAAAAATCCACCCCAGAATATTATCCCATGTCGCTGCACGGCATACAAACGGCCTGCAACCAGAAAAGCTCGCGCAACCCGGTGGTTCAGTACGACGAAACCACGGTACAACTGGGTATAGACGGACTCAAAAAACGTGGATTGGTACTTACCGTAAGCGGAGCCGGAAGCCGTGTAATTAAGTTTAAACATAATGCGGGTATTGTACTCGACCTGGAAACCGCCGAAGAGGCTGTGCTGTGCCTGTTGCTGCTGCGCGGGCCGCTTACGCCGGGCGAAATAAAATCGAACAGCGCCCGCCTTTTTGAATTCGACTCCCTGGAGCATGTACAGCAAACACTGGAAGCCATGCTCTCGAAAGAAGAGCCTCTGCTGATGCAGCTACCGCGCAAGACCGGACAAAAAGAAGCACGGTATATACACCTGCTGAACGGAGAACCCGATCTTGACAGCTGGGAAGAAGAACAGGAGCCTGTACGGGTACAGTCTTCCGGCCTGGAAGAACGCGTACGTACGCTGGAAACCGAAGTTGCCGGATTAAAAGAAAAGCTCGAAAATCTGCTAAAGCAGCTGGAATAGCTACTTCAGCTTTTTCCAGCGGGCCGTAGCGATGATATAATCCAGTTTTTTATACAAAAGCATAAGTCCTGCCGTTCCGCGGCCCCCATAATCGCGGATATGCTTTTCACCTTCGTTGTACAACATATGGAGTGTATAGGTCTGGTCGCAGGTCCAGCCAACCTCATAATTACCTTTCATTGTACTGAACTGCATATAGTTGAGCAAATTACATATTTCCTTCCACTGTGTTTTCGGAATGCGTGTTGTATAAGTTCCGGGCGGAACAACGGCATTCGCTTCGGCCGTGTAAACCACCCTGCGCGTATCAAATAAACTGATACGGAACACATGACACATACCCATGCAAAAATCTGTATTCAGGTGAATCGCCTCAAGTTTGTGTTTTACCGGCGAACCTTTGGCTGCTTCTACCAGTCCGCCAAAGCGGTATACCAGTTCTCCGGGTTCTCCGGGTATGGTATCGCATGGATACATCCACAGGCGGTTATCGCGCAGCAGCGGAAAACAATAACCGGCCTCGCGGGTACAGGGTAAATCCGATATTTCATACGTTTTTTTGCCGCGATCGAGTATTACAAGAATCTGTTTACTGTAATAACCACCCCAGGCCAGCAGATCGGTACGACCGTTATTATCCAGATCGCACAGAGCCCAGGCTTTAAGCCCCTCCGGAGCTCCGGTTCTGCCAGATGCTGTATCGTATACATATTCTATTTGCGCCAGGTGGAAACTGGAATACGCAGAATCGAGTCCTTGTACAAAAGCGGTCACCTCAGAATCCGTTTGTAAGCTTTCGATCACCGATTGCGGCCTGAGAGTGGCCGGGAAAGAAAAAATACAGAGACTGCTAAGAGCAAAACAGATTTTCAGCATAAGCGTATATAATATACTGAAAATAAAAAAAGGCTCCCGAAGGAGCCCTCTCTTTATTATTTTTTAAGTTCTTTAAACTTTATCAGTTGCCTGTTCAGCGCTTCGAAAGCCACATCAATGGCTTCTTCGGCCTTTTCGGACTCCTTACGGGCAAAAAGATCCTGTCCGCTCACATGAATTTTCATTTCCACGGTTTTCGGCGAGGGATCGATCGCTTTGTTCTTGCGGATCACCACATCGGCGCTCAGTATTTCGTCATATACGTGTTTCAGCTTTTCGATCCGTTTAGAAACATGTGCCTTCAGCTGGTCTGCATTGTTCACATCGAAAACATTTACTTGAACATTCATACTCTTGTTTAGGTTTTAGGCTCTGGGATGAGCCTGGTTATACACTTTCTTTAACTTGTCCAGGGTATTGTGCGTATATACCTGAGTTGCCGCCAGACCGGCATGACCAAGCAGTTCTTTTACCGCATTAATATCTGCTCCGGCATTGAGCATGTGCGTGGCAAATGTATGCCGGAGTACGTGCGGACTTCTCTTGTCCTGCGTGGTAACCGCCGATAAACCGGCTTTTATCACGTTATATACATACTTAGTGTAGAGCGGCTTTCCGTTTTCGCGCAGGAAAAACAACACACTGTCGGCCGACTGCAGTTTGTTCCTTTCTGCCCGGTAGGCTGCTAACACCTCCCCTACTTCTATTGTTAACGGTATTATGCGCTCTTTGTTACGTTTTCCGAGCACTTTAACGTTTCCTTCAGAAAGATTGGTATCGGCCAGTTTCAGGTTACAAAGTTCGCTCAAACGCATTCCGGTGGCATAGAAAAGATTAAGTATGGCAAAATGCAGTTTCCCGTTATAATCATCGCCAAAGGAAACCTTTTCGAGCAGGGTTTCCATTTTTTGCTCGTCTACAAAAACGGGCAGTTTCCTGCGCACTTTGGGCAGGGTAATATGCTGTACCGGGTTTGCATTAAAAAAGCCGGCCCGGGTATGATATTTAAAAAAGGAACGCAGCGAAGATATTTTGCGGTGCACACTGCGGGCTTCTATCCCCTGTTGTGTAAGATGTACCATAAAGCTTCGCACATGTGTCGACTTCAGTTCGCGCCAGTCGTTTATATTAAGCTGTTCGGCAAAATAATCGCGGGCCTGTTCCAGGTCGTTCATGTACGCGGTATGCGTATGCACGGAATAGCGTTTTTCGTGCAGCAGGTAATCGGAATATTGCTGAAACTGTTCTGTCATTGCTCCCGTTTTTGGTTCAGAATGATGTGTTCCTGTGTTATCCCTGCGGAAACGGGCTGCGTTTCCGGGGGATAAAAAAGCCTTTTATGCAGTTAAAGTTACGAATACAAATCTGAATATGGTTCTTTTTCCGGATGCCAGCACCTTCAAATGCGGGGCCGCCCTCGGTGAACAGGCCTCTTACCGTATCAAAATGCCGGAGTTCGCTGAATCCGCGATTTTGCAGATCGGTACGGATATCCTGATCGATTCTTCTATGTAGATACTCGATTACCGAGCAGTCCAGTTCCCGGATCACCATGTCCTGGTGTTCGTCAGCAGGCAGGCTTTTGTTACGCGGCAATGCATTACCCATTAAACGGAATTCGTGCTTCATACGCAGGTAATAAGTCTCTATAATACCCGTATATGCACTGTCCGTAAAATCGAGGCAGTGATCCAATTGATAAACAACCCCGAGTACAGAGGGGTTTTCAAAGGCAGGATCTCTCTTCTTTTTATCTTTTGCCCATTGCAGAGCTCTTTCGTAATTATTTTCCCACACATAAAAGCCATGCCCCAGCCAGTCGAAAACCTCTTTGCTCCTATGTATAATATCAGGATTGTGTACTAGCCTGTCGCGTACAGCCCCTTCACAGCCATGAAAGCCGAGCATCAGGTTGGGTCGGGTATCGTACATTATTTTTTAAGTGCCTTTACAGCTCTGCCCAGGTTGGCATAGGGTTTAGTAAAACGTTTTCCGTCTTTGGTAAGAATTCCGGCGGAATGAAAGAATGCAACAATCTCACTTTTATCCTGCTTCCTTGATGCAAGCCTGCGGGCCAGGTCCTCCAGAAGTTTTACCTGTTTGTTTTCCATAGTTTTTGTGATTTTGGTGTTTCACAAATTTACAATTTTCCGGGGTATTTTCCTCCTTGAAAATATCCAGTAGAATTATAAAAGCCCTCTTAACCAGGATGATAAACCAGCCTGCCAGGCACGTACTCCCCGCAGCCGTGAAAGCCGGGTATAAGGTTGGGCCGGGTTTCGTACATTATTTTTTGAGCGCCTTTACGGCTTTGCCCAGGTTGGCATAGGGTTTAGTAAAACGTTTTCCGTCTTTGGTAAGAATTCCGGCAGAATGCAGGGATTCGATGGCTTCTCGTTTTCCTCGCTTCTGAGACTCAAGTCTGTACAAAAGTGCATCCAGAAGTTTTACCTGTTTGCTTTCCATAGTTTTTGTGATTTTGGTGTTTCACAAATTTACAATTTTCCGGGGTATTCTCCTCCTTGAAAATATTCAGCCCGGATAGGGTAAAACGCAAAAAGCACCCTTTTGAGGTGCTTTTGCCAATATGGATATATACGTTGTATTACGCAGAGATCTCACTCGTCATACGCTCGCGGTAAGCGGCACGCAGACGTGTGTTACGCAGTTTTACCGATTTTTTGGTAAAGTGCTGACGCTCGCGAAGCTGACGTACAACGCCTGTTTTTTCAAATTTCTTTTTGTACTTCTTAAGAGCTCTTTCGATGCTCTCGCCTTCTTTTACGGGTACTACCAACATATAGTTTCTTCTTTCTTAATTTATTTTTGGGATCGCAAAGGTATACAATAATGTGAAAAATGCAAACACTTTGCTGTTAATTATTTAATTAAAGGGGCGATCCGGAGATCACCCCTTCTGTATCTTTTCCATTAGCTGGTTACTTTGTCTTTGGAACGCTTTGCCGGTACGGCTGCCATTTCCTCTTTCGAACCAACGATAATTTTCTCGTACGTACGTAAACCTGTACCAGCCGGGATAAGGTGTCCCACGATTACGTTCTCTTTGAGACCTTCCAGGGTATCTTCCTTGGCGCGAACCGCAGCCTCGTTCAGTACCTTGGTTGTTTCCTGGAACGATGCGGCCGATATCCAGCTGTCGGTTTGCAGCGAAGCCCGGGTAATACCCTGCAGAACCTGCTGCGAGGTAGCCGGAATGGCATCGCGTACTTCCACCAGTTTCTGGTCTTTACGGCGCAGGATCGAATTTTCGTCGCGCAGGCGGCGGGCAGTAATAATCTGACCCGGTTTCAGCGTTTCCGAATCGCCGGCTTCCGTTACCACCTTCATACCATAGAGGGCATCGTTTACCTCGTTAAATTCGAACTTATTCACCATTTGTCCTTCCAGGAACATGGTATCGCCCGAATCGAGGATAAATACCTTCTTCATCATCTGGCGTACGATTACTTCGTAGTGCTTATCGTTAATACGCACACCCTGCATACGGTATACCTCCTGTATCTCGTTCACCAGATATTCCTGAACCTGTGTAGGCCCTTTGATATCGAGAATATCGGTAGGGGTAATGGCTCCGTCGGTAAGAGGCTGACCTGCTTTCACGAAGTCGTTCTCCTGCACCAGGATGTGTTTGCTCAGGTTTACCAGGTATTTTTTCTCTTCGCCGGTACGCGAGGTAACGGTTACTTCGCGGTTACCACGTTTAATCTTACCCATGGCTACAATACCGTCGATTTCAGAAACAACAGCCGGGTTAGACGGGTTACGGGCTTCGAAAAGCTCGGTTACCCGTGGCAGACCACCGGTGATATCGCCTACTTTACCTGAAGAACGCGGGATTTTAACCAGGATAGCTCCGGATTGGATCTTGGCACCGTCTTCCACAATTACGTGGGCTCCGGCCGGGATGTTGTATGTACGAAGTACCTCACCCGATTTATCGCAGATCTGGATGGCCGGGTTCTTGGTTTTATCGCGGCGCTCAATGATTACTTTTTCCTTGATACCGGTTTGTTCGTCGCTTTCCTCGCGGAAGGTGATACCTTCTTCGATGTTTTCGTATACTACTTTACCATCGAATTCAGATATGATAAGCGCGTTATACGGATCCCAGTCGCATATTGTATCGCCTTTCTTAACAGCACCACCGTCTTTTACATAAATAGTGGCACCGTAAGGGATATTGGCCGAAGTAAGTACCATACGTGTATTGGAATCCAGGATACGCATCTCAGCCGAACGGCCGATCACGATCTCCTCATCGCTTTCGTCACCTTTTTTGAGAACGGTACGCAGTTCTTCGATCTCTACCACACCATCGTATTTGGCAATGATGCTGCTCGAAGAAGCCGAACCACCCGCAACACCACCCACGTGGAAAGTACGGAGGGTAAGCTGTGTACCCGGCTCACCGATCGACTGTGCAGCGATAACACCCACAGCTTCACCCATGTTCACCAAACGACCTGTGGCCAGGTTACGACCGTAACATTTACCGCACACACCTTTTTTGGTTTCGCAGGTAAGTACCGAACGTATTTCTACGGTTTCGATAGGCGAATTTTCGATAACAGAAGCGATCTCCTCGGTGATCTCCTCACCGGCTTTGATAATTACGTCACCGGTAGAAGGATTGTATACGTCGTGTACGGAAACACGTCCGAGAACGCGGTCGTACAGGCTTTCTACAACCTCTTCGTTATTTTTCAGGGCCGACATGGCAATACCACGCAGGGTACCGCAGTCTTCCTCTGTAATAATTACGTCCTGGGCAACGTCAACCAGACGACGGGTAAGATAACCCGCATCTGCCGTTTTAAGGGCCGTATCCGCAAGACCTTTACGGGCACCGTGCGTAGAGATGAAGTACTCGAGGATCGACAGACCTTCCTTAAAGTTGGAGAGGATCGGGTTCTCGATAATTTCATTTCCAACATCGCCGGATTTCTGCGGTTTGGCCATCAGACCACGCATACCGGAGAGCTGACGGATCTGCTCTTTGGAACCACGGGCTCCGGAATCAAGCATCATGTAGATGGCGTTGAAACCCTGACGGTCTTCGCTGATCTGTTTCATCAGGATCTGCGTCAGTTTGGAGTTTGTATGTGTCCAGATGTCGATGATCTGGTTATAACGTTCGTTGTTCGTGATGAAACCCATGTTATAGTTCATCCACACTTCGTCAACCTGCGCCTGTGCATCCTTAATCAGCTCTTCTTTTGCTGCGGGGATCACTACGTCGTTCAGGTTGAACGACAGACCTCCGCGGAAGGCTGTCATGAAGCCGAGTTGTTTGATATCGTCGAGGAATGCGGCAGTGGTAGCCACATCGGTATTCTTATAAATATCACCAATGATATCGCGCAGCGATTTTTTCGTGAGCAGCTGATTGATGAAACCAATAGAAGGTGGCACCACTTCGTTGAACATCACACGGCCAACGGTAGTTTCGATGGTATCTTCCACGATCTCACCCTCTTCGTTGCGCACTTTGGTTTTTACCTTGATCCAGGCGTGCAGGTCTACACGTTTCTCGTTGTAGGCAATGGTTACTTCCTCAGCGCCGTAGAAGGTCATTCCTTCGCCGTTCACTTTTTCGGTAGGTGTATTACGTTTACCTTTTGTGAGGTAATACAGACCCAGTACCATGTCCTGCGAAGGTACGGTAATAGGCGCACCGTTCGACGGGTTCAGGATATTGTGCGAAGCGAGCATCAGCAGCTGGGCTTCCAGTATCGCGGCATTTCCCAGGGGAACGTGCACCGCCATCTGGTCACCGTCGAAGTCGGCGTTGAAGGCCGTACAAACGAGCGGGTGCAGCTGGATGGCCTTACCTTCTACCAGTTTGGGCTGGAAAGCCTGGATACCTAGACGGTGGAGCGTGGGGGCACGGTTCAGCAGTACCGGGTGACCTTTCAGTACGTTCTCCAGGATTTCCCAGATCACGGGATCTTTACGGTCAACAATCTTCTTGGCTGATTTTACCGTTTTTACCAGTCCGCGCTGAATCAGCTTACGGATAATAAACGGTTTAAAGAGTTCGGCTGCCATATCTTTCGGCAGACCACACTCATGCAGTTTCATTTCAGGACCAACCACAATTACCGAACGGGCCGAATAATCCACACGTTTACCGAGCAGGTTCTGACGGAAACGTCCCTGTTTACCTTTAAGACTGTCGGACAGGGATTTAAGCGGACGATTGGCATCGGTTTTAATGGCCGATGATTTACGGCTGTTATCAAACAGAGAGTCAACCGCTTCCTGCAGCATACGTTTTTCGTTACGCAGGATCACATCCGGGGCCTTAATCTCGATCAGACGCTTAAGACGGTTATTACGGATAATAACACGACGGTACAGATCGTTCAGGTCGGAAGTGGCAAAGCGGCCACCGTCCAGCGGAACCAGCGGACGCAGTTCCGGCGGAATAACCGGGATTACTTTTATCACCATCCACTCGGGACGGTTCTCCACGCGGGAGTTCGCATCGCGGAAGGCTTCCACTACCTGCAGGCGCTTCAGGGCTTCCTGTTTACGCTGCTGCGAGGTTTCGTTATACGCCTGGTGACGCAGGCGGTACGAAAGTTCGTCCAGATCCAGGCGGCGCAGCATTTCCCACAGGGCCTCACCACCCATTTTGGCGATGAACTTGTTGGAATCATTCTCGTCCAGGTACTGGTTCTCTTTCGGTAATTTTTCAAGCAGGTCCAGGTATTCTTCCTCGGCTAGGAAATCGCCGGCATTTACACCGTCTTTTTCCAGTACGCCGGGCTGGATAACCACGTAACGCTCATAATAAATAATGGCCTCCAGTTTCTTGGTAGCCAGACCAAGCAGGTGACCAATCTTGTTGGGCAGTGAACGGAAATACCAGATGTGTGCCACCGGTACTACCAGCTGGATATGCCCGCTGCGCTCACGACGTACTTTTTTCTCGGTTACTTCCACACCGCAGCGGTCGCACACGATGCTTTTGTAACGAATACCTTTGTACTTTCCGCAGGCACACTGCCAGTCCTTTACGGGGCCGAAGATACGCTCGCAGAACAAACCGTCGCGTTCGGGTTTGTACGTACGATAGTTAATCGTTTCCGGTTTCAGGACCTCACCGCTGGAGCGGTCAAGAATATCTTCGGGTGAAGCAAGCGAAATGGTTATTTTCGAGAACTCGCTTTCAGCCTTTACCTCTTTTTTAAATGCCATGGGCTTATCAGAGATTTTAGTTTTTACAATTTAATTATTCAAGCGAAACTTTAAGACCTAATCCACGCAGCTCGTGCAGCAATACGTTAAAGGATTCCGGTATACCCGGTGTAGGCATGTTATCGCCTTTCACGATCGCTTCATACGCTTTGGCACGTCCCATTACGTCGTCGGACTTAACGGTAAGTATCTCCTGCAGGATGTTAGCCGCACCGAAGGCTTCGATGGCCCAAACCTCCATCTCACCAAAACGCTGACCACCAAACTGGGCTTTACCACCGAGCGGCTGCTGCGTAATAAGCGAGTACGGACCGATAGAACGGGCGTGCATCTTATCGTCTACCATGTGCGAAAGTTTCAGCATGTAAATGATACCTACGGTAGCCGGCTGGTGGAAGCGGTCGCCCGTACCTCCGTCGTGGAGATAGGTAGAACCGTTTTCCGGCAGACCTGCCTGACGCATGTAATCATTAATCTGCTCCAGGGAAGCACCGTCGAAGATCGGCGTGGCAAATTTCAGACCCAGTTCACGACCGGCCCATGCCAGTATCGATTCGTAGATCTGTCCCAGGTTCATCCGCGAAGGTACACCCAGCGGGTTCAGTACAATGTCTACCGGGGTTCCGTCTTCCAGGAACGGCATATCCTCGCGGCGCACGATACGGGCAACAATACCCTTGTTACCGTGGCGGCCCGCCAGTTTATCCCCTACTTTCAGCTTACGCTTCTGAGCGATATATACTTTGGCAAGCTGCACAATACCCGATGGTAACTCGTCGCCCACGGTAATATTATACTTCTTACGCTTAAATACACCATACAGGTCGTTATACTTGATAGAGTAGTTGTGGAGCAGGAGTTTAACCAGTGTGTTTATTTCCTCATCCTTAGTCCATTCGGCCGGGTTAAGTTCCACAAAGCTGAGTTTCTCCAGTACTTTGGCCGAGAATTTCACACCTTTCTTAACCACTTCTTCGCGAAGCAGGGTGTATACACCGGCAGAGGTCTGTCCATCCAGGATGGCCACCATTTTCTCTACCATTTTCTTCTTCAGTTCGCCAAAATACTTGTCGTACTCTTTTTCAAGTATTTCAATCTCACGTTTTTCTTCTGCTTTGGCTTTTTTATCCTTAACAGAACGCGAGAACAGTTTCTTGTCAACCACCACACCATACATACTTGGGGGTGCTTTCATAGAGGCATCCTTCACATCGCCGGCCTTATCACCGAAGATGGCACGGAGCAGTTTTTCTTCCGGAGTAGGATCGCTTTCGCCTTTCGGAGTAATTTTACCGATCAGGATATCGCCCGGTTTTACCTCAGCCCCGATGCGGATAATACCGTTCTCATCCAGATCTTTGGTAGCATCTTCTGATACATTCGGGATATCGGCGGTAAGTTCTTCCAGACCCATTTTGGTATCGCGTACCTCCATGATGAACTCATCGATGTGGATCGACGTAAACAGGTCGTCGGATACAACACGTTCCGAAATTACAATGGCATCCTCGAAGTTATAACCTTTCCAGGGCATGAAGGCCACTTTCAGGTTACGACCGATAGCGAGCTCGCCCCCTTCCGTAGCAAAGCCTTCGCAGAGCGGCTGGCCTTTTTTCACCTTCTGCCCCTTCATTACACTGGGGCGCAGGGTAATAGCCGTGCTCTGGTTGGTTTTACGGAATTTAATCAGGTTATATGTTTTGATATCGTCGTCGAAAGATACGATACGATCGTCGTCGGTACGGTTATAGCGAACCGATATAGTGGTAGCGTCCACATATTCCACCACACCGTCGAATTCGGCTGTGATAAGGATACGTGAATCGCGGGCCACACGTTCTTCCAGACCGGTACCTACGATCGGCGCTTCCGGCTTCATGAGCGGAACCGCCTGGCGCATCATGTTCGATCCCATCAGCGCACGGTTGGCATCGTCATGCTCCAGGAACGGAATAAGCGAAGCTGCTATAGACGCGATCTGGTTCGGGGCCACGTCGATCAGGTCGATCTTATCCGGACCTACTACCGGGTAATCGGCTTCCTGACGAGCTTTGATACGGTCGTTCAGGATCAGTCCATCCTTACCCAGTTTTTCTACCGCCTGTGCAATGGTAGAAGTTTCCTCCTCCTCTGCACTCAGGTAAATTGGTTCCGTTACTTTTACCTTACCTTCCTCTACCTTATAATAAGGTGTTTCAATAAAGCCCAGGTTATTCACTTTCGCAAAAACGCAGAGCGAGGAGATAAGACCGATGTTCGGACCTTCCGGTGTTTCGATGGTACACAAACGGCCATAGTGCGTATAGTGTACGTCACGAACCTCGAAACCGGCACGTTCGCGGGAGAGACCACCGGGACCGAGTGCCGACAAACGACGTTTGTGGGTAATTTCGGCCAGGGGATTCGTCTGGTCCATGAACTGGCTCAGCTGGTTTGTACCAAAGAACGAGTTAATTACCGAAGAAAGTGTTTTTGCATTGATGAGGTCGATCGGTGTAAACACCTCGTTATCGCGTACGTTCATACGTTCGCGGATGGTGCGGGCCATACGGGCCAGACCAACGCCGAACTGATTGTACAGCTGCTCGCCTACGGTACGTACACGACGGTTACTCAGGTGATCGATATCATCCACATTGGTGCGGGAGTTAATCAGCTGAATAAGGTGTTTGATGATGGCGATGATGTCTTCGCGGGTAAGTACACGCGTATCCATCGGCGTTTCCAGTGTCAGTTTTTTGTTGATACGGTAACGGCCAACTTCACCCAGGTCGTAACGCTTGTCGGAGAAGAACAGTTTTTCCAGTACGCCGCGTGCCGTTTCCTCATCAGGTGGTTCGGCATTACGGAGCACCCGGTAGATATGTTCCACCGCCTCTATTTCCGAGTTGGTGGTATCTTTCTGTAATGTATTATAAATGATCTCATAATCGCCGGCGTTTACATCTTCCTTATGCAGGATAATGGTTTTTACGCCAGAATCAAGAATCAGATCAGTATGGTCTTTTTCAAGAACGGTTTCGCGGTCGAGCACTACTTCGTTACGCTCAATCGAAACCACCTCACCGGTATCTTCATCCACAAAGTCCTCGATCCATGTTTTAAGTACACGGGCAGCCAGTTTACGGCCTACGTATTTCTTAATGGTCGATTTGTTTACCTTGATCTCGTCGGCCAGGTCGAAAATTTCGAGGATGCTTTTATCCGTTTCAAAACCGATGGCACGCAGCAGCGTGGTTACCGGTAATTTTTTCTTACGGTCGATATAAGCATACATCACCGAGTTGATATCGGTGGCGAATTCGATCCAGGAGCCTTTGAACGGTATTACGCGTGCGGAATACAGTTTGGTTCCGTTTGCGTGGCGGCTTTGTCCGAAGAATACACCCGGCGAGCGGTGCAGCTGCGATACAACAACGCGTTCGGCGCCGTTAATCACAAAAGTACCTTTAGGTGTCATATAAGGGATTGTTCCCAGGTATACGTCCTGCACGATTGTTTCAAAGTCCTCGTGTTCAGGGTCCGTACAATAAAGCTTCAATTTAGCTTTAAGCGGCACACTATACGTAAGACCACGCTCGATACATTCGTCGATGCTGTAGCGCGGGGGATCTACGTAATAATCAAGGAATTCAAGCACAAACTGGTTGCGTGCATCCGTAATCGGGAAATTTTCGGAAAACACGGCAAACAGCCCTTCATTCGTACGGTTTTCAGGGGTTGTTTCCAGCTGGAAAAAATCCTTGAAAGATTTCAGTTGCAAATCCAGGAAATCCGGATAATCTGCCACATTCGGGGCAGAAGAGAAACTGATACGGTTTTGTTCTTTATTTTGAGCCAAGGCTAAAATTGTTTTAATTTTTAAGCTTTAAAAAACCACCGCTGCGGATTGCCGGCCGAAAGACGGGCAGCATCCGCAACAGGTAGTTTTCAATTGGTTTTTGCAAGAAGTTATAAGAACGTTTCCTACAAACGGCGGAAGCTTCTTACCAAAACTGGAAAGAAGCCCACCGATATTTTTCCGGGCAACCGGGATTACTTCACCTCAACTTCGGCGCCGGCTTCAGTCAGCTGAGCTTTTACAGACTCGGCTTCTTCTTTGCTAACACCTTCTTTAACCGGCTTCGGAGCACCGTCTACCAGTTCTTTGGCTTCTTTCAGACCCAGACCTGTGAGATCTTTAACGATTTTCACAACGGCCAGTTTGTTAGCGCCACCGCTTTTCAGAACTACATCGAAAGATGTTTTCTCAGCAACAGCTTCGCCACCACCTGCGTTACCACCGCCGGCGATCATTACCGGAGCAGCAGCAGCCGGCTCGATTCCGTACTCATCTTTTAAAATTGTAGCTAACTCGTTTACCTCTTTAACGGTAAGGTTAACTAATTGTTCTGCTAATTCTTTAACGTCTGCCATTTTAATTGTAATTTAAAATTTTAATTTCTTGTTTAATTTTTATTACGCCTTTTTTTCTTCGAGGGCTTTCACCAGGCCGGCGATTTTCTGACCTGAATTTCCCTGTAGAGCACCCACAACGTTCTTGATCGGAGATTGCAGCAGAGCAACTACATCGGCGATGAGTTCCTCGCGTGATTTCAGATTTACAAGAACTTCGAGCTGCTCAGCACCTACATAGCACGATTCTTCTACGTAAGCACCTTTGAGTTTTAATTTATCGGATGTTTTTTGGAAGCCTTTGATCAGTCTTGCCGGAGAGTTGTTGTTCTGAGAGAACAGTACGGCAGTAGCGCCGTGCAGCTGTGCGAAAAGCGGAGAAAAATCCTTTCCGGAAGCTTCCATTGCTTTTTGCAGCAGGGTGTTCTTCACTACCAGCATGGTAATGTCTTTCTCAAAACACTCTTTACGCAATTTTTGAGTTACCTCTACAGACATCCCTGTATAGTCGGCCAGATAAACCGCACCGGGATTGCCAAGTGATTCCGTTAAACCGTCGATTACCTGCTTTTTTTCTTCTCTTGTCATAGCTTTACGGTTTTAAATTATGCAGAAAATTTAGAGGAATCCAATTTGATACCAGGGCCCATGGTAGTGCTAATGAAAACACTTTTCACATAGGTTCCTTTAGATGAACTCGGCTTCAGCTTCATGATGGTAGACATGAATTCCTTCACGTTATCCATAATGTTCTCTACCGGGAACGATACGCGGCCTACCGAAGTATGCACGATACCGGTTTTGTCCACCTTAAAGTCGATCTTACCGGCTTTGGTATCGGTAACGGCTTTACCAACCTCCAGGGTAACGGTACCCGTTTTGGGGTTTGGCATCAGACCACGGGGACCCAGGATACGACCCAGAGCACCTACTTTACCCATTACGTTCGGAGTACAGATAATTACATCTACATCCGTCCAGCCTTGTTTGATCTTCTCGATATAATCGTCCAGACCAACCATATCGGCACCGGCAGCTTTCGCTTCTTCCTCCTTATCGGGAGTACAGAGTACCAGTACACGAACGGTTCTACCCACACCATGCGGCAGTTGTACAGAACCGCGTACCATCTGATCGGCTTTACGCGGGTCAACGCCCAGGCGAACGTTTACGTCCACAGACTCATCGAATTTAGCGAAGGTCAGTTTTTTCAGCAGCTCAGCAGCTTCGTTCAGGTCGTATACCTTAGCGGCATCAACCATTGCAAGTGCTTTTTTTCTGTTTTTTGTCAGTTTTGCCATTGTCTGTTCCTCCGATTAGTTTTTAGGAGAAGGGGCAGTACCGCCTTCTACGTTAACACCCATACTCCTTGCAGTTCCCGCGATGAGATACATGGCAGAGTCAATAGTAAAACAGTTCAGATCCGGCATCTTCTCTTCAGCGATGGTACGGATCTTGTCCCATGAAATCGTTCCTACTTTCTTTCTGTTCGATTCGGCCGAACCTGTTTTCAGGTTAATGGCTTCCTTGATCAGAATGGCTGCCGGGGGTGTTTTCACGATAAAGTCGAAAGACTTGTCAGCATAAACGGTAATAACTACCGGACAAACCTTACCTGCTTTATCCTGGGTTCTGGCATTAAACTGCTTACAGAACTCCATGATGTTCACACCTTTGGCACCAAGAGCAGGTCCTACCGGCGGCGATGGGTTCGCGGCGCCTCCCTTAATTTGCAATTTAATCATTGCAGATACTTCCTTGGCCATTTGTGATTATTATATGTATTAATTAATAAAACCTTTGTTATCCTTCTTTTTCCACCTGCAGATAGCTAAGCTCTACCGGTGTTTTACGACCGAAGATTTTAACCATTACCTTCAGTTTCTTCTTCTCTTCGTTTATCTCCTCAATTACACCGCTCAGGTTATTAAATGGCCCGTCTGTTACTTTTACAGATTCGCCAACCACAAACGGTATATATACTTCCTCGGCAGATTCAGACATTTCGTCCATTTTGCCCAGGATACGATTCAGTTCCGACTGGCGCAGCGGTACAGGGTTACCACCTTTTTCCGCACCCAGAAAACCAATTACCCCGGTTGTATTCTTGATTACGTGCGGCAGCTCACCACTGAGTGCACACTCAATCAGGATATACCCCGGGTACAACGAACGTTCTTTGCTGACTTTTTTCCCATTACGAATCTGATACACCTTTTCAACAGGTACCAGAATCTGGCTTACCAGGTCAGACAAACCGGCACGGCGTACTTCAAGATCCACATAATCGCGCACTTTTTTCTCCTGCCCGCTTATGGCTCGCACCACGTACCATTTTATCACTTTTTCACTCATCTTTACCTGAAGGGTTAATAGTTATTGAAACAAATTGTTATACACTTGCTCCAATAGATATTTAAATCCTGTATCCATCAGGAACACAACGAGAGCTATCAGCAGAGAAGCTATAAGCACGATAATGGCACTTGAGGTAAGCTCCGACCAGGTTGGCCAGGATACCTTATTCACCAGTTCGTCATAGCTCTCTTTCACATATGTTACAACTTTCGACATTGCAAGTCTGAATTATTGTTTGCACGGGCACCAGGATTCGAACCTAGATCAACGGTTTTGGAGACCGCTATTCTACCATTGAACTATGCCCGTAAATTTAAGAACTTAAATTAGGGTAATAAAGGTGTGCCGCGGGAAGCAGCACACCTTACCCTTATAGTTTTGTCTGAAAATTACTTGATAATTTCCACTACCTGACCGGCACCTACGGTACGGCCACCTTCGCGGATCGCGAAACGCAGACCTTTATCCATAGCTACGGGAACGATCAGTTTAACGGTAATGGTTACGTTATCGCCCGGCATTACCATCTCACGACCTTCCGGCAGTTCGATTTCACCTGTTACGTCGGTTGTACGCAGGTAGAACTGAGGACGGTATTTGTTGTGGAACGGCGTGTGACGGCCACCTTCTTCTTTTTTCAGTACGTACACCTCAGCTTTAAAGTCGGTGTGCGGAGTAATGCTGCCTGGTTTGGCGATAACCATACCACGACGAACATCCGATTTGTCGATACCGCGGAGCAGAAGACCTACGTTGTCACCAGCTTCACCTTTATCAAGGAGTTTACGGAACATCTCCACACCTGTACAGGTAGTAGTGAGTTTCTCTTCCTGCATACCGATGATTTCCAGCGGATCACCTACGTTCACCAGACCTGTTTCGATACGACCGGTAACCACGGTACCACGACCTGTGATCGTGAACACGTCTTCAACCGGCATCAGGAATGGTTTTTCGATATCGCGCGGAGGCAGCGGAATGAAAGAATCCACAGCAGCCATCAGTTCCATGATTGTATCAACCCATTTAGGCTCTCCGTTAAGACCACCCAGGGCAGAACCACGAATGATAGGTGTGTTATCACCATCGAAATCGTAGAAGCTCAGGAGTTCGCGGATCTCCATTTCAACCAGGTCAAGCAGTTCCGGATCGTCAACCATGTCCACTTTGTTCATGAACACAACGATTTTAGGAACACCTACCTGACGGGCCAGGAGGATGTGCTCACGCGTCTGTGGCATAGGACCATCGGTAGAAGCTACTACCAGGATGGCACCGTCCATTTGAGCAGCACCTGTAACCATGTTCTTCACGTAGTCAGCGTGACCTGGACAGTCAACGTGTGCGTAGTGACGGTTTTCAGTTTCATACTCAACGTGTGAAGTATTAATTGTAATACCGCGTTCTTTTTCTTCCGGAGCATTGTCGATAGAATCAAAAGAACGGGCCTGAGATAAACCTTTGTCAGCCAGAACTTTGGTAATAGCGGCTGTCAGAGTGGTTTTACCGTGGTCAACGTGTCCAATTGTACCGATGTTTACGTGTGGTTTGGACCTGTCAAATTTTTCTTTTGCCATTTTTTTGCAATTTAATAGTTGTTTTTCTTTTCAATAACCTCGAGCCGTTGAGCAGATTTGAACTGCCGACCTCTTCCTTACCAAGGAAGTGCTCTACCCCTGAGCTACAACGGCCTAAACACAATTAGACGGGTATACCCCGCCTTATGAGCACCCCCGTTTTACCGGAGGCTTTCGAGCGGAAGACGGGATTCGAACCCGCGACATTTAGCTTGGAAGGCTAATGCTCTACCAGCTGAGCTACTTCCGCTTTTGGTGGGGAGAACAGGATTCGAACCTGTGAAGTCATAAGACAGCAGATTTACAGTCTGCCCCAGTTGGCCGCTTTGGTATCTCCCCAATCTTTGTGGAGCCGATGAAGGGACTCGAACCCCCGACCTATTGATTACAAATCAATTGCTCTACCAGCTGAGCTACATCGGCTTTTTACAAAGGCGCCCCGCGTTTAACGGGCTGCAAATGTACAAATTTTTACACAGTACCAAATATCCCCTCGTTTTTTTTCACTACTTTTAGTGGAAAACCTTGATTTTCAATACACATTTTTTTCTATATTCTGAACTTTTCTTTCAGGAATGCACTGCTGATGGTGGCAAGAATGGGCTTGCCGTCGGGCGTTACATTGGGGTTGGAAGTGGAAAAAAGATCGGCCAGCAGGGTTTCCATTTCGCTGGTATTTAAGCGCACACCCCGTTTCAGAGCCATACCGGCAGCCAGTTTGCGCAGCATAAGCTCACGGAAATGATCTACATCTTCGCGGTTATGCTTGCGGGCCTCGATCATTTCGTCGAAAACGGCTTTAAAGTCGGTATCCTGGCTGCCTGCGGGCACACCTCGCATTACCATGCTGTTTGCCCCGAAAATATCTACATCAAAGCCCATTTCCTGCATCAGGGGCATCAGCTCTTTTACAATCTCGAAATCGGCCGGCGGGTATTCGAACATGCGCGGAAACATTTCCTGCTGGGTATGGCTTTGCTGCGATTCCAGGGCCGCCTGCAGCCGTTCGTATACAATGCGCTTGTGGGCACGGTGCTGATCTACCACAACCAGTCCCGATTTAAGTGTGGTTACAATATAGGTTTGCAGCCACTGAAAGGAGGGCGCTTTGAACTCGGCACCCGAAGGCAGTGTAAAGGTTTGTCCGCCACCGGCAGCAAACTGGTCGAAGGCAGGCACCTCATAAAGGTCTTTCCAGTGCTCGGCATTATGCTGTTCCCGTTCGCTGCGTTCCTGTGGCTTCCAGCCTGAAATATGTCCCGAAGTGCCGGTTTTTGCCGGTTTCTCTTCCTGATGAAAGGGATTGTAATCCGGATTAAAGCCGATGGAGGGTTGCTTAAGCTCAGAAAGCTCTTTGCTGTAAGGCAGATCGAAGGCCGTATCTCTTTCGAAATCCATTGCCGGCGCTATATTGAACTTACCCAGGGCCTTCTTTACCGAGCTTTGCAGTATGTGGTAAATAATGCGCTCGTCGCTGAATTTCACCTCGGTTTTAGAGGGATGGATATTGATATCAATCTCGGTGGGTTCTACCTGCAAAAAGATAAAAAAACCGGGTTTCAGATCTTTCTGTATCATGCCCTCGAAGGCTGAATCTACCGCATGCTTCAGGAAAGGACTGCGTATAAAGCGGTTATTGGCAAAAAAGAACTGCTCGCCGGCTGTTTTGCGGGCAAACTCGGGTTTAAGAATAAAACCGCTTACGGTTACCACGTCGGTACTTTCCTCTACGGGTACGAGCCGGTCGTTGTAAGCGGCGCCATACATGTCTACAATCCGTTTACGAAGGTTACCGGCCTCCAGTTTATGAATTACCTGATCGCCGTTCAGCATTTCGAAGCGCAGACCGGGATGTGCGAGTGCCACCCGTTCAAATTCGTCGATAATGTGCTTGGTTTCGGTATAATCGTTCTTTAGGAACTTGCGCCTGGCCGGCACATTGTAGAACAGGCTTTTGATACTGATAACCGTACCCGGATTCATGCTGCAGGGCTCCTGGCTTACCAGTTCGCTGCCCTCAACCCGTACAAAGGTACCGGCTGTTTCGCTGCTGCGGCGGGTTTTAAGTTCCACTTTGGCAATGGCTGCAATAGAGGCCAGGGCCTCGCCCCTGAAACCCTTGGTGGTGATGCAGAAAATATCGTCGGGGTCTTTAATTTTGGAAGTGGCATGCCGCTCGAAGCAGAGCCTTGCATCCGTTTCGCTCATTCCCTTGCCGTTATCCTGCACCATAATAAGCGATTTTCCGCCATCTCTGAATGCCAGCCGTATATGATCGGCACCGGCATCAATGGCATTCTCTAACAGCTCCTTAACAGCTGCTGCCGGCCGTGAAACCACCTCGCCCGCTGCAATCCGGTTGGCAACCGCATCGGGTAAAATATGTATTTCGTTGTTCAATGTTTACACTCCTTATTTCCTGAAAAATTATCCATAGCCTTTATCAGTGTTCCTCACAGCATATCAGGCCATTCCTACCGGTCCGCCAAAATTCATGGGCAAGCCCGGCGGCAGATCATCAATATCTTTAATGGTACCGTTCTGTGCCTCGAAACGCGCCACATTCTCCTGCAGTGCCTGCATCAGTTTTTTGGCATGCTGCGGAGTAAGTATAATGCGGCTCTTTACCTTTCCCTTGGGAATACCCGGCATAATTTTTATGAAATCGATAATAAATTCGGCATGACTGTGCGTAATGATAGCAAGGTTACTGTATACACCTTCGGCGACCTCTTCCGTTAGTTCAATGCTAAGTTGCTGATTGTTCTCCTGTTCTGACATACGATCCTTTTCTTATATCTTCGTACAAAGATACAAAATCCCGGCTTTGGGCGGGAAAGTAAATAAAATTCTGTTTTTCAGACAATTGAATGACTACGATACGACAAATACTGCAAATGCTCGAAGCCTGGGCCCCTCTCTGCTACCAGGAAAGCTACGATAATGCCGGCCTGCTTACCGGGGATGCCGGCGACGAAGTAAAAGGTGTGCTGGTATGCCTCGACAGTACCGAAGCCGTAATCGACGAAGCCGTGGAGAAAGGCTGTAACCTGGTTATTGCCCATCACCCCATTATTTTCGGCGGACTCAAAAAGCTTACGGGCCGCAGCTATGTAGAACGTACCATAATAAAAGCGATACGCAACCATATAGCCATTTATGCCATACACACCAACCTCGATCATGTAAAAAGCGGCGTAAATGCCGAAATATGCCGGAGGCTGAACCTGGAAAACACCCGCATACTGGCCCCGAAGAAGAACCTCCTGTACAAGCTGAGCGTATTTGTGCCCCAGGCAGCCACACTTAGCGTTTCGGAAGCACTGTTTGCATCCGGTGCCGGGCGTATAGGTAACTACGACAGTGCCTCTTTCCGTTCGGCCGGTACGGGTACATTTCGTCCGCTGGAAGGCAGTAATCCGCACATAGGGCAATACGGGATCCGCGAAGAGCTTAGCGAAGACCGGCTGGAGGTTCTGCTCGATGCCGGTATACTGCAACAGGCCGTACAGGCTATGCTGCAGGCACACCCTTACGAAGAGGTTGCTTACGACCTTGTACCCCTGCATAATACACACAAAGAAGTAGGCAGCGGAATGACAGGCACACTGCCACAACCCATTCGGGCAGAAAATTTTCCGGCCTATGTAAAAGAAAAAATGGGGCTGACGGCACTTAAATACACAGCCACAAACGCTGCACACATAAGCCGGGTAGCCGTATGCGGCGGTGCCGGTATTTTTCTGCTGGGCGATGCTCTTGCCGGCGGTGCCGATGCCTTTATTACTTCCGATGTAAAATACCACGAATTTTTCGATGCCGACAAAAAGCTGATGCTCATGGACATCGGTCATTACGAAAGCGAACAATATACTACCGATCTTATATGCCGCAAACTGCAGGCCCAGTTCCAGGGAATACACTGCCAGGCATCTGTTATAAACACAAACCCCGTTCAATACTTATGAAACTGAATTTTACCGGCCGCCTGGCCCTGTTACTTGTTATACTGTCGCAAACCCTTATGGTAGCCGGCTGGATATTGCCCTTCATGAGCATAAAAGCCAGTGCACGCATGCTTTTTTTCGATACCGAAGTACTGAACCATACCCGCAGCATTTTAGGTACCATTACCGACCTGTACAAAAACAACTATACCCTGCCCGCTCTGCTGCTTACACTCTTTGGAGTGGTAATACCCAATATAAAAGCTGCCGGCTACGTTTATCAGCTTTTTGTGCGGCAGCCCAACCGTATGCTGGTATGGCTTTTTCAGTTCCTGAACAAATGGGCCATGGCCGACGTATTTGCCATAAGTATACTTATAGCCTTTCTGGTGGCCGGCTCGATGAGTGGCGAAGAAGTACGCTTTATGGCCGAACTTCATAACGGCTTTTACTGCTTTAGCGCTTATGTAATACTGGGCGGACTGGCCGGCTGGGTAACACAACTGGCAGCTGCTTCCGACAAACGCTGAAATTTATCGGCCTGCCACCCCATAGAAAAATAGTACTTTTGCCACGAAGGGAAACCGGATATATATGAAAAAAGGATTTGTATACATTACACTTTGTGCCGCTGCAGCCTTTATGCTGCTGCTGGTACCTGCATCGTGCGGAAACGGAAGCAAAAAAACGCTGAACCCCATGAACGACACGCTGAGCACGTTGCGCAACCTCGATCTTCTTATTGAAGAAGAACCCGAAAATCCCGAACACTATTTTGCCAGGGCGCAGTACAATATGGAAGCAGCCAATCCCATATCGGCCATTGCCGACTGCCAGAAAGCTATTAAATACGACAGTACAAAGGCCAAATATTATATTCTGCTGGGCGACCTGAATATGATGATTCAAAAAATTGAAGAAACAAAGGTATGCTTTACCAAAGCCCTTGAACTGGAGCCCAATAACATGGAAGCCCTGCTTAAATTTGCAGAATTCCAGCTGTACATAAAAGATTATGAGCAGATGTTCAGCTATGTGAACCGCGTACTGAAAGAAAACCCCTACAACAGTAAGGGCTATTTCCTGAAAGGAATAGCCTATGCCGAAATGCGCGATACCAACACTGCCATTACCAGTTTGCAGACCTGTGTAGAGATCGATCCCGAATACTTTGATGCCTTTATGCTGCTGGGCACCATTTTCTCCAACCAGGGAAACCCGCTGGCTGTAAGTTATTTCAGCAATGCAATACAGGCCAATCCCGGTCGTGGAGAAGCCTATTACGGCCTGGCCTGGTTTTACCAGATGCACGGCCGGCCCAGACCAGCGATAGATACCTACCGCAACATGCTTAAAATATCGACCCGCAATGCAGCAGCCATGCACAACATAGGGTACATTTACCTGTTCGACCTGAATATTAAAGACAGTGCCATACACTGGTTTAACGATGCCATACGCGCCGATGTGCGCTATGCCGATGCTATTTACCACCGGGGCTATGCCTATGAGCTTAAAGGCGATAAAACCGCCGCCCGGATGGATTATGAGGCTACCCTGCGGGTAAAGGAAGACCACGAACTGGCTAAAAAAGGACTGGCCAGGGTGGGACGCAGCAAAAATTAAAGTGCATTTAAAGGTAGATTAAAATTTTAATTGCGACTGAAATTTCATATCTTTATAAAATGGAATCAAATTTCAGTATACCGCCTTTTAAAAATCCCTTCCGGCCAAAAGCCGGAAAGCTTCCTCCCTACCTTGCAGGGAGACAGACCTAGACTGACTATTCTGAAAAAACCAGTCTTTTACAGGATCCCGTTATTACAAATCTTATCATTTCGGGTTTAAGAGGAGTGGGCAAAACCGTTCTGCCGGATACGCTAAGACTTACAGCGATAAAAAAGGGCCGGATATGGGCCGGTTCAGATATGAGCGAAGCAGCAAGTGTTAGCGAAAACAAGCTCTCTGTGCGTATACTTACAGATCTGGCAAGTGCAGTATCGCATATTATTATCTCTGAAAAAGAGATAAAGCAAATTGTATTTAAAAGCACTACACAAAAGGTACAACAGTTTCTCAACTACGATGTACTACATTACATCTACACAGAAACTCCGGGACTCGAAGCCGATAAGCTGAAAGAAGTTCTGAAAGTTACCTGGAATATGTGCCAAAGTCATGCAAAGCTGAACGTTGGTCGTCATACTAAAAAGACAGCAACAAACTCAAATCGACCTGACTAATTAATTATCTTTGCGAAAAGAAAAAATGAAAGAATCAATACATATAAAGAACCTAGGCCCAATAAAAGACATTTTTATTGAGGACATTAAACCACTAACTGTTTTAATTGGTGAATCAGGAAGTGGAAAAAGCACATTAATGAAAGCTATCGCTTTGTTTAGATGGCTTTACAAAATGCATAATATTCGTTCATACCTTAAGAGAAGTAAAGTCTCAAAAAGCCCATTTAGATTTAGAATGGACACTTACTTTAAAAATTGTGGTTTTGATGAATATTTAAAAAACAATCCTGAAATTATATATACAGTAGAATTTTCAGACAACAGAAAATACACACTTCATTTTGCAAAAAACAAACTTACAGGGACTGGCGACAATGACTTAGTTCAAATTCAAGATTTATATTATAACAAACTAAGCTTCATTTCGGAAACAAGAAATATTATTCCACTTTGGGCAGAAAGAGGAGCTTCTTTAACAGGTGGATATTTAGGATTTTATTTCCACGAGGTTTATAATGACTTTGACTTAGCTTCCGAAAATATTAAAGACCTTGACATTAATTATTTAAACCTGAAGTTATCAGTTAAAAAAGTTCAGTCAAATAAAAAGTATTTCATTCAAGCTCCAAACAAAGAATATGAACTAACACTTAAAAATAGTTCATCGGGAACTCAAAATGCTATTCCAATAACCTTAATAGCAGAACACTTTTCTAAGCACTTTGATTTTGAAGAAGCCTTCAATAGGTCATTATTAAACTTTCTATCTAAAACAGACAATTTGACTAATTTCAAGCCTGTTAAAAATCTCGGTGACATCAAAAAGAAATTGTTTATACACATAGAAGAACCTGAACTAAGTTTATTTCCCGAAGCTCAATGCGAGTTAATAAGTGATTTAATTTCTAAATGTTTTGTGTCAAATTCTAATTCAATAGATTTAATTTTTTCAACTCACAGCCCATATATTATAAATCACTTAAACCTACTAATCAAAGCATATGATAGCAATCAATTAGTTGACGAAGCAAAAATTGAATTTGAGAAGGTTGCAGTTTACCAAGTGGATGAAGGTAAAATTGAAGATTTAATTGTTAAGAATCAAAGAATTATCAATACCAATTCCCTATCAGACACGATTAATAACATTTACGACAAATACAATCAATTAGACAAAGATGGAAGACTTATTGAGAAATGATTACACAGCTCATTATGGTCTTCCTCTTTGTATTGAACCAAATTTGGTAATACAAACAAACGAGACATACTTTGAGATTGAAGACACAGTTACAAGAGAAATTACTCTTCATACGATAAATGGGGGTGGTATGGCACGATTCTCTAATCCAAATGCAATAGCAATTACGATTACAAATTATGACAAATTTGTAACGAGTTTACCCAACCATTTTCAAAATGGTAGAAAGAGATGCGATATAATTGTGTGTGATGAAGGGAGAAACTTGATTTTGGGCGAATTAAAAGACAGTCCAAATATTAAGCAACATAGAAAAAAGGCAAAAAAACAACTATATGAATCATTAACCACTCTTTTGGCTGTTCCCCAGTTTTTAGCCCTAACAAATAATAAGACTATAAAAAGGTGCTGTTACTTTAACAAACAGACGAGTTCACCAGCTATTCTTACAGCTACTACTGCATTTAATAGACTTTCATTAATTTTTCAGGACGGTTTTCAAATGAGCCATCCTGCAATTGAAGGACAAAATTTTGAGTTTTGGGAATATTTAGGTGGACATACGTTGACGCTGACATAAAAGAAGTACGAACGCCCAACAGCGGTTTGGCATAATGGCGGGTGCAGTGCTTCGTATGACAGTTTTGTGCTAAAAATCCGCCACTGCGCCAAGCGCCAAAACGTTATTGCCAGCCTCGAGAATGCCGGGCAGGAATTCAGTCTTAAAGACATTGAAGCTGCAATGAAGGCTGCCGGTACATCGGTAAGTACAAGTGCGATCAATACCATGTTGAAATCGCTGAACGAGGCCGGGCTTATCTACAAAACCAGGCATGGCATTTATTCCTTTGCTGTACCTATGTTCTCACACTTTATAAAAAGGGAAAATAATTAAGCTGTTGCCAGACGTAAATAAACGGCTTACATTTCCTGATTCGGGGCGGAACATGTACCTTTGCAGCAAGTTTTTGTATTATGCCTAATTTTTTAAAACTCGTAATTGCCGGTTTGTTACTGGCCGGAAGTGTAACCTGGTTCGTTTTTGGCGACATAGGCTGGGGCATACTTATGCTGTTCGCTGCAGCCCTGCCTGTATTCCTGTTTTTCTTTAACGAATTTCTGCTGATGGTACTCTGGCGCATGCGCAAGCAGGATGTGGAAAGCGCGGGCCGCTGGCTGGCTAAGATCAAAAACCCCGACAGCCAGCTGCATAAAAGTCAGCGCGGCTATTACTATTATCTTTGCGCCATTACCCAGGCCGACAAAGGCATAACCCACAGCGAAACACTTATGAAAAAGGCTCTTTCGCTGGGGCTTCGGTTCGACCATGATAAGGCTGTGGCCTATGTAAACCTGGCCGCTGCAGCCATGGCAAAAGGCCGCAAACAGGAGGCCGAACGCCTGCTGGCCGATGCTCAGAAATACAATAAAGCCGGGCTGGTTGACGAACAGGTAAAATTTCTGAAACAGCAGATAAAAAAAGTACAGCAGAACCCCGGCGGGTTTTACAACCCTAACATTCGCAGAAGATAAAATATACACCTGTTATAAAGCACAAAAGCAGCTCCCCGGGGCTGCTTTTTTAGTATTATTTGCTGCCTTTCCTCAGCGGGTAAACAGAGCCAGGAACTCGTCGCGTTTACGTCGCGAAAGTGGTACCTGGTGCTGATTTTTAAGCTCTATAAGCCCGTCCTTAAAATAGCGGCTTATATGGTTCATATTGATAATATGCGACTTATGCACCTGAAAGAACACCTTTTTACTTACCACGCTGTAATAATACCCTATATTATACGCACTTAAAATGCTGCTGCCATTTACAAAATGGATACGGGTATAGCCGGTTTCCCCTTCAAAACGTATAATATCTGCATATTCCGAAAAAATAAGCCCGTCGTCTACCGGAATCACCAGCTTTTTATTCTCTCCTTCTGTCTTCAGGTTATTTAAAAGCAGCCCGTTCTGCTGGTTGCTGGTATTGCGTTCTATATTACGCATAGCATTATTAACCGCAGTTTCCAGCTCTTCGTTCACAATGGGCTTTACCACATATCCTATGGCACAATGTTTAATAGCTTCGATGGCATAATCGCCGAAAGCCGTTACAAAAATAATTTCGAAGCCGGGCACAGGTATCCGTTCCAGAAATTCAAACCCGCTCATTCGGGGCATGGCAATATCAAGAAATACAAGCTGGGGATTTATGCGGGGCAGTTCATCCAGGGCCTGTTCCGGATCGCGGTAACTGCGCACTACCTCAAGCTGGCCGAAGTTTCGGGCGATCTTTTCTTCGAGTATGGCAAGGGCTTTGGGCTCATCATCGATAAGTATGGTTCGTATCTTCATACAATGTTACTTTTCAGGTTTGCAAATAAACGTAATATCTACCTGTGTTCCGGTATCGCCGGAATTGTCAGCAGCCAGGTCCCGGATCGAATATTTTACTTTCCATTTAGATACTTTATTCTCACTTAATATTTTCAACCGTTCTTTCAGTACTTCCGATGAGCGGGACCGGTAATTTCCTTTTTCCTCGCGCACAACGGTCTTCATAACGCTCAGCCCCACTCCGTTGTCTTTAACGCTTACATGTACCGTATATTCATCCACATAATTAAAGCGCACCCATACCGTACCCGGTGTTTTTTTATGAAATATTCCGTGATTCACAGCATTTTCCACAATGGGCTGCAATATCATGGAAGGTATTTCCAGCTCTTCCGTGTCCAGTCTTTCGTCTACATATATCTCATAATTAAGCCTGTCTTCGAAGCGCAGTTTTTCAATCTCCAGGTAACGTTCCAGCAGATCGATCTCTTGTTCGAGTCTCAGACTATCATAACGCGAAAATTCGAAAAACATGCGTACCAGTTTCGAAAAACGTGCAAGATAATTTTCCGACTGTTCGCTGTGGTTTTTAATTACAAAGTACTGTATGGCATTCAGCGAATTAAATACGAAGTGCGGATTCATTTGCGAGCGCAGGGCTTTCAGTTCCAGTTCGGCCTGTTTTCCTTCGCGCAGCAGTGCGGCCCGCTCGCGGCGTTCCGACCGGCGGCGCAGCAGCAGTGTAAGTGCCACAACCAGGGCCAGGGCCAGCAGTATGGCAAAGGTTTTTGCCCACAGGGTCTGGTACCAGAGCGGAAGCACATTCAGCTGTAAAGTATATACCCCTGTATTACCATGCTGATCTGATGCTCTGAACCATATACGTTGCTTCCCGGGCGAAGGTTTACCCATTGAAAGTGTTGCCGAAGAGCTGCTGAACCACTGTCCGTTATCGCCCAGCTTAAACTCGTAACGGATATACGGCTGTGCCGGCAGGGCCAGTACTCCAAATTTAAGCTCCAGGTTTTCCAGCTCGCCATAGCGCAGTTCGTAGCTTGTATCGTTCAGGCAGAATCTATCCTGTGTATTCAGGTAGGGCTTTATACGGCTCCTGAAGTTTCTGCGTTGTATATTCAGCAGTACCAGTCCTTCGTCCTGCGCCACCCATAACGAGTCGCCACTGAGTTCGATATTGTTTACATTATTACTCAGCAGCCCGTCTTCCATATAAAACGACTCGGCGAGGCGGCTTTTTTCAGGACTGGGGTCCAGCGCTATGCGGTGTACTCCGTTATCTGTACCAATCCATATTTCATTTTCGCGACGTATCGCCTTCATAACCGCAAAGCCAGAGGTTCCGCCCACCATGTGCAGGTCCGACCGGCCATCGAAAAGATACAGGCCACGGCCATCGGTACCAACCATCATATACCGGTTGTCGAAAGTTCCGAGAGACAGCACCCCCGGCTGCGTGTCGCCTCCTGAACCTACAGGAAGCACACGGTTATCCCGAAATATATACAGACCATTGCCCCCGATGTACACATCGTTCCTGTGCTTTAAAAGACACCGGCCAGCGCTTATCCTGCGCCCCTGAGGCAGATAGGGGAAATCGGGATCCAGGCAAAAGCTGCTGTCGATATACATAACCACATTTCCATTAAGAGCAGTAAAGCCATTTCCATCAGGGAGCGCATCCTTAAATCCCGGAGCCCCCTCCTTTATCTGCCCTCTTTGGTTAAAGCGGAAGACGGCTTTTTTCCAGCTCTGCAGATCGCTGCTGTACCATATAGAACGTGTAGACAGGATGTAATAATATTTACGGAGGGGATGGTAGCCAACATTGTAAATAATTTCATCGGTATGGAGCAGCGGACGGAAGCTGCCTGCTGCCCGGTCGAACAGGAATACGCCGTCGTAGGCACATACGAGCAGGTTCCCGTTCAGCAGTTGTGCCTGAATCATTTTACGGTCGCGGAACCAGTAGCGTGTATCTTTTGCATAGGCCGGGAATACAAACAGCCCTTTCTGGTGCCCCGCCATCCAGTAATTACCCTGGCGGTCTTTAAGCACATGAGCAGCATTACATAATGGCGGCATATTTTTCCGCTCCAGTATATTCAGCTGCTTATCCAGGATAATGAACTCGTTATAGCGGCTAAACTGAAAAGCCGTATCGTTATACAGCTGAAACTCGGCATATGGCTGATAAATGAGCGGGGTTTGCAGGTCGAATACCCGCCGCGAGGCAATGGTTTTGTTGTGCAGATCGATGATGCTTACCACGCGGTCGCCTGTTTTTACCAGCAACTGCTTATTCCATATGCGTACAATAGCTACCGGTACATTTAAACCGAAATCCGTTTCTGCCGCAGGCAGCAGGTTTCGCAGGGTATACTGCTTTTCGAGCTGGTCTGTTCCGCTGCGGTACATATATATACTAACTTCTTCCTCCGAAAAAAGTATCTGCCGTCTTCCCGGCAGATAGACAAGCACACCCTCCGGGTCTCTGTTAATAAGATCGCGGTGTAATGAGTCGGTATAGACCCAGGAACCGTTTTTCAGTACCAGCATTCCTACACTGCTGTTACTTTCAGACGACATAGAAATATCCGTACTATCGATAACATACGTAAAACCGCTACGGCTCTGCCCCTCAGGCAACGGGAAGCTATACACTTTATCCCGCCATATATAACCCAGGCGACGGCTTTTACAGATAAACCAAACCTTACCGTCGGGTGTTATTTCCAGCTGCCATATATCGTTAACCGGTAGTCCGTCGCGTGTGGTAAACACCCGGAAATTGTGTCCGTCGTAACGCACTACCCCGCGGTTGGTACCCAGCCATATAAAACCGTCACGGTCTTCCAGTATCTGGTAAATATTATTCGATGGCAATCCATCTTTTGCGGTAAAAGACAGGTAATGCTCAAACTGGGCCGGCAGCAGGCGCGGCAGCATAAAAAAAGCAGCACACAGCCAGCCTCTGAACACTTTAAGCGCAGGCAATATCCTATGGCTCTTTCTCTGCTGTTCTTTCATGCCTTTTAGTTTTGCGGCCGGTATGCAAAGGTAATAACTACAAGGGTACCGCTAAGCGTTACATCCTGCTCGCTGCGATCGGCAATAGAATATACTACCTGCCACTGCGATGCTTTATGGTCGCTCAGTATTTTCAATCGTTCTTTAAGTACCTCCGAAGACCTGGAGCGATAATTATACGTTTCGGAGCGATACATTTCGCGCGTGGTATTAATTCCCACACCATCATCCTCTACCTCCACCCGGAATGTATACGCGTCTATACTGGTAAAGCGCACAGAAACGCGGCCCTTATCTTTTTTATGAAAGATACCATGATTAACCGCATTTTCCACAATGGGCTGCAAAATCATGGAAGGTATCTCCAGTTCGTCTACATCCAGCTCTTCATCGGCATATACCTCGTATTCCAGCTTATCTTCAAAACGGAGTTTTTCGATCTCCAGATAACGCTCCAGCAGATCAATCTCCTGGGAGAGGCGAAGGGTATCGTACCTCGAATATTCGAAAAACATACGGACCAGCTTCGAAAATCTGGCCAGGTACATCTCCGAAAGCTCGGGTTTATTTTTAATTACAAAAAACTGAATGGCATTAAGCGAATTAAACACAAAATGCGGGTTCATCTGCGAACGCAGGGCCTTCAGCTCCAGTTCGGACATACGCCCTTTAAGGCTTAGTGCAGCTTTCTGGCGGCGTTCGGTTCGCAGGCGCAGCAACAGGGTAAGGGCTATGGCCAGTACAATCAGCAACGATACAATGCCGGCCCTCGCCCAAAAGGTCTGGTACCAGAGCGGATGTACCTTCAGCAGTATCCGTAACTGCCCGCTGTTGCCATGCTGATCGGTTGCCCGGAAATAAATATATTGTTCGCCGGGATTTACTTTTCCCAGAGAAAGAGTTGTGGTTGCCGAGCGAAACCAATCGGCATTTTCGCCCAGTTTAAAGGAGTAGTTCATATACTTTTGCACGGGCAGGGCCAGTACTCCAAAGTTGAGCTCTATATTTTCCAGGTCGCCGTAGGTAAGCGCATAGGTACTGTCGTTGACCCGGTATACATCGCGTGTGTTCAGGAAAGGACGTATCTGGCAACGAAAATTACCGGGACTCACATCCAGCGATACAAGCCCCTGGTCGTGTGCTGCCCAGAGCGTATCGCCGCTAAAACTGATGCTGTTTACATTATTGCTCAGCAGACCGTCTTCCACGTAAAAAGACTCAGCCAGATAACTGCCTTGGCCGTCTGCAGCAGCTACAATACGATGTACGCCGTTATCGGTAGCAATCCAGAGAGCATTCCTGCGCAGTACCATTTTGTTAATTACATAGCCTTCGCTGCCGCCAACGGGTATAATACGATGTTTACCATCGAAAAGATATACACCCGCCCCATCGGTACCCAGCAGCATATAATGCTCGTTAAAAGGCATCATATACGAAATGGTTTTCTGCATTTCTTCGGGCAGGCCGGGATGCAGCTCTATAGAATCGTTGCGGAAACGGTAAAGGGCATTCCCGCCGATGTAGAGTGTATTTTTCCAGTACAGCAGTTTACGCGCACCATATATATTATGCGACAGGGGACCAAATACCATATCATAGCGCGATTGCAGGTTTTCATCAAAAAAATGCAGGCGGGCTCCGCTTATACCTGTATAACTACCATCAGGCATACGTATCAGGTCTTTCAGATTAGGTATCATCGGCAGTTTCCGGCCTTCCCTGGAGTAGAAATATTTAACCTGCTGCAGCTTAGAAAGATCATTTCCCAGGAGCACCGTCATCCGCCCGCCCATATAATACAGGTTTTCGGGAGCATAATAACCAACCTGTGTAATAATGTCTACATTACTCTGTATGCGTGTAAATGCAGTATCTCCGCTCCTGCGCACAAAAATATCGTTACCTGCGGTTACAATCAGTTCTTTACCGGTCTGAAATACATTATTCACCTTACGGCCGCTGAAATAACGCCGTGCTGCACGGGCATAATGCGGAAATACAACAAGCCCGCCCTGAGGCCCCCCCATCCAGTAATTGCCGCTGCGATCCTTTAGAATATGCGCAGCAGGGTATAGTTCGGGAAAGTTGTGCTTTTCGATAAAATTCAGGTTGCTGTCGACAATTACAAACTGATTGTATTTGCTGGCCTGATAAAAGTGTTCTCCGTAGCGCTGGTATTCTGCGTATCCCTGAAACATGTTTGTTTCGCTGGAATCGAAAAGTTTACGCGAGATAAATGTTCTTTCACTGAAGTTGAACACGGTAGCATATTCCCCGCTCATGTACATCATAAGGTACCCGTGCCAGAGGCGAGACATACCTACATTATTGAAAGAAGTCAGCAAAGGGCCGGCACCTTTATTCCGGAGTGTAAACAGCCATTTTCCGTTCAGGTCTGCAACAAACACCGAATCCTGCAGTAAATACAGTTTCCGGCCCGCCGGAAGCATTACTCCAAGGCGGTTACGACCAATGGTACGCTGCGCTTGTGCCGTTACTGTGCTGTCTTCGTACTGCCATACATTATCTTTTAACGCAAGTATCCCCACTACTACCGGATCGCCCAGCTTCGAAGATTCGAAACGGATGCCATCTGCTCCGATAAAATAGTTAAACGACGAAGGAATTATATTCCGGGGCAAAGGAAAACTATATACTTTATCCTTCCATATATAACCACATTTTTTGCTGCGGCTTATGAACCACACCTTACCATCGCCGGTAATTTCCATCTGCCATATATCGTTGGTGGGGAGACCGTCTTTGGTTGTAAAAGTGCGGAATGTGTGCCCGTCGTAACGTACCAGGCCCCGGTTGGTACCGATCCAGATAAAGCCGTCGGTATCTTCGAGCAACTGGTAAATATTATCGGAAGGCATACCGTCGCGGCCGCTAAAATGTATGTAATGCGCAAACTGTGCATACAGAGGGCACACCAAAACCACAGCCAGCATAAGCAGCACTGCGCGTATCCTGTATTTCATCTTCGGTTCCGTATTCATTCCCTGGTATGTTCTGCAGCTATATTTCCGGCCGGGAACAATACCGGCAGTATAAATATCGGGGTTTGCTTCCGGCTGAGTGCTTCCGGTCTGTACAAAGCAGCTCCCGGTCTTACCTGAGGCAAATACGATCATACGAACGGTTCAGGCAGGGAAATAACGTTGCACAAAAGAGAGCATACGCAGGTCGAAGCCTCTCTGATCTTTAAGTATCTCTGCCTCTACAGGTAAATACAGGGTAGGTATATAGCCGGGCCAGCGGTGAGGTTCAAGGCGTACAAAATCTTTTTCTGTAAACAGCACACACGAGCACTTTTCTGCCTTAAAGCGGGCTTCTATTTTACGGATATCCGCTTCTGAAAACTGGTGATGATCGGGATACTGCATGTGCACGAACGATATCCTGCGTTCTTTAAGATACCGTTTCAGAGGTTCGGGTTGTGCAATACCGGTTACCAGCAGCAGACGGTCGTTCCCGGGATCGGCAGGTACACCGGCCGAATTCAGAAACTGGCCATAACGTATGCCCGAAAAAAACACGGGCGTTTCGTCGAACTCGAGCTCTCCGGCATGGTCGTTAAGTATACTAAAAGGTGTGTGCGGGGGAATTTTGGTTATGAGCTGAATATCGCTCCGGTAACGCGAGCTGTCGGGCTCGCGCCAGTTACCGGCAGGCAGCAGTATACGGCGGTGCTGCAGCTGTTCCAGTGTCCACAGCAGCACATAAAACCCTGCACGAAGCCTGCGATGCTGAAAAGCATCGTCGCAAATAATGCAGAAAGGCTTCGGTGGCCTGTGCATTTCCAGTATATTACGGATACCTTTTACACGGTTTTCGCATACAAAAACCTGCACATCAGGAAATTTACGTTTCATCTGCAGGGGTTCGTCCCCGGCAACGGCTGCCGTATCGCCCTGCAATATTTCTCTGAAACCGCGTGTACGCCTACCATAGCCACGGCTTAGCACCAGCGGCTGTATACCTTCTTCTTTATACAAACGGATAATATATTCGCATACCGGCGTTTTGCCGCTGCCTCCGGCCGAAAGATTACCCACTACCAGCACAGGCACGTCAAAAGAGGTACTTTTAAGCACCTTACGATCGTACAGGTAATTACGCAGTGCTACGGCAATACGGAATAATCCGGAAAAGGGGAAGAGCAGTATACGGGCATTCATGAGCGCAGGCATTAAACAAATATAACAAAAGCAGGTTACTGCACCGGAATACTCAGCCACACATGCGTACCCCGGCCCGGAGTACTTTCGATCCGGAAACTGCCTCCCAGTTCGGCCATACGGCTGTGCATATTACGCAGGCCGTAACCGTTTTTATCGGCAGCCATATCAAATCCGCGGCCATCGTCGCGCAGGTGTATGCGCAGTTCATTCCCCTGCACCTGTATATCCACGCTAAACAGCGAGCAGTGTGCATATTTGGCGGCATTGTTTATTACTTCCTGGCAAATACGGTATATATTCAGGGTTTGATGTGGTTTAAGCATACGCTGCGACTCAGTGGCCCGTATACGGAGCTCGGTATTACTTTCGCCAAACATTTTGCGGGCATGATCGCGTATTTTATCGGCCAGCTGCCATATTTCGGTATTTTCTTCGTGAATGGCCCATATGGTTTCGCGTAGCTGCGTCATGGCGCTGCGGGTATGCCGGCCTATGTTTTCCAGGTCTTCGGTAATATTTCCGCCGTTTTTTTGAGCATGGCCGTCTACCATAAAGGAAATGAGTGTAAGTTCGGCTCCCAGGTTATCGTGCAGGTCGCGCGAGATGCGAAAGCGTTCTTTCTCCAGTTCAATACGGCGTTCCTGCTCTATAATTTTTCTGCGTACCTGCTGCCGTTTATAAAAGAAGTAAAAAAGCACCAGTACAAACGCCAGTCCGCCAACCGAGGTAAGGGCCAGTATGGTTATGTTACGGCGTTTCAGCTCCGAATCGGCCAGGGCAAGGTCGCGTTCGGCAACTTCCTTGCGGCTGCGTTCGGTCTGGTAGCGGGCATTCATCTCAGCAATCAGCGAGTTGGTTTCCCCGGTATATATCGAATCTTTTACGGCATTCAGCTTTTCAAGATAATACAAGGCTTCGGCGGTGCGGCCCTGCTGTTTTTTATAATCATACATACCGTTATAGGCCAGCTTAAGCTGGTAAGGTGTAGCCTGGTTTTCGCTGATGCGCAGTCCTTTTTCCAGGTAATAGGCCGCCTGTTTATCGTCGCCAAGGTCTTTATAGGCGTTGCCCAGGTTAATACAAATGGTACCTACGCCTACATCGCTGTGTATACGTTCGTAAATTTCCAGGGCTTTCAGGTAATATTCGGCACCTTTGCGATGCTCCTTGCGGTCGCGCCATATTACGCCCAGGGCCTGGTATGCCACGGCAAGCTGCTCAGGGTAACCGCTTTGTTCAATAATACCGATCAGTTCCGTAAACTCTTTTTCGGCCTTATCGTAACGCTTAAGCGCCAGCTGCGCATTGGCCAGGTTGCCCTTGGCTGCTATAACCCCGCGCTTGTCCCCTATCTTTTCGGCCAGTACCAGCGACTGTTCAAAAAACGGAATGGACTGTGTATAATTCTTATTACGGTGCAGTATGTTCCCGATATTGTTAAGACTGGTTTCCACGCCAAACGTATCGCGCATACTTTCGTACACCTGCAGGGTACGCATCTGCACACGCATGGCATTATCCAGGTCGCCCAGTTCGTGGTAGGCATTGCCCAGTTTATTAAGCGAAGAGGCCATCCCCTTAAGATCGCCCAGCTTTTCGCGGATGGCATATGCTTTAAGATTCAGAGTAACCACACTATCGAAACGGCCTTTGTAATAATAGGCAATGCTAAGATCGTTGTAGGCCAGGGCCAGCATCTCGGGGTCGTTCAGGCTGCGGGCCAGATCCAGCTCGCGGTAGCCGTACTCCAGGGCTTTTTTACCGTCGGTATACGCATACTGGAAGGTAAGTTCGCCCAGAACAATCACTTTTTCGCGGCCCTGCAAGGCTGGCAGCACTTTTTCGAGTGAGTCGGTCTGGCTCCGGACGGCCGCGACACAAAACGAAACATATACGCACAGGCAAAACAGCAGCTGTTTTGCAGGGGCAGAGCGAAGCAAAGTATACATAGGCAGCAGTGTTGTTTACGCAAATATAGTCAGTATGAAGCTATTCCCCGAACAAAACAGCGATCTTCCTGTAAACGGAAGCTGTACAGGCTGCGGCTACACACATTCAGGGTATTTTTATGTATCTTACACTGTTCTTACTTATAGCTATCATGTCCTTTTTCCACAATAACGAAGACAATGCCGCAGATGTACTGTCTGACGAAGACTTACAGGAAAGCATAAACAACTGGCAATGGCTGCTGGCCTTTTTAGGCAAACCGGCCCGCACCCAGGCAACATTCGATGCAGCTTATTTCCCTAATACTTTTGCAGCAGGAAAAAGTGATGCACAACTGCTGCTGAAAGACTTAACCGTTCTTATGCAGTTACAGGAAAACCGTATACACATGGAACTGTGCGAAGACTTTTATTCTTCCGGCCAGATTCCTTACGAAACAGAGCATAGAGGTATATGGACAGAGATTCAGGAAAACGGGTACAGAATACTTGTTACACAACAGCTGCAGAAGCAAACACCGCAGCTGCTGCATTGCCTTATTGCAGAATGTACCCTGATAAAGCTTGTTTCTGCAGGTTTTGAACCCGAAGAGACTGAAGATAATATTGTACTGATACACCATGCGGCCTGCTTTATGGGATTAGGCATGGTACTTGCGCAAAATCTGTTCCATGCCGAACGCAAGGTTTACGGCGATATGCAGGAAGACTGGTATTTTAATTCCGGCATGCCGCCGGAGCTTATGACCTGCAGTCTGGCTCTGTTCTGTTTTTTAAATGAATCGTTACAGGCCCCGTGGACAAACTTTCCGGATCCCGGTATCCGCAGAATATTTGATGATTGCCTGGGCCGTCTGCAATATATATCACCCGATTTCCGGAGCGAAACAGAGCTGACAGCTCTGAAAAAATTCAGGGAAGCCTATATGCTTTACCGTAAACAACATTTGCAGGAGGCTTCAGAATTGCTGCTTCAAAGTTTGCAGCTGAGCAACAACGCTGCACTCAGGGCCGATATCCTTAACAACATCGGCTATTATTCGTTGCGGGGTGGAGATTACAATACAGCTTTGCAATATTTCCGGCAGCTGCTCTCCGAATATCCCGAACATCCCTTTGTACAAGATAATATAGGTTATACTCTTATACAGCTGGGCAGACCGCAGGATGCAAAATCCTACCTGAACGAAGCTCTTCGGCTGGGACAAAATAACCCCGCCTACACCCATCGCAACCTGGCACTCTACTACAGCAGTACAGGCCAGGCAGCAATGGCAGCAAAGCATTTCAGGGAAGCATTTGGCCTTCAGTCGGAACCGGTTGATCTGCTGGAACTCCATTATGCCGAATTTCTGCACAAAAACGGGGATATAGAAAAAGCACGCACATACCTGCAAATGGCCATTGACAAACAGGAGCCCGAAGCATTGAACAGTCCCCTGCGAAAACTGCTGCAGTAATCTTAACTCTGTGCGATGCAGTGCATATCCGTTTATCTGAAAACAACATTATACCACTGTGAAAAAATACCTGTTCAGCTGTCTGCTTCTGATGCTTCCGCCTGTGCTCTGGAACCTGCTGCTGGCCAGCAAACTGCCGCCGGCCTTTCAGCCGGAATACTTCAACCGTTCTGTTCCCGGCTTCCTGCTGTATACAGAAAACAGTATGCGCTTTCTGCTGTTTGGTATTACAGCACTGATACCACTCGAGCTAAACACACGCATACAAAAAACCGGACTGGCCATATATGCGGGCGGACTGCTGTTGTATGCTGCATCCTGGCTGCTGCTCATATATGTTGCGCACAGCGGCTGGAGCCTTAGTATGGCAGGGTTCAGCGCCCCGGCCTGGACACCCCTGTTGTGGCTGGGAGGCATTATACTTATGGCCCGCCGCTTTAGCATAACCCTTTCTTTCAGCCGCTGGTACATACTTATACCGGCTGTGCTCTTCCTGCTGGCACACATTACACATACACTGCTGGTATACCTACAGCTGTTTCCACCCGCAGCACAATAAAACAGTATGGCCCCGCCGTTTGGCAACCGGATTTATACATATTACAGATTAATTATACCTTTGTTGTTAACGATAAACGTTCCCAAAAAACAATAGTAAATGGAAGAATACCTGAGCGGCGAAAAACTGTACGGCGACGATCTTTCCCCGGAAGAGATACAGCAGTGGTACCAGGAAGAATCTGAGGCCTATGCTAACCTCGGGGCCAAAGAAATATCTACTTACGTATACGAGTACCATGCGCTGAACGAAAAATACGGTTTTCGTAAATTAAAAGGTCTTAATTTCAAGAATGTAATGGGGTTCGGCTCGGCCTGGGGCTACGAGTTTGAACCACTTGCACACCGCATACAGAAACTTACCATTGTGGAACCCTCCGACAATATGGTAAGCGAACAGATAGGCCCGCTGAAGCCCGTGTATGTAAAACCCGTTGTTAGTGGCGAACTGCCTTTTGCCGATAACAGTTTCGACCTTATTACCTGTTTTGGTGTACTGCATCATATACCCAACGTATCTTTCGTACTGCATGAAATTATTCGTGTACTGGAGCCCGGCGGCCACCTGCTTATACGCGAACCGGTGAACTCGATGGGCGACTGGCGCCAGCCGAGGGCAAGCCTTACCAAACACGAGCGCGGCATCCCCCCGGGCGTATTCCGCAACATATTAAGTAAGGAGCCGGTAGAGATCGTTTCCTGCGATTATCTTTTTACCGCCACTTCGTTCATCGACCGTACGCTGAAGCCGAAAAAGCCCATTTTTACCCGTAGCTGGTACCTGTGGATCGATGCCGTGCTTTCGCGTATATTCAAAAGTAATATGCGGTACCATGCCACACGCAAATTAGAGCGTATTGCTCCCAGCAATGTGTTTTATGTAATACGGAAAAAAAGATAAGAGCGGCACAAGCAAAACCTTAATTAAAATTCCGGGTATCTTGTACAGACAAAAATACGCAATTATATTGTGCTGCCTAACAGCATGCCTGCTGCTACCTATGGGCTACACACAGGCACAAACAGCAGACAGCAGCCGTGCGCAGGCACTTAATACTCTTATACAGGCCGGAGGTCTGTTCATGGGTTACAGCGGCACTCCTACCCCGGCAGAAATTAAATTAAACTCAGCCTGTATTATACTACACGGTAAGCCATTCCACGAAATAAAAGACATGCTTCGCCACAGCAATGCGCTTACAAGAGCCTATGGCTTTATGCTGGGTATGGAAACATACCGCGACAGTATGCAGGCCTCCGATATCGGCTTTATTTTTGCGGATACGGCACAGCTATGCATATACAGCTCTACAGGCATACAGGTGCAGGATATGAGTCAGGGCGAATTTTTCCACAGCTGGTACAGCCATGAAAATGATACAGGATATTATGCGGCCAGAAAAAAAGACGCACAGGAAGCCATACGTACATTTATCCTTAAAAATGCCCGCTTTCCGCAGTCGTACTCTCCGCAGGGCTTTTCAGGATTCAGATACAGCTATCAGCGCCTCAACACCACATACGAGCTGAGGCACAGCTACAGTTTGCAGCAAAACAACGGCAATAATGTAACTACGCAGCATTATTTTGTACTCGACCGGCATTTTCGCATTGTACTTATCGAAAGCATCCGCAGCAACAAAATGCTTAGCTACCCGCCAGAAACCGGAGAGTGGCTGCAAACCTTCGGCCACAATAAATAGCCTCTGACAATCTGCATGCAAATAATTTGTGTATGTTTTACATTATACTTATTTTTACAGGATGCAATCAGATACCTTCAAAGCGGCTCTTTTAGGCCTGGCCACAGGCGATGCCCTGGGTGTTCCGGTTGAATTTATGTCGCGCGAAACGTTGCGCAAAAACCCGGTAACAGGTATGCGTGCCTTTGGTACCCACCAGGTGCCGGCCGGTACTTTTTCCGACGACGCCTCGCTCAGTTTCTGCCTGGCCGAGGCTCTCTGCCACGACATACGTTTACTGGCCATTGCAGAAAATTTTGTAAAATGGTATTACCAGAATTACTGGACGGCCCGCGGCCAGGTATTCGATATCGGCATCAGCACCCGGGAAGCCATACAGCGGCTGGCTCAGGGTCACAACCCGCTCAGTGCCGGCAATACCGGCGAAAATACCAATGGTAACGGATCGCTTATGCGTATACTGCCGTTGTTGTTTGCCATACAGCAAAAGACGGAGGCAGAGCGTTTCGGCCTTTGCCGCTCCGTTTCGGCCATTACACACGGACATATACGTTCGGTAATTGCATGCCATTATTACCTCGAATTTGCAAGGGAACTATGCATACACGGCGATAAATACAGAGCTTACCGGCAGTTGCAGCAAACCATTCCGCAATTCCTGGCGGAACAGGATATAAACCCTGCCGAAACTGCACTTTTTAGCCGGCTGCTGCAGGGCAATATTTACGAACTGCCCGAAGAGGCAATACAAAGCAGCGGTTATGTGTTGCATACACTGGAAGCCTCTGTATGGTGCCTGCTGTGCAGCGATACCTACAGCGATGCTGTACTTAAAGCCGTAAACCTGGGTAGCGACAGCGACACTACGGCTGCCGTAACCGGTGGTATTGCAGGTATTCTTTACGGTAGCCAGGCCATTCCCGAAGAATGGCTTACACAGCTTGCCCGCAGGAACGATATAGAAAAGCTGGCTGCACGCCTTGCCGGGAAATACGAAAACAGCCAATAGGTATTAAAGTACATTGCTGAGGGATGCAACAAAACGTTCGGATGCCGATGTATAAATATGGTAATAAATGGTAGCAAGCACCATCAGCAGGGTTACCTCTTCATCTCCCGTAATATCGGTAACAATTACAGGTGGCGTGCTGTTGTCAGACCCGGCCACTACCAGTTCGTTTCCATCCTTATCCATAAAGCGTGTACCCGGCATAAACAGCTTGCCGCTTACTTCGTAGCCCGTATCTTCGTTATTTATAAAAAGCTCGGCCCCGCCCCATAAGGGATCGAATCTGAATTTAAAGAGCACATCAGCATCTTTCCGCAGTACAATATCCTTATCCTCTGCCGATTGCGACTCCACCCTGTATTTCTCCGAACCCACATACAGGTCGGCCTCTACGCGAGCCTCATTATCAAAAACGATACGCCCTTCCACCTCCTGTGTATCGCCCTTGTATACAACATACTGCTCATTCTCGAAACGGGTAAGAAAACCGGCCATTTTTATACTGCTTATTCTATAAATATACAAAAAAAATATGTTTTATCCGGTAGAAAATCACATTTTACATGAAAAAAACTATGTATTACAGTAAATATCTACCTGAATAACTCTATATAAAATGACAAATACGTTTAAATCGGTTATGACAGTCCACAGCGATGAAGAGCTATTCCGCAGCACTAAATTTCAGCAGGACAATTATCATCCGTAAGCTGTTGAGGCCGCCGAAACGGAAATGAAAAGTGGCCTCAACCTTACTGGTATAGAGAGATGCAAGCAAAAAAAGCACAAACATTGTTGCAGATAAAACCTGCGTACACCGGCAGGGTAAGCAGAGCTATCCGCTTACTGTACTGGTGTATCAATTCTTTATCATATGCCGGGTACTTCTATTTATACTGTCAGCTCAGCACTTACAAATACAATGCATTCATGCTTATATATTTATTTATATTCCCGGCATACTATATTTTTTCCGAAGGAATATAACAGGAAACCATCGCCAGATACATTACCCGCAGTAAGGTGGTTACAACAAACGGCCGCAGACCACCTGCCGGAACCATTGTAAAAAGTGCCCTGATGCGGCCCATAACTGACTGATGCGCGTTCTTTCCGGCTCAACTCCTCCGGCCTTCACGATCTGGTGCCGGGCAACGGAGTGCTAAAAGACACTTATAATACTGAAACATACATTAACGAAACAAAAACAAGGTCTTAGCACTATATTAAATCTTTGTTCTCTAATATTGCTCTATAACTGTAATACCTCATGAGATTCAGCCTGTTCTGTATAATACTTTTTGCCAGCAGTATGCAACTGCGGGCCACTATGCCCCTGGATGCCTGCTACCGCAAAACCCTGAAACCTCTCGGCAAAAAGGTTCTTTTTATGCAGTTTCGCGAAGAAGGAATGAGAGAAGGACATTATTTTGAGCCCTGGCAATTTCAGAAATACGAAACAGGCGGACAGATATTCTGCAATGGTACAGGCTTTGCCAAAAGGGATACCATGTATGACGCCTCATCCAAAAGTTACTCTCTTACCCAATATAACAGCAAACACCTGCTTTATAAAGATTATGGCAGCGACGGGCAGTTACCAGTTACTGCTGAAATGTTCGGGCAGCAGCCTTATATGCTGGCACGTTATTCGCCCTTTATCCTGCTTCAGTATTTTATGGATCAGGGTATTATTTCATGCTCGCCGGATGCAGACAACAACTGGTGCATGTACCAAACCCGTATACAGCAGTCGGAAGTTAGTATATACATAGACATATCGCAAAAGTTGCTGTACAGGGTAGAAATAAAAAGCCACCACGAGCAGTACGGCGATATAACGGAAAACATCTACTATGAAGACTATACGCAACTGAACGAACAGGTGTATTACCCGCGCCATATACGTATAGAACGCCTGAACGGCCGCATAACAGAACAGGTGCATATTACAAAAGCAGCTATACAAAAAAAAATGCCCAGACTGCTCACACTTCCGAAAGATTATGCGTTCTGGCAGCCTCCGGCTCAGGAAAAAACAATACATAGCAGGCAGTTCAGCGAACATATATGGCTTATAGAACTCAGCCATACCGACGACCGGGTGCTGCTGGCCGAATTCAGCGACTTTTTACTGATTGCGGAAGCGCCGCTGAACAGCAGTAACGGCGAAGATATTATTGCCGAAGCCCGTAAGCTTTTCCCCGGCAAGCCTATACGTTATTTTGTAGCCGGGCATCATCATCCGCATTACACAGGCGGATTACGTGCTTTTGTACACCAGGGCGCACAGATCATCTGCAATGCGCAGAACCGTGAGTATATACGTTACCTGGCCGAAGCTCCGCATACGCTGCAACCCGATAGCCTGCAACTGGAACCTGCTCCGCTGCAGCTGCTGGAACTGAACGACAGTCTGCTCATAAGCGACGGCAGCTTTCGTATGGTTATTTATTTTATAGGAGCACTTTCGAAGCATACCAGCGACTATATGATCTGTTATTTCCCCGAAGAAAAAATACTGTTCCAGGACGACCTGGTATGGATACCTGCCCGGGGAGCCCCGGCAGCAGCAGGCGAACGGCAGACCGGACTTTACGAAGCCATAAAAAAGCTGGGCATAGAACCCCTTACCATTATACAATCATGGCCTGTACGCGATTACAACATTAAAACCATTATCCCTTTCCGGGAGCTCGAAGAGTCGGTACGCCTGCTGCAAAACAACAGCAACAGGTAATATAATCGCCTGTTCAGATGCACGATACCTAAATTATTGGTATACTTGCACACCTTAAAAACCATCTCAATTGCCATGCAGCAGCTTAAACCCAACGAAACCCGGGCCCGCACAGCCATTATTATGCTATGGATTGTACTGGCAGCCGAAATACTATCTTTCATTTCCGGCCTCCTGCAATACAATATGCTTAACGAAATGAGCAGTGACGGCTTCTCTTACAACGATGCCGAACTGAACGATATGCGCGAACTTTTTTTTGCTATACTATACCTGCTCGCATTTATCATTTCGGCCATTACCTTTATACAATGGTTCCGCCGTGCCTGGTACAATCTGCATCTTAAGGTAAAATACCTGGAATACAGCGAAGGATGGGCCGCCGGGGGCTGGTTTGTGCCGGTAATGAGCTTTTTTGTACCCTACCGCATTATGAGCGACCTGTACAAGAAAACCGCACAATTACTCAACCAGCACGGTCAACCAGGCGCAACAGTGCTTAACACAACACTGCCAGGCTGGTGGTGGGCCTTCTGGATTATAAATAATTTTATGGGACAAGTTATGCTGCAGACAAGCAGCAACAGCGAATCTGTAAGCGACCTTATCACCGGCACCATACTGAGCCTTGCAGGCAATATAATTGGTATAATTGCCGCAGTACTGGCCATAAGGGTAATAAAAACCTATGCTTCCGTTGAACCGCTGCTCTTCCTGCTGAACGAAGATGCAGAAAACAAAGCAGCAGAGAACAATAGCGACATACAGCACTGATTTCAGCCAGAACCGGCCTGCTGGTTTCGTTCGCGTTTAAAATCCGGAATATATACCTGAATATCAGGCACTCAAAAACACCTGATCTAACATTTTCAGCCCATTCAGAAAGAAATATGTACAGCCGGCAACACCCGATTAATCGCATAAAAGTAAGCGCCGATACAGACATTGCGCCCTGCGCCAAAACCTGATAAATAATTATTATACAAGTTTTTACAAAAACACACACTTCATAAAGGAGTTCTCTTCATTTCAGAAAGAAGTAATTATCTTTGCTGTATGAAAGTGCCTTTTTCCCCTCCGCGAATGGACGATGCCATTATCGAGGAAGTAACTGCCGCCCTGCGCTCGGGCTGGATAACCACGGGGCCGCGTACCAAACTGCTCGAAGAGAAAGTAACAGCGTACTGCGGCAATAAAAAAACCATTTGTTTAAACAGTGCTACAGCCGGTCTGGAACTTATGCTACGCTGGTTTGGGATAAAAGAAGGCGACGAGGTTATTGTACCTGCATACACATATTGCGCTACGGCAAATGTGGTGGTACACTGCGGGGCAACCGTAGTATTTGTGGATGTGAACGCACAGGATTTTAATATTTCGGTAACTGCGGTAGAAAAAGCCATAACCGAACATACCAAAGCCATAATACCGGTAGATTTTGCCGGCTTTCCCTGCGATTACGACGAGCTGAATGCGCTGGTGAACCGGGCCGATATAAAAGCCCTGTTCAGGCCCGGCAGCCCCGAGCAGGAGAAACTGGGCCGTATTATGATACTGAGCGATGCCGCCCATAGCTTCGGGGCCATATACAAAGGCCGTTACACCGGCAGCCTCTGCGATGCGGCAGCATTTTCGTTCCACGCCGTTAAAAATCTTACTACAGCCGAAGGCGGAGCCGTTGCCCTTAATTTTGATACATTCGACAACAGCGATATCTATACTACGCTTAACCGCCTTAGTCTGCACGGACAAAGCAAGGATGCCATGGCCAAATTCGGACAGAAAGGCAACTGGGAATACGACGTACTTGAAGCCGGTTTTAAATGTAATATGACTGATATACATGCTGCACTTGGCCTGGTAGAAATTGCCCGTTACAAAGAAGATACGCTGGAAAAACGCCGCAACATATTCGATTTTTATGCAGCCTGCCTGAGCGAACACGAATGGGCCGAACTGCCTGAATACGATACTACCGATAAAATTTCGTCGTATCATGTTTTTCCGCTGCGTATACGCAACATAAGCCTGGAGCAGCGCAACCGCATTATTCAGAAAATATTCGACCGCGACATAAGCGTAAACGTACACTTTAAACCCGTACCTATGATGACCGTTTACAAAAACATGGGCTACGACGCTGCCGCTTACCCGCAGGCACTGGATAATTACAGCCGCGAAATATCGCTGCCCGTATTTTACGATATAAGCGACGAGCAGCTGAACCTGGTGGCAGATGCCGTAATTGAAAGTGTGGAAGAAGAACTGGGCATTGTGCATGAAGAGACTGTTTGATATCCTTAGCAGTCTTTTGGCGCTGTTGCTGCTGAGCCCGCTGTTTATATGCATTTCTCTTATAATACTGCTGGGCAGCCGGGGCGGTGTGTTTTACCGGCAGCAGCGTGTGGGACGCAGGGGGAAACCTTTTATGCTTTACAAATTCCGCAGTATGCGTCCCGATAGCGATAAAGGCAGTCTTATAACCATTGGCGGCCGCGACAGCCGCATTACCCGCGAAGGATATATACTGCGCAGGTATAAGCTGGACGAACTGCCGCAGCTGCTGAACGTACTGCGCGGAGATATGAGTGTGGTAGGCCCCAGGCCCGAAGTACAACGCTACGTAGATATGTATACCCCCGAGCAGAAACAGGTACTGAACGTACGTCCCGGACTTACAGACTGGGCCAGCATTATGTATATGGACGAAAACGAACTGCTCGGAAAAAGCAGCGACCCCGAGTATACGTATATTCATGAAATAATGCCCGCCAAACTGGAATTAAACTTGAAATATATACGCGAAGCAGGACTGTTTACCGACCTTAAGATCATTTTCAGTACCTTTTTCAGAATCTTCCGCTGATATTCACCCTCAGCCATACCCGGTTCACCCGGTTTCTGCAGCTGTTGGGCATATTTAGCTTGACAGGTATGCTCCGGCACACTTACTTTGCAGCATAAACAAAGGTACTCTATGCGCCAGCTTTCTGTAATTATACTCCTCTTTTGCTGTTTTGGCAGTATGGCCTGCGTACCCGGGAAAGCAGGGCTTACAATGGCCTGCGACGATATTGCCGGGGAAATAGATGCCTGTATGGATGCCGAACGTAAATTTAAACAGGCCTGCGCCGAAGGCGACAGCACCAAAATACGCGAGCAGCTGTATCTTTTCGAGCGTACCACCGAACGTTCGCTGCAGAAAATAGCCGCTACCCAACTACCCGAAGATCGTACCGAAATACGCGAAGCCGGCATCGAAATTGCAATTACCTACCGGCGTTTAGTAGGTAACACATACAAAAGTGCCGCCGGCGACTGCCTGGCAGAAGATACCCTGGCCTGCCACAGTAAATTCCGTTTCGCCGAAAAACTCATACGCCAGAAACTCGACCACTATAATCAGAAACTCGATGTCCTTGTAAAGGACGAACATATCATTACCTCCCCGGTATATTATCACTGAGGCCAACCCTTAGTACCGGTTCCACCTTAAAAACAGTCGTGTACAATTAACATGACTGTTTTTTGTTTTTTAGCACTTTATCCTTCTATATTTATGCAATGATAACGGCATTACAGATCCTGCTCATACTCGGCTGCATATATGCCGGGGTGCGTCTTAAGGGTATAGGCCTCGGGCTTATGGGCGCATTAGGCACACTTGTGCTGGTATTTGCCTTCGGGCTTAAGCCCAGTGCAGCTCCCATAGATGTAATGCTTATTATTGTTACGGTAATACTGGCCTCAGGAGCCATGCAGGCGGCGGGAGGCATCGACTTTTTGCTATACCTGGCCGAAAAGCTGCTGCGTTCCAATCCGCGCCTTATTACCCTGCTGGGGCCGGTGGTAACCTATTTTTTCACCCTGTTTGCCGGTACCTCTCACATTATTTATGGTCTTTTGCCGGTAATTGCCGAAGTATCTATCCACAAAAAAATCCGCCCGGAGCGGGCCATGAGCATGTCGGTAATTGCCTCGCACCTTGCCATTACGGCCAGCCCGGTATCTGCAGCCACTGCAGCTATGGCCACCCTTATTGAGCCTAAAGGATTTGGCCTGGAAGCAATATTCACTGTATGTATACCGGCCACTTTCCTGGGCAGCCTGGTGGGAGTGCTTTTTATGTGGAACCGTGGCCGCGACTGGGATAAAGATCCTGTACTGAGCACCTATAAAGATCCGGAACACAGCAAACCTGTAAGCTATACTTCGTATATACCTAACCGCAGGGCTCAGCTTTCTGTTGCTGTTTTTGCACTGGCAGTCGTAAGCGTTTCCCTGCTGGGTATACTGCCCTCCCTGCGTCCGCATTTCCCCGATGCAGAAGGCAAAATGGTGCCGCTGGGTATGCCGCTTATTATTGAACTGGTAATGTTTTCGGCAGCTGGCCTTATATTGCTGCTTACCCGTATAAAACCCGCCGACATATCGGGAGGCAGTGTATTCCGCGCCGGAATGGAGGCAATGGTATCTATTTTTGGAGTGGTATGGCTTACCGATACCTTTATCCACGAGCATATGCAAACTCTGCAGGAACAGCTTTCGGGTGTGGTTACACACTATCCGTTCCTGTTTGTGGCTGCGCTCTTTATTTTCAGTGCCATTATATTTTCGCAGGCCTCCACTACGCGCGCCCTTATGCCACTGGGCATTGCGCTTGGTATACCTGTACCCTATCTGCTGGCCATGTTTCCGGCTGTAAACGGCGATTTTGTAATACCCGGCTACCCTACCCTGCTGGCGGCCGCCAATTTCGACCGTACCGGCAGTACCCGCTTCGGTAAATTCCTGTTTAACCACAGTTTTATGTTGCCGGGTATTGTAAGTATAACAGCCACGGTACTTATCGGGTTTGCTCTTTCATTCCTTCTGTAAGGATTATTTCATTTTTTCGAAAACACCCAGTCCATACAGGGCAAAATCGTACTTAACCGGATCTTTGGCATCCAGTTCGCTAAGGCGGGCCTGTAATTCTTCCACGGCCCGGCGGTCGTCCTGTGTACGGGTAAGCAGCCCCAGGCGGCGGGCCACCCGTCCGCTGTGCAGATCTAGTGGTGGCATCAGTACCGAAGCAGGTATACGGTTCCATATGCCAAAATCCACACCGGCATTGTCTTTACGCACCATCCAGCGCAGGTACATATGCAGGCGCTTGGCAGCCGAACCTTTGCGCGGATCGGATACATGCTTGCCTGTACGCGGCAGGTGTTCGGCATTAAAGAACACATCGCGCACATAACCTATGGCATCGTTCATATTTCCCTGGCGGCGCAGACCTTCGGTAAACAGCGCTTCCAGTCCGCCATAAGCGGTATAGATTGTGCGCAGGGCCTGTATAAAATACAACAGATCCGAATCGTTAAAGGTACGGTGTACAAAGCCCACAAAAGGTTTCAGATCGGCGGCACTGTGGTTCAGTATAAAATCGTGCGGCTGCATATCCATATGGTGTACAATACGGTTTGCATTGGCCAGTATGGTTTTTCGCTGCCCCCAGGCAAGGGTGGCTGCAAAAAAACCGCTTATTTCCCGGTCTTCCTTTTTACCGAACAGATGTGGCACCGAAATGGGATCATCTTCGATAAAACCGGGCCGGTTGTACTTCAGCACGGCTTCTTCCAGCAGATCGCGTATATAGGTATTATTCTCCTGTTTTTTCACTCAGAATACGTGCTATATCCGGCCTGAAATAACCTGGGCCTTTCAGTACCTTGCCATCCTCGCGGTAAATGGGTTTTCCATCGGCTCCCAGTTTACTCATATTACTGCGGTGTATTTCGTCGAACACTTCCTCAATTACATGCTGCAGCCCGTGGCGCAGAATGGTACCGCAAAGAATGTACAGCTGGTCGCCCAGGGCATCGGCAATTTCCACAATATCTTTATTGCGGCAGGCTTCGAGGTATTCTTCGTTCTCTTCGCGTATAAGTTCGTAGCGCAGCATGGCTGCCTCCAGTCCCAGGTCGGCCACCGGTGAGGCATTGTTCTCTATACCAAAAGCTGTATGAAATTCCTCAACGGAGGCTATCTGGTGTTGCAGTCTGTTATCTTTCATCCGAAATAAAATCCTGTATTAATTGTTTATAGGCTGTAAGAAAGGCTCCGTGCGTATGTCGCCCAAACACGGTATGTCCGCCTTCGTAGGCCTGTTCCATATATTCGTGATAGGTGGTGCAGTAACCAAAGTAAGAATTGGCATAGGTAGAGATAAGCACTTTTTCCACGCCGGCAGGTTTAAGTGTATCCAGGCACATCTGGCGCAGGATACGACCGGCGGTAGTGGTAATTTCGCCCGGGAAGCCAATGAGTACCGTATGCCCTATACGTACAATCTGCAGGGGCAGTATGGCCGGGGTCCAGGGCAGTTTTTCCAGCAGCCCCTGTTTCTTATGCCACAAAACACCCTGTATGGTTTTTTCGAAAGGGCCTATCATCTTAAACTTATTCAGATCGGTGGTTCCGGCTACTTTACCTGTTCCCGATTCCAGCACCGGCACTTTAGGATATTGAAAATCGGCAGGATCGAGCGGTTTAAACCAGCGGGAGGCCATGCGTCCCAGGGCTACGGGTATACCCGGGCCGTCTACAGGTGTGCCCTGTATAAAAGCCATCCCATGTGCTGCCGGCACCGAAGCAGCTCCGGCTTCGTTATTCGAAAAACCGGCCGCTACAGGCATTGCTGCCAGGTTATATTCGCTCAGCATGCTCCGGATACGTCCGTCGCCATTGGGCATGGGAGCCCGGTTCAGAAAAGACGAACGGGCTATTTCGTATTGCAGGGTTCCGTTTTCCCGGGCGTTCTGCAGTTGTTTTTTCGTATTGCGTATCAGCTTCTGGCCCGGGCCATGATAATTGGGCGATACATCACCGGTAAGCTGCTGTGCAAAAATGGCCACAAAACCATCACCCCGCTCCCGCTCCAGCATTTCGGCAGCAAAGCCTTTATTATCGAAACAGATACGGTTAAAATTATTACCACAGCTGGTGGGGTGTACTCCAAACCAGTTTAGCTGAAACATATACCTGCCGCTGGCCGTATCGCGTACATTCCATATATCCATGGCCCGTTCAAAAGCCAGGTGTGTCTGATCTGCATTAAGAGCCTCAGCTCCCGGGTTACGCAGGTAGGCCCTTAACGAACGGTTGTAGCCAATGGGCATTTCGGGGGCAATTTCCTGGCGCTGTTGTTCAATTTCGGCAGGACGAAGTGCGGCCAGGGCCTTTTGTACCGATGCCAGCAATGCGTCGGAAATAGCTTCGAACACCTTTGGTTTAAAACCGCCCAGCGTAAAGTTATAGAACGGGAAATGGGTATAGCCGCCCGGCCCGCTGTGTGTATGCTGCGCAACCAGCATCAGGTTGGCATCGTGCACACGTGCATCGCCCAGGCGTTGCAGCAGATCGGCCTTGAGCTCGGGGAACATCAGGCCTATTTCGGCATGCACAAACAAAAACAGCCCGCTCTGCTCATCGTCGAAACAGGCCGTACGCACATGCAGGTCGGTTTCGATACCCTGTACCACATTGGTAGTGATACCATAGCCCATAAGTCCCACACCCATAATGTCGTCGGGGATACGTATGGTGGTTTTGGCTGCGGAAGCACGCATCAGATATTACGGGTTAAAGATTGTACAATTTTGAAATTACTGAAAAACTGTTTGGCAATAATTCGTATAAAGGTATAACCGGGTATAGCCAGTATCATACCCAGTATACCGGCCAGGTTGCCGGCAATAATAATTACCAGGAACAGCTCAAGCGGATGCGCCTTTACCGAATTGGAAAATATGATGGGCTGAAAAAGCACATTGTCGAGTATCTGGGTAAGCACAAACACAATAAGCAGGTGGGTAATAAGAGGCATGGTTTCTGCATAAAAATCGAGATTTACATTATTACCCAGTGCCATTAATATACCAAAGGCGGTACCCAGTATGGGGCCCACATAGGGTATGATATTGAAAAGGCCGGCGGCCAGACCCATAGTTACGGCCAGCGTAAAGGAAACGCCACAGATAAGCGCCCCGATGGTTACACAAAGTGTAATAAGGAATACCTGTATGGAAATACCTACAAAATAGCGGGTAAGCAGCCTGCGGCTGTCGCGTATAATGTTTTTTATCTGCTCTTCGTAACGGGTGGGCGTAGCCGAAAGTATCGATTTATAAAACAGAGTATTGTCGCGCAGGAAAAAGAATGTTATAAAAGAGATGGAAAATACGGCCACACCCAGGTCGCCCATAAAGCCGAAAATAGTTCCGAAAATATTGGAAAAGGCTTCCATCTGTATCAGGTCCGAAAGTTCCTCGTTTATATACTGCTCCAGGGTAACTTCGTTACTGAAATGGATATTTTTCTGCTCGAGCCAGTGCACCACATTATCTACCGGCCCCTGCAGGGTGGTAAGTATTGCCCGGCTGTCTACCTCCGAAAACTTTTGTACCTGGCTGCCTACAAGAGGCACAAGGGTAAGCAGCACACCCCCTATAAATACCCACATAATGGTAAGGGTAATAAGTGCCCCTATCCAGCTGGGAAGAGGAAATTTACCGATGCGTACCCTTTCGAAAAGGTTCATAAGCGGTTTACCGATAAGAGATAGCACTACCGAAATAAGTATATAGCCTACGAGGTCGGCAAAATACCACAATACATACAGTATGGCGGCAATGGAAATACCTACAATAACCCAGCGTAATACGCGGTTAAAGGTAATTTCGCCGGACCTGGGTGCCTGTGGATTCTGTCCCTGTTTTTCACCTGCTGTTTCCATATGTACAAACCTACGAATTTTAAATTTCAGAGTATTGTCTGCAGCACATCGCGGTTCAGCTGGTGTCCCCCGGTAAAGGTATGCCAGTGGTAGCGAATGTTCTGTACATCGAATACCTGGCGCAGATCGGTAAGGTTTACGTTTTTAAGATATGGATCTTCGGTTCCGTTTACCAGGTGCAGATCTGTAGAGTTAAGCCATGCCTGCTGCTGCGGAAGAGCAATATCATGCGGCAGGGTACCGCCCCACAAAACCACCTTTGCGGGCTTCAGCTGCGAAGTATAAAGCCAGCGCAAAGCTACGGCACATCCCTGCGAAAAGGCCAGCACATTCCATTCGGCCTGCGGATGTATGGCTGATGCCACATTGTGCCGTAACAGATCAAGCCAGCCGGCAATATCGCCGATCTCCCGTTCACGCTCATGTTTGGTCATCCAGGAAGCACCAACCCTGCCCGATGTGCCCTCCGTATAAAAATGAGAAAGCCCTTCGGGTGCCACAAACAGCTGCCCCTCTGAAAAAAACGGCTCGAAATGCCGCATAAAATAGCGGGCAAGCTGGCCATAGCCGTGCAACAGCAGCCATACCCTGTGTACCTCTGCCGCAGGTTCGCGGCTGAATACCGCTTCGGCTGTGCGGGATACCTGGTAAGATTTTGAGATCATGGTATACAAAGTTCATAAAAAAAGCCGGCTCAGCAGCCGGCTTTTTCAAATATTATTGCACCTAAGGTTTTATTTACCTCCGGTTTGTGCCTGGGCCATTTTTACTGCATTCTGCAGGTTTACAACTCCGCCTGTTTTACTCATGGTAGAAAAAGCGATCTTCTGGTCGCTGCCCGGCAGGGTTTGCAGGGTATTACCCATCGGCGTGGCCGATTCCAGGATAATAGCACGTATCTGGAACATAGACAGTTCGGGGAAATAAGCCTTAAGGAAGGCTGCCACTCCCGAAACCATAGGAGCTGCCATACTGGTGCCCTGCAGGTCGCGGTATTTATTACCGGGTATGGTATTGTAAATGTCGTCGCCGGGGGCAAAAACATCTACCGAACCAATACCGTAGTTCGAGAACGAAGCCGCCAGATTGCCTTTGGCAAAACGTGTAGAGGCACCGATGGTAAGCAGATTTTTAAAGTCTTCGGTCTGGAACGGGTAACGTACTGCCGGAAAATTAGGCTCCGTATCTACGTTAGCAGCATCGTTACCGGCTGCATGTACCAGCAGTACACCTTTTTCTTCGGCATACTTCATGGCATCGTAAACCTCTTGCTGATGAGTTGAGTAGGATTTACCGAAGGACATATTAATGATGCTGGCTCCGTTATCTACGGCATAGCGAATGGCCAGGGCAATGTCTTTATCGTATTCGTCGCCGTTAGGTACGGCGCGCAGCGACATAATCTTTACCGGGGCTGCCACACCGTCGCCGCCAAGACCATTACCACGCAGCGCAGCAATAATACCGGAAACGTGTGTACCATGCAGCGCGTCCGGACCTTCTACATCGTTGTTACCGTAGGTACGCTGATTAAAATCGTAAGGATCGTCGCCTACCGGAGTACGACCGTCGAAATCGGGATTAAGATTGTATTCCAGGCTCTCTTTATAGTGCTTAAGACCTTCTTCGAGTGCTTCGGGACCCAGTTCGCCGCTCTCTACCATAATGGCCAGGGCACGTACCTGCTGCATATTTTCGTCTTTCGGTTTCCATTTCTCCAGGTCTTTCAGCGTATACGTGCTTTTACCCATTGCATTCTTTATAAGCATTGGCAGCATCGGTATCACCTGGTCTTTCAGCATTTGTATGCCTTCCAGTTCAGCTTCGGCCTCCTCGCGTTCTTTTGTAAGTTTATCGCGGCATTCGGCCCAGAGTTTATAATCGGCTTTATCGGCAGCGGCAATCTCATCGGCTGTCTTACCGTCGAAGCGGGCCTTACCCATGCGGTAGATACGTACAAACTCAAGGGTTTCGTTATTAGACGTACCCAGAAAGCTCCAGCCATGTATATCGTCGATATACCCGTTGTTATCGTCGTCGATACCGTTTCCGGGAATTTCGCGCTCGTTAACCCATATCTGGCCTTTGAGGTCTTCGTGTTCGATATCCACACCCGAGTCGATTACACCAACGATAACCGGTTTGGGCGTGCGGTTCTTTACCAGTTTGTATGCCGCTTCGGTATTCATACCCGGCGTTTTGCCATTGTACCAGTTCAGTACGGCTTTGTCCACATCCTGTGCAAATACCGGTATACCCGCTGTAAACAGCAATACCAGTACCGACACTTTCAAAAAGATCTTTTTCATTCTGCTAATTATAGTTTGAGGGCAGGTTAGGGTGCCTGCCCGGCTAAGATAATAAAACAAAAATCCCCGCAGCAAATGCAGGGACCAAAATTTAGATGTTACCGGGCTCTGGGCAGACGAATACCCGGCGATCAGCTACGTTGATAAATTGCGGCAAAACGGGTGGTGGCCTGTTCTTCGAACCAGCTGCGCAGCTCTTCGTGCCGGATACGGGCAAATACATCGCTGCTGAAAGCCAGCAACAGCAGTTTACGCGCCTCGCTGCGGCGTATACCCCGGGCCTGCATGTAAAAAATACTCTGTTCGTCGAGCTGCCCCGTAGTACTGCCATGACTGCATTTTACATCGTCGGCATAAATTTCCAGTTCCGGTTTGGAATTGATTGTTGCCTCCGGGCTCAGCAGCACATTTTTATTACTCTGGTATGCATTGGTTTTCTGCGCATCGCGGGCCACATATACCTTACCGTTAAATATTCCGCGGCCGCTGCCTGCCGCTATGCCTTTGTACAGCTCATCGCTGGTACAGTTAGGATACATATGGCCAACAAAGGTACGGTTGTCGATATGCTGTGCCGAAGCAGGCATAAACAGGCCGTTAAGCTCGGTATGGCAGGCTTCGCCGGCATGTTCGGCGCGTACGTTGTTACGTATAAAAGAGGAGCCCATGCTGGCTGTGGTCAGCGAAAAAGTACTGCTTTGCTGCTGCAGGGCCGAAAAATGATTTACCCTGAAACTTTCCGCAGCCTCGTTCTGCATTTCGTATACACGTAACGAAGCGTTTTCTTCTGTAAAGAACTGCCATAGCTGCTGCGCAAAAAAACGTTTACCCGCAGCGTGTGCATGCACTAATACCACATCTGCCGATGCTCCGCCAAGTGCTTTTAGTATACTTAACGAAGCCAGACAGGAAGCATCTTCCACATCGGTATACGAAAAAACAAGCAGGGGTTGTGCAAGCTGCAAACCGGCTTCCAGCTCCAGGGCCACACCCTGCGCTGCTGTAGCCAGGGCCAGTGCTTTAAGAGCATCCGGTTCAGGCAGAGCAAATGCAGCGGCAGCATCGTTCCCGTTCAGCACGGCTTCGGGCAAACGGGCATGCACACCCGCCGGCAGCGAAGATAAAGCCGGCTGCCATACGCCGTTGTATAATACCACGGTACCAGATACGGCAAAAGGCAATACCGGCAGTGGTAATTCTCCGGCAGCGGTATTGCGCTCCGTTTCGCGGAAACGATGTTCCGTAAACAGGCGCTGTATATTGCTGTACTTATAAAGTTCGTTCTTAACCTCGGGCAGTCCTTTTGCTTCGAACAAAGCCAGGGCACTGCTGCGCAGCGACTGCAGAGCGGCATTGCCCCAGGTGGCGGTTTTCTGTTGTGTTTCTGTAAGCATAAGCACCCGTTAAGCTTCCACTTCTTTTTTAATATGGTCGTAACCTTTTTCTTCCAGGGCCAGGGCCAGTTCCTTAGGCCCGGTTTTTACAATACGGCCGTCGTACAATACGTGTACAAAATCGGGTACTATATAGTCGAGCAGACGCTGGTAGTGCGTAATCACCAGAAAGGCATTCTCTGCACTCTTAAGTTTGTTTACCCCTTCGGATACAATACGCAGGGCATCGATATCCAGGCCGCTGTCTGTTTCGTCGAGAATAGCCAGGTAGGGGTTAAGCATGGCCATCTGGTATATTTCGTTCCGTTTTTTCTCTCCGCCGGAAAATCCTTCATTCACCGAACGTCCGGCCAGTTTTTTATCCAGCTCTACCAGGGCCTGCTTTTCCTTGCTGAGTGTAAGGAATGCCTTGGCATCCAGGGCTTCGAGGCCACGGTAGGCACGTACCTCATTTACGGCGGTACGCATAAAATTGGTCATACTAACGCCGGGAATTTCCACCGGGTACTGAAAAGCCAGGAAAATGCCTTCGCCGGCCCGCTCTTCGGGCGAAAGCTCCAGCAGGTCTTTACCGCGGAATATCACTTCGCCGGCGGTAATTTCGTAATCTTCCTTACCCGCCAGTACAGACGAGAGGGTACTTTTTCCGGAACCGTTAGGTCCCATAATGGCATGCACTTCGCCGGCAGCTATTTCGAGGTTTATTCCCTTCAGAATTTCCTTGCCGTTGATGGAGGCATGTAAATTTTTTATAGTGAGCATGATGTGTAACTTGTAAATACTTGCTTTTTTTCTTTTATCCCACACTGCCTTCGAGCGAAATGCTGAGCAGTTTCTGTGCTTCCACGGCAAATTCCATGGGCAGCTGGTTAAATACCTCCTTACAGTAACCGTTTACAATAAGGCTTACCGCTTTTTCGGTATCGATACCACGCTGATTGCAGTAAAAGAGCTGGTCTTCGGCAATTTTGCTGGTGGTAGCCTCATGTTCTACGCGGGCTGTAGGATTATCGCACTCGATATAAGGGAAGGTATGTGCGCCGCAGGTACTGCCTATAAGCAGACTGTCGCACTGCGAAAAATTACGTGCACCCTCAGCCTCGCGGCCTATTTTTACCAGTCCGCGGTAGCTGTTGTTGCTTTTCCCTGCCGAAATACCTTTCGATACAATGGTGCTGCGCGTATTGCGGCCCAGGTGTATCATTTTGGTGCCGGTATCGGCCTGCTGAAAATTATTGGTAAGCGCCACCGAATAAAACTCGCCGGTGCTGTTATTACCTTTAAGTATTACGCTTGGGTATTTCCAGGTAACGGCCGAGCCGGTTTCTACCTGGGTCCAGGATATTTTGCTGTTATCGCCTTTGCAGATACCACGCTTGGTTACAAAATTGTAAATACCGCCCTTACCTTCTTTATTGCCCGGGTACCAGTTCTGCACGGTGCTGTACTTAATTTCGGCATCGCGCAGGGCCACCAGTTCCACCACGGCAGCATGCAGCTGGTTTTCGTCGCGCATGGGTGCAGTACAACCCTCGAGATAACTTACATAGCTGCCTTCGTCGGCCACGATGAGCGTACGCTCGAACTGGCCGGTATTAATGGCATTAATGCGGAAATAGGTGCTAAGCTCCATAGGACAGCGCACACCTTTGGGTATATATACAAAAGAACCGTCGCTGAATACGGCGCAGTTGAGAGCAGCAAAGTAATTATCGCGCACAGGTACTACCGAACCCAGGTACTGCCGTACCAGCTCGGGGTATTCGCGTATGGCTTCGCTCATAGAGCAGAAGATAATGCCCAGCTCGCTCAGTTTTTCGCGGAAAGTGGTCTTTACCGATATCGAGTCTATCACGGCATCTACGGCCACACCGGCCAGTACTTTCTGCTCTTCGAGCGAGATACCGAGCTTGTTAAAGGTATCGAGTATCTCAGGGTCTACCTCGTCGAGTGAGTTATACTTAGGCCCTTTCCGGGGTGCTGAATAATATATGATGTCCTGGTAACTGATTTTCGGGTATTGTACATGTGCCCAGTCAGGCTCGCTCATCTGCTGCCAGGTGCGGAAAGCTTTCAGACGCCATTCCAGCATCCATTCGGGCTCTTCCTTACGGGCACTGATAAAGCGCACGGTATCCTCGCTGAGGCCCGGAGGCGCCGTATCGTTCTCCAGCTCGGTATAAAATCCCCATTTATACTCCGAACCTACGGCCTGATCTATTATTTTATTCGAGTCTGACATTAAAATACCGGTGTAAAAAATTAAACCGAGAAACTTTCGCCACAGCCACAGGTGCGTGTAGCATTCGGGTTGTTAAACTGGAAACCTTTGCCATTGAGCCCATCGCTGAAATCGAGCTCTGTACCCACCAGGTACAGAAAACTCTTTTTGCTCACTACGATCTGTACTCCTTTATCTTCGAACAGTTTGTCGTCGGCATGCATTTCGGTGTCGAACTTAAGCTGGTAGGTAAGGCCGGAACAACCACCACCCTCTACGCCCACGCGCAGGAAGGCCGACTCGGCATGCCCTTCGGCAGCGCGGAGTTCCGCTAATTTTTCTTTTGCTATATCAGAAACGGTAATCATTTCGAGGAATGCGTTACTTTTGTTGTGCTTTTCAGTAAGTGCGAATATTATTTAGAATCAGTCTAAATAGATTTTCACAGTGCAAAGGTAGTCAATTCCCCTAAATAAGGGATAGAAATTTTTAATAAGATGATCGAAGAAAACAATCCGGCCCTCACAAGCCTGCAGCAGATCGGCGAATTCGGGCTGATAGAACGTATTATACAGGGTAAAAAATTCACCCATCCTCAAACACTTACAGGCATCGGCGACGATTGTGCGGTAAGCGACCCTCAGGGTAAAAAAATGCTCATCAGTTCCGACCTGCTTTGCGAAGGCATACACTTCGACCTGGCCTATGTACCCCTTAAACACCTTGGCTATAAAGCAGCTGTGGTAAACTTCAGCGATATGGCAGCTATGAATGTAAAGCCGGCCCAGCTGCTTATGAATATTGCCCTTTCGGCCAAATTTACCGTAGAGGCAGTAGACGAACTGTATAAAGGAATACATGCAGCCTGCGAAAAATACGGAGTGGAGCTGATCGGGGGCGATACATCTTCAACTCTGCGTGGTATGGTGCTGAGCGGCACAGTAATAGGCTATGCCGATGCGGAACAGATTGTATACCGCAGCGGAGCGGCCGAAAAAGAGCTTATATGTATAAGCGGCGACCTGGGAGCAGCCTATGCCGGACTGCGCCTGCTGGAACGTGAGAAACAGATATTTAAGGATAATCCGGCACTGCAGCCCGACCTCAGCGGCAACGATTATATACTGGAACGGCAGCTGAAACCCGAAGCGCGTATCGATATGATTACCGCACTGGCCGAAATGGGGATAAAACCAACGGCTATGATGGACATTTCGGACGGACTGGCATCTGAAATAGGGCATATATGCAAGGCTTCGGGAATCGGAGCACACATTTACCTGAACCGTATCCCGGTAGACCCTTCGGCGGCGGCTTTCCTCGAAGAAATGAAAATACACCCGGGTGTTGCGGCACTGAACGGCGGCGAGGACTACGAACTGCTGTTTACGCTGAAACAGAGCGATTACGAAAAAGTAGCAAAGAGTCCGGACATAAGTATTATAGGTTATATGACCAATGCTTCGGAAGGCTTAAAGATTGAAACACCCGACGGACGCGTGAGCGACCTCAGCTCCGGCGGATGGAATGCATTTCAGCAATCAAATTAAAAATACACAGGAACGATGAAAATTGCCGTGGTAGGCGCTACCGGACTGGTAGGCCAGAAAATGCTGCAGATACTGGAGGAACGGAACTTTCCCCTGAGCGAACTGATACCCGTAGCCAGCGAAGCCTCGCTGGGAAAGAAACTGAGTTACCGGAACCGGGAATATACCATTGTATCGGCAGAGGAGGCCATAAGGCAGCAACCGGCCATTGCCCTTTTTTCGGCCGGAGGAAGTACCTCGCTGGAGTGGGCCCCGAAATTTGCCGGAGCCGGCATTACGGTTATCGACAACAGCTCGGCCTGGCGCATGGATCCCACAAAAAAACTGGTAGTTCCCGAAGTAAATGCACATGTGCTTACTGCAGCAGATAAAATTATAGCCAATCCCAACTGCAGCACCATACAGCTGGTACTGGTGCTGAAACCCCTGCACAACGAACTGCAGATACGCCGGGTAATTGTAAGTACTTACCAGAGTGTTACCGGTACAGGTAAAAAAGCCGTAGACCAGCTTATGAACGAACGCAGGGGTATTGCCGGGGCTATGGCTTACCCTTACCCCATCGACCTGAACCTGATACCCCAGATCGACATTTTCATGGACAACGGTTATACGAAGGAAGAAATGAAAATGACCAATGAAACCTGCAAGATCATGGGTGACGATTCCATAAAACTCAGCGCCACCTGTGTACGTGTGCCCGTAATGAGCGGACACAGCGAGAGTGTGAATATTGAATTTGAAAAGCCGTTCGGGTTGCAACAGGTACGCAGCCTGCTGGAGAAAGCGCCCGGACTTAAAGTAATCGACGACCCCGCACACCTGCAGTATCCTATGCCGCTGCTGCATGCCGCAGATTCGGACGATACCTTTGTAGGACGCATACGCTACGACGAAACCCGCGAAAATACGCTTAACTGCTGGATCGTGTCGGATAACCTGCGTAAAGGCGCGGCTACCAATGCTATACAGATTGCAGAGTATATAAGTGCCCGGGGATTTGTAAAATAGACTTCTAACTTTGAGGGACAAGCTGTTATATAAAACGTAACAGCTTTTTTTATGATACAAAAAAGGGGAGGTCTTCCCAGAACCTCCCCCTTCAAGCGGATAAACTATTGTATCAGACACCATGTTCAGCCGCTTTTTCTCTAACCACTTAACGTTTTACTGAACCTTAAGGATACGTATTTCGGTACGCCGGTTGGCCTGATGCTCTTCTTCGGTACATTTTACACCATTGGCACATTTATTGGTAAGCATCGTTTCGCCATAACCTTTGGCTACCAGGCTTTCGGAAGGTATACCACGGGTTTTTACCAGGTAATCTACACAGCTCTGCGCACGGCGCTGCGAAAGACTCAGGTTGTACGAATCGGAGCCGCGGCTGTCTGTATGCGACGACAACTGCACCTTTATACCGGGGTTACGTTTCAGGAAATCGTATACCTTATCCAGTTCTATCATACTCTGCGGCCTCAGGGTGGCCTTGTTATAGTCGTAATAAATATCTTTCAGCTCGAATACCGCGTTCTCTTTAATCGGGTTAAAACATACATCCCGGTTCAGCACAAATTCCTTACGTTTTTCTGCACCTGGTTCAGCAGCGCCAAACTCAAAGTCCATTTTCTTGGTTTCCGGGAAAAAGCCGGCTCCGGTATTTTCTACCACATATTTCCACTGGCGTGGCTGCAGAGGTTGCTCGGGTATAACGGCCTCGGTTTTCAGTATCTCAATTTCGCCCGCAGCGTTGGAGGTGTAAAATTTCTTTTCGTTACCGCCTTCTTCTTTCACACTCATTTCGGCATTAGGCACCGGGTTGCCAGTGCTGCAGTCTTTTACCACAAAAAGCATACGGTAATTACGTTCTTTGGGCAGGGTATTGTCTTCCATCTGCAGGTCGGCACGCAGCAGCTCTGAGCTGTTACGGCCCATTGTACTGAGTGTGGCAGGACTTACCAGGTCGAAATTTTCTTTTGTGCCGGCTATTTCATAATCGCAGTCTTTCAGCAGCGGAAATTTAAAGTTACCGAGGGTATCAGTAAGCACTATAAGTGAGTCACCCAGGGTTTTATTATACAATACCACACGGGTACCGGGCAGTTTTTTTGCCGGGTCGTCCTTATCGGCTACTGTACCTTCCACTTCCAGCACCACACGGCGCATTTCCACACCCATTACACGGTCGGTATATCCGCGCCGGTCCGAAGAAAAATAGCCTGTTTTTCCATCTTTTGTAATCAGTCCGAAATCGTCGGCAGAAGTATTAAGCGGATAACCCATATTCAGTGGCGCCATAAAAGTATTTCCGGTTCTGCGGCTTTCGAAGATATCGAATCCGCCCAGGCCGGTAAGTCCGTCAGAGGCATAATACAGGGTACCGTCATCGGCCATAAAAGGGAACATTTCGTCTTTTTCTGTATTCAGTGTTTTGCCCAGGTTTTCCGGAGCCGACCAGCCATTGCCTTCACGGCGGCACATCCACAGGTCAACCCCACCCTGTCCGCCGGGCATATCGCTGGCAAAATACAGGGTTTGCTCATCATCCGAAAGCGCGGCATGACCAACAGAATATGCAGGCGAATTATACGGAAACGGCTGCGGAACACTCCATTTACCATCGCTGCCTTTCGTGGCAATATACAGGCTCAGGTTCACGATATTGCCTTTCTGCACATCTTTTTCGGTGCGGTTGCGGGTAATAAAGACCTGTTTACCGTCTTTACTGAAGAATACCGGGCCGTCGTGCTCGCGGGTTTTCAGTTTTTTCTTCTGCAGCGATACTTTCTTTTTATAAACGCCCTTTTTAGGTTGTGCATAATATACGTTCAGGTATCCGGTATTGTCCCAGCCATATTTAGGCAGCAGGGCCTGCGACTTGCGGGTAGATACAAACATGAGCCCGTCCTGGTAATAGGCCGGAGAAAAATCGCCCAGACCTTTGTTAAAAGGCATTTCCTTTACCGTATAACGGGTACTGTCGCGCATAAGATGCAGGGGATAATTCAGGTTTCTTTCGTACCCGGCCAGGCTACCCAGGTTGTGTCCCTGTGCTTTCATGGCCTGCAGTACAATGGCAGCCTCATTGTATTTACCCTGGTAGCGAAGTGCTTCGAAATACATGGCATAATCGCCGGCCTGTGCTGCTTTACCATCGAGCAGGGAAGCATACCAGGCCGAAGCTCCGGCATAGTTACGGGTATAAAAATCGGCCTCTGCGGCGCGGCGCACCACTTCCCAGTCGGCAGCCTTGCCTTTGGCAGCCTTTTTCACAGTTTTACGGGCCAGTTCGCCGTATATGGGGCTGGCCGAGGTATAATCGAGCATACCAAAATAACGTCCGGCCAGGTTCTTACGGGCCGTTTGTGCCTGTGCGGCCGAAGCCATCAGAAATATACAGGCATGTATATATACTTTTTTCATGTGTTCGGTACGTTGTTGAGGTTAGAAATATCGGGGTGAGCGAAGTGGTTTTTTCTTCGTACGCAGGTCGAAGCCCACCATAATTTCGTGGCTGCCCCACTGCCGCGCATTTGCAAGGCCGTTCACGGGCAGTTCGAAGGCATAGCCGATACTTACTGAATTTTTAATAATAACGGCCATATTAAGTCCGGCAGCTTCATGGAAACGATACATAGCGCCAACCCACAGTGTTTTATGGAACAGGAAGCTGGCATTGAGGTCGAAGGTAAGCGGCGCATTTTCTGATATTTTTACCAGGGCACTCGGTTTAAAGTCGATCACACTGTTCAGCTTAAACACATAGCCACCTGTAACATAAAAGTGACGGCGCTGCAGGTTTTCTCCTATTTCTTTATTTCCTAAACGGTTGCGCAGCATGCGGGGTACCGAAACTCCAAAATAATGCCGTTCGCCGTAGTAGTAAATACCTGCACCAAAATTAGGCCGTACGCGGCTGGCATAGTAGCCATAGGCCGGGTCGCCGGGATCGTTGGTATAGAGGCGCGAGAAATTATAAATCTGCCAGTCGGCACCGGCACTCATACCAAATGCCAGGCGATGGTCTTTACGGTTTAGTTTAAGTCCGTAAGAAATATCGGCAAAGGCCGAAGTACGGCTTCGTGCCCCGATCTGGTCGTTGCTCAGGTGCAGCCCCAGTCCCAGACTCTGCCCCACTACGGGCGCGCTGAACGACAGGAACTGGCTTCGTGGTGCACCCTCAAAGCCTACCCACTGAAAACGGCCGGCAGCTACGAGATTTACAGAACCACGTGAGCCTGCATAAGCCGGATTGAAAAGCAACGGATTGAACATATAGAGCGATACCTGCTCTTCGGTCTGACTGAACAGCTCTGCCCGGCAAAGGGAGAGTACAGACAGCAGAACCATTAAACCCAGTTTTTTCATTGTATAATGCGTATTATGTTTTATGCAAAATCTTTTATTACAAAGCAGATCCGGACCGGCATTTGTCCGGTCCGGAACCTGCATCTATGTTTAATAGGTAAGTTCTATATAACCCTGGTAGGCTTTTTCGCCCTTTTTAAGAATGATTACATAGAAATAAGTACCGGCTGGCAGCTTCTGGTTACCTACCGTGGCCAGGCCGTTCGAATAACCGGCAAAGTCGTTCAGGTAAGGCGAAGCTTTGTATACCAGGTTGCCCCAGCGGTTGTACAGTTCAACCACTGCTTCGGGGTACAGCTCTATACCGGGAATCGTCCAGGTATCGTTGTGTCCGTCGCCGTTAGGTGATACCAGCTGTGGTACTTTAAAGTCGCACTCCAGTGTGGCCGAAGCCGTATCGGTACATCCGTTGGCATCGGTAAGCGTAAGGGTATAGCTACCAGCTTCCGCAACCAGTACAGGTCCGGCATAACCGTTGCTCCACAGGTAACTGTAAGGCCCGGTACCACCATATGTTTCGCTGTAAATGGTACCATCTTCCAGTCCGCAGGTAGCTTTGCTCATTCCGCTTATAACCACACGCAGCGGTGCAGGTTCGGCAATTTGCAGTGTAGCCGTGGCAGTGCAGCCTATGGCGTCGCTTACCGTTACGGTATAGGTTCCCGGTGCCAGGCCCGTCCAGCTCGAATCGGACGAGCTGCCGTTATTCCAGCTGAAGGTATAAGGCGCAATTCCGCTTTCTACAATTACGGCGGCAATACCATCGGCAGTGCCGGCGCATTGCACATCCGTTCCGGCTGCAGTAAGCACCATAGCGGAGCGGCGTACATAGAACGAGCAGCTGCTGCTGTTACCTGCCGCATCGGTAGCCGTGTATACTACCAGGGTACTGCCCACAGGGAACAGGGAACCCGGAGTGTAATTCGAACTGATGTTCAGGATACTGCTGCAGTTATCGCTGAATGACGGAGGAGTCCAGCTGATAAATTCGTTGCAGCTGTTTATATCGGACGGACAGTTAAGGCTTACAGGAGCTTCTGTATCGTTAACCGTTACATTAAAGCGGCACACCTGCTGGTTGCCCGCAGCATCGGTAAAGGTATAGGTTACCGTAGTGGTACCTGTCGGGAACACGTCGCCCGGCTGATGGCTCGAAGTTACACTGAGCACCGCGCCGCAGTTATCTGTAGCAGTTGGTGCAGTCCAGTTTACCACGGCACTGCAGAGGCTGCTGTCGTTAGAAACAACGATATCTGCCGGACAGTCTGCAATCACAGGTGCTTCGGTATCATTTACCGTAACAGTAAAGCTGCAGGTAGTAATATTACCCGAGCTGTCAACCGCCGTATAGGTTACCGTTGTGGTACCTACCGGGAATACAGCACCCGGAGTATGTGTTGAGGTAAAGCTGCTGAGTGTACAGTTATCCGAAGCTGTGGGAGCCGTCCAGCTGAACGATGCACCACATATACCGGCATCCGAAGAAATAGTGGTATCGGCCAGGCATCCGCTGATGGCAGGTGCTTCGTTATCGGCCACATTTACGGTAAAGGAGCAGCTCCAGTTCTGGCCGCTGGCCGTTTCTGTAACCGTATAGGTAACTACCGACTGTCCTGTGGCAAAAGTATAACCACTGATATCGGAAGAACCCGTATTCAGCGAACCATTAGGGTTCTGAACCGACCAGCCTACCGTAGCCGCACAGTTGCTGGTTACCAGCAGCGGAGTAAGCGAACCGGCCGGAGATGTCCAGCCGCAGGTACCCGGATCGGTAGTGGCACTGATGATATTACCCGGACAGGTAATGGTGGGATCTTCGGTATCGATTACATTAATGGTGAAGGAACAGATGTCGGAATTACCATTACCATCGGTAGCCATGTAGGCAATAACATAAGAGCCTACTGTAAGCAGGGAGCCGTGTGCCGGACCCGATGTCTGCGTTACGGTTACAGTTCCGCAGTTGTCCATAGCCACAGGAATGGGCCATATTACGCCGCCTTCGCAGTCGTCGGGAAAGAGGCTTACGGTGTATACCGCACCTGAGGCACAGTTCAGGAAAGATGGTGCTGTATGATCTTCCACCGTTACGTTAACGTTACAGCTGGAAGTGTTGCCTGCTGCATCCGTAGCCGTCCAGGTAACTACCGTTGTTCCCAGCGGGAAGGTAGCACCGTTGAGGCTGTTCGGGTTAGCCCAGGAATAATAGTTGTGTGTAAGTGTAACTGCACCGCAGTTATCTGTAGCCGTGGCATCCAGGGCGGTACCGCTTATCTGGTATCCGCAGATGTCTGCAAAGGCTGTAAAGGCAGGCAGAGAAGCCGGACAGCTGATAACAGGAGCCTCCGTATCGGTAATGGTAATGCTTACCACAGCCGTATCGCAGAGCGCGGGCAGCGGAGTGCCGTCGTCGCATACCTGATAGGTAAAGTGGTCGGTTCCACAGGTGTTCGGTCCCGGAGTATAGGTAATAGCACCTGTTACCGGATCAATGCTCACTGAACCACCGTTTACCGGACCATTGGTGATCGTTACCGTAGTAGGATCGATATTTCCGTCGATATCTGTATCGTTCGAAATAACATTAATAGTTACCGGTGTAGAAGAACCTGTAGTAGCATTGTCGTTGTTCGCTACCGGAGGATCGTTTACAGGCGTAATGGTAATAACACTTACAGAAGTATCGCAGGCTCCATCCTGGTCGCATACCACGATACAAACACTGTCCATACCGTTGTAGTTCGCTACCGGAGTATAGGTTATACATACCTGGCCGTTAAATACCACCGGAGCTGTTGATGTTCCGTTATAAGGGCCGCCGCAGAAGCTTGCCGTAAAAGTATCGCCCGCATCCGCATCTGCAATAGGGGAACAAATTGTTACAGGGACATCTTCAGGAGTGCTTACGTCCGGCATATCAATTACCGGAGGATCGTTTACCGGGGTTACGATAATCGTTACAACGGCTGTGTCGCACAATACAGGCATACCCGTATCGCAGATGTTGTATGTAAACTGATCGGTTCCGTGGTAGTTCGCATTGGGCGTATAGGTTACCACACCCGTTACCGGGTCGATCGTTACCGTACCGTTTGAGGGGCCGTTGGTGATCGTT